>JAEEGL012587212.1_pt1 | contig 64482 bp, 57 predicted proteins | sample 9134231 | NCBI WGS metagenome assembly JAEEGL01 (sample SAMN16246548, study PRJNA631951) | gut metagenome | biome: gut microbiome; feature: rumen; material: fiber-attached | host: Bos | place: Iran: Karaj | collected 2018-10
CCAACGGGATCAAGGCGAAGAAACACCTTATTAAATTATCGCGCACAACCCAAGCCTGGCCGGGTAAGAAGGCTCGAGGTCGAGAACTTCCCGGTGACCGTGATCATAGACGTCGAGGGCAACGACCTGTATAAGAAGGGAAGGGAAGATTACCTGAGATCGCTTGAGTAGAGCGGCCCGCTTCGTTCCGTGAAAGAAGCGGAGCGTCTCATCTCCCAAAGACCGGGAAAAAACCGTCCCGCCGGGATCATCCGGCGGGATCTTTTCGCGTAAAAAAACTGCAGGGCCGAAGCCCTGCAGAATCTTGCTTTGGTGCTTTCTTCCGACCGGATGTCTTTAGATGACGCCCTGGATCTTCAGAACGATCTGCGCGATCAGAGCGGAACCGATGAAGGTACCGATGAAGGCGAAGAGGGTGACGCATACGATAGCGGCGCCCTGCTGCTTGAAGGTATCCAGATCCTTGCCGATGGAGATACCGGCATAAGAGAGGATCGGGGTGCACAGGGGCAGCAGTCCGATCTTTCCGCAGCTAGAGACTACGAAAGAGGAGCCGGGTACGCCGGGCAGAGAAGCGATGATCGCCAGCAGTGAGATGTAAGCTATGGCAGGCAGATTCTTGTCGCCGACAGCCTTGTTTACCAGATCCCAGATGAAGAGTCCGACGACGGTGATCAGGAAGAAGACCAGGAGGCCGGGAGCCGCTTCGATCGGGGTAACGGGAGCGCCTGACTTAGTCGTGCTGATATAGTTTCCCACGGAAGCAAATACTGACGAAAGGATGAGGCATGCCAGGTATTTGGGCCAATTTATCTTTTTCATTTTCAGTTACCTCCTTACGCCTTTGCCTTCTTCTCTTTGGGAATAGGAACTCCGTCCTTGTAGTTCTTGTTGTTCTTGGTGAACAGCTTGTACAGGGCGTTGGACATCGGCAGAGCGATGAACAGGCTCATGTACAGACCGTCGACGCCGGTCAGCATGTTACTGGCTGCCGCGTATGCCGTGAGCTGATCTGCCATCTCGGGGTGAGCGTCGATAACAGAGCCCAGCTGAGCGGACATCATCGAAGCAGAACCGGTGCCGCAGGCCATTGCAAGGGCGTAGGGGTGGAAGAGGTTGCCGTTGGCAAGCAGGGATACCATGATGCCGCAGAACAGGGTGCCGAGGACGGTACCGGTGATGTAGCCGCCCATAACGCCGACGCCTTCTTCGGAGTCAAGACCGTACTTGGCGCCGATGATGGCGAGGGAGCCTTCTCTCGAAATGGAGAAGGAGGATCCTACGACCGCACGGCCCATTCTGAATACCAGAATGCCGAGAGGTACAGCGAGCACTGCGGTGCCGAGGTTACCGAGCTCCTGAAGGATCAGGGCGGGGCCGGCTTCCATAACAGCCTTGATGTTGGGACCGATGGTGGTTCCGGTCTTGGCAGTGAGCAGAAGAACGCTGATGTTGATGTAGGGAGACGCGTCTTCCATCATCTTCATCGGGAATACCTTGAATCCGCCGAGGATGGCACCGATGATCAGAGCATACAGCATCGGGAAGAGCGAGAACGCGGTGATCCCGAGGTCGAATTTCTTGGTCCCTATGAACTCGGCGATGAGGGTAAGAACAAGCGTAATGCAGTGTATACGCCAGTCTTTGAGCAATTCATTCATAGTTTGATTTCCTCCTGAATAAATGCCTATTGAATAATAACGGATCAGTACGCTTAAGCATACTTCAAAATCAATATACCATTGAAATATGGAAAAAGCAATATCATCCGGGATTAAAAGACAGGTTAATCTTTGATAAATAAACGCTTAATAGGCATAAAAAAAGCCGAAACGGCGATATGCAATATATCTTATTCGTTTTTTATGCAGGCCTCCTCCACGGGCGAGGGGCGCCTTTTACGGCGGAGTTTTCCTTCCCCGAAAAACAAAAAAACTTTGAAACCGGAGCCTGTTTTTGGTATATTTATACTGTTATGCCCGTACGGGCGGTTTTGCGTGAATAAATACGGAATATGATCAAATATATAATAAAAAGGATACTGCTGGTGATCCCCGTGATCATGGCGGTCATACTGCTGGTCTTCGGCCTGCTGTACATCACTCCCGGCTCCAACATGGGACGCTTGAGCGTGTATGCCGGCGACGCCTTCGACGGCATACTCAAGGCGGTGGAACCGGTCAGCGGCTTCTTTGCCCGATATCTGCGCTACTGCTACAACGTCATGGTGAAGCTGGACTTTGACGCCTCGTCCAGCCGGGGCCATAACGACATAAACAGGCAGATCTTCATGCGCTGGAGCTGGACCCTGAGGCTGGCCGGGCTTTCCCTGCTGGTCAGCGCCCTGATCGGCATACCCGCGGGAATAATCTCCGCCGTCAAGAGCAACAAATGGCAGGACAGGGCGGTCTCCGCGGCGGCGACCGTGCTCTCTTCTGTGCCGAGCTACTGCATGGCGGTGGGCCTTGCGCTGCTCTTCGCCCTGAAGCTGCGCTGGCTGCCCTCCTACGGCGTCACCGACAGGCACTCGCTGGTGCTCCCGGTGGTCACTGTATCCACCATGGGCATAAGCCAGTTCATCAGGGTCGTCAGGAGCGCCGTTTCCGAGACCCTCGACCGCAATTACATCACTGCGTTAAGGGCGGCAGGCCTTAAGGAAAGGCTGGTCATTGGGGTCCACGCCCTGAGAAACGCCCTGGTTCCCATAAGCGCCTCAATGGGAGAGACCGCGACCAAGATACTCGGAGGAGGCTTCGTCGCCGAGAAGTTCTTCGCCGTCCCCGGCGTGGGATTCTACCTCATAAAAGCGGTGGACCAGGTCCAGCCCGCCATAATCCTGGCCTGCGCAGCCAGTACTGCGGTGTTCCTGGTGCTGATAAACTTCGCCACCGACATGATAAGCCTCGCTGCCGATCCCCGTCTGAGAAAGAGGATAGCAGCCGGAGAGAGGAGGGACCGCCGTGGAAGGTAAGGGCTCAAGACTTTCCGACAGCGCCGCCGTAAAGCGCTTTCTGAATAACCGCGGCGGAACGGCCGCCCTGTGCGTTTTTATCGTCATAACCCTGGGCTGCGTCATGGCTCCCCTCATCTGCCGATATACCTACGATGCAATGAACGTCTCAGACCGCTTCATGAGGCCCTGCGCCGAGCACATCTTCGGCTGCGATTACTGCGGAAGAGACCTGTTCGCCAGAGTGCTCTACGGAGGCCGCATGACCCTGAGGATAGCGGCGACGGCGACCCTCATAGCCGCGGCGGCCGGCCTTGCCGTAGGCATAGCCGCGGGCTACCTGGGCAAGGGCTTCGACATGACCGTGATGAGGGTCATGGAAGTGCTCTCCGCCGTCCCGTCGCTGCTGCTGGTGGTCCTGGCCGAGTGCCTGATGGGCTGGGGCAAGGGCAATTTCATGTATGCCCTCGCCGTGGCAGCCCTGCCGTCCTTCGTAAGGCTCGTCAGAGTCAGCGTGAACCAGGTCATGAGCCGCTCATACATAGAAGCCGCCAAAGCCCTGGGCTCCGGAGGTCTTCGCATGGTCTTAAAGCACATACTCCCCAACATACTTCCCTCCCTTTTCGTCCACCTGACCGGCATCTTCGCCGAGCAGATACTGCTCTGTTCGGTCATGGGCTTCGTGGGCATAGGAGTGAACCCGCCCAAGGCGGAGTGGGGGCTTCTGGTATACGAGGGATACACGAATATAAGGTCGAACACCTTCACCGCCCTGATCCCGGCGGCGGTGATAACACTCTGCGTACTCTCCATCAACCTGGTCGGGAACGCTTTAAGGGACAGCGTGGACGGAGGTGAGCGCGATGCCTGACAGAATACTGCTCAGCGTCGAAGACATGTCCGTCAGCTTCCCCACAGCCAAAGGCGATCTGAGGGCCGTAAGGGGCATCTCATACAGCCTTGCCGAAGGGGAGACCCTCGGCATAGTGGGTGAATCGGGCAGCGGCAAAAGCGTCAGCGCCTTCGCCCTCATGGGCCTTCTCAAAGACGGAGCCTCAGTGAAGGGAAAAGGCCTCTTCGACGGCCGCGACCTGCTTTCCATGAGCAAGAGAGACCTGGAGAGCGTCAGGGGCAAGGATATCGCCATGATATTCCAGGATCCCCTGTCGAGCCTGGACCCCTGCTTCACCGTCTCCAGGCACCTGGTCGAAGCCCTCCAGGCCCACCGCAGCGTGAGCCGCGCAGACGCCGAAAAGGAAGCGGAGGACATGCTCCGCTCAGTGGGCATACGCAACGCCTCCCAGGTCATGAGGCAGTACCCCTTCGAGCTTTCGGGCGGCATGCGCCAGAGGATAATGATAGCCATGGCCCTGCTCTCGAAGCCCAGGCTCATACTGGCCGACGAACCCACCACTGCCCTTGACGTGACGGTCCAGGACCAGATCCTGAAGCTCCTCAAGTGGCTGAGGGACAGGAGCGGCACCTCCATGGTCTTCATAACCCACAACTTTGGCATAGTCGCCAGGCTCTGCGACAGGGTCATAGTCATGTACGGAGGCCGCATAGCGGAGAGGGCTCCCATGAGGGAGATCTTCGAAAACCCCGTCCACCCCTATACGAAAGCCCTGCTGGCCGCCATCCCCAGGATGGACGACGACACAGACGTCCCTCTTCCTTCCATCTCGGGCTCGCCCTACGATCCGCACTCGGCCTACGGGGGCTGTCCATTCACCGACAGATGCCCGAAGGCCTTTGAAAAGTGCGGCGAGATGCCTCCCGAATTCGAGGTGTCGCCGGGCCACAGCGCGGCCTGCTGGCTGCTTAAGGAGGCTGCCGATGAACGATGAAAGAACGCCCCTGATAAGGGGGGAAGGGCTCCGCAAGGAGTTCGTATTCAGAAAAAACGGCAGAAAGACCGTCACCAGGGCCGTCGACGGGGTCGACATAGTGCTTTACGAGGGCGAGACCCTGGGCCTTGTGGGCGAATCCGGCTGCGGAAAGAGCACCCTGGGCAGGCTTCTGATCAGGCTCACCGAGCCCGACGAAGGCAGGGTGATCTTCGACGGAAACGACATAAGCCGCTGCGACATGAAGCCCTACAGAAGGTCCCTTCAGATAGTCTTCCAGGACCCCGGCGGGTCCCTGGACCCTAAGATGAAGGTCGCCGACATAGTTGCCGAAGGCCTTGAGATCAACGGCATAGGAAAGAACGCTGCCGAAAGAAGGAAGATCGCCGCGGACCGCCTTTTGCAGGTGGGTCTTGGCAGCGAGTGCCTGAGCCGCTTCCCCGGGTCGTTCTCTGGAGGCCAGCAGCAGAGGATAGCCATCGCCAGAGCCCTTGCCGTATCGCCCAGGTTCCTGGTCTGCGACGAACCGGTATCGTCTCTCGACGTGTCTTACCAGGCCCAGATATTGAATCTTCTTGGCGAGCTGCAAAAAGATCTGGGTCTCACCTATCTCTTCATATCCCACGACCTTAACGTGGTGAGGAGGCTCTCCGACCGCATAGCGGTCATGTACCTGGGCAGGATAGTGGAGCTGGGGCCGTCAGACTCTCTTTGCGCTTCTCCCCTGCACCCCTACACCAGAGCCCTGCTCGACGCGGTGCCGGTGCCCGATCCAGACGTCCAGCCCGAATGGAATGGAGAGATAAGCGAGCTCTCCTACGAGATCCCCGAGAAGGGCTGTTCCTTCAGACCACGCTGTCCTTACGCGAAAGGGCGCTGCGCTGAGGAAAAGCCGGAGCTCGCCGAGGCCGAAAAGGGAAGATACTGCGCCTGCTTCCTTTACAATCAGGCGTAAGTCTGTTATTATTGGCAGGATGGCACAAATAAACGGATAGATCAATCAAACTTTCCAATAGATCACCGGGGACGGCGAAATTTACCGATAGATAAAAGGAGGCAATATGCACTGCGAATATAAACCGAGAGGGGTCTGCTGCTTTAACATAAGCTTCGACATCGAGGACGGCGTGCTCCGCAACGTCAAATACCTGGGAGGCTGCGACGGCAACCTCAAAGCCATAAGCAAGCTGGTAGAGGGAAAAAACGCGCAGGAGGTCGCGGAGCTTCTGAAGGGCAACACCTGCGGCTGGAAGCCCACATCGTGCGCCGACCAGCTCTCCAGGGCCATCACGGAAGCCTTGAGCAGCGTGCAGGCATAAAACGGTAAACAGGGGCCCGGAGCTTTGTGCTCCGGGTCTTTTTGCTGCGGAGCATACCCGGTAATTTCGCCTTTTAAAGTTCTTACAATATTCTTAAATTAAACTTTCGATATGATTAAAAGCTTGAAATTTCAAGCTTTGGTTAAGTTCGCCCTCACAGTATCTTCACTTGCCCCTGCGGAGCCGCTATGCTAATATCTACGTTGAAAGAGGGGTATACCGATGAAAAAACGCTTATTATGCCTGCCGGCTCTGATACTGGTCCTTAGCCTTCTGCTGGGCGCCTGCGGTCTTCCGAAGCTGGCCGACGAAAAGGGCGAGGAGAATCCGAAGCTGGCTCAGAGCCCGGCGGAAGGGGACGCCGGCAATGAGCCTAAAAAGACCGAGGATCCCGAGACCCTTGAACAGACCGCCGAGGAAGAAGAGACTCTCAGGATCCCCGTATCGCTGTTCAAGAAAAACGCGCAGGAGAGCGCGTCGCTGTGGGAGTTCGTCCAAAGGTTCTTCCCCGACGCGATAGTCTACAAAGACTCCCTGGGCCAGTACTGCTACGAGCCCATCAACAAAGACCTTCCCGCTTCCGACTACGATTTTGACAACCTGGTCAACGTGAAGCCCGACAATAAAGAGTTTGAGTACAGGGTCGACGGAAAGACCGTCTCCATCAAGGGCATAGACGTTTCCCGCTATCAGGGCGACATAGACTGGGCCAAAGTCGCGGCCGACGGCGTCCGCTTCGCCTTCATAAGGCTGGGCTACAGGGGCTACGGCAGCGGAAAGATGGTGCTGGACGAGAAATTCGAGGACAACATAAAAGGCGCAACAGAGAACGGGGTCGAGGTGGGGATATACTTCGTGACCCAGGCCCTGAACGCCGAGGAGGGCGCCGAAGAGGCTGCCTTCGTCCTTGAGAGCATAGCGCCCTACAGGGTCGCCTGGCCTATAGTCCTCGACATGGAGGAGACCTCGGGCAGCGATCCCAGGACCGCGAACATGACAGCCGAAGAGAGGACCGACGCGGCCATAGGTTTCTGCGAAGCGATCAAAAAGGCCGGCCGCACCCCCATGCTCTACACCCACATCAGATGGTTTGTCGAAGAGCTGCAGCTCGAAAGGCTCACCGAATATGACAAGTGGTTCGCTCAATATTTCAACAGACCCTTCTTCCCCTATGCCTTCCAGATCTGGCAGTACACCAGCAGCGGCAAGGTGGACGGCATAAAGGGCAACGTTGATCTGAATATAAGCTTTGTGGATTATTCTAAGAAGGTGAATTCGAATGGAAACTAAGCATCTCTACAAATCTAACGACGACAAGGCCATCTTCGGCGTCTGCGGAGGCGTAGCCGAGTATTTCGGCATAGACTCCCTCATAGTCAGGCTGCTCTTCGTCCTGTTTACTCTGGTCTACGGCAGCGGAATACTGATCTACATCATCGCGGCTCTCGTGATACCGAAGAAGCCCGAGAGACTCTACGAGCAGGATCCCTACAGCGCCGCCGCGGCCTTCGGACGGGACAACAGCTACGTAAAGGCCGATTTCGCCGGAGGAAGCCCCTACGGAAGCCAGAACTATCAGGCAAGGCCCGCTTCCGCCGAGACTATATACAGGACCTCTTCCACCCAGGCCCACTACGGCGCCGGAGCGGCTCCCGCCGAGGCTCCCGTAAGGCAGGCGTCTTACCAGCCGCAGCCCGCCCAGCCCGCTCCCGCTCAGCCGGCGTCCGGCGCCGCCCAGGAGGTAAGGGACGCGGTCAGCGCTTCCATGGCGGCCATGGAGCAGCTCAGCGAGCAGCTTAAGGCCCAGGAAGCCGCAGCGGGTTCCGCCGTGACTCCCGAAGATCCCGTGAAGGCCGCTGTCCAGGCCGCCGCCGAGCAGGTCTTCGATGCTCCCGACGCCGAGTACGACGATGTGGACGCATCCACAGCAGAAGGCGACGAGGCCCTCAACTCCGGAGAGGCGGCAGCTGCCGGGGCTCAGGCATCCGGCGAAGCCCCCGCTCCCGAAGCTCAGCCCGCTCCCGGACCCGCCGCTTACGAGGCACCCAAGGCTGAAGCTCCCAAATACGAAGCTCCCAAGGCTGAAGCGCCGAAATACGAGGCCCCGAAGAACGACCGCTACGATCAGTTCCAGGCCTTCCAGAACAGCTACACCAGGCCCGAAAAGAACAGCGCCCAGAGCGCGGGAGGCTACGGTTCCTATCAGACCCAGGCTCCCAAACAGGGCCAGCCGGGCCAGAGCGGCAAGACCGTCAACACCAGAGGCCGCAAGTCCATAGGCATGATACTCATACTTGTGGGCGCCCTTTTGGTGCTCAGGGTCCTCATTCCCCACATAGACTTCAGGCTCGTCTGGGGCGCCGCCGCCATCATAGCCGGAGCCTACCTCTTCATGGTAAAGAACTGAAGACAGTAAAATAATTTTTTAAGGCCGGGCTTTCAATGCCCGGCTTTGTGGTATTATAAAGCTTGTCGTAACGCTGTTTCATTTTACAGGAGGTCCGTATTATGAGGAAACCCCTTATAGGCATTCCCAGCAACACACCCTTCAAGACCGCTCCCCGCTCCGTGGCCTGCAACAGATCCTACGTCTGTTCGGTGCTTGACCACGGCGGCATACCCCTGCTCCTGCCCGCCATAGGCAACGATCCCGCCCTGGCAGAGCAGTACATAGACTCCGTGGACGGCATACTCTTCGCCGGAGGCGAGGACATTCTCTCCTACTATTTCGACGAGGATCCCGTGCCCCAGGTGAATTACATCTCCAGCGAGAGAGACTGCCTTGAGATCGCCCTGGCAAAGCTGGCCGCCGAGCGCCACATGCCGATGCTCGGCATATGCAGAGGCGAGCAGCTGATCAACGTGGCCTTCGGAGGCACCCTCTGGCAGGACATTCCCTCCCAGCTTTCGGGAGGCGAAGTCCCTCTGCTCTGTCACTACCAGGATCCGGCGATCAGAAGCGAGCTGACCCACATAGTGCACCCGGTCTCCGGCACCTTCTGCGACCGCTTCGGGTCCGAGCCGCTCTTTGTCAACAGCTTCCATCACCAGGCTGTCAAGGACCCGGCTCCCGGCTTCAAGGTCTGCGCCTACTCCCCCGACGGCATAATCGAGGCCATAGAAAGCGAAGAACTCCTCGCGACTGCCGTACAGTGGCATCCCGAAGAGCTCTACGTGCGCTGGCCCCGCTTCAATGTCCTCTTCAGCGATTTCGTTGAAAGGGCGGCCGAGTATGCTGCCAAAAGGCGGAAATAGTTAAACTGTCTTTGTGAGATCGAGGACGACCTTCAGCATGTCGCCCCTGTTGTTCGAAAAATCTTCAAATGCCTTGGCCGCGTCGCCGAAGGCGTAAGTGTGAGTTATGACCTTGCCGAGGGGGGCTCTGCCTTCTTTGACAAGGTCTATCAATTGTCTGAAGTCCTTTTCCAGGGCGTTGCGGGAGCCGCAGATGTTCAGCTCCTTCTTCTGGATCAGGGTAAAGTTGAAGTCCGCGTTCTTCTTGCCGACGCCTATTTGGACCATGCGGCCTCCGAAGCAGGCCGCGTCTATGCAGTTTTGGAAGGTGGAGGGAAGGCCGACGGCCTCCACGGTGACGTCAAAACCGCTGCCTTTCGTTATCGCAGCTGTCTTTTCGGCGAAGCCTTCGGGCGAATCGTTAAGGACGGTCCCGTCGGCGACTCCCAAAGACGAAGCGAGATCGAGCTTTCCCTGAGAGACGTCGCAGACGAAGACCTCGGCTCCCCTGGCTTTCGCTGCGGCTGCGGCAAGGACGCCTATCGTTCCCGCCCCCACTATGAGGACCCTGTCCCCGGGGCCCGCATCGGCCCTGCTTATGCCGTGCCAGCTGATGCAGAAGGGCTCGATCGCCGCAAGGGTCTTTGCGTCTATGCCCTTGCCGTCATAGACCCTTTCCTCGGGTATGACGAAGTATTCGCAGAAGGCGCCGTCTCTCTGGCAGCCCAGGGTCCGGTTGTCCATGCAGGCGTTGACCCGGCCTTTTCTGCAGGAATAGCAGTGCCCGCAGTTGAAATAGGGGTTGCAGGTGACGATCATGCCCTCTTTAAGGCCGAAGCGGTTGTCCTTGTCGCACTCGACTATTTCGGCGGAGAATTCGTGGCCCGGTATCCTCGGGTAGTCGAAGTAGGCGAAGGTTCCCCTGTAGGATCCCAGGTCGGAGCCGCAGATGCCTCCGTACAGTATTTTCAGCAGCACCTCTCCCTTTTTTCTTTCGGGGAAAGCTATGTCCCTTATCGCGACCCTGCCGGGCGCGTCTATATATATCGCTTTCATTTTTGCTCCTTTGCGGGCCGGGCTTAGGCTGAGCCCTGTTTTTTGTATGTCCATACTACCACTTCGGCCGGTTTTGGGCAATCGCGGGCTTTCTTCAGGCGCTGCGCGCAGCCCTTTCCCTTGCGGCGGGAGGCCCTCTCTGATAAAATCATAAAGTAAACAATTGCCCGGAAAGCGAAAGCCCCGGGTCCGGTGCAGGAGGTTCCCAATGAAATGCTTTAAAGAATACATACCCGCAGTGTCCGCAAAGCCCGAAGAATACGGAGTCTACGCGAGCTCCCTTCATATGACCGAAGACGGCATCCCTGTATTTACCGTCAAGACCCCCGAAGGGGACCGCATAGCGGCCGGAAAGGCCGCAGGCTTCAAGGGAGAAGAATACGCGGGAGCCGACGGAAAGACCTATGTTCTCGCTGAGAACAGCCACGGGAACGCTGAGCTGTTAAGAAAGCTCTTCCCCTTCGCGGCGCCCTCCGCCGTGCTCTCAAAGGACAGGAGCGTGGGCACCGGCGACAGGCTGGGGATAGCGACTCCCGGTCATCTCAAAGCCTTCAGCCGCTTCGACGCGAGCCCGGTCCTGGCTCAGCAGTCGGTAAGGGAGCTCACCCTTACGGAAAGAAGCTTCGAAGACGTGCTGGACTGCGCCTCGAGGGCCGTATTCCGCGAAGACTGCAGGACGGGCTGGGGAGCCGACGGCGATCACCTCAAGACCCCCGAAGAGGTCGAGTACGCCCTGGGCTGCGGCTACACCATGATCACCCTGGACTGCAGCAATTACATCAGAAATGTCAGCGCCTTAAGCACCGAAGAGGTCTTTGCCGAGTACGAAAAGGATCCGGGGCTTGAAAAAGAATACCTTTCCGGTCCCATCAAAGTCTCGGAAAGGCTCAGCCTTGCCATGGGCGAAGAGGACCTGGCCCGCTGCGTCCTAATCTACGGAAAGGCCGTCGAATTCGCTTCCGAGATCTGGCACGGTCACATCGAGGGAAAGCCCGTCGATTTTGAGATCTCCATAGACGAGACCGATACCCCCACCAGCCCCCTGCAGCACTATTTCGTAGCGAGAGAGCTGAGCAAGAGGGGCGTTAAGCCCGCCACCGTCGCTCCGCGCTTTTGCGGGGAGTTCCAGAAGGGCATAGACTACATAGGAGACGTGGAGCAGTTCAGAAAGGAGCTGAAGGAGCACGCTGCCATAGCCGAGGCCTTCGGCTACAAGATCTCGGTCCACTCGGGATCCGACAAGTTTTCGGTCTTCCCCTCGGTGGGAGAATTGACAAAGGGGCGCTTCCATCTCAAGACCGCGGGCACCAGCTGGCTCGAGGCCATGCTCCTGGTCGCAAAGAAGGACCCGGCCCTTTACCGCGAGGTCCATACCTTCGCTCTTGAGCACTTCTGCGAGGCGACCGCCTACTACCACGTGACCACCGACCTTTCGAAGATACCTGCGCTTGAGAGCCTCAGGGACGAAGAGCTTCCCTCCCTCTTTTCCATGAGCGACGCCCGCCAGCTGATACACATAACCTACGGCCTGATACTCAGCGCGAAAAGGGACGACGGAGGCAGCCTCTTTAAGGACAGGCTCTACGCTCTTTGGAACGAACACGCCGAAGGATACGAAGAATTGCTAGCTTCCCACATAGGAAGGCATCTTGAGCTGCTTTACAGCGGCATAAAATAGGGAAAAGGGCCTTAAGCAGGCCCCTCCGCCCGTCAAAAGCTTCAATAATGTTTCAAAAAGCTTCGCTTGGTGGTAAAATGTTGCCATGAAGGAACTCATCGCTGAAAAACTTGATGAATACCGAAGCATAAGGAGCCGCGACCCCCAGCTGAGAAAGTGGCTTAAGGACAGCGACCTCTGGTACTGGCTCTACACCGTTTTAAGGCTCATGGGAAGGCCTCTTACCAGGCAGCAGATCGTAATGATGCTGGAGGGAAAGCTCGACGAGAGCCTCCCTTTGGATCTTTACGGCTTTGTTCACGGCTGCGCCGCGGTCTATAAAGACATGGAAGAATGCATACAGATGCAGTCCAGTCCCGACCTCAGACTGCTCAGGCGCTGGTATGCCATGGCGTCGGGCAGCGAGTGCAGCCTCAGGGATACCAATCAGGTGGTCTACCAGTGGAACTATGTGCCTCCCCACTTCAGGGAGCTTCCGCAGGCTCTGAGCCGGGCGCTGAAAAAGGCTTCCTCGATCAGAGGGGAAGACCCGGCTGCCGCCGCCGCGGAGAACGTCATCGAGTTTCTGAGCCTTTATCCCTTCTGCGAAGACAGCATAGTCATGGCCGGCTTCATGGTCATGTATGAGTTTATAGAGGCCGACATCCCCATACCCTCTCTCACCGTAGGCGAGCGCGAATTCAACGAGATGATCGCGTCGTGCCTGGGAGGGGAAAGCCCGGAGAGGCTGACCGGCGTATTTGAAAGAAGCCTGCTAAACAGGCTTGAAGCGGTGCTTCAGGTCTGCCGTCAGGCAGTGGAGGCAAATTGAGAGATATTTCGGATCTTTCGGCTGCACTTCGGCCCTTCTGCGCCGAAGGCGGCCCCGTTGAAAACTGCTCCATGGCAGATCAGACCAGCTTCAAATGCGGCGGCAGAGCCGCTATTTTTGCCGTTCCCTCATCGGAGGAGGCTCTGGCCGCGATGATCGGCATCCTCGAAGAAGAGGGCTTTCCCTACATGTTCATGGGCAACGGGTCGAACCTGCTCTTTACCGACAGCGGCTACGAAGGCGCTGTCATAAAGGCGTCAGAAGGCCTCGGTTCTTTGAGTATCGACGGCTGCGAGATCTCGGCGGGAGCCGGGGTACCCTTGATACGCCTTGCGAGACAGGCCGCGGCGGCTTCGCTCACGGGCCTCGAGTTCGCCTCCGGCATACCCGGAAGCCTGGGCGGGGCGGTCTTCATGAACGCCGGAGCCTACGGAGGCGAGATGAAGCAGGTGCTGGTCTCGGTGAGATCCATGGACAGGCATGGCCGCGTGATCGAAAGAAGGGCCGAAGAGCTGGGCCTTTCCTACAGGCACAGCGTCTTCTCCGAGAACGGGGAGTTCATCTTAAGCGCCGTGATAAGGCTCGAAAAGGGCGATAAGGACGCGATAGAAGCGAGGATGAGGGAGCTGGCCGCCCAAAGAAGCGCCAAGCAGCCTCTGACCCTTCCTTCAGCCGGAAGCTTTTTCAAGAGGCCTGAGGGGTATTTCGCGGGCAAGCTCATAGAGGACAGCGGCCTCAAGGGCCTGCAGCTGGGCGGAGCCCAGATCTCCCCCCTGCACGCCGGCTTCATGGTCAACGCGGGAGGCGCGACCGCGACCGACGTCATCGACCTGATGAAGGTCGTCCAGGAGACCGTAATGGACCGCTTCGGGGTCCTTCTCGAGCCGGAGGTCAGGATAATTGGAAGGTATTAGCTTCGATCTTCACACCCATACCGTCTATTCCCACGGCAAGGGCAGCATAGGGGACAACGCCGGCGCCGCTGCCGCCCTGGGCCTTGAGACCCTTGGCATCAGCGACCACGGCCCCGGCCACAGGGGCTTCGGCCTTTCCATGGCCCGCGTCCCCGAGATGAGAGAAGACATAAAAAAGGCGAAGGAAAAGCACCCCGGGCTCGAGATACTTCTCGGGGTCGAAGCCAATATCATAAACCGCAGCGGCCGTCTGGACGTCAGCGCCGAAGATATCGGGCTCTTCGACTTCATAATAGCCGGCTACCACTACGGCGTCTTCGGGGAGGAGCCCTTAAGAGCATGTCTGGTCCACGCCGGAGGCTTCTGGTACAGGCTGGCCGGGTCCCAGACGAAAGCCGCAAAAGCCCGCAACACCGAGCTGGTGATCAGGGCTCTCGAAGAAAACCCCGTGAAGATACTGAGCCATCCCGGCGAAAAGGCCGATTTCGACATAGACGCCATCGCCCGCTGCTGCGAAGAACGGGGCGTTTGGATGGAAATAAACGATCATCATCACTGCCTTACCGCCGAGGGCATAAAGACCGCTTCCAGATACGATGTGAGCTTCATTCTGGGAAGCGACGCCCACAGGCCCGAAAACGTAGGCAGAGTGGACCGGGCCCTTGCCAGGGCAAAGGCGGCCGGCCTCGATCTTTCGAGGATAGTCAATTACAGGAGGTCATAGCATGGAAATGATAATAGTTACCGGCCTTTCTGGAGCCGGAAAGACCCAGGCGGTCCACTGCCTCGAGGATCTGGGCTATTACTGCGTGGACAACATCCCGCCCATGCTCATAATGGACTTCATGAACCTGGTTGGGACCGCAAGGCCGGGCCTTTCCAAGGTGGGCTTCGTGGTCGACATCAGGGGAGGGGAGTTCCTCGACAGCCTGAGGGAATGCCTTGAAGAGCTGAAAAAGGCCGAGGTCGACGTTAAGATCATGTTCCTCGAGGCCTCCGACCAGACCCTGGTCAGAAGGTACAAGGAGAGCAGAAGATCCCACCCCCTGGCCCCCGACGGCAACATCAGGGAGGGCATAAGGCTGGAGAGGGAAAAGCTCAGCTTCGCCCGGGCCAGCGCCGACTACGTAATAGACACCTCAAGCCTCAAGACCGCCCAGCTCTACCGCCACGTCACCAAGCTGCTGCAGCCTGGCACCGAAGAGGAGAGGTTCATAGTCACCATAGAGTCCTTCGGCTACAAGTTCGGCATGCCCCTCGAGGCAGACTGGGTCCTCGACGCCCGCTTCCTGCAGAACCCCTTCTACGTGCCCAGCCTCAAGCACCTGACCGGCCGCAACCAGAAGGTCAGGGACTACGTGATGAGGAGCGGTGAGTGCGGACGCTTCGCGGGCAGGGTCGCGGGCCAGATCATCGAGCTCATGCCCAGCTACGTAAGAGAGGGCAAGTACCACCTGCACGTCGCCATAGGCTGCACAGGCGGCCGCCACAGGAGCGTGGTCACCGCCGAGGAGCTGGCCGCCAGGCTCAGGGAGACCGGGATCCAGGTCAACCTGATGCACAGGGAGCTGGATCACCAGGTCAAGTAGATGTCCTTCACTTCCGACGTAAAAAAAGAACTCACGACCCTCGAGGCGGGCAAAAAGTGCTGCCAGCTGGCGGAGATCGCCCTGTATCTTCGCTTTTCTGGCACCATAACCGTAAGCGGGGGCCTTGGCATAAGGAGCGCCACCGACAATCCCGCCGTCGCCCGCCGCTACGCGGAGCTCATCAGGGATTACTTCGGCATCAAGACCGAGCTGCTCATAGTCAAGGGCAGCGGGCTTTCGAAGGGCAGGAGCTACGAGCTCTACATTGGGCCCGACATGAATTCCGACGCCGTCTTGAGGGAGTGCGGCATACTTTCGGTGCGGGAGGGCAGCAATTATTTCACCGACACCCTTGGACCCGACGTGGCCAGGAAGCGCTGCTGCAAGAAGGCGGCTTTAAGGGGCGCCTTCATGGCGTCGGGCTCGGTCAGCTCGCCGTCCGCAAGGGGCTATCACCTGGAGATAAGCTGCAGCGGGGAGAATCTTGCCGAGGACATCAAAAAACTGATGGCCGGTTTCGGGCTTTCCCCAAGGCACACCCTTCGCAAGGGCAAGTACGTGGTGTACCTTAAGGAAAGCGAGCAGATCGCCGATTTCCTAAGCCTCGTCGGAGCCAGCACCCAGATGTTCAGGCTTCTGGACGCCAAGATATACAAGGAACTGAAAAATACGACGGTGAGGGCCCATAATGCCGAGATGGCCAACCTGGACAAGGCGGTCAACGCCGCCCAGAGGCAGTTGGCCGATATAAGGCTCATAGAGGAGGTCAGGGGGATAGAGTACCTGCCCCCGAAGCTCAGGGAGGCTGCCATGATGAGAAAGGAGAATCCCTCGCTGGGGCTTTCCGAGCTGGCGTCCCTCTTCGACCCGCCTCTGGGAAAATCGGGTCTCAACCACCGTTTCGAAAAGATCGCCGAGATAGCCAGGGGCTTAAGATAGGAAGGTTTTATGTCGCTTCTCAACGAAAATGAAATAAAAGAGCTGGTGGAAAGCATGATGGCCGAGTACCCCGACGCCCGCTGCGCCCTCGACCACGGGGACAGCTTCCAGCTGCTGGTGGCTGTGGTGCTCTCCGCCCAGACCACCGACGTCAGCGTTAATAAGGTGACTCCGGTCCTTTTCGCCGAGGCTCCAGACGCCTTTGCCATGGCCCGGATGCCCGAAGAGAGGATATCGGAGATCATCAGGACCATAGGCATGTACAGGACCAAGGCCTCCAACGTGAAGAGGCTGGCCGCCGCCCTGGTCGAAAAGCACGGCGGGAAGGTGCCGGGAGACTACGACGCCCTGGTGGCGCTGCCCGGCGTAGGCCGCAAGACCGCCAATGTGGTCCTGGCCGAGGCCTTCGGACAGCAGAGGATAGCTGTGGATACCCACGTGTTCCGCCTGGCAAACCGCATAGGCATAGTTGACGAAAAGGATGTATTAAAGACCGAGCTGGGCCTCATGAAAGCCCTGCCCGAAGACTGCTGGACGGCCATGCACCACGCCCTGATCTGGCACGGAAGAAGGGTATGCTCCGCGAGAAGCCCGAAATGCGAAGACTGCTGCATCGAGGGCATCTGCAAAAGGAACGGTCTGTAGATATGGCCCTGCACCTGGTTCTCGTTGAACCCGAGATACATTACAATACAGGCAACGTAGCCAGGACCTGCGCCGTTACCGGCTCGGTGCTGCATCTGGTAAAGCCTCTGGGCTTTGAGATAACGGACAGGCATCTAAAGCGGGCGGGCCTAGACTACTGGCCCTACGTCTCCATCGAATACCACGAGAGCTTCGCCGAATTTCTTGAAAAATACGGGGACAGGCGTATGCACCTTGCGACCACAAAAGGCAGAAAGCTCTACACCGAGGCCGAGTACCGCGACGAAGACATGATACTCTTCGGCAGGGAGTCGGCGGGTCTTCCGAGGTCATTCATCGAAGCCCGCATGGACATGGCCGTGAGGATACCCATGAGCGAGAACACCAGGGCCAGGTCCCTGAACCTTTCGAATTCGGTCGCCATAGTGGCTTTCGAAGCCTTAAGGCAGCTGGGTTTCCCGGGGCTCGAATAGCTTGCGCCGGCCTTCCCTTGAAGAGCCGCAGCGAAGTGATATATAATATAAGGAACATCATCAAAGCGTTTTTCCCGAAAGGAGAACTCCATGAAAAAGACAGTAAGAGATATTGACGTAAAGGGCAAAAAGGTAATAATGAGGGTCGACTTCAACGTTCCCATGAAGAACGGCGTCATAACCGACGACGCCCGCATCACTGCGGCCCTTCCTACCATAAACTACCTGCTTGAGAACGGCGCGGCCGTCATACTCATGTCGCACCTTGGAAGGCCCAAGGGCCAGCCGAAGCCCGAGTTCAGCCTTAAGCCTGCGGCGGAGCACCTGGCGGTGCTTGTCAGCTGCCCGGTTATCTTCGCGCCTTCGGACACGGTCATCGACTGCGAAGTGAAGAAAAAGGCCGAAGAACTCAAGCCCGGCGAGATCATGGTCCTTGAGAATCTCAGGTTCAGGCCCGAAGAGGAGAAAAACGACCCCGTATTCTCAAAGGAACTGGCGTCCCTTGCCGACATCTATGTCAACGACGCCTTCGGAACGGCCCACAGAGCCCACGCCAGCACAGCCGGCATAGCGGCCTATCTTCCCGCCGTCTCGGGCTTCCTCATCGAAAAGGAGCTGAAGTTCCTGGGCGAAGCCGTCGATTCACCCGCGAGGCCCTTCGTCGCCATACTGGGCGGCTCCAAGGTCTCGGACAAGATCGCCGTCATAGAGAATCTCCTTGAAAAGGCCGACACCATAATCATCGGAGGAGGCATGGCCTACACCTTCCTCAGGGCCAAGGGCCTTGCCATAGGCAGTTCCCTCTGTGAAGAGGACAGGCTGGAGCTGGCGAAGGATCTCATGAAGAAAGCCTCCGAAAAGGGCGTAAAGCTCATGCTCCCCGCCGACAGCAAGCTGGGCGACCGCTTTGCCGAGGACTGCGAGACCTCCTTCGCAGACAGCGAGTCCATGCCCGATGGCTGGATGGGCCTCGACATAGGTCCGAAGACCATCGAGCTTTACAGGGAAGCCGTCGCTTCGGCCGGGACCGTCCTCTGGAACGGCCCCATGGGAGTCTTCGAATTCAAGGCCTTTGAGGACGGAACCAGGGCCGTCGCCGAAGCCCTCGCGGAAAGCGGCGCCGTTACCGTGGTCGGAGGCGGAGACTCCGCCGCCGCCATCAGAAAGTTCGGCCTTGAGGATAAGATAAGTCACGTGTCCACCGGAGGAGGGGCGTCCCTCGAGTACCTGGAGGGCAGAGAACTGCCGGGAGTCGCCGTACTTCTCGACAAATAGCTTAGGAGTGAGAATGAGAAAGATATTTATAGCCGGAAACTGGAAGATGAACGGCAGCTGCAGTCTGGCCCTGCAGTACGCCAGGGATTTCTGGCCCGCGGAAGACAGGGACCTGGTCATCGCCGTCGCGGCTCCCTTTACCCAGCTGGCCGCCTTAAAAGAAGGCATGGACGGCAGCGGTGTGCTCATCTTCGCCCAGAACATGTTCTACGAGGACAGCGGGGCCTACACCGGTGAGATCTCGGCCTTAATGCTTAAGGAGATAGGCACGGACGGGGTCATCATAGGACATTCCGAGAGAAGGCAGTACTTCGGCGAGACCGACGAGACCGTGCTTCTAAAGACAAAAAAGGCTCTGAAAAGGGGGCTCATGCCCATAGTATGCGTGGGCGAGGACCTCTCTGAGAGGGATGCCGGCCGCCACTTCGACAAGGTCAAAGCACAGGTCGCGAGCCTCTTTTCGGGCATTTCCGAAGAAGACGCTTTAAAGATCACCGTTGCCTACGAGCCCATTTGGGCCATAGGCACCGGCCGCACCGCGTCGCCCCTGCAGGCTCAGGAGATGTGCGCCTTCATACGTGAGACCGTAAAGGAGATCTCGGGGGACAAAGCCGCAGAAAAGCTCACCGTACAGTACGGGGGCAGCGTCAAGCCCGAAAACATAGGAGCCATAATGGCAATGGAGGACATAGACGGCGCCCTGGTGGGCGGAGCCAGCCTCGACCCCGGGTCCTTCACCGCCATTATCAGGGAAGCGTTAAAAGCAAAGAAGGGGGCGGCCCGCGGGAAATGAAGAACGAAAACAGACTGCCGGCAATGGGGATCCTGCTGCTGGTGTTCTTCGCGGTCTTCACCTTTCTGGTAAAGACCGTTGACGTGCAGGCCATAGGCCCGCAGGGCAGCAGCGTCGGCTTCGCGTCCTTAAACGGAGCCCTGGCAAAGGGAGGCTATCACGAGCTCTGGTACAAGCTGAGCAAATATACCGGGTATCTGGCCCTCGCCGTCATAGGCGTTTACGGCGGACTGGGACTCATGCAGCTCGTAAAGCGCAAAGACCTCAAAAAGGTCGACAGGGACATAATAGTCCTGGGCTGCTTCTACGCCGTCGTGGGCATATTCTACGTCCTCTTCAACAAGCTGGTCATAAACTACAGGCCGGTCATGCTCGAAGGTGAGCTTGAAGCCTCGTACCCCTCGTCCCACACCATGCTGGGCCTCTGCGTTTTCTTAAGCGCCGTGAGGATGGAGAGCATAGCCCCCCGGGGGGGAAGCTCCCTTTACAAGAAGGTCCTGGCTGCCCTGGCTCTCTTCCTGCTGCTCACGAGGCTGTTCTCCGGGGTCCACTGGTTCACCGACATACTGGGCGGAGCCCTGATTTCCGCAGGCCTGCTCTGCATATTCGGCTGGGCTCTTGACCGTTTCGGAGGAAGCGAAAAAAATATTCAAAAATAACTTGCGAAGGCAGTTCCTATATGCTAAACTTTCGTAGTTATCTGTCAATAGCAAGGAGGCAACTTAAGTGAGAATCTTTTTACAGATCATGCTCGGTCTGGCTTGTTTAGCTCTCATAGTCAGCGTGATGTTCCAGTCCGGCAACAGCGCGGGCCTTTCCGGTTCCATCGCCGGAGGAGCGGAGCAGCTGTTCGGCAAGAAAAAGAGCAAAGGCTATGACGCAATACTTGAGAAGGTCACCATCGTGTCGGCCGTGGTATTTATCATAGTTTCACTGGTTCTCGTAATGATGAACTGATAGCCTGCACCTTTAAGCATAATTTAGACCTGCCTGAGGCGGGTCTTTTTTTACAAAAACAAGAGTATATAAAACGGAGGAAAAAATGATCAAACTTCTTAAAAACGCCGACGTCTACGCTCCTCAGCATATCGGCATGAAGGACGTTCTCATCGCCGGCGAAAAGATCTTCGCCATCGAGGATAAGATCGATATTACAGGCGTTCCCGGCCTTGAGGTCCTGGATATCGAAGGGAAGAAGCTTCTTCCCGGCTACATAGATCTTCACGTTCACATCACCGGAGGAGGAGGGGAGCAGGGACCCGCTTCGAGAGTACCCGAATCCTACCTCACCGCCTTCACGTCAAGCGGCATCACCACCGTCCTGGGCCTTCTGGGCACCGACGGCATCACCAGGAGCCTTGAGAACCTGGTGACCAAGGCAAGAGCCCTCACCGAAGAAGGCATCACCGCCTACTGCCTGACTTCTTCCTACGGCTATCCACCCGTCACCATGACCGAGAGCGTCGAAAAGGACATCATGATGATAGACCCCATAGTGGGCGTAAAGCTGGCGGTCTCCGATCACAGGAGCAACAACCCCACCGGCGAGGATATCATACGCCTGGCCACCGGAGCCAGAAGGGGAGGCCTGCTCAGCGGCAAAGCCGGCCTGGTCACCATGCACATGGGCCCCGGCGAAAAGGGCCTCGAACCGGTGTTCTATGCCCTCGACCACTGCGACGTTCCCATCAGGAACCTGCTCCCCACCCACATGGGGAGGAACAGGATGCTGCTCGATCAGGGCGTGGAGCTGGTCAGAAGGGGAGGCTATATGGACATCACCGCCGGCTCCCACGACGACGCTGTCGACAAGGGCGCCGACCACTTCCTCTACGTGCTCGGCAAGGAAGGCGTCACCGCCGATCATGTGACCATGTCTTCGGACGCCTTCGGAAGCCAGCCCAAGTTCGACGACAAGGGAGAGTGCATAGGCTTAAGCTATGCCAGCCCCGAATTCCTGCACAAGACCATAAAGTCCCTTGTTAAGAAGGGATTGCCCTTCGAAGAAGCTATCAAGCTCCTCACCTCCACCCCCGCCCACATGCTGGCAAAGGACGGCGTCAAGGGCTGCGTGGCCGTCGGAGCCGACGCCGACCTGCTGGTCCTGGACGACAGCCTTGAGATCAGAAGCCTCATAGCCAGAGGAAAGACCGCCGTATGGGAGGGCAGCCTCCTCATCAAGGGAAGGTTCGAGTAGGCTTTCGGAATAATATTCCGCAAAAGTAAAAAAACACTCTCTAAAACAGCAATTTCGTGCATTAAAGTGTTGCTTTATACAGGTGCACTGGAGTATTATGAATGTAATCAAAAAGTAACATTCACTTAATGCCCGCGCAATACAAGCATCGGAACGAAAAGGAGAGCGGCCATGCCCAGAGGCGGAAATACAAGAGACAGGCTCATTAAAAGCGCCATTGAGCTGACAGCCGGATACGGCATAGAAAACGTTACGGTCCGCCGCATCGCCGAGATGCTGGATTATTCCGAGGCGACTCTGTACAGGCACTTTGGCAGCAGGGACGAACTGCTGGTGGAAGCCCTGATGACCGTAGACGCCAGGATATCGGCCCGTTTCCTGGAGAGCCCCTGGCTCAGGGACGAGAGTCTTGACGTGATGGAATGCATACATCACATCTGGCGCGACGTCTACAGGTACCTTATAGACAATCCGTCGGAGACCATGTTCATACTGCGCTTCAGATACTCGAGCCTTTACACCGAAGAGGTAAGGGCCAGGAGGAAGAGCTACGACGGATCCTTCGAGGAGCCCATGAGATTGCTGGGCAGGGCCGGTTCCGCCGGCGGAGCCGGAAAGCTCATCAGCTATAAGGGCTTCCTGCCCAACTATATCTTCGAGCTTACCCTCTGCTTCGCCGAAAAAGTGATAGCGGGAAGAGTGCCCGATACCCCGGAGACCGAGGAGAAGCTCTGGTCTGTCATCGTGGCAGCCTGCGCCTCCCTCTCGGGACCCGAACCGGCATGATCGAAAAGCGAAACACGTCAGCGCGGCCTCTGCGGCCGCGCTTTTATTCTGCCCCGGTTTCTGATATATTTATTGTGTATGGGCCCGCAGCCCGAAGCCCCGCCGAAGGGGCGCAAAGACTGAAAAACAGGAAAAACAATGGGAAACACATTCTATCTCGCCTGGGAGCCGGCCCTCATGGCCTGGCTTCAGGCCAATATGGGAGACACCGCCGTCCTCCTGGCAAAGTTCTTCACCTTCTGCGGAAGCGAGAAGTTCCTCGTCGCCGTCATGGCCTTCTTCTACCTCTGCTGGGACAAGGAGACCGGGGTGTTCGCCGGCATAAACGTGAGCCTTTCACTGGTCCTCTGCCCCATGGTAAAGAACCTCGCCTTAAGGAGAAGGCCCTATATGGATCTTGAAGGGGTGAAGTGCCTTGTGCCCGTGGACCCTTCAGCCGATCTTACGGATGTCAGAGCCCAGGGTTGGTCTTTTCCCAGCGGCCACGCCTCAAATTCGCTTGCCATCTTCGGTTCGCTCTTCCATAAGAGCGGTTCGGGCCTCTTCAGGGCTGTCCTGCTGGCGCTGTCGCTGCTGGTCGGGGCCTCCAGAGTCGCCGTGGGCTGCCACTATCCGACCGATGTGCTGGGGGGCTGGGTGATGACCCTTGTCATATTTTACCTGGTTTACAGGCTCGCCCTCTTCATCCCCGTGAGGAGCGTGTTCTACGCCGCAGTCTTCGCCTGCTCCTGCGCAGGCTTCTTTTGGTGCAGGACCTCCGATTACTACAGCGGGTTGGGCATAATGCTGGGCATATTCTGCGCCGACCTCTTCGAAAGGCGTTTCGTCAACTTCGGGAACACCAGAGACCCGCTGCTCTGGGCTCTCAGGCTTTTCCCGGCCCTGGCCCTGTTTTTGGGGGTCAGCACGGCCCTAAAACTGCCGTTTTCCGAGGAGTTCCTCTCGTCGGGGACTCTTGCCGCTTTCGCCTTCAGGACCCTGCGCTACGCCCTGTCGGTCTTCGTTTCAATGGGTCTGTACCCCATGCTTTTCAAGAGGATCGAAAGATCCCGCCGAAAGAAAGAACAGTAATACCGCTTTATCGCAGAAAGAGAGACGCGTATGAAGATATTTGAACTGGATACCCCGAGCCTTCTCATAGACGAGGACATACTGAAGAGCAACCTGGCCTTCATGCAGGAATACGCAGACAGCAATGGGGTCTCGCTGCGGCCCCACACCAAGACCCACAAGACTCCCGCCATAGCGAAGATGTCGGTGGAGATGGGAGCGAAGGGCATAGCCGTCGCCAAGGTTGGCGAAGCCGAGGTCATGGCGGAAAACGGCCTTGACGACATTTTCATAGCCAACGAGATCGCGAGCCCCTCCAAGATGGAGCGCATAAGAAAGCTGGCCGAAAGCATAGAGATCTCCTTCGGCGCCGACTGCGTGGAGCAGCTTGAGATGGCTGAAAAGGTCTTTTCCGGCGCCGAAAAGCCTGCAAGGATACTCATCGAGATCGAGGTCGGAGAGGAAAGGAGCGGGGTCATCGAAAAGGAACGCTTTCTTGAGATCCTGTCTTTCCTTGAAAGATCCGGGCATGTCGAGCTTAAGGGAGTCTTTTCCCACGACGGCAACACCTATAAGGCGAAGGACATGGAAGAACTGCTCTCGATCTCCGAAGGAGCTCAGAAGAGGACCCTTGAGTTCGCTGAGCTTGCGAGGATCAGAGGATTTGAATGCCCGGTGGTGAGCTACGGGGCGACCCCCACCTTCATGAACCGGGTACCCATACTTGAGGGGATCACCGAACTCAGGCCGGGGACCTACGCGCTGATGGACGCATCTCAGGGCAACGCCATAGGCACCCTCGGCCGCTGCGCGGCTGCGGTGCTCGCCTGCGTGATGAGCAGGCCCACTCCCGAGAGGGTGGTGCTGGACGTGGGCGCCAAGGGCCTCACCATGCAGACCAGGACTCAGGGCATATGCGCGGTCAAGGGCCTGGGGATGATAAAGGAATACCCCGGCGTATCCATAGACAGGATGAACGACGAGCACGCGGTCATAGAAGACAAGGCCTTCCATGATGCTGTTAAGGTCGGAGACAAGCTCAGGGTCATACCGGTGCACATCTGCCCGGTATGCAATCTCTACGACAGCCTGTATCTGGTGAAGGGGGACGAGGTGATCGCCGAGCTTCCGATAGCCTGCAGGGGAAAGATGAAATAAAGGGGAAAGAACATGAAAGATTACAGGAAGCTGCAGAACGGCAGCGACATCAGAGGCATCGCCATGGATACAGTGCCGGGAGAGGCTGTGAACCTGAGCTCCGAAGCTGCGGAAGACCTGGGCAGGGCCTTTGCCATCTGGCTTTCCGAAAAGCTGGAAAAGCCCGCTTCCTGCCTTAAGGTGGCTGTGGGCCGGGATTCCAGGCTCAGCGGAGAAGCTCTGGAGAAGTGCTTCGGAAAAGGCCTTGCGTCCGAAGGCGCGAGGATCTTGGACTGCGGCATGGCCTCCACCCCCGCCATGTTCATGGCGACGGTCTTTGAAGAGGTGAAGGCCGACGGCTCGGTCATGATAACCGCCAGCCACCTTCCCTCCAACCGCAACGGTTTCAAGTTCTTTACCCGCGAGGGAGGCCTCGGAAAGAAGGATATAGCGAAGATCACAGCTATTGCAGAAGGTCTCGAAAGCCTTGAAAACGAAGGCTTTGCGGCAGATGCCTGTTCCCTTATGGACCTTTACTGCGCCCATCTTAGAAATGTCATATGCGAGGGCCTTAAGGCTTCGGAAGACGAAAAGCCCCTGGCAGGGCTTCATGTTGCCGTGGATGCGGGCAACGGGGCGGGAGGTTTTTACGTGAGCAGGGTGCTTGAACCTCTGGGAGCCGACTGCTCGGGCAGCCGGTATCTTGAGCCCGACGGGAGCTTTCCCAACCACCAGCCCAACCCTGAGAACAAAGATGCCATGAAGGCGGTATGCGAGGCCGTAAAGGCGAGCGGAGCCGACTTGGGAATAATATTCGACACCGACGTGGACAGGGCGGCAGCCGTGGGCTCCGACGCAAAAGCCATAGACCGCAACGCCATCGTCGCCTTAAGCGCCATGCTGGCTTCTGAAGGCCATCCCGGCGCCGTCATAGTGACCGACAGCATCACCAGCAGCCAGCTGGCGGACTTCCTCAGGACCATGGGCCTTAAGCACCTTCGTTTCAAGAGAGGCTACAAGAACGTCATAGACAAGGGCCTGGAGCTCAACGCCGCGGGGGAAGACTGCGTCCTGGCCATAGAGACCTCGGGCCACGCCGCCATGAGGGAGAATTACTTCCTCGACGACGGGGCATACCTGGCCACCCGCATAGTCGTCAAGGCCGCTCTGCTCAAAAAAGAGGGAAAGAGCATAGAAAGCTGCATCGAAGAGCTCGAAGAGCCCGCCGAGGCGGCCGAGTTCAGGCTTCCCGTAAAGGCCGAAGATTTCGCGTCCTACGCCGACGGAGTGCTGAAGGCATTGGAAGAGAAGATCGCGAAGGGAGAAGCGCCGGGGCTCAGCCTTGAGCTTCCCAACTACGAAGGAGTGAGGGTAAAGGCCGATCGGGAAAACGGAGACGGCTGGTTCCTCATAAGGAAGTCTCTCCATGAACCCCTCATGCCCCTAAACATCGAGAGCTCAAGAGAGGGAGGCCTGGCCCTCATAAAGGCGAAAGCCCTTGAGCTTCTGAAGGACAGCGAGCTTTTGGACCTCAGCCTGCTCAAATAGTATTCACAGAAAATACACAATACTTGGTGCGCAATTCACAAAACAGCCTCAATCTATGGTATAATTATATATCTATGAGCAACTAAAACCACGGAGCAGCAAATGGCCTTTACCCACCTTCACGTTCATACCGAATACAGCCTTCTGGACGGCGCGGCCCGCATAGACAAGCTGGTCGCCAGGGCCAAGGAGCTTGGGATGACCGCCCTCGCCATTACCGATCACGGCGTCATGTACGGCGCTGTGCAGTTTTTCGAGCAGTGCGAAAAGCAGGGGATAAAGCCCATCATAGGCTGCGAGGTCTATACCGCGGCCCGCTCCCGCTTCAGCAAGGACTCGGTGCTGGACAGAAACTCCGGCCATCTTGTTCTGCTGGCAAAAGACGATACCGGCTACGGAAACCTCATCAAGATAGTATCAAAGGCCTTCGAAGAGGGCTTTTATTACCATCCCAGGGTCGATAAAGAGCTGCTGAGGGAGCACAGCGAGGGCCTCATCGCCCTGTCAGCCTGCCTCGCGGGCAAGGTCCAGCAGGAGCTGCTCCTCGACAACTATGAAGGCGCGAAAAAGGAAGCCCTTGAGCTCCTCGACATCTTCGGAGAGGGCAATTTCTACCTGGAGCTGCAGGACCAGAAGCTCGAAGAGGAGGTCAAGGTCAACAGAGGGCTGAAGCTGCTCTCGAGAGAGACCGGCATCCCCATGGTGGCTACCAACGATGTTCACTACATCAACCGCGAGGACGCCGCAGCCCACGACGTGCTGCTCTGCATAGGCACAAAAAGCAATTTCACCGACCCCGACCGCCTGCGCTTCGGCTCCGACCAGTTCTACCTTAAATCGGAAGAAGAGATGAGGGAACTGTTCTCCGACGTGCCCGAAGCCATAAACAACACCATGGAGGTGGCCGAAAAGTGCAATTTCAGGTTCGTTTTCGGCCAGTATCACATACCCGTCTTTCAGGTGCCCGAGGGCTACAGCGAGAACTCCTATTTCGAATACCTCTGCTGGTCGGGCCTTGAGCACCGCTACGGCACCACAGAGCCCCTGGCTTCGGCCTTCAGAAAGGCCCCGAAGACCGCGCCCGAAGATATGGAAGCCCTGGCTCCCACGGTTTCTGAGGAGCTGAAGGCGCGCATGCGCTACGAGGTCCAGACCATAGAGAAGATGGGCTATGTGGGCTATCACCTCATAGTCTGGGACTACGTCAACTGGGCCAAGGGCCACGGCATCATGGTGGGGCCCGGAAGAGGCTCCGCCGCCGGCTCCATCGCCACCTACTGCATGGAGATCACCGACATAGACCCCATCAAGTTCAAGCTGATATTCGAGCGCTTCCTCAACATCGAGAGGGTGAGCATGCCCGATATCGACATGGATTTCTGCATAGAGCGCAGGGGCGAGATCATAGACTACGTAAAGCAGCACTACGGCGTCGAGAACGTGTCCCAGATCAGCACCTTCGGAACTCTGAAGGCCAGGGCCGTCTTCAAGGACGTCGCAAAGGTCATGGAGGTCCCCTTCAGCAGGTCCCTTGAGATCTCCAAGATGATACCCGAAGATCTCAAGATCACTCTGGACAAGGCCCTCGCCGAAAGCCCCGACTTCAGAAAGGTCTACGACGAAGACCCCCAGATAAGGAACGTCGTCGACACCGCCAAGGTCCTCGAAGGCCTTGCGAGGCATTCATCCACCCACGCCGCCGGCGTGGTGGTGGCTCCGGCCCCCGTCGACAGCTTCGTCCCCCTGGTCATGACCGACAGAGGCCTTGCCACCCAGTTCACCATGACCGAGATCGAGCACCTGGGCCTTCTCAAGATGGACTTTCTGGGCTTAAGGAACCTGACCGCCATCAGGGAATGCCTCAGGATGGTCAAACTCAACACCGGCCTCGACATCGATCTTCAAAAGATAGACTACGAAGACGAGGACGTATATAAGCTCATAGCCTCCGGCAACACCACCGGCATATTCCAGCTTGAATCCGGCGGAATGACGGGCTTCATGAAAGAGCTGGGCCCCACCTGCCTTGAAGACCTCATAGCAGGCATAAGCCTCTACAGGCCGGGCCCCATGGACTCCATACCCACCTACATCAGGTCAAAGAAGAACCCCGACACCATAAAGTACCTGACCCCCGAGCTGGAGCCCATACTGGCCCCGACCTACGGCTGCATAGTCTACCAGGAGCAGGTCATGGACATAGTAAGACTTCTGGGCGGCTATTCCTACGGCAGGGCCGACCTGGTGCGCCGCGCCATGAGCAAGAAGAAAGCCGACGTCATGGCCAAGGAGAGGGAGTACTTCATCAACGGAAAGCTCAAGGACGACGGAACCATAGATGTGCCCGGCTGCATAAGGAACGGCATAGACGAGGGAGCCGCCAACACCATATTCGACCAGATGACCAGCTTCGCGGCCTATGCCTTCAACAAGTCCCACGCGGCGGCCTACGCCGTGGTCGCGTACCAGACCGCCTGGCTCAAGTGCCACTATCCCGCCGAATTCATGGCATCTCTGATGACCTACCCCGCGGACAGCAACGCGGTGGCGGGCCTCATCAGAAACTCAAAGGAAATGGGCATACCGACCCTGCCTCCCAGCGTGCTTGAGAGCGAGAAGCAGTTCTCCGCGAGGGACGGCAGGATACGCTACGGCCTTCTGGGCGTAAAGCACGTGGGAGAAGCGGTGGTCGAGGAGATCATCGCAGCTAGGCAGCGCAAGACTCCCCGCGATATCTTCGAATTCGTCGACGGCCTCGACGTGCACCTGGTCAACAGGGGCGCCCTCGAAGCCCTTATAAAGGCGGGAGCCCTGGACTGCTTCCCCGGAAACAGGGCCCAAAAGCTGGCCGTAATAGGCGACCTGATCTCGGGCGCCCAATCTGCCGCCAAAGAAATGCTCAGCGGCCAAATCTCCATATTCAACATGGGAGGCTCCGCCCCGGCCCTGAAGCTGGACAGAAGGCTTCCCCCCGCCGAAGACTTCCCCAAGCAGGAACTTTTAGCCATGGAAAAGGAGATGCTCGGCGTATATATCAGCGGCCATCCCCTTGACGACGTGGCGGAAAAGATCAGGCAGATCACCGACATGGATACCGAGAAGCTCGCCGTATATGCGGCCCGCCACTCGGAGGCCGGCTCCGACATGGATGAGGAGCCTGCCGGCGAAACCGGTCCCGAGGACGACATGGGCATAAGAGACGGTCTTCCCTGCACCATGGCCGGCCTCATCAGCGACAAGAAGACCATGGTGACCAAGAAGGGCACCATGATGGCCTTCCTTACCCTGGAGGACCTTTACGGAACCATAGAGACAGTGGTATTTCCCAGGACATTCGAGCTGGACCGCCAGTTTATAGAGAACGACAACGCCGTCGCGATAAGGGGGAAGCTCGATATAAAGGAAGACACGCCCAAGCTCCTCGCCGAGAAGATACTGCCCCTCGACATGGTCAGCGGGCCCATGAAGAGCGTTTCAAGAAAGAACGAGGCGCCGGCTCCTGCCAGGCCCAAGGGACAGCTGCTCAAGATAGTCATACCTGCGGCCTACAGCGAGGCCGAGGGCCTGAAGGCCTACAAGAACGTCGCAAGAAACTTCAGGGGAGACATGCCCGTCGCCATCATGGTCATGGCGACAGGGCGCAAGTACAGGCTCAATTACGACCTGTGGGTGGATCCCAGCCCCGAATTCTACGAGTCGGCCAGGAGGGTCTTCGGCAGCGACTGTTTCAAAGAGTAGCGAAGCGGGTCAAAACCCATAAAATTCCCAAAAACGTTTCGGGAATCGCGAAATGATGATATAATAGATTGGTTTAAGATTGATGAGTCTGCGCGGGGCAGCCCGCGCCAAACAGGGGAGGACCGATTGATCAGATTTGAGAACGTTACAAAGAGATACGATGATATCGTTGCGATAGACGACGTGAGCGTCGATATCGCCGACGGCGATTTCGTCTTTCTCGTGGGCCCGTCAGGGGCGGGCAAGTCCACGTTCATCAAGCTCATTTCAAAGGAGCTCTCGCCGGACGCGGGCAGGATATACGTCGACGGTCAGGACATTACGAGGCTGTCGAGACGCAGGATACCCGAGCTGAGAAGGCAGATGGGCATGGTATTCCAGGATTTCAGGCTGCTTCCGGGCAAGACCGTTTTTGAGAACGTCGCCTTCGCCATGGAGGTGGTGCACAGCACCCGCAGGACCATCAAGAGGACGGTCCCCCAGGTGCTTTCCATCATGGGCATAGCAGACAAAGCGGACCAGCTGCCCCAGTCCCTCTCGCAGGGCGAGCAGCAGAGAGTAGCCATCGCAAGGGCAGTGGTCAACAACCCCAAGCTCCTCATAGCCGACGAGCCCACGGGAAACCTCGACCCTGACACTGCATGGGAGATCATGAAGCTGCTCTCCCAGATCAACAGGAGGGGCACCACCGTCCTCATGGTCACCCACGCCAAGGACATAGTCGACAGGATGGGCCGCAGGGTCATCGCCATCGACGGAGGGCATATAGTGAGGGATTCCCAGGAAGGAGAGTACGGCTACGATGTTTAGAGGCCTCTTCCATTCCATTAAGGAAGCCTTCTCTCAGATATTCAGGAACAAGGTCATGAGCTTCGTGTCGGTGCTTTCCATCTCCGCCATGCTCATGATACTCGGCGTCTTCTTCCTGCTCACGGTCAACGTCAACAACATGACCGAGAACATAAAGGAGGAGTTCGACACCATAGAGGTCTTTTTGGAGGATTATACCACCAAAGCCGACGCCCAGGAGATAGCCAGGACCCTTTCCACTCTCGGAGAGGTGGAGAGCATAGAGTACATCGACAGGGAGCAGGCCATGGACGAGTTCCGCGAGCGCTGGGGAGACAAGGCCTATCTGCTCGATACTCTCACAGACAATCCTCTTCCCAATTCGCTGAGGGTCAAGCTCTCGGGCCTTGAGGGCGGCTCGCTGGTGGCAGAGGTCGCCAGGACCACCATAGGCGTCGAGGACGTCAGATACTACCAGAACGAGGTCAACAAGGTGCTCAGGATCTCGGAGGCCGTACAGAAGGTCACCCTGATCATGATACTCTTCCTCATAGTGGTATCGATAGTGGTGGTATCCAGCACGGTCAAGCTGGCGGTGATGTCCAGGGAGGCCGAGATCAATATAATGAAATACGTGGGAGCGACCAACTGGTTCGTCAGGGGCCCCATGCTCATCGAGGGCATGCTGATAGGCGCCATCTCAGCGGGGATCGCCCTGGGAGCCACCGCCTTCGGCTACACGAAGGTCAGCGAGTTTTTCGGAGACGAGGCCTTAAAGCTCTTCTCCAGCAACCTGGTGGATTCAAACTTTATGATCACCAACCTGGCATGGATATTCATGGCCCTGGGCATAAGCATAGGAGCCGTGGGCAGCATAGTGTCCATGAGGCGCTTCCTTAAGGTTTAGAGTATTGGAACAACGCAAAAAGGCGGCCGAAGGGGAAAAAGGCCGCCGGACAGGGGTAAAAGATGAGATCCAGCGAAGTGTTAAAAGGAAAGGCCAAAAAGACGCTCACTGTCTTCCTCTGCTTTCTGCTGCTCTTCCACTTCGGAATGCCGCAGCTGAGCTACGCGGGAAAAGGTGATTCGGCGGCCGTCAAGGACAAAAAGAATGAGCTGGCTGGCGTCAACGATAAGATAGACGATACCAAGGACGCCCTGGCCGAGGGCAAGGCCGAGTCCAAGTCCCTCTCCGCCCAGATCAAGGAGATGGAGCAGAAGATCTACGCCAAGCAGGTGGAGATCAACGACAAGCAGAAGGAGATCAACGACACCAAGGAGCTTATCAGCATCAAGATAGAAGAGCTGAGACAGCAGGAGGAGGAGATCAACGGCCAGAACGAGGAGCTTCTCAAGAGGCTCAGGGCCATGTACAAGAACGGCGAGACCGGGATGCTGGCCGTGCTCTTCGGGTCTTCTTCGATGAGCGAGCTCATGACCAATATGGACATGGTCCAGCGCATATACGAGAGCGACGCCGATCTTCTCGCCGATATGGAGGATGCCTACGGGGTCCTGGTCGAAAAGAAGGAGGAGCTTCAGAAGCTCAAGGAGAGCCTGATCGCCGAAGAAGAAGCCCTTGAGGCCGATAAGGATGATCTGAACGCCGACAAGGCAGCCCTGGCTGCCAAGAAGAAGGAAGTCGACGCCGACAACAGGGAGCTGGAGCGCCAGATCGACAAGCTCAACGACGAGGCCAAGGCCCTGACCGCCGAGATAATCAAGCTTCAGACCGCCGAGTCCTATGTGGGCGGGGCCATGCTCTGGCCCTCTCAGGCCAGCAAGTACGTGTCTTCTCCCTTCGGAAACCGCCTCCACCCCATACTTAAGGTCATTAAGTTCCATACCGGAATCGACATAGCCGCCGGTTCCGGCACCAACATACTTGCCGCCAACGGAGGCACCGTCATGAGCGCCTGCTACAACAGCGGCTACGGCTACATGATAATGATAGACCACGGCGGCGGCATAGTCACCCTCTACGCCCACTGCAGCAAGCTCCTTGTCAGCAAGGGCGCCAAGGTCAAGAGGGGACAGGTCATAGCCCTTGTGGGCTCCACCGGCATGTCCACCGGGCCTCATCTCCACTTCGAGGTGCGCATCAACGGCGAGTACAAGAATCCCCTTGAATACGTTTCCAGATAAAATGTCAGACTGGATAATACTGCAGCGCGAGGCTGCGGCGGAAGCGCCGGCGGGCATAGACCCCGCGCTGGCGGGCATAATGCGAAGAAGACAGGTCAAAGACGCCGACATGGAGGACTTTCTGTCCCCCAGACCCCGTCTCGCCTACGACCCCTTCCTGCTTCCCGACATGAAGGAGGCGGCGGATCTCATACTCGACGCCTGCGAGAAGGGTGAGAAGATCTGCGTCTACGGCGATTACGACGCTGACGGAGTCACCTCCACCGCCCTGCTGGTGGGGGTCCTGCGCCTCATAAGCAGCAATATCACTTACTACGTGCCGTCCCGTTTCGTGGACGGCTACGGCCTTAATATGAGCTCCGTGAAGAAGGTCGCTGGCACCGGAGCCTCCCTTCTCATCACAGTGGACTGCGGAAGCACCTCTGCCGAGGAGATAGCCTGCGCCAAAGAGCTGGGCATGAAGGTCATAGTGACCGACCACCATACTCCCGACGAGGGTCTCGATCTGGGCTGCCTCTTCATCAACCCCAAGCGGGAAAGCAGCAGCTACCCCTGCAGCCGCCTTTCGGGCTGCGGAGTCGCATTTAAGCTGGCCCAGGCCCTGCAGCGCACCCTGAGCGCGAGAGGGGACGAGCGTTTTTCAAGGAGCTTTCTAAACGACCAGCTGGACCTGGTCGCCATCTCCACCGTGGCCGACGTGGTGCCCCTTCTCGACGAGAACAGGACCTTGGTAAAGTACGGCCTCGATTTCATCAACAGGAGGAAGAGGCCGGGCCTCAAGATCCTACTCGAGGTACTGGATTTCGGCGACAAGACCATAGATTCCGACCGCATAGCCTTCCTTATCGCCCCCAATATCAACGCTTTGGGCCGCATGGGCTCGGCTGCTCTGGGGGTCGAGCTTTTCTGCGGTGTAAAAGCCGACGGTTCCCCCTGCGAAGACCTGCTGTCCGCCGCTGTCGCCATGAAGGAGATGAACCTTCAGCGCAAGGCCGAGCAGGAGAAGACCTGCGCCATATGCTCCAGAGCTCTCGAAGAGGGGGGCTGCGGCGAGCTGTTCCCCGTGATACTGGCGGAAGGCGCCCATGAGGGCGTTGCCGGGATAGTCGCGGGCAATATAAAGGAGAGGCTCTACAGGCCGGTCTGCATAGTGACCCCCTGCGAGGGAGGCCTTCTCAAGGGTACGGGCAGGTCGGTGCCGGGCGTAAACATCTACGAGCTTTTGGGTACCCAGAGCCGGCTCTTCGCCAGGTACGGCGGTCACGCCGGAGCCTGCGGCTTCACCATGGAGCCTCAGGGCCTCGAAGAGCTGAGAAGCGGCCTTCAGGAGCAGATGAAGCTTCTGCTCGATGAGGATCCCGGCCTTCTCACCGAGACACTGCTCATAGAAAAGGAGCTGTCCCCCGGAGAAAAGAGTCTGGAATTCGCAAAAAAGCTCCAGCTGCTGGAGCCCTACGGGGAGGGGAACCTGCGTCCCCTGTTCTGCGTGAGCTCGGCTTCGGTCTCATGCCTCCGCCGCATGGGCCAGGAGGGCCAGCATCTGCGCTTCACCGTGACCTCTGACGACGGCGTCCCCGTCGACTGCGTGCTTTTCAGAAGGGCTGACGATTTCTTCGGCCTCCTTTCGGAAAGTCCGTCGGTCAGCGTCTGCGGCGAGCTCTCGATCAACGGGTTCGGCGGCTGCGAGAAGCTTCAGATGATAGTAAGAGACATCAAAGGTGCATGATATGATAAAGTTCAGAAAGTTCAGCTTCGTCCTGCTGGTGTGCGCTCTGCTGCTGCTGGGAGCCATGGCCGGAGTCTTCGCGGGCATGTATTTTCAGTCTCAGAACGGAGTCACCCTGTCCGCAGGCGAATACCAGACGCTTCTCAACAGGGTGCAGAAGTACTCCAAGGTTGAAGGCCTCATCGATTATATAGAAGAAAAGTTCTACATTCCCGTGGATGAGGACAAGCTCATCGAGGGCATGTACTACGGGGTCTTCGATGCCCTGGACGACAGGTACAGCACCTATCTCAACTCCAGCCAGTACGAGCAGATGCAGATAACCACCTCCGGCGACTATTCCGGAGTGGGCATAACCCTTTCCATCACCGAGGACGGCAACTTCGTATATGCCGCGGCCCTGACCGAAGACGCCCCCGCCTGGGGCTCCGGCATAGCCGTGGGCGATATAATATGGAAAGTCGACGGCGTCGAATACAGCGGTTCTGAGCTGGATATCTGCGCTGCCCACGTGAGGGGAGAAGCCGGCACCAAGGTGGTCCTCACCGTGGTCAGGGGAGACCAGATCATGGACTTTACCCTGACGAGAGCCAGGATACTCGCAAAGACCGTGTCCTCCAAAATGCTCGAGGGAAGCATAGGCTACATATCGATCAGCAGCTTCGAGAACCCCACCTACGACGACTTTGTCAGCGCCCTGAGAAAGCTTGAAAACGATGGGGCGAAGGGCCTCGTAATAGACCTGCGCAACAACGGGGGAGGCCTGGTGGACAGCTGCGTGCTTGTCGCCGACGAACTCATGAACAAGGGCACCGTGGTCTACACCGAAGATCAGAAGGGCAACAGGAGCTACTATACGACCGAAGACGGGAGGACAGCGCTTCCCTACGCCGTGCTCATCAACGGCTACACCGCCTCCGCATCTGAGATACTGGCGGCCGGAGTCCAGGACAACAACGAAGGCGTCATAGTGGGCACGGTCAGCTACGGCAAGGGCATAATCCAGGAGATGAGGAGCCTCGGCGACGGCAGCGCCGTCAAGATCACCGTGCAGCAGTACTTTTCGCCTAAGGGCAGCGTTATACATAAGAAAGGCATCACCCCCGACTACGAGGTCGAGCTCACCGAGGCCTGCTACGACGAGAACTGGGTGCTGGTGGACGACAGGCAGCTGAACAAGGCCGTGGATCTGGTAAAGAAGGGCATAAAGTAATAAAAAAGGACGGCAGGGCGCTTACGCGCCCGGGACCGTCCTTTTTCATGCTTCGGAAAAATGAAAGACCTCAGTTTTCGGCAGGCTTTACATCTCCGGTTTTGTCGGCCTCAAGCTTTTTCAGCATTCCGCTGTAGCCTTCGGCGCCGTAGGAAAGGCACTTGCTGACCCTGCTGATGGTCGCCGCGCTGGCTCCGGTTTTTGAGGCTATCTCGTTGTAGGTGCAGCCTCCGCTGAGCATGCGGGCAACCTGCCAGCGCTGGGAAATGTCCTGCAGTTCCTTTATGGTCATCAGGTCTTCAAAAAATCTATAGCATTCTTCCAGAGATTCCAGCTTTAAAATGGCTTCAAAGAGATCGTCGTTGGCCGGCGAATCGAATTTGGATCTGTAATTCATCGGACTGAGCCTCCTGAGGAAGGGGTTATGTGTAGATAAGTTAATTATATTCACAGCACGGCAGCTTTTCAAGGAGTTTCTGTAAATGGCAAACAATTCAGACATTAAAATATATATTTCCCGTAAACAAAGGGGAAGGCTCTGCTCTTCGGGACCTGTGATAAAGGCTGTCCTTGATGCCGAAGGCCTCGGGGGGCTCGCCCCGGATCATCTGGACAGCGGCGCCCCCGTTCTGGTAAAGGAGGACGGCGGGCTTTCCGAATACTGCGTTTCGGTCAGCGACACCAAAAGCTACATTCTGGTCTGCTTAAGGGAAGGCCCCGTAGGCATCGATGCCGAGGAAGGCTCGAGAAGGGTCAGGGCTTCGGCAGCGAAGGCTCTGCATCCTCTTGAAAAGCGCTGCCTTGAGGGGCTGGAGCCCGAGTCCTCCGAATGGAGGGGCGAGTTCCTGCGCATCTGGACGGCCAAGGAGAGCTACATGAAGCTCTGCGGGGAAGGCCTTCGTATGGGGCTTTCGAGTTTTTCCGTCGTCGGAGAAGATCTCGGGTACCTCAGCGAGGTAAAAAGGGAGGGCTTCCCCGAAGCCGATCTTTATTTCGCGGAGGGCCCTTCCAGCCTTATCGTTTCCGCCTGCGTCCCCGCGGGAAGCGGGGCTTTAAGCATTGATCTTTCAAGGATAGAGTGCGCGTTTCCTCCCAAATCGACGGCCCTTGAAAAGGCCGCCGGGCTTTTGGACGCCAGAGATTACAGCGAGGCCGGGCTTAAGAAGAGGCTCAGAGCTTCGGGCTACAGCGAGGGCGAAGCGGAGGAGGCGGGATCGCTTCTCAAAGAGAGGGGCTACATAGACGACGAGGCCTTCGCCTTAAGACTTGCCGAAAGGCTCTACGCTTCGGGCAGGGGAAGGCTCGCCGTAATAAGGGGCCTTGAGGAAAAGGGCGTAGGGAGGGAGCCGGCCGCGGAAGCCGCCGATAAAGCTTCGGAGCTCTTCCCTTCGGAAGAAGACAGGGCCCTGGCTGCGGCATATAAAGCCTGCGGCATAAAGGATGCCGAAGATCCGGAGCCCGCCGATGAAAAAAAACTTGCCAAAGCGGCGAGAAAGCTGTCCTCTCTGGGATACGAAAGCAGCGTTATATGGTCGGTGCTCGAAAAGCTGCAGAGATGAGCGTGCAGACAGCTTTTGATGCGGATCAACAGAAATATCTCTATTGTCCTCAAATAAGTCTTGTTAGCTGAACAATGGTTTGTTATAATTCCAACGAGATCATGGGAAAGACCTCAGCCGCGGTCCGCGCGTCCTGTCAGTCGGCCTGCAAATACCTGTCCGGCGAGGGGTCCGGCACCCTTGACAAGCAAATTATAGAATGTTTATAATTAAAGGACGTTTTATGTGGGATCGACAGGAAAGCCCGCATATAGTTTGATTTCTGAAAGAAATAAGCCGTTTCAAGCCGCAGAATTAAGTTAAGAAAGGAGTAATAAGAATCAGCGTTAATTAGCGGAAACCCCTTTCGGGTGAAAGGGCCCGTTGATATTGTTAAAGCTTTTCCCTGAAAGCGTATTTAGCCGGTCCCACCCGGTTCCAGTCAGGAGGTATTATGTGGAAATATATTCTTAAGAGAATAATTGCACTGATCCCCGTAATCGTCGGCGTTACTCTGATAGTTTACTTCATCATGAGCCTCGCCCCCGGAGATCCTGCAACTACTATTCTCGGCGACCAGGCAACGCCTGAAGCCATCGCTCAGCTCCGCGAGGAGATGGGCCTCAACGACCCCGTCATTGTCCAGTATGCCCGCTACATGTTCAATCTTTGCAGGGGCAACATGGGAACGTCCTACAAGACCAAAAAGCCTGTCAGTCTCGAAGTCTTCAGCCGTTTCCCCGCGACCATGAAGCTGGCTCTCATTTCGGTCACCTTCAGTACCATCCTCGCCATTCCTCTCGGAATGCTGGCTGCAGTTAAGCAGAACAGCTTCTTCGACGGAGCGAGCATGATATTCGCACTTCTCGGTATATCGATGCCTATATTCTGGTTCGGCGTACTTGAACAGCTGCTCTTCTCTCTGAAGCTTGGCTGGCTGCCTTCTTCAGGTAACGATTACTGGTACAGCATCCTGCTCCCGGCAGCGGCTCTGGGATTCCATAACATCGCATCCGTCGCCCGTATCACCCGTTCCTCGATGCTGGAAGTTATCCGTCAGGACTACATCCGTACCGCCCGTTCCAAGGGCGTTCCCTACGGCACGGTCATCAGAAAGCACGCTCTGCGCAACGCTCTGATCCCCACTGTTACCGTTCTGGGCATCCAGATCGGCGGAATGCTCGGCGGATCCGTTCTTACCGAGACCGTATTCGCATGGCCCGGCATAGGACGTTTCATGGTGACCTCCATCTCCGGAAGAGACATCCCCTCCGTACTTGGATGCATCATCATATTCTCCCTGTCCTTCTCCGTTATCAATCTCATAGTCGACCTGGCATACGGCTTCATCGATCCCCGTATCAAGGGACAGTACAAGTAAAAGGGGGTCGAAAGTAAATGAGTAAAAAAGCTAAAGAAACAGTCGTAATGACTGCCAACGGCGAACAGGTCGTAAAGAAGCAAAATCTTGCTCTCGAGACCTGGAGACGTCTGACCAAGAACTGGTCGGCAATGATCGGTCTGGCCATCATAATCTGCCTGATCCTCTGCGCTGTCTTCGCCGATCAGCTTTACAGCTACAACGACGTAGTAATCAAGCAGAACATCAGCAACCGTCTGAAGGGGCCCGGCGAACTTCCCGGACATCCCCTGGGGACCGACGAAGTAGGGCGCGACGTACTGGCGCGTCTGGTACACGGATCCAGGATCTCCCTTGAGATCGGCTTCGTAGCCAACTGCTTCTCCCTCATAGCCGGCGGTATCCTGGGCGCTCTCGCCGGATTCTACGGCGGCAAGGTCGACAACATCATCATGCGTATAATGGACGTCTTCCTGGCCATACCGGGCACCCTGCTGGCAATATGTATAATGGCAGCTCTGGGCTCCAGCATATTCAACCTGATCATCGCTCTGTCCGTATCCGGCACGCCCGGCTACGCCCGTATAGTCCGCGGCGCCGTGCTGCCCACCCGTGATATGGAGTACGTCGAGGCTGCAAGAGCCATCGGCTGCACCACCAAGAGGATAATCTTCAACCATGTTATCCCCAACTCGCTGGCACCTGTCATCGTTCAGGTCACCATGCACGTAGCGACCACCATTCTGACCATTGCCGGTCTGAGCTTCCTGGGCCTGGGCATTTCGCCCCCGACTCCGGAGTGGGGATCCATGCTGTCCGCCGGCCGTGCGTATATCCGCGGATATGCGTATCTGACCACGTTCCCTGGTCTGACCATCATGATCACCATCCTCGCATTCAACCTGCTGGGCGATGGTCTCAGAGACGCTCTCGACCCGAGACTCCGTTAATGACGAAGGGAGTATGGATATGAACGAAGAAATGAGAAAAACGAAAGAACTTGAACTCGACATCAAGAATCTGGTAGTCGAGTACCGCACTCCGGGCGGCGTCACCCAGGCCCTCAACGGTCTCGATCTTGAGATCGAAAAGGGAAAGACCCTCGGCCTGGTAGGCGAGACCGGCGCAGGAAAGACCACCACAGGTCTCTCCATCCTGCAGCTGATCCCCGATCCCCCAGGGGTCATCGTCGACGGAAGCATCAAGCTGGCCGGCGAAGACGTGATGCTCAAGAGCGAGAGAGAAATGGAAAAGATCAGAGGCCAGCAGGTCTCCATGATATTCCAGGACCCCATGACCTCCCTCAACCCCGTTATGACGGTAGAGGATCAGATCGCCGAAGTTATCGAGATGCACGAGCTCGGTGAGGACGGAAAGCAGATATCCCACTCCGCGGCAATTCAGAAGGCCAAGGAGATGCTCGAGCTGGTCGGTATCCCCGGCGAGCGCGGTACCGAATATCCCCACCAGTTCTCCGGCGGCATGAAGCAGCGCGTAGTTATCGCTATCGCTCTGGCATGCAACCCCAAGCTCCTCATAGCCGACGAACCTACCACTGCTCTGGACGTTACCATTCAGGCGCAGGTACTGGAGATGATGAAGGGTCTGCGTGAAAAATACGGCACCTCGATGCTGATGATCACCCACGACCTGGGCATAGTCGCAGAGATCTGCGACACCGTATCCGTCATTTATGCCGGACGCGTTATCGAGCACGGAACTCTTGAAGACGTATTCGACTTCACCCGTCATCCGTACACCGAAGGTCTGTTCAACTCTCTGCCCGATCTGGACCACAGAGAGAACAGGCTCAAGCCGATCAAGGGCCTTATGCCGGATCCCACCAATCTGCCCAAGGGCTGCGCTTTCGCGCCCCGCTGCGACTATTGCATGGAGATCTGCAAGACCGAAAAGCCTCCCAGGACCTATCGCAACGACGAACACTATGTAGAGTGCTTCCTCTATAACGAGCAAAATATTAAAGAAGGAGGCCTTCTCGGAAGATGAGTAAGATAGACACCACAAAACCACTGCTTGAAGTCGAGGGTCTTAAAAAGTATTTCGCGACCAAGCGCGGCATGCTCCATGCTGTAGACGATGTTACCTTCACCATCAACCAGGGCATGACCCTGGGCGTAGTAGGAGAGTCCGGCTGCGGTAAATCCACCACCGGCCGCGCCATCCTCCGCCTTCTTGAACCGACCGGCGGCAGCGTACGCTTCGACGGTGAAGACCTTCTGGCTCTCTCCCCCGAGGAGATGCGCCACAAGAGACAGGAGATGCAGATCATATTCCAGGATCCGTTCTCCTCTCTCAACCCCAGAAAGACTCTGTCCGAGACCATCGCAGAGCCTATGCTGATCCATAACATCATAAGCGACAAGCAGAAGAGAGAAGAAAGAGTTCTCGAGCTTATGGATACCGTAGGCCTTGCCCGCCGTCTGATGAACGTATATCCCCACGAGCTGGACGGCGGACGCCGTCAGCGTATAGGAATCGCCCGCGCGCTGTCCCTGAACCCCAAGTTCATCGTCTGCGACGAGCCGGTATCCGCACTGGACGTATCGATCCAGGCTCAGATCCTGAACCTGCTGGAAGACCTTCAGGAAGAGATGGGACTCACCTATATGTTCATCACCCACGACCTCTCGGTCGTAAACCACTTCTCCGACGATATCGCGGTCATGTACCTGGGCAAGCTGATCGAAAAGGCTCCCTCCGAAGAGCTCTTCGCTCACCCGACCCATCCGTACACTCAGGCTCTGCTTTCCGCAATTCCTGAGCCCAATATCCACAAGAAGACACAGAGGATACTGCTCAAGGGCGAGCTCACTTCGCCCATCGAGCCCAAGCCCATCTGCCGCTTCGCTCAGCGCTGCAACTACGCTACCGACCGCTGCAGAGAAGGCGAACCCTGCCTCAAGGAGATCTCTCCCAACCACTTCGTGTCCTGCTTCCTGACCGACGACATGTAGGAAGGGTGCAAGGCGCAAAGTCGAACAGACAAATGAAAAGAGCAAGGGCTTCGGCTCTTGCTCTTTTGTCTTTTAGCGAATCTGCAAAAAATAAGGCTCTGAATTGTTGCGCGTTAACAAATATCGCAATCTTCACAATCGCATTCGTTATATAATATTGACAAAACTTTTTAAGTAATGTAAAATGTTTCACGTTTCGGGAGTGAAGACAGGTACGGCTCCCAAAATCAGTTATCGCATCATTAGAGGTGAAAGAATGAAGAAAAGTGTAAAGCTGATCGCCCTGCTGATGGCAATCTGCATGCTTGCCTCCATGGTAGCTTGCGGAAACAAGTCCACCGCTCCGGCGAACACCGAGACCAAGCCGGCAGAGACCAAGCCGGCAGAGACCAAGCCGGCAGAGACCAAGCCGGCAGAGACCAAGCCGGCAGAGACCAAGGCTGATCTCCACTGCGCAGTCGACGATCAGACCGTCGTAGTCTGCACTGCAGACGAGACTCCGTCTGTCACCGCCCGCGGCCACAACGCCGTTGCCGGTTCTTACTGCAACAACCTGACCTATGAAGGCCTTCTGGCACTGGATGCCTCTCTGGCTCCCCAGCCCTGTCTCGCCGAGAGCTTCTCCTATGAGAACCAGGCTGACGGCAGCGTGCTCTGGACCTTCAACCTCCGCAAGGGCGTAAAGTTCCACAACGGAGCTGAGATGAAGGCTGTTGACGTCGTCGAGTCCCTTGCTGAAGCCAAGGTCTCCCCCGACGTAGCTTCCTACGCCGCCACCTATGACAACGTCGCCGCCAAGGATGACTATACCGTCACTATGACCACCGCCGGCCCCAGCGCCGCCCTGCTCTACGATCTCTGCCCCCACGGCAACTTCGTGGTTCCCGCAGAACTGATCAAGAACGGCAATGATTTCAACAGCAACCCCGTCGGCACCGGTCCGTACAAGATGACCGAGTGGAAGATCTCCGAGTCCCTGACCTTCGTAGCCCATGAGGACTACTGGAACGGCGCTCCCAAGATCAAGACCGTCATCTGGAAGATCATACCCGAAGGTTCCGCCAGAACCATCGCTCTCCAGGCTCACGAAGTCGACTACGTTATCGAGCTCGACTCCAACGATATGAACCTGGTACAGGATGACGCCAACCTCGAGCTGATGAACATCGACGGCCTCTCCCACAACTGGCTGTGCATCAACAACGAAGTAAAGCCCTTTGACAACATCAACGTAAGAAAGGCCATGAACGCCGCCATCAACAAGGAAGACGTCGTGACCGTAGCTCTGAACGGCGCCGGCTTCGTAGCCCCCGGACAGACTCCTTACGGACAGCTGGGCTTTGACGGCACCGGCTACGACAAGTACGACGTAGAGCTGGCCAAGAAGTACGCCGCCGAATCCGGCGAAGACCTCTCCAAGGTCAACTTCGAAGTCATCTGCTCCGACGACACCAAGCGCCGCGCCGCCCAGGTCGTTCAGGACAACCTGAACACCGTATTCGGCATGACCCTCGAGCTGGTTTCCATGGACCTCGCCACTTACCTGTCTGAGACTGCGGCGGGACACTTCCAGGGATTCCTCGGCGGTTATACCTCCTCCGATATGATGTCCTTCCTGAAGGGCGTATATCACTCCTCCAACATCGGTGCCTCCAACAAGACCAGGACCAAGGATGCCCACCTGGACGAGCTCATCGAAAAAGCGATGGCTACCGTCGACAACGGCGAGCGTGAGCAGGTCCTCAAGGAGACCAGCAGATATCTGAACGACCTCTGCTGCCAGATCCCCCTCTATCAGAAGGCTACTCTGTCCGCCCACAACAATCACCTGCAGGGCTGCTTCACCACCGCCGCAGGCAGATTCTGGGTCGAAGACTGGTATTGGGAATAGACTGAAGGCTTAAAGCCCAAGGTCGTCACCTGACCGGTGACAGGAAAACGAGCAAAAACCCGGAGCTGAAAAGCTCCGGGTTTTATTATGCCCGCCGTTTTGATATACTGCACTTATACGTGAAGTAAATAGGAGGAGACCTTATGAAGGCGGTCAGCATCAGCAGCAAGGGAGAGAACAAAGGCCACTATTCCCCCGGTATGATCTGCGGTGGCATGCTCTACATCTCGGGCCAGCTCTCGCGGGATCCCGATACGGGGAAGTGCCCCGAAGGGGGAATCAAAGCCCACACGCTGCAGGCTCTAAGCAACGTGGACCGGGTGCTCAAAAGCGCGGGGCTTGAAAGAAGCGACGTGATCCAGTGCCGGGTCTACATAGACAACATAAACAACTGGGACGCCGTCAACGAAGTCTACAGGGATTTCTTCGGAGACCACAAGCCCGCCAGGGCGGTGGTTCCCGTGCCGGCCCTCCACTTCGGATGCATGGTGGAGATAGAAGCCGTCGCCGATGCGTCGAAAGCGAGGTAAGCCGTGAAATACAGATGTTCGGTCTGCGGAAGGACGGAGGATGTATCGACCCGCCTTCCCAAATGCCCCTGCGGAGGCCTCTGGGATCTGGAGTTCGAGCCTCCGAAATTCGATCTCGCTGAGGTCGATAAAAACGAGTGGTCCATGTTCCGCTACAGGAAGTTCATGGCCCTGGATGACGATTCCTGGAGGGACATCACCCTGGGCGAGGGCATGACGCCGATAGTTAAGCTCGACGAGAACGTGATGCTCAAGATGGACTACTTCATGCCGACCCTTTCCTACAAGGACAGGGGAGCCGCCGTCCTCATAGCCCACTGCAAGGCCATAGGGGTGGACAGGGTGGTCCAGGACAGCAGCGGCAACGCGGGAAATTCGGTGGCTGCCTACTGCGCCAGAGCCGGAATAAAGTGCGGGATCTTCGTCCCCGAGGGGACCAGCCCCAAGAAGATAGACATGATAAGGGCTCACGGGGCGGAGTGCACCGTGGTGCCGGGCACCCGCGACCACTGCGCCGACGTCTGCAGAAGCAAGGTCGAGGAAGAGGGCGCATACTACGCAAACCACGTCTACAACCCCTTCTTCTATGAGGGGACCAAGACCTACATCTACGAGGTCTACGAACAGCTGGGAAGGATACCCGAAAACCTGGTCATCCCCGTGGGCAACGGGACCCTCTTCATAGGGGCGGTCAAGGCTCTTGAGGAGCTTTTGGCGGCCGGCCTCATAGAAAAGTTTCCTCAGATCATAGCCCTTCAGGCCGAGACCTGCGACCCTCTGCTTCAGGCGGCGGAGCAGGGCCTCGATGAGCCGGTGAAGATAGTCCCGGCTCCTACCATAGCCGAGGGCATAGCCATAGGAAGGCCCATGAGAGGAAAGGAACTGCTGGCGTACGCCAAGAAGCACGGGGTGCGTTTCATCCACGCGAGGGAAGACAGCATAATGGATGCCAGGGCATATCTCGCAAGGCAGGGCGTTTACTGCGAGCACACAACGGCGGCAAATTACGCAGCCTACCTCAACTACTGCGAGAAGTACGGCCCCGCGCCCGATACCCTGATAACCATGTGCGGGGCAGGCCTTAAGTCGGATCATTAGGGCGTAAGCCTGAAAACGGCGGACTGCCCGTCAAAACGCAGAACAATAAAACCGGTACAGCCTGCATGACTGTACCGGTTTTTACATTCTGCATTCGGAAGCCCGCTTCGGCGGGAATGCTTCTACCAGATCGATACTCTGGTCTCGGGCTCGGTCCACATTCCGTCGCCCGGGCCTATGCCGTAGGTCTCGTAGAACTCGTCCAGAGTCTGCAGCACCCTGTTGCAGCGCAGCTTGTCGGGGCTGTGCACGTCGATCTTGGAGAGCAGTTCTCTCACGGCCCTGGTTGTGGTCGAAGCCCAGGTGTTGGCTATAGCCCTGAAGAGCACATCGTAATCGGGCTCCTTCACGCGCTTTATGGCTTCGATCAGGCAGCGGGCGCTGCCCAGGTCGGCTACGTTCTCCGAGAGGGTGAGGTAGCCGCTGCACTCGATGCCCGGGTAGACCTCGACTCCCTCGTACCACCGGGCGACCTCCTCGCACTTGGCGGTAAAGGCCGCGTAATCCTCGGGGGTCCACCAGTCGGCGGCGTTGCCGAACTCGTCGTATTTGGCCCCGTTGTTGTCGAAGGCGTGGGTTATTTCGTGGGCGATGATGTAGCCTATGCCTCCCAGGTTCTCCTCGCGCTTCGCGTTCAGATCGTAGAGGGGAGCCTGCAGTATGGCGGCAGGGAAGGTGATGTCGTTGGAGGTGGCGCTGTAGCAGGCGTTGACGGTGTATGGAGTCATGATCCAGCTTTCCTTTTCGACCTCTTTGAACTGTTTGCTCACCATGAGGTCTATGGAGGCGGCCTGCAGGGCTATGACGTTGGAGAAGAAGCTTCCGCCTTCATCCGGGCTCAGCATCTCCACGCCGTCGAGGGAGTCGTCCCACTTGTCGGGATAGCCGACCTTTATCTTCATGGTATCCAGCTTGTGGATTGCCTTCTCCTTGGTCTCCTCGCTCATCCAGTCGAGAGCCGCGATGCGTTCCTTATATATGCCTATGAATTCCCTGATCATGTTCTCAACGTCGGTCTTGGCCTCTTCGGAGAAGTGGTTCTCTACGTAAGCCCTCGCCAGGTAGACCGACAGCAGCGAAGTGATCTGCTGGAAGGCCAGGGTCTGGGGATCCACGGCGGTGACTATGCCGTAGCACTCGTAGTTGAGAGCGTTGGCGGCGTCCGTGTATCCGCTGCCCAGCAGGCCTCCGACGCTCAGGAGCAGGTTTCTTAAGGCTAGGGCCTTGAGGCAGCCGAGGCCTTCTTCGCAGAACATGGAGGCCGCGGCTTTCATGGCACTGACGTCGGTGACCTTTATCCTGTCGGTCATCTGAAGGCCCGAGCCCTCGTATACCCTGTCGAGGTCGACTCCGGGGAAGACAGTCTTCAGCCCGTCCAGGGTGAAGACGTTGTAGGTCTTGTCCACGTCGCCGTATTCCTGGGGATCCATTGACGCGGCGGCTATGGTCTTCTCGCCTTCGAAGACAAGAGCCGCGTAGGCTTCCGCTTCGCTTTCGTCAAGGCCGGCCAGGCTGAAGTAGGTCCTGTTGAACCTGTCATAGGGTTCTTTCTGGGGGCTCTCGCTGAGGTAGACGTCCTTGTCCATCAGAGTGCCCGGGACGCTGAAGCTGACCATGTAGCGGTCGGAATCCTTGGAGTCGGTCGTGAGGCCGAAGCCTAAAAGCATGGAGAAGCGCAGTTCGTCGTTCATGGCCATGTCGGCTTCGACCAGCTCGTCCACCGTCTTTGCGCTGACGAAGGCGTCTATGTACTTCTGTATGGGGGCGTTGCCCGCCTTCTCTCGGCCTTCCAGGTCCATCACCGACTCGTACAGGGCTTTGATCCGGGCTTCGGGGCTGCCCTTTTCCCAGGGATTGCCGACGATGTCCGCGATCAGCCGGAAGATCTGGTTCTGTACGGTGACGGTGAGGCCGTAGAAGGGGCCGTTCAGGGTGAGCCCTGCGGGGATGTCGGAACTCGCCAGCCACTCTTTGTTTACGGCCGCATAGTAGTCGTCCTTCAGGTTGGTCCCCTTAAGGGCGTATACGCGCTTCATGAGAAGATCCAGGTCTTCGCTGCTCAGATGGTCTTTGGGCGAGAGGAGTCCGCTGCCGTCGCCGGCGAGCATGCCGGAACCCAGCACTTCGGGAAGTTCTTCGGCAGCCCACAGGGGTATATCGCTGTAATCCTCCGCGGGAGCCGCGGAGCGGGCGTTGTCTCCGACCGGTTTTTCGAAACCTCCGAAGGCCCTGCGTATCATCAGAAGGGCCTGGACCTTGGTTACCGGGTCTTCGAGGCCCAGATTGCCGTCGCCGTAGCCGTGGACTACGTCTGACTGCTGAACTCCGGGATTGTAGTCTTCGGCAGCAAGCATGAGCATTTCAAGGGCTTCACGTCTGGTGAGATCTCCGGCCGCGTAGACGGGCAGGGCCCCCAGGACCAGTACCGCCGCAAGGATCAGGGCGGCTAAGCGTTTTGCTGTTTTCATGATTTATCCTCCAAAATACTGCGGTTTTATTTATCGATCAGTTCTTTGAACAGGGCGTCCCTGTCGAAATTCCCCTCGGCAAGACCCGGGATCTCCTTCAGCGCCTTGCATACGGAAAGGCTCACCTCAGTAAAGACCGCAGACATCTCCCCATCGCTGTAGGGGCAGCCGTCGGTAACTATAAGGGTGGCGAAGCTGAAGGCCAGAAGCCATAGGTCGCGGAAATAGGAGTCGGCGGACCGGGCGTCCATGCGGTATATGTCCATGATGGAGCCGATCACCATCTCGCGGGTCATCCCCAGGGCCTCCATGGCTCCCCCCGCGCTGCCGTCGGGCCCCGTGAGGAAGAGCAGGCTGTAGAGCCGGGGCTCATCTTTGGCGAAGTTTATGAACTGGCGTCCCACCCCCAGGAAGGGTATGGGCTCCTTAAGGCCCCGTTCGATGTACTCCCTGTAGATCCCCTTGGCGGCTTCCCGCACGTCGCGCCTCAGCAGGTCCATGGACTCGTACCAGGTGAAAATGGGGCGGGGAGAGGTGTTTAAAGCTGCTGCGACTTCTCTTGCCGTCACGGCGTCCATACCCCTGTCTCTTGCGACGCCGAGGGCCGCTTTCGCTATCTCCTCTTTTTGAAACTTTACTTTGGGCGGCATTTGTTTCCCTTTCGAACAAAACACATGTTGCGCATCATTCGTTCTGCAACACTTGTAATCATACGCCTGCAAAGACCTTATGTCAATGCCCGGGATCAAAAACAATAAAAAGCGGGGCGCTTTTCGCGTCCCGCTCTTCTGTCTTATACGCTTTAAGCCTCTGCCTTAATTCATTACCGACTCTTTAAAGCCTATGATGTCCTCTTCATTGAGGGGGTTATCCTGCCTCTTGATCTTGAGTGTGGTGGTGGAGATGAAATTGTTCCTTCTCACGAAGACCGCGCTTATCCTCTTGTAGGCGGGAAGGCCGGTGTTGTACTCCCTGACCAGTCCCTTAAAGAAAGCGTCCAGCTCTTCCTCCGAAGGCTCGTGGCCAAGCTTATCCGCCACGTTGTCTTTGCTTGGGTAGATCTGGATGGCGACTATCTCGTCGCCGTTCTTCTTGTGGGGGAATACCATGCAGCTTTCGATGCAGGAGTCGTGGATGATGTCGTCCTCGATCTCCTCGGGGTAGACGTTCTCTCCGGTCTTGGTGACTATGATGTTCTTCTTGCGGCCGGTAAGGTAGAGCCAGCCGTCATTGTCTATGAAGCCCAGATCTCCGGTGTGCATGAAGCCGTCGGGCTCTATGGTGCGGGCGGTCTCCTCTTCCATGTTGTAGTAGCCCAGGGTCACGTTGGGGCCTTTGAAGAGTATCTCGCCTATGCCGCTCTCGTCGGTGTCGGCAAGCTTTATCTCTCCGCTGTCTACCACGGCTCCCACGGAACCGGCCTTGCGGTAGCGCTCAAGCGGCGACGACATGGGAGTTCCCGAGATGAGGGGAGTGCATTCGGTCATTCCGTAGCCCTGCAGCACCGTGATGCCCATGTCCTCGAAATCCCTGATGATCGAGGCGTTGAGGGCCGCCGCGCCGGTGATGATGACGCTGAGCTTGCCGCCCAGCTGCTCGAGCACCGATGAGAAGAGGCGTCTGCTGATGTTTATGCCCCTCTTGCGGAGGCCGCGGCTCAGCTTCAGCATATTGTTGAATATCTTCTCCTTGCCGCTCTTGGCGACGCCCTTCCATATGCGGTCGTGGACCATCTCCAGAACTCTGGGGACAGCGATGATGTAGGTGTTTTGGGCCTCCTTCATATTCTGGCTGATGTACTTCATGCCTTCGGAGAAGGCGGTGCTGGCGCCCCTGTACAGGACCAGCAGCATGCCCAGAGTGCATTCGTAGGTGTGGTGTATGGGCAGTATGGACAGGGTCTTGTCGCTCTGGTGCACCTGGCAGATGCGGCATACGTCCATTATATTTGAAGTTATGTTCCTGTGGCTCAGCATCACGCCCTTGGGCTGGGCGGTGGTGCCCGAGGTGAAGAGCAGGACCTTCATGACGTCGGGATCTATGATCTGGGAGGTGAAGTCTTCGCAGCCTTCGGAGAGAAGCTTTTCTCCTTCGGAGAGAAGGGCGCTCCATGAGTATATCACGGGCCCGTCTTCCGCCGTTCTGCCTTCGCAGACCAGCATTCTGAACTTCTCCCCGTCGAATTCCTTCGGAATCGCCGGATCGTTCTCATCGGTCCTGTCGCCGTAAAGATCCATGACCACCAGCCTTTTGACCTCATTGAGGCCCTTGAGCTTTCTGCACTCGGCAGCGGTGCAGAAAATGGTGTCGGTACCTCCTGCCCTCATGCGGTTGGCGATCTCGGGCCCCGACAGTTCCTTGTCTATGGGGACTGCCACTCCGACGCCGTTGACGACCGCGAGGTAGCTGACTATCCACTGATAGCAGCCCTGGCCCATGACGGCGATGCGGCTGTCCTTAAGGCCCATTTCGCAGAGCCTGGTCCCGAGGCTGTTGACATCATGCTGCAGCAGACGGTAGTTTATCGCGAAATAGGGTCCCCCTTTCTCCTTCTTGACCCAAAACGCAGGATTGTTACCGTAAAGCTCCGCGCTGCCTGCAAGCATATCCTTGAGTGTTACGATCTGCCTGATATCGGTATACCAGTATTTTTTGTAATCTTTTCCTGACGCGGTGTTCATAAAAACATTATTGCAGAAAAATACCTCCTGCGCCAGCTTTTTTGTTTTAGTTTAAAGTCTTACTCAAATCATATCCCCATCAGCAGCATACGCCTCAGTTCTTCAAGCTCTGCTTCTTCGCTGAAGGGTAGGGTGACCGGGGCATCGGTATCGACCGTCCTCAGCACGGTATTGTGCATGAAGAGGGCGCCGACCTTCTTCACGAGCTCGTCGTCGGGAGAGGGCCAGAAGAAGGCGTAGTCCCCCTTTACAAGGTCGAAGCTGACCCTGCCGCTGATGCCTTCCTTCGGAGCGTTTTCATCCTCGGGCAGGGACAGCTCATTGCCGATGACCCTGCCCAGATCCTTCGACCTCTTTACGACCCTGAGGCTTCCGTCGTCCAGAAGGGTGACTCTGCCTATGAGGTCCGATTCCCCCATGACAAGGTCGAAGATATCGAAGTTCTCCTTCTCTGTTTCTTTGACCCTTTTCCCGAAGAGCTTTTCCGGCTCGGCGGCCAGCATCTCCCAGAAGCGGGGTCTCCTGCTGAGCTTTTCGAGGAGACCGCAGAAGGAGCGGGTGAAGGTATCGGGACGGTCTATGAACCTGCCGCGTCCGCATAAATAATTGTAGTGAAAAAGAGTGAACATGCGGGCTGATATATCCTCTTCGGGATCTACGCCGAGGCTTTCGATGAGTCTCAGTATGTCTCTGAAGGGAAAGGCTCCCCTGCCGCTGAACATCTTTCTTTCAAAGGCCATGGAGAAAACTGCGTTCATGTCCTTAAGGCAGAGGCTGCGGCTTTCGGCTTCCCTGAGAAGCTCCCAGCCGGCTCTGTTTTCGCTGAGCGACATGGCGTAGCTGCGGCTTCCGGCGAGGCTCATCAACGTGCTCCAGAAGACTGCCGAGATCTCGCCGGGGGAAGCGGGCCCCGCTTTTCCGCTGTAATCCAGCCTGCGGGGGAGCATACCGCCGTCGGAGCTGCAGACTATGATATGGTCATCTTCAAGGCGGCAGCCTGTATTCTCCGCCTCTTTAAGAAGGGTGACGCAGGCGCCCTCCTTCATGAAACAGAGGCTGTTTTCCTCCAGATCCCTGTAAACTATGCCTCCGCGGGGAGCCGCGCCTATTATGCGTATGCACTGCAGGATCTCCTGCTCCCCGGTCTTAAGATCAATGTGAAGATAGGCGCACGCATCGTTGTAGCGGAAGTAGAGGTCGCTTCCGCTCCTGACGATCTCTCCGGCCATGCCCTTTGAGACCTCCTCGGAACCCATGAGCCCTGAGCTGTAGCGGAAATTCCCGGGCCTGTCGAAGCACAGGGTCCGGCTTGAGCCTTCGTCGGTAAAAAAGAACACGATGTCATCCCCGCAGAGGGCTTTGGGCCCCCTGATGCGGGATAGGGAGGAGCAGTATTCGCTGTAGCCTCCCGTGCCTATCTCCGAAGCGGCCCCGATCAGTTCATCCAGATCCCTGGGGCAGAATCCCAGCCGGGCTCTGAATTTCCTGTCGTTTTGCAGCAGCTTTACTACCCAGGAGACGGTCTTTACCGGGTCGAAGCATACGGTCTCGGCGTCCCCGATGTCCTCGCATTCGTCCCAGGGCACCGAATTCGAAGCGTAGCGGACTCTGCCGTCCTCCAGGAAATCGGATGCCCAGAGGTCGCGTGTCGAAAGCAGGGGCCTCAGCAGATCCATGGTGCTGTCCTCCAGCATGCCGCTGTCGTGCATGAAGCGCAGGGGCATACCGACGGTATCGGGATCTATCCTCCTCCCGGAGAAGCTGTCGACCATCGCTGAGATCATCTCCCCCAGGCTGGGGCTGCTGCGGCGCCTCATCATGCCCTTGCCGGGCATTGGCAGGATACCTCTCATCATTTCTGAAACCTCCCTTCCGATTTAAGGCTGTTGAACTTTCTGCCGGGGAACAGAGCCTTTACCAGCTCCTCGGCGTTCTCCACCGGTACAACCCTGACGGCCTGATCGTCCAGACAGCCCTCGCTCAGGGCCTCATCGTAGTTCTCCGAGGGGACATAGACCGTACCGATGCCGGCTGCCGCGGCTGCCCTCAGCTTCTCGATGAAGCCTCCCACCGGGGCGATCTCGCCGTAAGCCTTGAGCTCGCCGGTGAAGGCCGCATCGGGAAGAGCAATGCCCGTCTTATATGAGAGCAGTGCCGCCAGCAGGGCGGTGCCCGCAGAGGGGCCCTCCTTTTCTATGCCGGCCGGGGAGGAGTGGATGAAGAGGCTGCCCATTTCTTCTCCCAGGAGCCTTGAAGCCACGTTGGCAGCCAGCTCCGCCGACTCAAGATAAGAGCCCCTGGCAAGGCCCGTCACCCGGCTGCGCTTTGAAGGATCTTCGCATACCTCTATGTCTATGGTGGTTCCCATATCTCCGCAGACTGCAAGGGCTGTGGACCTGCCGCAGCCAGTCCTGCCGCCCGCCCTGGCAACGACGGGCTTTCCAAGGCAGTCTCTTACGAAACGCCCGTCGATCTCGGGCTCCTTTCCTTCGGCCGCTGCCCTGCGGCTTGCCCTCTTATACAGGGTGTCTATGCAGCGCTCCAGGTCTCTCACCCCTCCCGCGGGGCAGTAGCTGTCCACCAGCAGGCTGAGTATGTCCTCGGAGATCTCCCTGCCGCAGCCCAGTTCCCTTCTGATCCCGGGGGATATGTATTCCTTCGCTATGGTGAGGCATTCCCTGCGGCTGTAGGATCTGAGCCGGGTAACGCGGCAGCGGTTGAGCAGGGGGTAAGGTATCCCCGAAAGGTCGTTGGCTGTGCAGATGAAGAGCAGGCTGTCGGTGGAGTACATGCATTCGTAGTAGGCATCCCTCGCGCTCTGCTGGTCAAATATGTTGTACAGCGCGTTGTGCAGAGCCGGGACCCCGGGCTTATCCAGCTCGTCGATGATCACGACAGCGGACAGGCTGTTCACGTTTTTGGCGCAGAGGCTGCCCAAAAGCCCGGGCTTGAGTTCGGGAAAGCCGGTGATCTCCCTGGGGTCAGTGATCTGGTTGAAGGGTATGTGTATCACGGGCACTCCTAGGGCTTCGGCGACGGAGTTCGCGAAGAGGGTCTTGCCGACACCGGCGGGACCGCTGAGTATGATGGGGGCAAGGCGGTTTCCCGGATTCTTTTCGTGAGCCCAGATCTGATCCGCCACTGTCTCGAGAGGCTTTTCCATACCGTAGACCTTGTTTCTCACCCCGCTGAGGTTCTTGAGCCCTTCTGAAAAGCTGCGGCGGCGCAGGCTGCCCAGGTCCACCAGCTTCGCTTCGATCTTCTTCCTGTCGTCGGCTGAGGCGCTGTCATAGTCGTCCAAAAGCTCCGATATCCTTTCCCTTATGCCCGGGTCCATCTCGTCCCTGCAGAGTGTGTAGCGGTTTCTGACGCCCAAGGCGGTGCGGGCCGGGGAGGCGCAGATGCTCTCCTTATCCCTGAGCAGGGTGTAGTATTCGGGCAGGTCCTTTCTTTCGATTGCGGCCGGACCATCCGAAGCCCTGCTCATGATCTCCCATACTATGGTCTTAAGGTGGAGGACGTTGCTTTCCCTGGAATACTTTAAGGCGATGTCTTCAATGACCTCGCTGCTGAAGCGCACCGCGTCTTCCGCGAGGCCGTTCTCTTCTTCGAATCTTTTCTTCCAGAACCCGACATACTCCTTCATCTCTTCGCCGCTGTATTCGCAGGCTTCCATCACGGTCATCTCGGAACTGTCCAGACAGGCCAGACGGTCGCAGTTCTCGGCGGTGAAGAAGATCCACACCGAAGAGGTGTCCACATCGGACGCCAGAAGCTCGTTCTTGTAGACCCCGCTTACCAGGGGCTGGAATGCCGGCAGCACATCGTCGCTCTTGATCTTGTCGATATCCCTGATCAGCATTGCCCCCTGGCCCGCGGCGGCGAGCATCTCGGCAAAGGATCCAGCCGTGGCGTTGCTGTAGACAGTGCTGCTGCCCACTATGGGGGCCACGTCGTAAAGGCCCGCGCAGGAGAACCTGGCAGTCTTAAGACCGGCAAGAGAGCAAAACTCTTCGACCAGCCTGTCCAGGTCTCTTCCCCTGCGGCCGGTAAGGGCAAATCTCGGAGCCCTGTGGAGGGGGTCCTTCTGGTACTTGGCAAGCGCCCGGCAGAGCAGGTCCTTGATGGGAGCCTGGCCTATAAAGCGTCTGTCCAGCTCTTCCCTGATCTTTGAAACGTCAGCCCTGATCACGGAAAGGTCGGCTCCGTTGATGAAATTGACGTAGAAGGCCAGCTGCTTAAGTATGCGGCTCCTCTCATCGGCGTCGGAGGTCTCAAAGCGAGCCATGAGGCTTTCTATGCGCGACCTCTGGACCGCGGTATACTTGCTGTGGAGCACGGCAAACTTGGCTCTGAGTTCCTCGAGGGAGCTCATATTGCAGTCGTCCGCGCCGTTTTCGCCGGGAGCGGGGCAGTAATCCCCTATGTTTCCCTCCTGGGTGATGAGGCCCGATATCTTGCCCTTCGGCATGTTCTCCACCACAGATAGCAGCTGGGTGTAGACTTCCATGTCGCCTCCGGCGAACTCCTTTATCTTCTCATCTATGCGGCAGAGCCTTACCGATACCACGCTGACGGCGGAACTTCCGTCTGCGGCGGGCAGGTAGCTGATCTCTATGGGGTTGCCCTCGAAGCGGCGGCCGCTCCAGTAATCGGCGCAGCGGTTGGTGGAAAGGGCGGTGACGCTTCCGTCTTCCGCTTCTATCCTGATCTCCGACATGAGGTGGTTGATCTCCCTGACCGAGATGAGCTTTCCCGACGCCCTGAGCCTTTCGGGGCCTCCGGCTGCCTCGAGTTCTTTGTTGATGGCGGCAAGGAGCGCCTCGCTGCTGATGATTCTGTCCTTTTTCATTTGTATGCCTCCTTTCTTGCTGAGCAGGTGCGGATCTTAGGGTCTACAGCATCAGACCCTGCCAAAGCAGGCCGGATGATGCCTCTGATGCAGCCTGCCCCAGCAGCGCCGCTTCCGCGAACAGGGTGAACCTCAGCACCTGCGGCATGGCGATCATCACCACGGTGACTGTAAGGCTGTAGTAGACCGGTCCTTCCAGCATGTCGCGATGCACCAGGTCAAAGAGCTCTTCCGCGGCCCAGGCGTTCCTTGTGCTCCGGTCAAGGCTTGCGTCAAGCAGTATGTTCCTCAGCTGAATGGCGCTGACGGTGATGGGAAAGACCGCCGTATATATGATCAGTATGGCGAGAGCCGAGGGACCGCTGGTCATGAGAGCGTGCCTGCTGTAAGCGAAGGGCATGAGGGGAAGAAGCACTATGAAGGCCGTCTTGACCCTGAAATCACGGTTCAGTCCCAGCATCAGCAGGACCCAGCCGCAGCCCAGGGTGAAGACAGCGGCGCTGAGCAGCCAGAGGCGTTTTCCGAAAAAGATCAGGCCGCCCAGGCGCAGGACCGAGGGAAGGACACCCAGCTTCATCCCTGTGAATACGACGAGGGCGGAAGCCGAAGCGCAAAGCAGGGTGTAAAGCGACGCTTTCTGCCATTCCTTAAGGGTTATAACTGTCTCTTTCATTTTCTTTCCTCCTTCTGTATATTTAAGCGGCCTGCGGCGCCTTCGCTGCCCGGCTCCGCGGCAAGCCTCTCAATACCCGGTTCATCCCCTTCGTAGCCCATGAGCTTAAGACCCGCGGGCCCCATCAGCCGGGGCGGAAGGCCGAGCCTGCGGAACTGCGAGCATACCGCCGAAGTCACGTCTATGTACATCGGCCTTCCGTCCGATTCCACTATGTTCCAGGCATGAAGCCTGCCGTTGAGCTTACCGCTGACCAGGGCGCAGGGGACGTCCATATGCTGGCAGTAGAGCAGATAGAGCTTGGAGATCCCTTCGCAGACCGAATACCCGTCGCTTAAGGCTCCATAGATCGAGTGGAACATCAGGGCGTTGCCGTTGTCGCTTTCCTTGTAGCGCAGATCCTTTGCCATCTCCGCCGCTATGGCCCGGGGCAGGCGTTCTTTGGGCACTCCTCTGAGCTTTTGCCTCATATTCTGAATGCTGTTTTCCGCCTTGTGGACCCCCGCCGTTATGAAGCGGTCCGTGAGCAGCAGTTCGAAGATCACGCCCGCGCACATGCCGCCTGGGGGCAGCAGGGCCTTGCTGTAGCTCCAGAAGTTGACGTAGAAAAGCTCGGGATGATCCCTGTGGACGGCTCTCACCGCGGCTTCGGCATCGGCGGACGTCACCGGCGTCTCAAAGAAGACCCTCGGCCTTAAAGCGAAGAGTTCTTCGCTTATCTTTCTGTATACCGCCTTCTGAGTGTCGTTTAAGAGCGAGCGGTAAAATGTCGGGGCTATTAAGCTCATACTTACTCCTTTCCGCCGCGGGCCGGCTTACCAGCTGTGATGGCATACTCCGCAGACCCAGCGGACCCCGTCCGGCGTTTCGGTCTCGCTTATGTCGCTTCCCGAGCTGTGGCAGACCGGGCACCAGCGGGCTCTGACATTCCTTACAAGGCCCGGGCTTTCCGTCCGGCGGGCGTGAATGCTGGGCGGTCTGTAATCGCTGTCCGGGAGTATGATCAGTCTGCCGGGGGTTCTGTAGTCCGGGTCGGGGCTGATCGTTATGCGGGCGGGGACCCTGTACCTGGGGTCGGGCTCTATGCGTATGACCGTCCTTTCGCTCATCTAATGCCTCCTTCTGCGCCTGCGCTTTCCTCTGCGCCTTTCGCGCTGCCTTTTCATCCTCTTTTCGTAGCGCATCTGCCCTGAAGTCTTCTCCTTTTTGCGGCTGCGGCAATCGTCTTCATCTGCCCCCGCCGCTTCACGGCACGCGGCCTTGAAGAGGTCTTCGGCTGCCGCAGGGATCCCGCCCTGCGCCTCCATGACGCCGGGTATCTCCGTCTCGTCCGGGCCCAGAAAGACTTTCCAGTCCCCGCTGTGGGGGTTGAGGATGACTGTGAGATCGTCGGGTCTGCCGAAGTGATCGCGTATGTTTTCGCGATCCACGGGGCTTACGAAGACCGGGGTACCGAAGGTATGACTGTGGACCCATCCCAGGCGGGCGAATCTTTTGCGCAGCATATCGGGGAGAGCCTCCCTGATGCGCCGGTATTCCCTTTCGAGCCTGATGTTCTCCTCGGGTGGCCAATACAGGAAGGATGGCGTTCCGCTGCAGCCGTGGGCCGGCACGAAATGAGTGACTACGGCTGCCGTTCCGTCCGGTTTGACGCTTTCGTAAAAGCCCAGTATCCAGCCTCCCTTTTCGACCCTGTTGTCGGGCCTGTTCTGTCCGACCCCGAAATATTCCTTTATATCCCGCGCCGCGGCGGGGATGAAGCGGATAAGATCTCCGGTGCTGCTGTAATAATTCATCTCTGCTCCTTTCCGGCCCCGGCGGGCGCGATTTCCGAGATCGCGGGGATGACCGCCTTCTCGTCTCCGTCAAGCTCGAGGAAAAGAGGAGGCTTCTCCCGGTCTTCGCTTTCGAATTCGACTATGTGGAGAGGGGGTATCCCTATCTCCTTAAGGCTCATACCCAGTATCCTTTCTTCGGTATTCCCGAGGCTGAAGCCGTAGACACGCTTTGAGCCTGAAGGGAGGATGGGTTCTTTGCCTTCCTTTCTGCACTTTTCGCAGAGCAGGTCTTCGTCATGGAGGGTAAACTGGGGCCTGTAGATATCGATCGGAGCCCGGCAGCTCTTGCAGCGCCCAGTGGTGACGAAGGCTCTGTTGCTGATGGGGATGCAGTCCTTTTCGAGGGAAAGGCTGTAGCCGCCTCCGTAAAGACCCGCTACCTTTTCGAGCACGCTGCCCAGCCTGTCGTCCGCCGAGAGGCCCGAGGCCCTGACTCCGCCCAGGTCGGCGTAGTTCAGGTGGTTCTCGCAGTCTGCCCTCAGGGGGATCTTGAAATTAAGAAGCTTTCTGGCCCCTGCGCTGTAGCTGCTGAGCACCCCGTATCCGGGGTCGTAGAGGCTGCTTGCGGGGAACTTTTCGCTGTGGAGTATCTTGATCGCTGTCTCCACGGCTATGGCGCCTGCCTGGGCGGCCGAGGTGATGATGGTCGCCGCATGGCCTTCCTTCGCGGCTTCCTTCAAGGTCACGTCGCAGCTGTTCCTGACCCTTACCAGAGCTTCGTCCCTGGCTTTGGGCGTCATCACGCAGGCGTAGCATGAGCTGTCCTTTGAGGGTGAGGCCGCGAAGAGAGTCCAGTCGAAGCCGTCGATGCCCACATCCACGCAGGGCTTTCCAAGGAGCTTGCATATCCTGCTCACGTAGAGCCTGGTCTGGTGGTTGTCAACGCAGTTGATCACCACGTCGCAGCGCCTCAGGACTCCCTCGCCCAGCCCGGTGCAGACGTCGGCGTCAAGCCAGTCGGCCCTGGGGTCTTCGGCAATGCTGAGTCTTTTGAAGCCTTCCGCCGCCAGCCTTGCCTTGGGCTCGCCCAGGTCTGCCCTCGTAAAGAGCACCGTGCCCGGCAGATTGGTGTCGCTCACGCGGTCCATGTCGGCGACGAAGAGGGCTGAAAAGCCGGTGAGGGCCAGATTCTTGATGACCTCGTTGGCGGTCCTGCCCGCTCCTATTACTCCTATGACCGCCCTGTCTATGAGACTCTGCTTAAAGCCTTCTATCCTCTCCTGACGGTCTGTGATCGAAATGTTCATTTTCTGACCTCCTTTGCGCTTTTCTTCTTTTGGGCGGGCTTTTGAGGGCCCGCCCTTCTCTTTTCTGCGGCATTCTACAGGCTTTCAGCCTGCGGAGCCGCTTTTTAAACTGCTTCTTCCGCGGTGTACGCGCGGATCGCATACCGCTATCCTGCCTTGGCCGCGGTAGCGACGTGAAGCACGTCCTTGTCTTCGATGCCGTTCTCGGTCAGGGTCTTGCTCTGGTCGAGGGCTTCCTCAGACTTGTTCTTCATGACCAGCAGGGTCTTGTCTGCGGGTACCATTCCCCTGGCGCCCAGCTGGCTGAGCAGATCTCCGAGAATGATGTCGGTCTGGGTGCTGATCTCGTTTTCCTGCGCGTCGTAGCATACGGTGATGTTGATGGTCTCCATAGTGTGCCTCCTTTAGATCTCAATGTTCTGCGTTGTTTTCAGCGGTCTCAGTACTCCGGGGGAGCAGGGAAGTCCGTCTTGCGGACCGGGAATCTGGACATGTGCCGGCGGTAATAATCGTCGGCTTCGGGGTTGGCCGGCAGCTCCCCCTGCTTGTTGCCCAAGTAGCCGGTGTACTCCGGGTTTCCCAGCAGCAGCTGCCCGACGATGTTGAACCACTGCCACAGGAAGAGGCCCGGATTGTAAAGGCCCCCGAAGCATATAGCCCCGCTTGGGTAGGTGTTGGGGAGGAAGGGTTTCCGGCCGCTGACCACCTCGGTCAGGGGCATGGTGTACGGATAGTTGGGGCCGAGAGTGTATTTGACGGTTATGCTCTCCTGATTCTTGATGTCCGTAACTTTCTTCTCGCCGGTCAGCGTTGTTTCGTACTCGGCAACGGGGGCCGTGTCCTTATAGGTGACCAGATAGATCCGGTGGAGTCCGTCCGCCGCTTTGTCGCCGGCGACCCAGCTGTACTCTTTGTTGAAGGGGATACGGCAAAGGGCCTCGTATTCGTTCCTCAGCCTCGTATTCTTCTGCAGTGATGTCAGGCTTGACATTATCTCGTCCTCCTTTTGCCTTTCGGCTCTGCTATCTGTGCTTGACCCAGCGGATGAGCCTGCCGTTTTCATCGAAATAGAGGTCGAAGCTTACGTGGCCCTTGTCGCTTTCGTCGCTGTCGATGTTGACCTCGATGTAGTCGCCGTGGTCCTTCATCACGTAATTGTCTCCGGCATATATGCCTTCGTAGCGCGCCGCTTCCTTTACTGCCATCTCGATGGAATAATCCGACGGTCTGAATCCTCTTTTCATTTCTTCTCTTCTCCTTTCTTTTCTCCGTGACTTGCATCACCTTTTGTGATTTCATTCTGCCGTACAAAAACGACAAAGTAAGGGAAAGAAAAAGGGAAATCTCCGGACACGGCGCCGGCGGCAGACTTGCGCGAATATATCGCAGAGAACGATCATTTTTGATATAATCAAACCGGATTTGGAGGCTGAAATGACTGAATACATAAGGATCGCGGATAACTGCGTAATAAAGATAGAGTACAGCGGCGACAGCAGCTCGTCTCCCGTGCGGGTCCTTACCGTGATCAGGGACGGCAGCGAGAATGAACCGAGAAAACAGGTCCGCTCTTTCATCTGCGCTTTGGTCGACGCCAGAAAGACAAAAAAGGACGGATACCTGAGTCTTGAAAGGGCCAAGGCCGCCATCTGGGCAGACGATTACAACAGAGACATAGATCTTTCCGAGAGCTTTAAGAAAGTTCTTCGGGATACAAGGGCCTGCATAGGCGGAGAAGCCTTTGAAAGCAGGAAGGGCAACGCTTTCAGGCTGGTCAACGAGATAGTGGTCAGCGGAGGCGAAGAGAGCGCTTCCGTGCCCGACGCCATGACAGGCCTTCAGGCGAAGAACCTTCCGTCCCCGGTCATTTACCGGCTCGAGCCGGACTGGGACAGCAGAAAGATCTTCGTGATCTCCGCCCCTCCCGGCTACGGAAAGACTACCGCCGCCCTGCAGTACGCAAAAAAGATGAAGAAAAGCGGCTTCATCGGCAAGGCCGTGCTCATCGACTGCCTCTCTTTGGGCAGCATATACAGGTCTTTGGGGCTCAGCGTCATCGGAAACGGCGAGGATTACGGGGTTGACCGTGCCTTCGAGAGGCTGCGGGGCTGCATAGCCTCTGAGGCCGAGATACAGCAGGTTGCGGATTCGGGGGTACTGCTGATACTTGATAACTACCGCTGCGAGGGAGAGACTGCCGACAGGGCGGCGGGAGACCTGGCGGAAAGGGCTGCAAGAGCCTTTACCGCCGAAAACCCCAATGTGTTTGCCATGGTCTGCACCTGGCTGGACCCATCGCTTTCGGGCTTTTCCGAAGATGAGGCGCACTTTGAGGTTTTAAGAGGCATGGACGCGGGTTCTTCCTCTTCCGTAAAGGCTGCCCTCGACATACTGAGCCGCTCGGAGGAGGGCTACGCTTTTACAAAGGACGACGCAAGGCAGATACTTTCTCTTGCCGGGAACAGTTCGGTCTCGCCGGCTGAGCTTTCCGCTGTGCGCATCAGCGTCAACATGAATTATGCAGGGGCTGAAGACAAGAGCCTGGGCTGGAAAAACTACTACGCCCCGAAAACTTCACCCTTTGAAGAGGGCGTTTATTCTCTTGGCGGAGCGGTCGGCGCTCTGCTCTCCCAAAGGGGAAGGGGAGGGGCTCTTTTTTCCGATATGCTTAAGCTGGCCGCGGTCATGGGACTCGATTCCTTTGAACCGGAGTTCATGCTCCTCTGCCTTAAGCGGCTGGAGCGTTCAAGAGAATTGGACAGGGCGTCTATGGACGCGGTCTTCGACGCTTACTCAAAGAAGACGGGTGTCTTTGAGGTTCTCGGCGGGGGCAGGGTGAGGCTGCTGCACTGCTACAGATCCCCGGTGCTCTCCGCCATGAGCGGGACGGAGCTTTACGAAGCCTTCGGCGCTGTGGCAGAAGCCTTAAGGCTTGAGCTGGACTGCGGGATCTACTACAGCATGAATGAGCTGGTGAAGGTATCGCGGCTGTCAAAATACGTCGACGGGCTGGTGTCGGCCGCGCCCGAAAACGCCGGCCTCATAGCCGACATACTCTGCCACACGGCCTGGTACTATGCCTTTTGCGAGCGGAATCCCATGGCTGCCGGCGAATACTACGAGATTATAGAAAGGGCTGTCCCCGGGGACAGCGACACTGTCTTCATCAAAGCCCTTGCCAAGTGCGACCGAATGTTTTTGAGGCTCAAGTCCGGGGAGCTGACGGCAGACGAAGCTTTGGAGACCTTTTTTGCGGTGAACGCCGCGGCCGAAGGCCTTGAGGATCACCGGCAGATGCTCCTCGCCAGACTGCACCTGGTCGCCATGGAATACCTCATACCGCGCATCGGAAGCGCCGCAAGGCTTGGAGGCATGAGCGCGGACGATATCTCGGAGGCCGCTTCGGCCCTTTACCCCGGCTACTGCGCCGAGGCCGCGTCCCGCCTGGGAAAGACTCCGGTGCTGAGGGGCGAATATGCTTTCGTAATGGAGCACGCGGCTGCTCTCGCTGTTTGCAGGGCAAGGGCCGCAAGCCTTGAAAATATAGGGGGAAGCCGGGACAGGGTCATCAGGATATGCTCTCCCTTCATCAACGCCTCGGGCAGCGGTCTTTCCCCCGAGTACGAGGCGGGGATAAGGCGCCTGGGGAGCCTTGCTTCTCTCTTCGGACAGAAGCCCTTCAGGCCCGAAAACGAGGCTCTGCTCTTCGCCCGTTTAAGAAACAGTCTGGGAGTCGCTTTCTTTGAGGGAGACAATTCGCCGAAAGACCTGCTCCGTTCCCTGCTCTGCTTTAAAGACGCCCTGGACGGCTTTGACAGCGATTCTTTTGAGTATTTCAACACTGAGATGAACGTGCAGACCGTGTTCCGGCTGCTGGGAAGCGAAACGGACAGGAGGCCTCCCTTCGATCCCGGGCTTGCCGAAGCTTTGGAGGACCTGAACTTCGTATTCACGGAGCGCGTCAGAGAGAGATACGGTCTTGCCGACATGGGCTTTGCTCCGGTCGAAGCCAAAAAGCGGGAGGCCGCAAGGTATTTCAATCTCTCTGCGTCCATACTCTCGGGGCTTGCCCTCCGCGCCCGCGTCTGGAAGAGGGAAGGGCGTTCGGGCTTTTCCGACCTCATAACCGACATAGACCAGAACACTGCGCTTCTGGCTCTTGCCGCACTGTCGTGCTTTGACGGCGAAGCCGGCAGCAGCGCGGCTTCTGAGCTTTTGGAGAAAGGCATAGCCGGAGCGGAAAGGGCCTGCGCAGACGCCGGGGAAAAGGGGCAGAGCTACAGGGAAAGGACCTTCCTGAGATATGCCGCTGCCCTGTATGTCAAAAAAGGAGAACCGCAAAAGGCTCTGGACCTCATAGAAAGAAGCCTTTCCATGACGGAAAAAAACGACGCCTCCCTGTACTGCCTTGCCCTTGAGGTCAAGGGAAGGGCGGTCGAAGCGCTGGGAGATGAAAAACTCGCTGAACGCTTTCTCGCTTCCCTTCCGCGCGAAGTTATCCTTGACGCCCCCGAGAGCGTAAGGATAAGGATGGATTCGCTTGTCGGAGATCTTGAGAAAAAGCGCGGGAAGAGACGCTGAATAAGGCGCGATAATGTCTGTTAAGACAAATGATAAATACGCGAATTCGTTGATAAACAATAACAATTGGTCCCGGCAAATGTGAAACAGGCTCGAAAACTGTGTGCTGGTATTAATAGATTCTTGACAGACAATTGTGAATGTCTTAACATATGAATATTAAAAGTGTTCTGCGGGTCTTCCGAAGTGACAGGCAGGATCCGCGGAAGGTTATTTACTGAAAGGAGAAAATCAATATGAGCAAACGCAGTTTAGCTATGCTGCTTGCACTGGTAATGGTTCTTGCCTCTATTCTGAGCGCCTGCGGTTCCAAGACCGAGCCCGCGGCTCCGGCCAAGCCGGCAGAGACCAAGCCGGCAGAGACTAAGCCGGCAGAGACTAAGCCGGCAGAGACCAAGCCGGCAGAGACCAAGACTGAAGACCGCCACTATGCCGTCGATGCAGACACCGTCGTTCTCGGCGTAGCCGACGAGACTCCGTCCCTCACCCCGCGCGAACACAACGCGGTTGAAGGCAGCAGAATGAACAACCTGACCTACAACCAGCTGATGATGCTTGACAACGATCTGGCTCCCATCCCCTGCCTTGCCGAGTCCTACACTGTAGAGGAGCAGCCTGACGGCAGCGTCAAGTGGATCTTCAAGCTCAGACAGGGCGTCAAGTTCCACGACGGAACCGAGATGCACGCCGAAGACGTCGTCGCGTCCTTTGCCGAAGCCAAGGCTTCTTCCTACGTAGCGACCTACGCTTCCTGGGATAAGTGCTATGAAGAGGACGAGTACACTGTTGTCCTGACCACTCCGGAACCCAGCGCCGCTCTGCTCTACGATCTCTGCGGCCACGGCAACGCCATCGTTCCCAAGGCTCTGCTCGACGCCGGCAACGACTTCAACAGCAA
>JAEEGL013207964.1_pt1 | contig 64480 bp, 48 predicted proteins | sample 9134231 | NCBI WGS metagenome assembly JAEEGL01 (sample SAMN16246548, study PRJNA631951) | gut metagenome | biome: gut microbiome; feature: rumen; material: fiber-attached | host: Bos | place: Iran: Karaj | collected 2018-10
ATCTCATAACCCTCAGCACCGAACATCTGTCTGAAAGCAAGACGACCGATACGACCGAAACCGTTAATCGCAACTTTTACTGCCATATTGAATTCCTCCTAAATTCCCTTGACCGGGATTATTAAACTTATAATAGTGCTCTTCAATCTGCACCGTAAGAATTCTACTCCACTGATAATTTGTTTTCCACAAGATAATTGTCATAATATTGTAAATTTTAATAAAAAAGGGACCGATTGCCCCTTTTTTCCCTCAAACGATTTTTGCTTCTCTTTCAGCAGCCGTTTCCGGGGCCGTTTTATGGGTTCCATCCGCCATTTCTGAGGGAAAACAGCATGATTTGGTATGAATTGAGCAAAATGCTATAATCTCCGCATATGCATTTTCCCGGGGGAACGGAAATGAGCGGTACCGATGGTTTTCTAACAATAAAAGAAGAACAGCAGGCCGAACTTGAGGTCATGAAAGAGCTGCATTCCTTCTGTGTTAAGCATGGTCTCAGATATGTTTTGGGCTACGGGACACTTTTGGGCGCGGTCCGTCACAAAGGCTTTATCCCCTGGGACAACGACATGGATATCCTTATGCCGAGAGCAGATGTCGATAAGCTCGTGGAGCTAAATAAATCCGAACCGATAGGCAGGAATATCAGGCTTTTCCATTACACGACAGACGAAAACTATCATTACCCGATCATACGGGCATGTAACACCAAGACGCTCGTCCAGCCTACTTATTTGAGGGAACAGATCGATGATATGGGGGTCTGGGTGGATGTATTTCCTATCGACGGCTACATAAAGTCAAAGCTCTTCTTTCAAAAGCCCCTGAGAAAATTTTATCTCAAGATGATGAACGCCACGATGTATGTCCCGGACAGCGAAAGCGGCTTCAAAGCATCTCTGCGCAGATCCATCATCAAGCTCTTTCCGAATAAGAATCACAGATACGAACGCAAACTCTCATCACTCTGCGCACGGAGCAGATATGACAGTGCGGATACAGTCTGTGTCCTCTGTGAGGAAGAGCCTCCGTTCGAGAAACAGATAATGGCACGGGAAGATGTGGAAAATCCGGAACTTGTGCCGTTTGAAGACGCTGAATTCTTCATTCCCCGCAACGCTGACAAATATCTGACCCTGCAGTACGGGGATTATATGCAGCTGCCCCCTGAAGAGGACAGAATGACACATTCCATCTGTTCGGTTTACAGGTAATTCTCAGAATTCGATCTTATATGCCACGTGGCAGTCACGCTTTGAAGGTTCGGGGATCTGCATGTAATCGCCGAATACGACCCGCAGATTCTCATCGTAATCCTTTGGAACCGGGAACTGATAGCCGCAGAACTCCGCTGTCGTGAGTTCTAAATACATCTTCTCGGGGAAGTTCTCCACAACACAGCCGCCGGAAGGGATTCCGAGCCAGCCCGTGTGCTTTTTAATGTTGCCGGTTTTTTCGCACTGCTTAAGATAAAACTTCATTCCACCGATATGCGAGAAAAAATTCCCGAGGCGTTTACGCGTCTTCCAGTATTTCGCAAGCTCGGGATATTCCTTTGCCTTCTCTTCAATGACCGGAGACGGATACTTATAGTCGACACAGACACTGGCGGCCTTGTAGATGAAATTGTAGTACTTGCTGTGGATCGTTCTGGCGAGTTTGTTGGCCGGAACGTTTTCTATTACGAGAACGTCAACAAATAGCATGTCGAATTTTGAAAGACCTGCGAAAGGAATCTCTACATACTTCGTACCGCGCTTGAAGATCTTGATCGACTTGACGACATACTGCTCATCGCACAAAGGAGTACCGACCATATACTTCTCCGGAAACTCCTCGCGCATTTTCACGACAAGCTTTTCAGCTTCGCTGCGGATCATCATGAGATCAATATCATCATCCCAAGGAATGAAGCCCTTATGTCTTATGGCGCCTATGAGCGTACCGCCGCAGAGCATATATTTGATGTCATGCTTTTTGCATACATAATCGATATCAAGAAGTATAGTCAGAAGCTCATCCTGAAGGCGCTTTAACATGGCGTCATCCAGGATATACTCCTTGAAATAAGTTGAATACATTCTCTTACTGTCGAGCAAATCAGATCAACCTCTCAAAACATTTTTGACCTGCGTGATCACAGCTTCATCCAGTTCAGGTCTCATCTTGCCGGTCTCGAACTTGATCTTCGGCGTAAGGAAACTTGCTTCCGGCAATGTGATATCAAAAAGGCAGGGCTCGTCATCTTCGATCCATTCCCTGTAGTTATCGAGTTCCTCGTATGAGGCGAGAGTTGCTGCCTTGATGCCGTAAGCTTCGGAAATCTTCTGGAAGGAAGGAACCGTGTAACCGCCGGAGATCGCCGTGGCGGCATATCTTCCCTCGTGCTCGAAATACTGTGTCTCCGAGATCTTTCCGAGAACATGATTGTTCAGGATGAATATCTTTATCGGCAGTTTCTCTCTGTGTACTGTTTCGAGTTCCTGAATGTTCATCTGGAATCCGCCGTCACCTGTTACGCAGAATGATCTTGCTTTTCCCTGCGCAATAGAGGAACCTATAGCATAAGGCAGTCCGCAGCCCATCGTTCCGTAACCGCCGCTGATGTGGATCCTTCCTTCATACCCCTTCAGGTGAAGCGACTGAGCGCACCAGCACTGGTTCATTCCGACATCGACTGATACGACAGGATTTTCGGGTAGTAATGATGATATCTTTTCTACAGCCTTATTGCCGGGCTGTTTGTCGTAAGTTTCAAGAAGTTTCCTGGCTTCAATACACTTATTCTTCCATTCGGAATAATCCGGAACATCCTCGTTAAGAAGCATCTGCAGAAAGTCTCTTGCGTCAGAGTGGTACTTTCTCTCGTCTTCCTTAATCGTTCTGGCAAGCTCGTACTCGTCTATATCGCATCGGATAAGATCTGCCTGAGGGGCAAAATTCTTAGTATCCTTTCCTGCCTGTCTGATACCGAGTCTTGCGCCTATCGAAATGATAACGTCGCACTCTTTGATGATCATGTTGGCAACACGGTTTCCGTGTGTTCCGATGAATCCTATATGCAGATCATCCTGAGCAAGGTCAACACCGTTCATCGTGGTAAGGACGGGGATGTTGGTCTTCTTTGCAAATTCATGCAACAGCTTTACGGCGCCAGATGTGCGTATGCCGTTACCTGCCAGTAATATCGGTTTGCTGTATGTCGAGCGGAAAATCAATGACAACCCCTCCTTTCCGGCCTAATAATGCCATGTTGTAGGCTCTTGATACGATCTCGGGGAAGTCTTCCCCGCTGTTTGCAGTTACAGAGTATTTCGAGACGCTTCTGGTCATTGAGACGAGATCCATTTCCTGGAAACCGTTCTGGCGGATACCCGAAAAGCCCTTCATCTCATGTGTGGGAACATTGCCGCAAACACCCATGATGGGAAATCCGTCAAACCAGCAGTCGGCAAGACCGGTCAGTCCGTTGACTGCCCCGGGACCGGATGTCGTAAAATATACGCCAAGTTTGCCGCTTGTCCTCGCATAGCCGTCAGCTGCCAAAGCGCAGCCCTGCTCGTTGTAGCATACATGTGTCGTAATCTCATCACGGCGCTTATAGAGCGCGTCCATGAACGGCACGATATAACCGCCCGCGTATCCGAACACGTCGGTTATGCCTTTTTTGATCAAAAAATCAACCAGGTACTCTGAACAATTCATTAGATAATTCCTTTAGCTGTATAAGTGTTCTTCAGGTATCTTCAAAAGAGCTTCGAACAATGCCAGGTCCTCTTTCCTGGTTATCTTAATATTACAGGATGTTCCTTTCGCGAAGTATACGCGTTCGTGGCAATGTATCAGCAGTGAACTTGTGAATGTCGATGTGTGATAGTCCTCTTCCTCAGCCTGCTCGTAACACTTCAGAGCCAGAGCATAATTAAACGCCTGTGGTGAAGCAGTCAGCATGACGTGCTCCCTGTCAACATCAGTAATCCCTGATTCGTGATCCTCGGTATAAACGATCGGCGGGTGGCATTCGATCGAAGAAGAAGCATTGCCCTTCTCATGTGAAACCCTGATTACCTCATCGATCGCCTTCTGAGGAAGTACCGGTCTTACAGCATCGTGAACGATGATGTGATCTTCGGGAGCGGCCTTGTCCTTCAGGAAGAATACACCGTTTCTGATGGAATCGTGACCTGTGCTGCCGCCTTCGATTATCCATTCGACTTTGGTAAGGGAATACTTCTTAACGAGCTCCCATGTCTTATCGATCCAGTCCTTGACACAGACGACCACTATCTTCTCGATCTGGGGATTTCTCTGGAAATTCTCGATCGAATAGACGATTATCGGCTTGCCGTTAACTTCAAGGAATTGCTTGGGAATATCTGTTCCCATTCTCTTCCCTACACCGCCTGCCAAAAGGATAACGTAATTCTTCATGTATTATTCCTTATCGATCTTAAGAAGTGTTTCCATGAATTTTTCCATGTACTGCTTATGAGCGATGGTAAGTCTTAACCATCCTGTAAGTCCCTGCTTGCCGCAGAGAATAAGGATGCCGTTCTCTTCCAAAAGATCAGTGATCTCTCTTGATGTCTTGTGCTTAGGCTTGATGCATACATAGCAGCCTTCGGAAGGAAGTGTCTCATAGCCGTTGTCTGCGAGAGCTTTAAGTATGTATTCCTTGCCCTCAAGATAAGAAGCGTTGAGCTCTGACATGAGCCTGTCGTGATTCTCAACGATTGCCTCTACAAACAGGAGTCCGATGGAGTTGACCGTGTAGTGAGGCTTGTAATTATCCATGTAGCGGATGTTCTGTGCTGTGGAGATGATCGCGCCGACTCTCATCGAAGGAATGGAAAGCATCTTGGAGAATGTTCTTAAGACAACGACATTGTCGTATTCTTTAACCAGATCAACTGATGTCTGATCGTAGAAATAGTAGTAAGCCTCATCGATGATAACGAGAGCATTGAACTCCTTTGCCTTCTCGACGATCGCCTTGATATCAGCCTTGGAATAAACATTTCCGACAGGCATATTGGGGTTAACCAGTACAACGATGCCTGTATCATCGTTGATCGCAGCAAGTGTGTTCTCAACCTTATAAGAGAAGTCCTTCTCATACTGCATGTTTACGACCTTCATACCGATCATCTCGGCATATACTTCGTACATTGCGAATGAAGGTGTAACGGTAATGATATTCTTGCCGGGCTCACCGAAAGTCTTGATGACATAACCCATTCCTACTGAGCTTCCTGCCGTAAGAGTAACATTCTCCCTCTCAAGCCCCAGAAGATGCGCGTACTTCTCCGTGGGGATCGTTTCTTCAGGATATATTGCGAGGAATTCGGGAGTGACCTTCTCCATTACTGAATCAAAGAGCCACTGCGGAACTCCGTCCGGATTCTCATTCTGGTCAAGTCTGATATATTTGCCTCTTCCCTCAGGCTGGGGAACACGGTATGTGTTTTTAATGCTTTCATCAACGTAGATCATTGTCTAGTCTCCTGTTTCTTTTTATTACTTTGAGTATTTTAACCTACTTCTTGTTTTTGTAAAACTCCCAATAAAGGATTATTCCAAGGTCCGGACTTCAGGGCGGAGATCATTTCACGGTGTTTGATACATGATATAATTAATCAGATCATCTGACGGAGTAATGGTAATGACAGAAAGTCAAAGCAGTTTGCGCAAAGAGCAGTTCAGGATACCCTTATGGTGTAAGATCCTGTTCCTGGCGGTTCCTGTTATTATTTCTTTTTTTCAGCTCCGTCTGCTGGACAATGATTTCTATTTCCTCTACTCAACGGGTGAATATATAGTAAATCATGGCTTCCCCCATACCGATATACTTTCGATGCATTCATCGATGAAGCTCGTGGTTCAGCAGTGGCTGAGTTCCGTGATCATCTATTTCAGCTATCATTTCTTCGGTGAGTTCGGGGTCATGGCCATACTTTATGTATGCTATACGGCCATTTGTATTCTCACTTACCGCTTTATCTCTCTGATAACAGAAAATGACCTTATCTCCGTTATTCTTTCGGCTGTTATCAACATCCTGCTGTTTGACCCCTTCATGGTCACAAGACCTCAGATGTTTACATATCTGATCCTTCTGGCCGGTGTTATCCTTCTCGAAAAGCACGTTAAGACAAACAGCATTAAATATCTTTTCGCTCTTCCGGTCCTTTCCGTGCTCCTGGTGAACCTCCATGCTGCAATGTGGCCCATGCTGCTCGTATTTATGCTGCCCTATCTTGTAGGCGCGGTTCCCCTGAATGCCATTTCAGAAAAGAACGGTCCCTCCGGAAAAATCCTGGCAATATTTGCCACCATGGTTGCCTGTGCCATTGCCGGTATCATTAATCCTTACGGAACGGATAATATGCTTTACCTGGTAACATCCTACGGCAAGGGAAGCTTTGATCTGATCTCCGAGATGGGACCTGCAGATCTGTCGAATCCCGAGGGCATCACATTCTTTGCGTTCTTCGCGATAGCGGTACTGACCGCGGTCTTTTATAAGAAACGCAAGCTTTCGGCACGTTTTTTCCTGCTCTTTGCGGGGACGTTCGTATTGGGTCTGAAACAGATCAAGGGCATACCCTACTTCCTTCTGATCGGCATCCCCGCCTCATCATATCTGATAAGCGGAATCGATATCCGGAGCATTACGGGAAAACTCAAAGTAGCGGTCACCAAAACATTTAAGGTCCTGCTGGTCATATTCCTGTGCTGTGCCCTGGGATATATCTGTGAGGCAAGGTTCTTCCAGACTTATGATATCAAGCAGTCCAAAAACGAGCATTATGAGCATTTAGACGACATTACCGGGATACTGAAAAACAGCAGCGCACCTGTCGTGCTCTATACCAACTTCAACGACGGCCAGTACCTTGAATTCAAAGGTTTCCACCCTTATATCGATGGAAGGGCCGAGGTCTTTTATGCCGACAACAATCAGGAATACGACTATTTCGAAGAGTATCTGAGCCTTTACAACGGCGGCTTCTATTACAGGGATTTCGCGGACAAGTATCAGTTCAATTATCTTATCCTCGATAAGAACCTTGACAGTTATATGTATCTGTCCATGCTCCGCGACAGTGATTTTGAACTGGCATACGACTCAAACGATGTCACTCTCTTTATAAGAAAATAACCGGCACTGAATTGGCCGGTTACTGCATTTTTGCTACCACTCTTTTGATCGTTATACCCTGATCGGCAAACTTCTGCTCAAATTCCGTCCGGATATTCTCCTCATTCCATTCGCTGTTGTGAAGGTCTCTGGTAACATCAGTCAATATAAATCCCATAGCTTCAAATTCGCCCAGGGAGAAATCGAAAAGATCATCATTATCGGTCTTGAATTCAATTGCTCCGCCGTCCCTCATCATGACCTTGTATTTTGCCAGAAAGTCTCTGTATGTAAGACGTCTCTTGGGCTTGTTCTGTCTTGTCCAGGGATCCGAGAAATTCAGGAATATCCTGTTTATCTCATTCTCACCGAAATAGTTCTCGATGATACCGGCATCGCCTCTGACAAAGAACAGATTAGGAATATTGAGTTCATGAGCTTTCTCGATAGCTGCAAGCGTAACGGATGCATCTCTTTCCATGGCGATATAAAGGACTTCGGGATGTCTTAATGCCATCTCGGCACAGAATTTGCCCTTGCCGCATCCGATCTCAAGCCAGACCGGCGTATCCTCCGTAACTCGGCAGGCTTCCCTCCACCTGCCTTTATTCAGCATGGGCGCGTCAAACCAGCGCTCATGGCATTTCTCCATGCGCGCGGGAATATTGCGCTTGGTCCTCATTCTAGCCATAGATTATCAGACGATCTTTTCCGTGAACTTGGTTCCGCCAAGAACGTGAAAATGAACATGCATTACGGACTGACCGCCGTCTTCGCCGCAGTTGTTGACTGTTCTGAAGCCTTCGGAAATACCCTTGATCTTGGCCACTTCCGCAATAGCCTTGGTGACTTCAGCGGAATAGAGAGCACCCTCAGGGTCAGAAGCCAGTTCATTGATGTTGTCGAAATGCTTCTTCGGAACAACGAGAACATGAACCGGAGTTACCGGGTTAATGTCGTTGAAGCAGAGAACATAATCGTTCTCATACACTTTGTTCGAGGGGATCTTGCCCGCAACTATATCACAAAAAAAGCACATAGCTCTTCTCCTTTAACCGTTAACCTGTGAAACCAATACTTCCTCAGCCTTTGCGAGAGCGTCATTAAGCTTCGAAACGTCCTTACCGCCGGCCTGGGCCATGTCGGGACGTCCGCCGCCGCCGCCGCCGGCAACCTTCGCAGCTTCCTTGATGATGTTACCGCAGTGAGCGCCCTTCTCGTTAGCGGACTTGGTAGCCATAGCCGTGAAAAGGAGCTTGTCTCCGCCGTTAGCTGCCAGGAATACAACACCGCACTCAAGCTTGTCGCGGATCTTGTCTGCCGTATCTCTGAGAGCTGCCGCGTCAGCTGCGTCGCATGCCGCGATAACTGCCTTAACGCCTCCGATATCCTTGGCGCCTGAAACTGCGCTGTCGGCGAATGAACCTGCCTTGGCCTTCTCGATCTCGGCGAGTTCCTTTTCGAGAGACTTGACTTCAGCATGAAGGGCATCGATCCTCTCTACGATCTTATCCTTGGGAGTCTTAAGGGCAGCGGCTGCCTCTTCAATGAGGCTTCTGTCTGCCTTGCTCATCTCATAGCATCTTTCACCTGTAACAGCTTCGATCCTTCTGATACCCGCTGCGATACCAGATTCGGAAACGATCCTGAACTGACCGATCTGAGCTGTGTTCTTAAGGTGTGTACCGCCGCAGAACTCGAGATCGAAAGGAGCCTCAAAACCGCCTACCGCAACGACTCTTACGACCTCTCCGTATTTCTCGCCGAAGATTGCCGTGGCACCGAGCTTCTTTGCGTCTTCAATGGCAAGAACCTTTGTCTCGACAGGAAGAGCCTGAAGTACAACATCATTTACCATCTCTTCGACCTTTGCGATCTCTTCGGCAGTCATTGCCTGTGAGTTATTGAAGTCGAATCTCAGACGGTCATTGCCTACATAAGAACCGGCCTGTTCAACATGATCTCCCAATACCTTCTGGAGAGCTGAAAGCAGGATATGTGTAGCTGTATGGTTCCTTGCAATAGCAAGCCTGTTCTTCTTATCCACTTCGATGCTGACAGTCTCGCCTGCGGAAACGGTACCCTTAACAACTTTGAGAGTATGGAGATACTTGCCTGCGGCATCCTTATCAACAGATATGACGTCAGCCTCAAAACCTGATGTGAAGATCTTACCTTCGTCGTGGATCTGACCACCCATCGTGGCATAGAGAACGGTCTTGTCTGTAACAACGATGATGTCATCACCTTCTGAAGCGCTGTCAACAACCTTGATGCCGTCTTCGCCGGAACTGAGAATATAGATGACCTTTGCATCACACTTGAGGTTATCGTATCCGTCATATTCTGTTGCATTGGAATCCTTTGCAACTTCGTCAGGGATCTCGTTCACGCTGAGCGCGAGATCGCCCTTGGCTTTGGTGGCAGCTCTTGCAGTTTCCTTCTGCTTTTCCATTGCAGCCTTGAAGCCTTCCTCATCGACCTTAAGGCCTTCCTCGGAAGCCATCTCGACCGTAAGCTCGATCGGGAATCCGAATGTATCGTAAAGATAGAATGCTGAATCGCCGTCGATCTCAGCTGAACCTGCAGCCTTCTTGTCATCGAGGATCTTCTTGAATTCCTTGATGCCGTTCTCGAGAGTGCTCTCAAATCTTGCGATCTCCTTGTCGAGCTCGTTAAGGATGAACTCACGGTTCTTTGCAAGAAGCGGATAGCTGTCATCGTAAACGCTGTCGATATAGATCTTAGCGAGATCAAGGATCTGCTCTGTTGACATACCAAGGGTTCTTGCGTGTCTTACAGCGCGTCTGATGAGACGTCTCAATACATAACCTGCACCGGCATTTGAAGGAACGAGCTTTGCTGCGTCACCGATAAGCATAACGCTTGTACGGATATGGTCAGCGAGAACTCTCATGGACCTTGTAAGCTTCTCGTCAGAGTCATACTTAACACCGGAAGACTTCTCGATAAATGCGATAGCGTCAGTAAAGAGATCCGTCTTATAAACATCCTTTGTTCCGTTAAGGAAAGCAAGGATTCTCTCAAGACCCCAGCCTGTATCAACATTCTTCTGCTTGAGAGGTGTGAGAGTGCCGTCCTGGTGCTTCTCATACTGCATGAAGACATCGTTACCGATTTCCGTATACTTACCGCATGAGCATCCCGGACCGCAGTCAGGACCGCAGTCAGGAACATCGGCAATATAGAACATCTCGCTGTCCGGACCGCAGGGACCGTACTCAAGTCCCCACCAGTTGTCGTCTGCACCGAGATAGTAGATGTTCTCAGGCTTGAATCCGGAAGCGATCCTGTACTGTGCGCCTTCCTCATCCCTGGGAGCGTTCTCGTCACCGGCAAAAACAGTAGCGGCAAGGTGATCGTTATCAAATCCGAACACCTGGGTAAGGAGTTCGTAACTCCACTGGCATCTTTCCTTCTTGAAATAGTCACCGAGGCTCCAGCTTCCCATCATCTCGAAGAACGTAACGTGGCTCCTGTCGCCTACCGAATCGATATCGTTTGTACGTACACAGCCCTGAACATTGCAAAGTCTTGTTCCCAAAGGATGCTTCTCACCGAGAAGATAAGGCATCAGAGGCTGCATTCCCGCAACATTGAACAAAACTCCGGTTGAACCGTCAGATACTAATGACACCGCACCTACATCAACATGACCTCTCTCAATATAAAACTCTTTCCAGGTCTTTCTTAATTCTTTTGAAGAAAACTGTCTCATAGATGCTGCTCCTTAATAAAAATAAAACTTAGAAATTATAAATCGTTTGAATTCTCTTTGCAATCAGAGACCGCCAAGTTTTGCGGCTCCGGCGGCTTTCTTGATAAATTCCCCGTATTCACGGCAGACCTCGTCGTTATCGATCTCGATGTTCACGTTATCAAATGTTGATAATTCGAACAGATCGGTATAGAGAGTCGGGGCTCTTCCTGTCGTTACGCTGATCACCAGTATGCCCTTGTCGAGCTTAGTATCATCAGCTATCCTGACTTTGTCACTTACCTTTGAAGCGAATGCTCCGTAAGCTTTCAGCGCATCCTTACGTGTTCTGCCTTTAATGGTGATTCCGACCTGGGTAACGCCCCTGCTCGAAAACGCCGACAGTGAATTCTCGATAAAGCTCTTAAGCTCCTGTTCCCTTATCCTGTCATTTTTATAGTCAATATAAGCATCATCAGAGAAACAGACATTCGCCATACGGTCGACCCTGTAGCGCCTCAAAGCGGATGACAGTTCATGGTCTCTTTCAAGGCCTTTGGCTTCGGCATTATCTATCGCGATCAAATAGTAATTGTTGTTCTCCCAGTCAAGAGCCATCGGGGATACGATCTTATCCTCCTTCTCGGTCAGTTCGCTCCCGAGCTTATAACCGTAAGGGATCCTCAAAGACGATCTGGATTCGATGGCGGTCCTGATGTTATTAAGTCTTGAAATGCACTTTCTGTCAACCTTCTCATAATGCGGATAGAGCGTTCTCTTCTCATAACCGTCGGGGAAATAAGTCGGGAACATCTTGATTATCTTCTCGCAAAGATCGGAATCTACGAATGTCGTTGTGCTTATCGCATCGACTATAAGCCTTGCCTCGTCAATAAGGATCTCGTCCTTCAGCTCTGTTCTCTTGTATTTTTTTCCTTCGGTAAAGATCCACGAGTCATCGGTCGTAAGCCCGGATTTCTGCACGTATTCATTGATCTTATAGATATCGGCATAGATCGATTTGCGTTCAAAAGTGGTTCCCGTCTTCTCTTCAAGATATGAGATCAGCTCACTGACGGAGACTGATTCCTTACCGCCTGAGGAACTGACCTGATTCTTAAAATAATCATATATGAACAGTATCTTGAGTTTGGATAATTCACTGTTGGCCATAAACGCACCTCCGAAAGATATTCATAAAACAATAGTACCATTAACAGTACTTTAAGTTAAGTGCGCTTTCCCTTGTTTTTCCGTCAGTTGCGTTGTTTTATGACAATCCCGCGGGGAACATTTTTTCGCACGCAAAAATATAAAAAAGCCTGATTTTTATCCCCAAAACAGCGTTTGACCGTGATAGAATGTAAGGCACTTTAATTGTCTTTAGTGGGGTGAGAGGCGTGAGAACTATAAGCGAGCTCGGCTTTGCGGTGCCGGACATTCTTCTTCCGCAGCAGGGAACTGATCTTAAGAAATGGGCTGTTATCGCCTGTGATCAATATACATCCGAACCGGAATACTGGGAAAACGTTTCAAAGGAAGCCGGGGATTCTCCTTCAACATTGAATCTCGTTCTTCCGGAAGTATATCTCGGAACTGATAAAGAGGCTGAAAAGCTCGGCTCCATTGCCGATACAGCCCGTAAATATCTTGACGACGGGATTCTCAAAGATCTCGGTACGGGATTTATCCTGACAGACAGGAAAACAGAACTGCATCCTTCCAGAAAGGGCCTTATTGCTGCAATAGATCTTGAAGGTTACAGCTTTGAACCCGGAAATAAGAATATCTGCAGGGCAACCGAAGGAACGGTCCTCAGCAGGATCCCTCCCAGGGTCAGGATAAGAGCCAATTCCCCTTTGGAGCTCCCTCATATCATGATACTGATAGATGATCCGGAAGGTCTGACGATCGAAAGGGCATTTGACATGGCGGCAGCTGAAGGCCTTAAGCCTTTGTATGACACTGATCTTATGCTCGGTTCCGGACATATCACGGGAACCTTTATACCTGACGGCTCTGCTGTAGCGGAATCTATAATCAACGGTCTGTCCGCCCTTAAATCAGGCAATTCCGACGGGCTCTTATTCCTCGTCGGCGACGGCAACCATTCACTCGCTTCCGCAAAAGCGCACTGGGAGAATATCAGGGAAGGTCTTTCGGAAGAAGAACGGAAGATCCATCCCGCAAGATATGCTCTTGCTGAGATAGTCAACATACACGACAAGGGACTCGATTTCGAGCCGATCCACAGAGTCGTATTCAATATTCCGGCTGAGGAATTCATCGCCAAAGCAGGAGAATATTTCAAGGATAACGGCATGGAGATCAACTCAGGTTCTGATGATATGCAGAGCTTTACAGTGGTTACTGAAGGATCAGAGGACGTTAAGATCTCACTTGCAGAACCTCCGCACACTCTTGCCGTAGGATCCGTCCAGATGATGATAGACAGCTTAGGACTTGAATGTGACTATATCCACGGCGAAGATTCCGTAAGAAAGCTTGCCGGCAAGGGCAACACGGGAATCCTCGTTCCCGCTATCAGCAAGGATACTTTCTTCCGCACTGTCGAGAAGGAAGGCGTTTTCCCCAGAAAGACCTTTTCCATGGGAGAGGCTTTCGAAAAAAGATTCTATCTCGAGGCCAAGATGATTGAATGACAGAATCCGATAAAGAATTATTAGAAGAAAAAAAGAAAGTCTGCATTATCGGTTCCGGATTATCCGGTCTGACATGCGGCATGAGGCTGGCTAAAGCCGGTTTTAATGTCACGGTCGTTGAAGAGCTTGCCTCTCCCGGCGGACTTCTTGCATATACCAGGATCGGAAGAGAATACCTTGAGCTTCTTCCCCATCACCTCAGAAAGAGCGACAAATCTTTGCTTGCCCTGTCTAAGGAAATGGGTGTTGACGATAAGATCGAATGGTTCGATTCCGCCTGGTCCGGAAAAGCATCCCACCGCAAGGTAGGTTACTATAACGGCGGTTTTGCATGCCTTATCTCCAGCCTTATGCAGGAGATCACCGACAAGGGCGGCCAGATCTATTATTCGACGACCGTAGCCGAGATCGCCAGACTCGGAAACGGCATGTACCGTACAAGCTGCATCCTTTCCAATTCGACAAGGGTGGTCATAGACAGTGCCTATGTCATCTTTACTGGTTCATGCAGAACCTTCGTAAATGTCAGTCACGGCCTTCCTATAAAGATGGACGACAGGGATATCCTCATGAACGTCACATACAGCGCGAAGATCACGGCAATGATGGTCATGAAGCACGAGATCTCCCAGATGTTCTATCAGGTTCCCGCAAAGGATTCGGGACTTCCCTTCAAGGCGATAATCAATCATTCAAGCGCATTCGGGGAGAGAGGATACGGCGGCGCTGTTGTCTATCTCGTAGGTTCATGTTCGATAACGGATGCTCTCTGGATCGATTCCGATGCCGAGATCATGCTCAAATATTTTGCCGGACTCCGTAAGCTCTATCCTTCCCTGCGAAAATCCGACGTAAAATCATGGCGTCTTACAAAGACAAGATATGCCCTGACCACGCAGTATCCGGAGATTGATCTTACAAACCCCTGCGAAAACCTGTATGTATGCTCAACGGGGCTTACCAGATATGCGACTACCGACACTCCGGAAAATCATATGGATTCCGTTGTGGCTCTTGCGGGAAGGATCAGTTCCGAGATCATAAGATCTTACGAGGAATCTTTGTTGAGAATGACTGTGCCCGCTCCGGTAACAGAACTCGGTTCCCAGGAACACTCTAAAAAAGAATCTATTGAAGGAGTTCTGTCATGAGAAAGCACCAGACTTCGCTTACCGGGTCTTCTCCTCTCCGCTTTTTATTAATTCTGATACCTTTCGGCATAGCAGGCATACTTGGCCTTTGCACTATGGGAGCAAACGATACCGCTTTGTGTTTCTGGTGGACCGTCTGCCTTCTGCTCATCGGTTTTGCAACCCTGCCTCTCGCAGCAAAGCTCTGGGAAAACTTCTCTTCCGGAGGTTTCTTCCTTTCGCAGCCGATGGGACTCATATTCACATGTCTTGTCCTGTGGACACTGACCCATCTGAAGATCTGCAGATTAAACCTTCTCTGCATTATAATCTCAGCGCTGATAGTGGCTGCCTGCTGTTATATTCCCAAATCATTAAGGGAATCTCTTTTCAAAAAGATCAACAGCAAAGGGTTCATTGAATCGTTCGTCACAGAAGAGACCGCTTTCCTTGTCATCTTCTTCCTCATGTGCTATTTCAAGGGCTTCCTTCCTGACATCAACGGTCAGGAAAAGTTCATGGATTACGGTTTTATCATGTCCATGCTGAGGAACGGCGAGCTTCCGGCAAATGACATGTGGCTGTCAGGCTATTCGATCAACTACTATTATTTCGGTCAGTTCATATGGTCCGTTGTTATCAAAGCAACATGTGTTCCTTCAGGGGCCGGCTACAATCTTGCAATGTGCTCGGCTACTGCAATTCCTTTTGCCATGAGCTTCACTATAGGTAAATATCTTGTTGAAGCGGCATCTGAAAAAGGTTTTAAGGACAGTAAGATCATCAAATATGCGGCAGCCCTGCTGACAGGATGCGCCGTCTCACTCTGGGGCAATTCCCACTCATATTTCTATGATCAGAACAGCATCGGAAACAAGTTTCTGGTTTTTTTCAGCAAACTGGGGATCGATGTCGGAAGGACCGACGGTTTCTTCTATCCGGACAGCACAAGATACATAGGCTGGAATCCTGATCTCAAGACGGATTACACCATCGAGGAATTTCCTTTTTACTCCTATCTGGTAGGAGATCTTCACGCGCACGTCATCTCCATGATCATCGTTCTTCTGATCATGGCAGTCATCCTGTCCCTCATCAGCACGGTAAAGCTCCCGTCAGGCAAAGACATAGATGTTATGCACAGCCTGGATAATCTGAGCGGAGAGACAAACAGATTCCTGCCCGAACTTGAATCGACCATAACTCTTCCTCTTATATTATGCGCTGTCCTTTTGGGCTGTGCGCAGATGACCAATTACTGGGATTTCCTTATTTACTTTGTTTTCTGTTCAATGGGCTCGCTCATCGTAAACACGATAAGATCACCTAAGTTCGTTAACATCCCCGGCGCTATCGTTTTCGTGATAAACGTGGGCGGAATACTGCTTATATATCTTGCCAAGGGCAGCAGCCCGGCAATGCTTTTTGCTCTTGAGCTGGTCCTTATGATCGCTTCATTCCTGTTCTGCGTCGTAAGTCCGACAGCTCTTCCCAGAACATCATTTCAGATGAGTTTCCTGTTTACCGTAGCCACACTTACAGCGCTCCCGTTCAACCTCAATTTTGATATGATCTCCAATTCGCTGGGTGCCGTAAAGAACCGCTCATCTCTTTATCAGCTGTTCATACTGTACGGAACGCACGTTATTATCAGCGTCTTCTTTATGATCATGGTTTTCGCGAATAAAAACTACAGATACGTTTCCGCTGCCAAGGTCAGGAAAACCAATTCACAAAAGGACACAGCAGACGTTATAGGTGAAGGATACCCGTATACGAATCCGATCCAGGCTTTCTTCGCCAAACGCAATCTTATAGATATCTTCTGCTGCGGAATGACAGTCGTTGGTCTCATGCTGCTTATAGCGCCCGAGATCTTTTATGTAAGAGACATATATACAGGCGGATACCTGCGTTCGAACACCATGTTCAAGTTTGCTTTCGCAGCTCTCATTATCCTGTCTGTCACTATGATCTATTCGGTAATAAGACTCTTCTGGTTCGTAAATAAAAAAGGCCAGTATTCCCTGCTGCTCTTCGCGATCGCAATAGGATGCGCCCTGGCACTGTTCATTCCCGCCCACTACACAATGGCAGCTCTTAAACAGCGTTCCGGAGAACTGAAACGCGATAACTACAAAACTATAGACGGAACTGCTTATATAGATACTTATTCGAGTTCTTATATGACGGAAAACTATGCCGGCAATCTGAAACCTTATATGGAATGCGTAAACTGGTTCAACACCAAGGTGTCAGGCAGTCCCGTCATCTGCGAGGCATACGGAGACAGTTATACGGATAACTGCATTATTTCCGCATATACCGGTCTTCCCACCGTATTCGGATGGCAGACACACGAGTGGTTATGGAGATTCCACGGCATCGTAAACAAAGAGACCGACACACTGGAATCAGATCCCGATAAAGATGTCTGGAGGATCTATATCACTCCGAGGCATAACGACGTTGATATCATCTATTGGAGCGAATATCCCGAAGATGTCCAGATGATCATTAACAAGTATCAGATCGAATATATAGTCATCGGTGATCTGGAACGCTACAGATACGGATGCGATAATTCGGAAGTTTTCTCCCTGATCGGGGACGTGGTTTTCCAGTATGAGGATCTGAGAGTCTACAAGGTAACTCCGATTCCGGCGTAACGGTATCAGACTTCCGGGAGTTCCATCCCGGGATCTGCTGTGACCGTGACAGGCTCTGTTCCTTCGCCTTCATCGTATGTGAGTTCACCGCAAACAAGTGCTATCGGGCACTTGATCCTGCTACCGTATTTTCCGTCTCCGGCAAGCGGATGCTTTCTTGAAGCGAACTGCGTCCTTATCTGATGAGTGCGGCCCGTATCCAGCACTGCCGAAACATAAGAAATGTCTTTTTCAGCGTTATAGGATATTACGCTGTAACTGAGTCTTGCTTCCTTTACGCCTTTTCTCATACGCTTTACCGGGAAAGTACGGTTGCTCCGGGAATCATGGAACAGAAGATCCTCCATAACGCCCTCTGTCTCATCAAATCTTCCCTGACAGACCAGATAATACTTTTTGTTTATCACGCGTATCCTTTTGCCTGAATCGGCACAGGCAATGATCCCGGGCACCGGAACATCAAGTCTCGACAGCACGGAGAGCCCTGACGGCGCGATCTTCTCACTGTCTTCCCCTCTTTCCTTATAAAGGATCTGATATCCTTCACCCGATCTCAAAACTCTTGTCATGACTGTCAGCAAACAAACACTGTTACCGTCTCACGGCCGCCGTCAAGGAAAACCTCCACGGTTCCCACATCTTCAAGAACACTTATCTCCGGACACTCTCTGTACGCCTTATCAAACAGTGTCCGTCCTTCGAAGTTCACTCTCAGCCGTCCTGAACCGAAGCTTACAAAACTGCTCTCTTTAACAAGCCTCGACTTTAACTCTCCGTAAGGAAGCATGCAGACTTCGCCTTTCCTGGAGACCGTGATCTCTCTCGGACAGCTGACCGCAAAGGAATTCATCTTCATTGAGAACATCCATCCCATAAGCAGAGCGGCGTCATTCTCACCGTAACAGGTAACGGGATTATAGAAATCACTTCCGAGATCAACGGCCTTGAACGGTTCCTTCGCATCATCGAAAACAAACCGTTCCCCGTCGTATTCCCCGGTACCGAAAAGGACCTTTGAAGGAAGATGTCTTTCACTTTGGATTATAAACACCCATTTCCCGTCAGCCTCAATGATACTGGGTGCTTCGATAACACTCCCGAATCTTCCGTCCGACAGAAGTTCGCCCTTATAATCCCAGTTGATCAGATCATCTGATTCATACTGCAGCACTTTGGCTATACCGTACTGGCCGGCACCGACAAGCATATGGAATCCTTCGCCGTATCTCATTACAAAAGGATCCCTGAATTTATTGCTGCCCTCAAGCGGATTTTTCGCTGCCGGCCCGCCTTCGTACTTCTCAAAGCGGATTCCGTCTGACGAATACGCAACGCATATCTTCTCGCTGTAATCATATGCAACCGAAGTATAGAAGAGCCAAATCTTTCCGTCATAGACTACAGCCGAACCGGAATTGCAGCTCATCTCATCCTCAGGGCTTATGGCAACCGGGTACTCTTCCCACGATATCAGATCGTCCGAGACCGCATGTCCCCAATGCATCCTTCCGTATCTTTTCGCATACGGGTTAAGCTGGAAAAAGAGATGATATCTGTCTTTGAAAAAGACAAGACCGCAGGGGTTCCCAAGCCAACCTTCTTTTCTTGAATAATGGTATTTCACGGGATAAAACCTCTGCGGTCTGAAACTTCAGTCTAAAATGTCTGTTAAGCAAGATCGAGGAGCGATACTCTGAGGACACCCTCAGCAGCTCTGAGTTCTTCCAGTATCTCCTGTGATACAGGCTGCTCAACTGCAACGAAAGCCTGTGCGTGCGGGTTGTCGGAACCGTCCTGGTTCTTTCTTCCCCAATGCATGGATACGATGTTGATGTCGTGCTTTCCGAGGATTGTAGCGATCCTTCCGATAACGCCCGGAACATCGTTGTTCTTAAGAGCGAGAACAGTGGAAGAAAGCGGGCAGTTCATCTCATAACCGAAGAATGATACGATGACTTCGGTATTGGGTTCAAATACCGTACCGTTGATCTTAAGCTCCCTGCCGTCTTCCGTAATAAACTTAACATTGATGAGGTTGTTATACTTCTGAATGGATTCGGTCTTTGTCTCTATAACCTCGATGCCGCTCTCATCCATGCACTCCTTGGCATTAACATAAGATACGTGATCATTGCCCATACCTTCGAGGAGACCCATCATGAGTGAGAGTGTGATGATGCCTGTACCTGTGCTCTCGGCAAGCTCGCCTCTGTATCTTACTTCGACCTTCTTGATCGGTGTTGCCTCTGCCTGGAAATACATACGGCCGATCTTCTCTGCGAGTGAGCAGTAAGGCTTGATATCTTCAATGCTTCCGGAGAACTGGGGCATGTTGATAGCCGCTACGAGTTCACCCTTAAGAGCGCCGTCTATGAGCTCAACTATTCCCTGACCTACCTTAGCTGTAGCCTCAACTGTGGAAGCTCCAAGGTGAGGTGTGATATAGCAGTTGGGAGCATGAAGGAGAACATTATCGTAATCCTGTTCGCCGGGTGCCTTATTGTAGGAAGGCTCCTTATCGAAAACATCGATAGCTGCTGCCGCAACCTGACCTTCAGCCAGTGCGTCAGCAAGATCCTGCTCATTTACAAGACCGCCTCTTGCGGCATTTACGATCCTTACGCCTCTCTTGCACTTATAGAGCTGCTCCTTGGCGATCATGTTATATGTTTCCTTGGTCTTGGGAGTATGGAGAGTAATAAGGTCTGCCTGGGCAAGGAGCTCGTCAAGAGTCTGGCATCTTGTAACGCCGAGCTTGTCGAACTTCTCCTGGGGGATATAAGGATCGTAAGCAACTGCGTTCATGCCGACGCCCTTAAGCTTTCTGGATACAATGGAACCGATACGGCCGAGACCGATGATACCGACTGTCTTTCCCTCAAGCTCAACGCCTGTCCAGTTGCCGCGTCTGAAATCACCGTGGTGAACTCCCTCGTTAGCCGTGCAGAGATTACGGAAGATGGAGAATGCATGACCAACTGCAAGCTCACCTGCTGCCATATTATTGGCTGTAGGAGTATTAAGAGCGATAACGCCGTGCTCTGTACAAGCCTTAACGTCAATATTGTCGATACCAGTTCCGGCTCTTCCGACTGCCTTGAGGCAATCCGCATTATTCAAAAGAGCTTCGTTGATCTTTGTTGCAGATCTTACGATGATAGCGTCAAATCCTTTGATATACTGCTCGATCTCTTCCTGGGAATGACCGAGGTACTCTTCAACTTCATAGCCTTTGTCTCTTAAGTACTGAACGCTCTCTTCGGCAATGCTCTCTGTGATAAGGATCTTCATTTTTTGTTCCCCCCGTATATATTCTGCTTTATGTTATCAGGCTTTAGCTTTAAGTTCTTCGATCGTGTCTTTCAGGTCTTTGAGATATTCCCTGAGACCTTCTTCAGTGAGATCACCCATATGAGCGATCCTGAATGTCTTATCCTTCAAAGGACCGTAACCGTTGCTCATGAGATAGCCCTTCTCGCCCATAGCCTTGATGAGGTCTGATGTAGGGATGCCTGTGGTATTTGTTACGCAGGTAACCGTTACGGAAAGGTGTTCCGGATTGGAATAGAGGGCACAATTCTCTCTTGCCCAGTCCTGAGCGATCTTTGCGAGTTTGCAGTGCTTCTGATATCTGTTCTCAACGCCTTCGGCAAGGATCTTGTCGAGCTGATAATCGAGTGCGAACATGTGTGACTCTGAAGGTGTTGAAGGATACTGATAAGGCTTTTCCTTAACGAACTTAACGAGTTCGAGATAGTCGAAATAAAGTCCTCGGTTCTCAACTGTCTCTGCCTTCTTAATAGCCTTCTCGGAAACTGAAGCAATAGCCATTCCCGGAGGGAGGCCCAGGCACTTCTGTGTCGATGTGATACAGACGTCGATTCCGAGTTCATCTACAGGAATATAATCACCTGCCATCGATGAAACAGCGTCAACACATACGATAACATCGGGGTATTTCTTATATACTTCAGCAAGCTTTTCCATAGGATTATGGACACCTGTTGATGTCTCATTCTGCGTAATGGTGATGAGGTCATACTTGCCTGTTGAAAGAGCTTCTTCGAGCATCTCAGGTGTTGTGGGCTGACCGAGCTCTGATTCAAAGAGATCTGCCGCAATGCCGTTGGATGTGCACATCTTATGCCATCTCTTACCGAATGCACCGATCGAGAATACGGCTGCTCTGTTCTTTGTAAAGCTTCTTACGGCACCTTCCATAAGACCACTGCCTGATGACGTTGATAAAACGATAGTGTTATTAGTCATCATAACCTTCTGGAGCTTTTCGGAAATAGACTGCTGAAGAGCGGAAGCATCCTTGGTCCTGTGTCCGATCATCGGGGCAGACATCTTCTCCAGTACATCCGGCGAAACCTCAATAGGTCCGGGTATGAACAGTTTCTTATGCATTAATATTTACCTCTTTTCGCGCGATTATATAAGAGCAATAGCATTATATACTTGAAAAAAAGATTTTTGTAGAAAACTGCTTTGACTAAATAGCCAAAAAACAAACCGCCTGCGGTGAAATACACAGCAGGCGGTCCTATAAATTTTCAATGACTTTTTACGAAGTATTATGTGATGTGGATCGAACTTGTTATCTCGCCCTGAGTCGTCTCTGCAGCATTAGTCTCGCCTGTGGACGATCCGCCCGCATTGAAGGTAATCGGGATCTCACCAGTCAAAACACCCAAAGGCGGCAGGAGGAGCTTGTCTCCGCTGTTAGGACCGGTGTATGTTGCAGGATCGAGCTTATTGTATGTAAGTATCGTCGCTATCCTCGGGTCACTGCAGTTCTCGATATCGATATCATAAACAGTATGGAACAGATCCCACCATGTTCTGAATCCGATATTGTCAGAGAAATCAAAATAGCCGATAGGAGCCGAAGCATCAGGCAATGTCGCCTGTGTTGACGGCATCGTTGTCTCTGTCGTTGTCTCTGTCTCGGACAGCGAAGGTACTGTCTCCGAAGGCTTATTCTTCTTGCTGCAGCCTCTTGCTATCAACGCGACAACAATAACAATGCAGATCAGGAGAATAGCTAGGAAAGCAATAAACATATAACCGTTACGGTTAAGCTTCATCTTCTTTCCGCCGCCGTTGCCGCCTCTTCCTGCTGAAGCGCCGGGACGCGGACTGCTTCCGGTAGGTCTGCCGTTATTATTCGGACCTGAGCCCGAAGGCCTGTAGGAGGTCTGACCAGGATTTGTGTACTGTGCCTGCTGCTGCGCATTCGGTGCTGCAGGCTGCTTCTCGGCACCTGCGGTGCTGTAGCCGTAGCTCTGTTCACCGCCGTATACCTGGCCGCTGTCATCTACTCCGAGAATATTATTGAACCATTCGTCATCAAGAGATGCAGAGGAAGAAGCGGAAGCCTGAGGCTGGGAATAATCATCCTGAGGCTGGCCTGAAAGATCGCTGTATTCGCTCTGTGACATATCGGGCTGATATCCCTGCCCGTACTGACCCTGATATCCTTCAGGAGGATATCCGCCGAAGCTTCCCTGGGGAGCCTGATCATAACCGCCGGCATATCCGCTGTCATCACCGCCAAATTCGGTATATCCGTCACTGTCCATAGGTACACCTCCCTGCATATCTGCAGTCTGATCGCCATATACACCAAAACTGCTCTGATCAGAGGTTGAGAATGCCTCTGCGCCATACGGCTGATAGGGCGGTACTTCGCCCGCTCCCTGAGCTTCCGCGCCGGCGTAATCGCCATAGACCGATGCGTTTTCAAACGGCTGTGAGACAGGCTGTTCTGAACCGACAGCATTTACCGGATTATTATAGTTATCCGAATCATACAGAGGCATCTGGGGAATATCATCAGCTTTTACCTCTGCGGCGCTGTCGTCATCACCCTCAACAAATACGGAACTGCCGAACGGAAGAACGATATCATCCTGCGAAGGAACTCTTGTCTCTTCCTGAGGAACTTCCTCAACTGCTGCAGGCTCGGGTTCTTCCTTCTCAGGTGCCACGACCTCAACCGGTTTATCTGTCTCCGGGAAATCAACATTAAGTTTATCTTCTTCCTTCAATTCCGGCTTATCCTCATTGATCTCATACTCCGGAACAGGGATTGATGACACTTCTTCAGACGGAACAGGTTCCGATTTTGGAGCAAGAACATCGTCACCGAATACGAGCGGAGGCGTGTTCTTAAGTTCCTGGGCGCTTATTGTTCCATAAGGATCAAATGTATCTTCTGATGCGGCAGGAACATCCTGTTCACCCGAATCCGCTTTGACCTCACCGGGCGCGAAAACTATCTCCTCAGGCTTGTTAACAACAGCAGGTGCGGGAGGCATGGATACCGGAGCATCTCCGATAACAGGAATGAAAGATACCGGAGCAGGAGCAGCCGGCTCAACCGTACCGAACGGAATGACCGGAACTTCAGGTTCAACTGCCTCGGCAGGAATAACGGGAACTGCGGGTTCAACTGTCTCGGCCGGAATAACAGGCTCGGAAGGTTCGACGGGAACAACAGGAACGATCTCTTCTTCCTTAAGTTCCGAGATCGGTGTCTCCTTTGCAGCCTCCTGTCCGGCGGAACCGGACATTGCCTGAGAGATCACGCCGGAACCGCCCGCCGTAAAGAACAGCGAATTAATGTCAGTAACCGGCTTCGTGGGAGAATCATCCGTAAGATCCGGAGCAAACTCTGTCGTGGAGATAGTCTCCATAACAACAGGCTCGGGTTTCTTTTCAGGCTCGGGTTCAGCAGCGGGGGTAACTCCGTCAACGTTAAATACAAAAGGTGAATCTGCAGCTGCGGCTTCTTCAGCCTTTGCCACTGCTTCTGAATCACTCTGTGCTGACTCCTTCATCTCGCCGAAGATCCTCTTCATGGCTTCCTCAGCTGAAATCTCAGCAGGAGCCTCGTTCTTATCAGGGAATTCAAGTTCAGCTCCGGGAACCTTCTGTGCAGCAGTCTGTCCGGCCATATCACCGAAAAGAACAGCTCCCTCCGCAGTTGCAGCAGCGGCTGCAGGAGCAAACGGTACTGCCAGAGGCTCTTCAGGAGTGAGGCTGACAAATCCCGCGTCAGCTATAGCCTTGGCTGCAGCTCCGACCTCACCGCCTTCTACTGTCGACTCAAGGATCTCATGGCTCTCGCTCTCATAATCCTTGTTCTTTTTCTTCTTACCGAACAGACCGCGCTTCTCTTCCTTGGTAACGCTCTCAACGAAAGAAATTGAGATCTGCATCGGCGTATTCGGCATTCTGGCGGATGCCTGTGTAAGGATAAGTCCGGCAGCGTCACACTGGTCCTCGGCATCTGTCAGGATGCGGAGTATCTCTCTTTGTCCAAGCGCATCATAGATTGACTTGTTGCAAAGGATGATGCAGTCATCGGGTGTAAGAGTAAAGAAATTTGACCACAGCGCATTTGCCGTCTTGGATGAGCAATAGTACTGGAAATCACCTACCCTGTTGCCGTATGCATCGATGGGTTCCATAGGAATGCCCGCATCGGTCAGGGGGAACAGTGTATCATCTCTGTAAAGGAATGCGAGACCGCCGCCGATGGTTACGGCGAATGCCTCGGAATCCCTCACGATAACTCCCGTGAAATAAGGATCCCTGTTCTCATTATCGATGAGCTTCGTTGTTCCGGCAACCTCAACAGCTGTCGAAAGGAATCTCTCGATCATCGCATCGATCTCTTTATGTCCGTTCTTTACTTCATTGCAAAGACCCCTGAGCTGAGGTTCAAAAGGCGGTATCGTACCGGGTTCAAAACCTTCTATCGCAGGGTGTGTAAAAAGCGAGAAGAAAAAGCCTCTCTCATCTTTGTCGATAGTGATATCGGCTTGTCTTGTCTCTCTCTTGCCGCAGAGTCTGCCGTCAAGATAGAAAGCGTCTGTAAGCGTGCTGGAAGGAAAATAGCGCGCCGTCAGCGTGCTAGCAAGCCTTGTTAAGGTAGCCATTAAGCCAGTCCTCCATATAAATATTCATGATAATTATAACACAAGGTTATTTTTCTCAATCGTTTTATATAAAATTTTATTAAATGGTAATTTTCGGCAAACAGCCGCAAAATAAAGCCCCCGGGGATTTATGCCCCGGGGGGATTTTGGTGCAATTTTGCGGCAGGGGATCAGCCCAGTATGGCATCCATATTTTTATTGATCATTTCAAATGTTCCGGTCAGTGAATCAAGATATGCCGTATGGATCTCCATGGCTGTCGCCTGAGGATATTTCTCATGCATATCATCCATTGTCTTCTGCGTCCAGAGAAAACCCATACCGTATTTGGCATAGTAACCCGGATCCGTAACGACCAGCATGTATATTTTCGCAAAGTCATCCTCGCTGACACTGAAGCCCATGCTGTTAAAATAATCAACACAGTCCTTCAGAGACCAATTCTCCATATGGATACCGTAATCTGTCCTGGTGCTTGCCAGAAGTCCGAGCACAGACTCATCACGGATAAGCTGCATGGCTTTGGTCTTTTTGCCGCCTTCCGCGAAGTATTTCATTGAGAAGTTCTCACAGTATGTGGCCCATCCCTCGCTGTACCCTATGGATGCCGACAGATAAAGATACGGATGACTTGAATGCGCACGGGTGTATAGAGACTGGAACATATGACCGGGATAACCCTCATGCGCGACGGTGATGCCGAAGTTCTCGTCAACGCTGCCGTTGTTAACTATGATCACATTGGCATTATAGTTATCGAGATGATAGCCGAGATAAGCCGCGGGAGAGAAATTCTCCTCGAACACTTCCGGAACATCCATAAGATAGTATTCATGCGCTGGTATTTCGGGGAAATCCTTTTTTACCGCGTCATAGAGGAAATCAAGATTATCCGAGATCGAGCCCTTTGAATATGCATGATTCATGTATTCGTCGTACCAGTCAAATCCGGAATACATTATTCCCATAAATTCGTCGTATGTATCACTGATCGCCGTATCCAAAGCAAGAACGCTGGCCTGAGGATCCGCGCCGTTGTTTGTCATTATTCTTGTGAGCTGGGCATAATACGCATCCCCGCCCCTGTATCTGCAAAGACCCGCATCTGTTCCTCCCGAACCTTTAAGAGCCCTCATGCGGCGCGCGCACTCTTCGAATTCCGGGAAAAGGACTTCCTTCATGGCTTTTTCGTGCTCGGAAATAAGCCTGCTCCTGTCAGAGGAAGACAATCCCTTGATGTTATCGAGCCTCTCCTCAAACGATTCATAAAGGAAACAGTCATCCTTCTGGACGATCAGGTTATCGAATGAGACTGCAGCTTCTTCATAGCTTTCATCAGAGGAGGCAAAACCAAGTGATGCTCTTGTTTCTTCATATTCGCACAGCTGATCAAAATACCTGTCTACATCTTTAACGAGAAGGATGTAATTCTCGGCATCCCTGACAGTATCAAATGTATACACATCCAGAACAAAAAGGATTTCCGACTGGGGACCGACAAGATAGTTGAAATACATTGAATAGTATTCGAACGCGGTATACGAATATGAATAAACCGCTTCCTCACAGTCATATACCAGCTTTTCAAAACAGATCCTGTCATCACCGCTTAAGGATTCTCCGTCAATGGTGAGAAGAGTATCCAGCTGCGTCTGATAAAACTGCTTCTCCTCATCATAATCATCCGTTGTCGTAAATTCTCCCCAGGTCACATCCTTTATATCGAATCCGAAATCCTCCGGTTTCTCGAAAAGGATCTCAACATCCGCATAACAATTGATATCATGGTGCATGATCGCATACTCGACATCAGACAAGACCTTTACTGCTTCACTCCCTTTGACGTTGCCTGCCGGATGTGAGGGATGAACTTCTTCAAATGAAGCCACATGATCCGGATACGTCAGGGTATCGGACGTGGGAATATAATTCCCGTAACTGACCGTTGTCTGTCCGGTGGAAGGATCCGTAACATCAGTAACATATGTGGGTTCGGTACCGGCACCATCCTCTGTCTTGATGCCGCTCACGGTACGTCTTCCTCCGGAACTGCTTTCCGGCTCTGTTCCGGTACAGCATGTTAATGACAGGATAAAGGCTGCACAGCAAACCAGCGCCGTGGCCTTCACAAAACACTTTTTCATATCTATCAAACTCCTAATCCTTATCCATAAACAGGTCAGCTGAAAACTGACTCTGAAAAATAATAATACCACGAAATCGGATAAATTTCTTTTAATCAGGACTCCTGGGATTCCTGAACGCCTAAATCGGAAGAGTCATCATCCTGTATGATCTCGAGTTTTTCCTTTACCGATTCATAATCGACCAGTCCTTTGGAATTTCTGGGAAGTGACACAAGGAACGTAACCTCCGAAGGTCTCATCGCCTCATGAAGGGTCATCTCACATTCCGTCTTTATACGGTCTCTCAGATCCTCCATCCTCGAGTTGTCATAGAAATATTCCTCTTCGGGAACCACGGCGGAAATAAGGACCGGACCTTCAGGTTTCTCAAGAATCACGGAACAGGACTCCACAACGCCCTCAGTCATCTGCACGGCTTCATCGACCTTATAGGGATATACCGGATAACTGTTGATCCTTGCCGATCTTGATTTTTTGCCGACAAGATAGAACATTTTATTGCCGTCCTGTTTTCCGATACTGCCCGTAAAATACCATACCCTTCCGTCAGGAAGTTTTCTGTAATTATCTTTTCCCGCCAGGGTCTCATCTTCCCTCAAATAGGCGCAGACAGGCGAACATACGGCTATCTCGCCCTCCGAACCTTCCGGCGCATCGAGTCCGGTCGCGCTGTCAGCCACTTTCATCAGGACTCCGGGCAGCGGAAACCCGAGCAGTCTGTCACTTTGGAGATCGGAAGGTCCGTACGCATAGGTCAGGAGCTCATCACAGCCCGTAATCGAACATACCGAAAGTTTTCTTCCCGAATTATGGGCGATCTCAAACAGGTTCGCTTTCTGACTGCTGGTAAGAAGTCCTCCGCCGACAATGATCCTGTCAACATATTTCAGGATCTCCGAGCCCGGGCCGGCTTTGTTTATAGATGCCACGGTACTGTTGTAACCGATGAGCACATCGGGCCTGTAACGTCTTATGGCAAAAAAGATCTTTTCCGTATCGTACCAGGTAAACAGCAGAACTGTCTGCCCGCTCGACAGGACATTATGTATTCCGGCCACAAATCCGAAAGCAAAGCAGCTCTCGTTGAGACACAGCATCCGCGCCGGTTTGCCGGAAATGTCTTCATTGGCTCTGAACACCATTTCCGTGATATTCGCCGAAAGATTAATACTCTTTGAACAGAATACCGCGGCTTTGAATTCCTCCTCGGCATCGCTCGGGAAAAGATAGAGCGCGGGTCTTTCAGCATCCCTGTCAAACACATCTTCGCGGATGGAAGGATCCGTGTCAGGCAGTTCAAGAACATCCTTCCAGTACAAAAGCCTTATTCCATCGGGAACAGACTTCGGCTTTGGCATATCATAACTGGACAAAGGATAAAACGGGAAAGAGATCCTGTCTCTTCCCGAAATCATAAATCTGTACTTTCCGATGATGACGGTCTTTATACCGGTATTCTTAAGAACAGAAGAATAATTCAGAAACTGATTGCAGCTCATTACACAGTATTTGGCATCTACGGAATTCGCGAATGATTCAAAATTCTCCGTAGCAAGATTCGGGACAGAAAGAGCAGCGGCAGCGCCGATCTTATCCAAAGCATAAACGCTTATGAGATTCATCGGGTTATGGCCCATAAGTAGGATAACCTTATCACCCTTTTCCACTCCGAGCTTTTTCCAGGCCACCGCGACTTCATCTATCCTGTCCAGAAAAGATGCGTATGTAAATTTCCTGTATCCGTATTCAAGCGCTATCCTCGAAGGATATTTTGTACCGACTTTTCTGATCCGCATATAAAGCGTGTCATTAGTATCCGTCTCGGGTTCAGAATACTTGCCGGGATAAAAAACGCTCCAAAGACTTTCCAAGAGATCACTCCGTTAATTCAACACAAAATGCATATCGTCTGTACTGATTATACACCGTCCGGCCGGTGTCAAACACTTTTTACACCGCACCACTGTTTTCGAACAATCATTTGTGCATTTGTACGAATCTTTTTTGCAGGCCTGTATTTTCATACATGTTAAAATAACCGCATAATTTATACCGAGGTTATTACTATGGACATCAGACTCAACACACATTTTCTGGATGTAAAAGAAACATATCTCTTCTCTGACATCGCCAAACGCGTAAAGGCATTTCAAGAGGAGAATCCTGACAGGGAAATAATCAGAATGGGAATCGGCGATGTTACTCTTCCCCTTCCCCGGTCCATTACATCAGCAATGGAGCAGGCAGTTAAAGAGATGGCCTCCAAAGACACATTCCGCGGCTATCCTCCGGAATACGGATACGACTTCTTAAGAGATGCCATAGCCGCTCACTACAACAGCATAGGCGCGCATGATGTTACATCGAACATCATCTATGTATCAGACGGTGCCAAGAGTGACCTCGGCAATCTTCCCGATGTTTTGGGAGACAACCCGGTAATCATTCCCGACCCCGTTTATCCCGTTTATGTGGACTCGAATCTCATGAACGGAAGAAAAGTCTCATTCATCGCCGGCAACAGGGAGAACGGTTTTCTTCCCCTCCCTCCCGCAAATACGGATATCGAACCTTCAGTGATCTACCTCTGTTCACCAAACAATCCGACAGGTGCCGTATACAGCTACGGCGGTCTCACAGAATGGGTCAGCTTTGCTCTCAAGACAGGATCGCTCATAATCTTTGACGCGGCTTACGAAGCATTCATTACAGAAAACAAGCCTCACACGATTTACGAGATCCCCGGTGCCGAGAAATGCGCAATCGAAGTATCATCATTCTCCAAGTTTGCAGGTTTTACCGGCGTAAGATGCGGATGGACTGTTGTTCCGGACGGACTTGAGGCAGACGGGATCAAACTCTCCAAGTTCTGGGCAAGACGTCAGGCAACCAAGTTCAACGGAGTCTCATATGTGACACAGAAAGGCGCAGCAGCCTCACTCTCAGGACAGGGAATGGAAGACTGCAAAGCAAACATCGCTTACTACAAGCGGAATGCTGCCGCCCTTGCGGAAGTATTCACGGAAAAAGGCATCTACTTTACAGGCGGTGTCAATTCACCCTACATCTGGCTCAAGTGCCCCGGTAACATGAGCGGCTGGGAATTCTTCGATTCCATCCTCAACAGATTCGGCATCGTCGGAACACCCGGCGAAGGCTTCGGTGAAAACGGCGCAGGCTACTTCCGTCTTACTGCTTTCGGATCTTACGAAAACACATTGAAGGCCTGCGAATTCTTCAAGACTCTGTAACCCGGTATTAATCTTTAACAACTAAGAGGATGTCTCAAAACGGCATCCTCTATTATTTGAGGGCCGTTATTGCCTGTCAGGAATATTGTCCCATTAAACGAAATCATCCTTTGTTATAATCAAGATAATAAAGATTCGGGCGGATATTATTATGGCTAAGAAGACAACCTTTTTCTGCAAAGAATGCGGATATGAGACATCGGGATGGATGGGCAAATGCCCTGCCTGCGGTATGTTCAACTCATTTGTGGAAGCGCCTTCCGAGAAGTCTCCCGCCAAAGCAAAAACAGATTCTCCGGCACTTACGGCGAACCGGTATTCATGGACTGATTCGGCCGTCACCGTCAGGCTGAAAGATGCGGGCAAAGAGACATACAAACGTCATTCTACCGGAATGGCAAGCCTTGACCGGCTCTTCGGAGGCGGGATCACCGAGGGCTCGGTAACACTGGTTGCAGGAGAACCCGGGATCGGCAAATCGACCATTCTGATGCAGCTTGCCGATTCATATCAGGCAGACGGCGATGTGCTTTATATCTCGGGTGAGGAATCCCCCGCCCAGATCGGAATGCGGGCTTCGAGGCTGAAGATAAAAAGGGATATCCTTATCTGCGGCGAGACAAGATTCGAAGCTATCGCAGAACAGCTTAAGACCCACAAGCCGTGCCTTGCGATAATCGACTCCATCCAGACACTGTATTCGGAACAGGTCGCGGGAACGCCGGGCGGAGTTGCCCAGATCCGCGAGGTAGCCGCGGGACTTATAAGGATCGCAAAGACCAATAACATCACGATAATAATGGTTGGACATATAGCCAAGGACGGTTCTATCGCAGGGCCGAAGACCATAGAGCACATGGTTGATACCGTGTTGGGCTTTGAAGGCGATAACACGGGCGGGTACAGGATTATACGTTCCTCGAAGAACCGTTTCGGAAGGAGCAATGAGATCTGTTTCTTTGAGATGGGCGAGACAGGTCTTATTCCCGTTGACAGTTCAAAAGCCCTTCTCGTTGCAGGAAGACCGCTGAACAGCCCCGGTTCTGTCCTTACATCCACCCTTGAAGGCAACGACGCTCTTACTATTGAGGTTCAGGCATTATGCGCAGAGAGTGTTTATGCAAATCCCCAGAGGATGACATCCGGTCCGGAGAGGGGCCGCGTCATGATGCTGCTTGCTGTCTGCGAGAAGCTCCTGTCTCTGGGACTGACTTCCAAAGACTGTTTTATCAACGTTATAGGAGGTCTTAAAGTAAGCGATCCCGCAACCGATCTTGCAGTATGCATAGCGACCGTTTCCTCAGCGAGAGGCATAAGCTGCAAGCCTGATACTCTGATACTGGGAGAGGTCGGATTATCAGGAGAGATAAGGCCCGTAACCAGGATCCTCAAAAGATGTCTGGCTGCCGCAAGACTCGGCATCACCACGGTCGTTCTTCCGGGCAGTTCCAAGGATGCTCTTGAGAAGGAACTTGCAAACGTGTCAGCGGAAGCATTTGCGGGCAACTCTGTACCGGAATTCATCTACGCGGATAATCTGAAAGAAGCTGTGGATATACTGTTCTCATAACACGAAGGGAGGTATTCATATGGAACGCAACTGCTATTTTCTTATACCTGCTGCCGGAAGCGGAACAAGAATGGGCGCAGGGATCCCGAAGCTCATGAGAAATGTCGAAGGCAAGCCCGTTATCTTAAGGACGCTTGAAGCAATCGCCGACATCTGCAGAAGCAGATATGACGGTCTTGATTATATGATCATCCTTGTTACCACCGCAGATCTCATAGGAACTCTCAAAGCCATGTGTTCTGAATATTTCCCGGATATCGACATCGTTTTCACGTTGGGAGGAAACACAAGAACAGAATCCGTCGCATCAGGACTTAACATGATCACCGACGCAATGACCGACGATATAGTTCTCGTACACGACGGAGCACGCTGTCTCGTTACAGAGGAAGAGATCACCGCATGTATAGAAGGACTCAAAACACACAGTGTCTGTTCTGCGGCGGTTCCGGTCAAGAACACGCTGAAAGAAGTAAAGACATCTCCCTCCGGCGAGGTCAAAGTGATCTCAACGCCCGACAGATCCGGTTTCTACGAAGTCCTTACTCCCCAGGGTTTCAGATATAAAGACATAAAAACCTGCTATAAAAAAGCAATGGATGAAGATATTACCGCTACGGATGACACGGCGCTTGCCGAACTTGCGGGGCTGGAAGTTTATTTGACTAAGGGATCATATTCGAATCTTAAGATCACGACTCCCGAAGATATTGCCTTTGCATCGGAGATAGTGAGATCCCGCGGTGAAAGCGAACCGTTCAGCGATTAACGGTCAGATCTCTTTAACGAAGGTCAGGATGGCAAATACCTGTATTCCCTCACCGCGTCCGAAGCCTGTCAGTCCTTCACCGGTAGTGGCGGTTATTCCCACAGAAGATGCCGGAATACCGAGAATGCTTCCCAGGGATTCCTTCATTGCAGGGATATGAGGCATAAGCTTCGGACGGAGACACTCTATGGTAACAGAGCAATGAACGATCCTGCCTTCAGTCATGTATTCCATGGCTTTCTTCAGATAGACCGAACTGTCTTTTATGCCTTTTTCCAGACAGATCTTATCTGCTTCTCCTCCCAGGATATTTACTCCGGTAAAACTCGAGATCGCATTCGTGACTGCGTGGAACACAACATCACCGTCACTGTTGGCGACTATGTTCCGGTCAAACGGAATGTCTATACCTCCAAGCCTGATCGAACAGTCCTCCGCAGGTTCACCGAACCTGTGACTGTCCTGTCCTATCGTACTTATCGAAATAATATTTCCCATATCTTCACACCTTTATGCCGCGCCGCTCTCTTTAAGCCATAATACCACATCGTTCATGGTCCAATAATCGTATGAACTGCTGCCGAACACTTTATCGGTCTGTCCTGCTTTTATGAGAACAAATTCCGGAACGGCATTGATGTCATACTTTTCCAGAAGGGCACGGTACTCAACAGCATCGATCATCACGACGTGCAGTCTTCCGCTGTAGAGCTGGGCAAGATCCTCCACGGAAGCTGTAACCTGCGCGCTTCTGTTATCCATCGAACTGTAAAAGTAGATCAGGAGAGTATTGCCGGAGGCCATGAGTCCGTCGAGATCGGTTACCTTGCGGTATTGGATCCCATAGAACGGATTTCCGTTCTCATCTGTCTCATCTTCAACAGGCTCATAGACCATGCACACAGCCGGTTCGCTGTATGCATAATCGCCCAGATATTCCCTTACGGGATCAGTGACCTTCTGTTCTTTTGAGCATGAACAAAACAGCACAAAAGAAAGAATGGCAGCCAGTATTACCGACAGATATTCGCGCTTCACTTTTCGATAAGTCCGGCTATCATTGCGGTCGTTCCGGCAAGAAGATCCCCGGATACTTTCTCCGCATTTCCTGAATCAACAAGTTTTGTTACCTCAGGATCAAGCGGGATCTTATCCGTAACTTTGGAACCGATCTCGGATGCTGACTTCTCTATTGAGGAGCCGTCACCGTAAAGCCTTATCTCATCACCGCAGTGAGGACACTTTATAAAGCTCATGTTCTCGACCATGCCGAGAACAGGAACCTTCATCATGGATGCCATGTTTCGCGCTTTGTTTACGATCATGGATACAAGGTCCTGACTTGTCGCAACAAGAACAATACCGTCTATAGGTATAGACTGGAATACGGTAAGAGGAACATCGCCTGTTCCGGGCGGCATATCAATGAGGAGGACATCAAGGGTCTCCCAGTTTACCTGTCCCCAGAACTGCTTGATAAGCGAATTCAGGACCGGACCTCTCCAGATCACGGGAGATTCCTTGTCTTCAAGAAGAAGATTTATACTTACTGCCTTGATGCCGGAAGATGTAACGGCAGGCATTATGAGCTGATCTTCATTTGCCCTGAGATTCTCTGTAAGTCCGAATGACTGGGGAATGGACGGACCTGTAACATCCGCATCCATTATTCCGACCTTATATCCTTTTCTTGCAAGCTGAACGGCAAGCACCGACGTTACAAAGGATTTGCCTACTCCGCCCTTTCCGCTTGCCACACCGATAACGGTCTTAACGGAAGAACCGTTTGCCAGCGGATCTTTTCCGATAACAGAGGGACAGGTTGACTGGGATGTGCAGCCGTCTTTTGAAGGGCACGAATCACATGCTGATGACATAAAAAAGCCTCCTGAATATACATAAACCCGTTTATTATATGAAATGCTGTTTTCTTTTTCAATTTCGGATCAGGTGTCAGATGACTCTGACGGATCATCATCGATATCGAAGATCGCGTCGTTGCCTTTTTCGTCCTTACCCCTGATAAATCTCATAACGACTTCTCCGGCATCGCTGGTCTTGACCTTAACGACCCGGACAAGCCGGCGCTCGTTTTTCTTAAAAGACCTGACCAGCGAATACATCACATTTGTAGCCTGTTCCTTGGCGAGCCTGATGCTTTCCTTCTCGGCCTCGCTAAACTGATTGGCAAACGCTTTTTCCTCCGCCCTGTGCTGCGCGGCAAGTTCCCTCTCCTGCCTCCGGTTCTCGGAAAGGAGCTTCCGGTATTGTTCGTAGTGATTTCTTGTAGGTTCGCTTACAGTAACGATCGTATCAACAGCGCCGTAGATCTGTGAGCCGATCATGTCAGATACCGCTTTGGTGCCCGTAACGACTTTCTCCATCGCCTGGAATTTCTTTCTGAAACCCGCAATAGTGATAAGGGTCATGACCAGGTCCGTAATAAGGATGGCCGTAAAGAATATCAGGATGCCGATCCTGACAGGCATGCTGATATGCGAGATCAGCCACTTTACCGCCGGATGAAGGACATAGATACCGAGGGAAGCCGCGATACCCCAGTAAATAAAGAATCTGAGGCAGATATATCCCCTGAAATTGAGTTTGTAATCAGAATAATCCCACCACCTCATATGGAAGAGATGGAACAGAATAACGCCTGCGATAAGTTCAACTATGGTACAAGCGGCAGCCATTCCGAAGAATATGATCATGAAGTTGTCCCTGAACGGCTCAAAGATCCAGATTGCCGCATAAAAGCCCAAACCGTAAACAGGACAGAGAGGTCCTGCCAAAAATCCCCTGTTAATGAATTTTCCTTCAGTTATACCGTAATATATGACCTCAATGATCCAGCCCACGAAGCTGTAAATAAAAAACATCAGATAGGAATCTGTAAACGGATAAGGCAGTGTCATTCTTTTCTCGACCTCATGACCCTGTAACCGCCGTCTATCGACAGCGTCTCGCAGTTGCCGAACAGTCCGTTAAGCTTTTCCATCGTTGAAGGCGCACCCTGTTTGCGCTGAAGAACAACATAGAGATAACCGCCCGGATTCAGCAGCTCATATGCCTGCTCATAAAAACCAAATACGGTCTTCTTACCCGCCCTGACAGGCGGATTTGTCGCAATGATATCGAAATGCTCCTCCCTTACCGCGAAAAGTATATCGCTCGAAATAAATCTGCAGTTCACGCCGTTATTGGCAGCGTTTTCCCTGGCAAGAGCAACCGCTCTTGAATTGATATCGACGCCTGTTACGTCAAAAGCCATAAAGCATGACTTGATGACTATTCCGACGATGCCCACACCGCATCCGAGATCGGCGAAACGTTCCATCTTGGGACCTCTTGCCTTGATATCTTCAACAAGAGTCTCGATAAGAAGATTTGTTCCGAAGTCAACATTGTTCCTCGAGAACACGGATGTATCCGTGAAAAACTCGAAGTTGATTCCGTTCATTCTGTAGGGAATCACTTTCCTGTCAGAAGCAGTCGTGGGATTAGGATCAAAATACTGTGTCATGGCAATTTTTTCTTTAAACCTGTTTTATCCAAAGTCAGCATAAGCGGTATTCCCAAAAGCACAAGAAGCACCGCTTCGCTTCCGGCAACTGAGAGCATGCTTATGTAGACAGCCTCAAATGTAACCGTGCTCCCGGGATCCACCAGAAGGAAAGGAAGATACCCGCCTACGATAAGTCCGTTAACAACGACCGGAGGTATAAGCCCCGGCCACTTGTTTATCTTACCGATAAAGTAAGAAAGTATCCCGGCTATAAGTGTGGCAAGTGTTCCTCCGATGATATCCACCGGTCCCAGATTACCGGGATTTATAAGATTTGCGATAAAGCATCCCAGCGTTACGCCCGGTATCATCCTCCAGGAGAAAATGGGTTGAACTGACAATACTTCAGCTATCCTGACCTGGATCGGACCGTAAGCGATATTTGCGAACGGAGCCGTGAAGACAACATATATAGCGGCAACAATCCCGTTAAATACAAGGAATCTGATCTGTTTCCGGTTTGATGCCTGGGCAGTCTCTGACATAATCACATCATTGAACGGATAGTGTCGTTGATCTGAGCTATCCTTATAGTCCTTGCCCAGGGCATTTCGGGAGCCTGGATAAGGCCCTTTGAAATAGCATCGGCGCAGCTCTCAAACTCATATACATATCCGTGATTGTAGTCTTTCTCGGCCTTGACCTCTTCGAGAAGAGTATCATCTGGCGAATAGACGGCAATTGTTCTGTAATTGTTGATGTTGTTGAGCTTGATCTTGCCTCTTTCTCCGACAATAACACCGTCCTTGTCGGTATCGGCGCACATGGTAACGTAGAAGTTGCCCAAAATGCTTCCGTCCTCGGATTCCATGGAATAAGTCGTATCCCTGTCAATTCCCGAAGAAAGCTTCCTAGCAAAGACTCTGGCCACCTTTATATCGTTACCCATAAATGAAAGCGCGAAATTGGTGGTGTACACTCCGAGATCAAGATAACTTCCTCCGCCTAATACGGGGCTGTTGAGTCTGGGGACATTGGCAATGTCATAACCCAGATTGGCAGAAACGTATTTAACGGCTCCTATCCTTCCCTTGCTGATCCATTCAAGTGCCTTCAGATGGAGAGGAAGATATGAAGTCCACATTGCTTCGGCAACAAATACGCCCCTGTTCTTAGCCTCGAAAAAGATGCTGTCGACTTCAGCTTTGCTCATGGCAAAAGGCTTTTCGATAAGGACATTCTTGTATTCCTTAATACACATGATCGCATGTTCATAGTGATATGTGTTGGGAGTGGCGATATAGATCAGATCGATATCATCAGATGCGGCAAGCTTCTCATATCCCGAAAAGACCTTGGCATCAGGACAATGGGCAGCCGCGAATTTCTTGGCTTTTGCTCTTTCCCTTGAAGCTACGCCTTCGACAACAACTTTCTTATTGCCTTTAAGGCTGTCACATACCTTTGCAGCTATCGTTCCGCAACCTAAAATACCGACTCTGAGCATATATGGACCTCTTATTTTATATATTATCAGCAACTCTCTAATTGTATTTAGCGCGATACTTTGTGTCAATCTATGTTTTAGACAAGGCTTTTAATATAGACAACAGGGCTCCGTTACTATATTTTTATTGCGATAGAAACTGATAAGAGGAACGCTGTGACTATAAAGTTTTTGGACAGATTATCCCCGCGCAAGAAAGGCATCGTTTATCTTCTGCTGTCTTCTTTTTCGTTTGCGTGCATGGCCCTGTTCATAAACCTTGCCGGTGATATGCCCGTATTCCAGAAGGCATTCTTCAGAAACCTCGTGGCGATCGTCATGTCTTACATAATGCTCGCCAGATCTCCCGAGAAGTTCAAGATCAAAAAAGGTTCCCTGCCTTATCTGTTCCTGCGCGCGTCATTCGGCACGATAGGTGTCCTGGCCAACTTCTATGCGATCTCCAACACCAACATGTCCGATGCGATGATGCTCAATAAGCTCTCGCCTTTTTTCGCGATGCTCACTTCGATAATCGTTCTGAAGGAAGCTGCTGACGGATTCCAGTGGGCTGCTATCCTGACAGCTATCGTCGGAGCATTGTTCGTAGTTAAGCCCACGTTCCTGTTCGGCAGTCTCGGGATCAGCAGCGATTCGGTATTTCCGCTTGCCATTGCGCTCATCGGAGGGATCTGCGCAGGTATCGCTTATGCGTTTCTCCGCAAAGCGACGCTTAAGGGCGAACGCGGTATCGTGGTCGTTGCTTTCTTCTCGACATTTTCCTGCGTTGCCCTGATACCGTTCATCATATTCACGTATCAGCCGATCTCAATGCTCCAGTTATTCTTCTGCGTTATGACCGGCGTTGCGGCATGCTTCGGGCAGATATTCATCACATCGGCTTACGCCGCATGTCCCGCGAAGGAAATATCTATCTACGACTATTCGACCGTTATCTTTACGGCTCTGTTAGGCCTGATATTCTTAGGGGAGATCCCGGACTGGATCAGCATAATAGGATACGCGATCATCATCGGCGCATCCGTATTAAACTATCTGTATAACAACAATTACCTGAGGTTCAAAAAGACCTGAACATCTTTAAGAGATGGCAGGATAACATCCGCAAGTTCTTTCATCTCGTCATCGGGCTGAATAATATCCGGAACCATTACCGTATAAAGTCCCGATGCCTTGCATGATCTTACCCCGTTGAAGGAGTCTTCAAGTCCAACACCCTCTTCAGGCTTTACGCCCAGCGCATCACAGGCAAGAAGGAATATCTCCGGATCGGGCTTGGACCTGGTAACCTGATCTCCGCAGACGCAGGTATCAAAGTAAGGCAGAGCGCCCAAAGCTGCCATCTGTGAAGTAACCTCTTCCCTTGTGGATGAGGACGCGATGGCGATCTTCATGCCGGCGTTTTTCATCGAGCTCAGGAGTTCGATCGTGTGAGGCTTTAACGGAACTTTTCCCTCCGCAGCCAGACCATTGTATATCTCACGGAGCTCCCGCTCGTAACGGTCACCCGGCTCGCCATAAACACGTTGAAACTCGTCGACAGTTGCCTTTTTGTTCTTGCCGATAACGCTGATACCGTAGGTCACGATATCAGCAAATCCGTACTTCTCACCTATTATTTCCCAGCACTTCAGGACTGTCCTCTCTGAATCGAGGATCAGTCCGTCCATGTCGAAAACAGCAGCTTTGAATTGTCTGTTTACGGTCTCCATCAGACTTCCATCGTTCCTTCGAAAACCTTGGCGCAGTTGCCTGTCATGAATACCGCTTCATCTGTATATCTGATGATGAGATCGCCGCCCTTGAGGATTACTCTGATATCTTCACCCTTTTTGCAGTAACCGTTCTCACATGCTGCTACAACGGTTGCGCATGCGCCTGTTCCGCAGGCCATTGTCTCGCCTGAACCTCTCTCCCAGACTCTCATCTTGAGTGTATGGTCATCGATAACCTTGACGAACTCCGTGTTGACTCTCTCAGGGAAGATATCCGTTGAGTATTCAAACTTGGGACCTATCGTGTTGAGATCAAGAACATCCACAAGATCAGTGAATACTACGGCATGAGGATTGCCCATGGAGACAGCCGTGATCTTATATTCATCGCCGTCTATATTTACCGGAACGTTGATAGCAGTGTCACCCGGGAGTGTGCAGGGGATCTTCGGCGGATTGAGTTCCGCCTTGCCCATGTCTACCTTGACTCTTGCGACAACACCGCCCAGCGTCATGAGCTCAAGTGTCTTGATACCGCTCTTGGTCTCTATCTTCATGTGTCTCTTCTTGTGGCCGCGCTCATCGTACATATACTTGGCAACGCATCTGATCGCATTGCCGCACATCATGCCTTCAGAACCGTCCAGGTTGAACATGATCATTCTGCAGTCGGCAACCTTGGAAGGCGCGATAAGAACGATACCGTCACCGCCAACACCGAAGTGTCTGTCACTCATGTAGACCGACAGTGACTCAGGCGAAGATACCATGCTCTCCATGCAGTCGATGTAGATGTAGTCGTTACCTGCGCCCTGCATCTTGATGAAGTTGATCTTACGTCTCTTGTCACGCATATTGTTGATATCAACAAGCTCTGTATTGATCTCAGAGAAATGGCTCATGAGTGAATCGGCAAGAGCGTCTGCCGTGTCGATGGCTGTAAGGCAAGGGATACCGAGCATAACCGCACGGCGGCGGAGCTTGACGGAGTCTCTTGCAGGGAGTCTTCCCTTTGCGGATGTTGAGATGATGTAGTTGATCTTGCCGCTCTCGATCAGAGACATAGTGTTGTTCTCGTCAGACTCGTGGATCTTGGATACGGCTGTAACTTCCATGCCTGCCTGTCTCAATGCATCTGCCGTGCCGTGTGTGGCATAGGGCTTGAAGCCCATTATATCGAACTTCTTTGCGATCTCGACGATCTCCATCTTGTCGGAGTTTCTTACAGTGATGAATACACCGCCGCGCTTGTACATCTTGTAGCCTGCTGCAACAAGTCCCTTGTACAAAGCTTCAGAGAGGTTTCTGCCAACGCCTAAGACTTCGCCCGTGGACTTCATCTCAGGTCCTAACTGTGTGTCAACGTCTGTCAGTTTCTCGAATGAGAATACCGGAACCTTTACGGCCGTATATGGTGACTGTCTGTAGAATCCGGTGCCGTAATCCATGTCTGCAAGCTTGGTTCCGAGACTTACTTCGATTGCAACATCGACCATCGGAATGCCTGTAACCTTGCTCATGTAAGGAACGGTTCTTGAAGCTCTCGGGTTGACCTCGATCACATAGATCCTGTTGTCCTTAACGATGTACTGGATGTTTACGATACCGGTTGACTTGAGTCCGTCGCAAAGCGCGATCGTTGTATCTGCAAGCTTCTTATACATGTCATCGTAAATATGCTTTGCAGGATACATTGCGATGGAGTCACCGGAGTGGATGCCGGCACGCTCAACGTGTTCCATCAGGCCCGGGATAAGAACATCCTTGCCGTCGTAGATCGCGTCAACTTCGATCTCCTTACCCTGGATATATTTGTCGATAAGCACGGGGTTTTCGATACCCTGTGCAAGGATGATCCTCATGTACTCGTTAACGTCTTCGTCGTTGAAGGCGATGATCATGTTCTGACCGCCAAGCACATATGAAGGTCTTAAGAGAACAGGATATTCGAGTGTATTTGCAGCCTTAAGAGCTTCATCCAGTGTAAGCACTGAGAATCCCTTAGGTCTTGCGATACCGAGGCGCTCCAGGAGTTCATCGAATCTTTCACGGTCCTCAGCCATATCGATGGAATCAGCAGAGGTTCCGATGATGTTGACGTTATTCTCGGAAAGAGTTTTCGTGAGTTTGATGGCAGTCTGTCCGCCGAACGCTACAACAACGCCGAAGGGCTTTTCCTGATGAACGATATTCATTACGTCTTCAGGCGTAAGAGGCTCGAAGTAGAGTCTGTCGCCCGTATCAAAGTCCGTGGATACTGTCTCAGGGTTGTTGTTTACGATTACAACTCTGTAGCCCAGATCTCTTAATGCGTGTACGCAGTGAACTGCGGCATAGTCGAACTCGATACCCTGACCGATCCTGATCGGACCTGAACCGAATACGATCACGGTCTGCTTATCCTTGTCGCCGGCCTTCTCAAAGTCAGCCTCATTCTCGCCTCCTTCTTCAGGTCTGTTGAATGTTGCATAGAAGTAAGGCGTATGTGCTTCGAACTCGCCTGCGCAGGTATCAACCATCTTGAATGTCGGCTTGAGTTCGAATGTAACGCTCTTGCCTGTTATTCTTGCGATCGCCTTGTCTGTAAATCCGAGTTTCTTGGCTTTTACGTACTCGTCGAAAGATATCTCTTTTCCGGTAATGGCTTTCTCGAAATCAACCAGGTTCTTGATCTTCGCAAGGAACCACATATCGATCTTTGTCTCTTCGTTGATCTTTGAGATCGGAACATCTCTTCTGATCGCCTCGGCAACATAGAAAAGTCTCTCGTCAGTAGGTGTTACGCAGCGCTCCATGAGATCTTCGTCCGCAACATCTTCCATCTTATTCAGGTGGAGTGTATCAGCGGAGATCTCTGCGCCTCTTACAGCCTTCATGAGAGCGCTCTCGAAAGAATCCGAGATCGCCATGACTTCGCCCGTTGCCTTCATCTGCGTGCCGAGATTTCTCTTTGCATATACGAACTTGTCGAAAGGCCACTTCGGATATTTGACCGCAACATAGTCCAGTGCAGGCTCGAAAGCAGCATATGTGTGGCCTGTTACAGCATTTACGATCTCGTGGAGTCTGTAACCGATCGCGATCTTTGTTGCAACCTTAGCGATCGGGTAACCAGTTGCCTTTGAAGCGAGAGCGGATGATCTCGAAACTCTCGGGTTGACCTCGATTACCGCATATTCGAATGAGTTGGGATTAAGCGCGAACTGGCAGTTGCAGCCGCCTTCAACTCCCAAAGCTTCGATGATGTTAAGTGATGCCGTTCTGAGCATCTGATATTCCTTGTCCGAGAGCGTTACCGCGGGAGCGATAACTATTGAGTCGCCTGTGTGAACTCCGACAGGATCCAGGTTCTCCATGGAGCAGACAGTGATAACGTTGCCGTCCTTATCCCTGATAACTTCGAACTCGATCTCCTTCCATCCTGCGATACCTCTCTCGATAAGCACCTGCGTGATAGGAGACAGCGCAAGACCGTTTCTCGCGATCTCATGAAGCTCTTCTCTGTCCTTGGCGATTCCGCCGCCCGTTCCTCCGAGCGTAAAAGCCGGTCTTACGATAACCGGATAACCGATCTCCTCTGCAAAATCCAGCGCATCCTCGACAGTCGTTACAACCTTTGAAGGAATACAGGGCTGGCCGATGGCTTCCATAGTATCCTTGAACATCTGACGGTCTTCGGCCTTGTCGATACACTCAGGGGATGAACCCAGGAGCTTAACTCCGTGGGATTCGAGGAATCCTTCCTTGGCGAGCTGCATGCATAAAGTCAGTGCTGTCTGACCGCCGAGGCCTGACAGGATCGAGTCGGGTTTTTCCGTCTCGATGATCCTCTTAACAGTCGTAAGCGTCAGAGGTTCAATATAGATCTTATCTGCCATTGACTTGTCGGTCATGATGGTGGCAGGGTTGGAGTTAAGAAGAACTATCTCGATGCCGTCTTCACGGAGAGCTCTGCAGGCCTGTGTACCTGCGTAGTCAAATTCGGCTGCCTGTCCGATTACGATAGGACCTGATCCGATAACAAGAACTTTTCTTATAGTTTTATCAAGCGGCATATTAGTTGTCCCCCTTCTTCTCTTCCATCATCTGAATAAACGTATCAAAAAGGAATTCAGTATCCTTCGGTCCTCCGCAAGCTTCCGGGTGGAACTGTACGGAGTATGCGGGCTTATCAAGATACTTGATACCCTCGTTTGTTCCGTCGTTTACGTTAACGAAAAATTCTTTCGCGATTGAAGTGTCTATCGAATCGCTCAGCACCTGATAACCGTGGTTTTGCGATGTGATATATACCCTTCCTGTCTCAAGATTCTTAACAGGGTGATTTGCACCTCTGTGACCATACTTGAGCTTGGAGGTCTTAAATCCGTGGGCAAGAGCCAGGATCTGGTGGCCTAAGCAGATACCCATTATCGGGATGCCGGAATCCTTGAGTTCCTTCATGGTCTCTATGGCCTTTACGTTATCCTCCGGATCTCCCGGGCCGTTGGATAAGAAGATTCCGTCAGGAGCGATCTCCATTACTTTCGCTGCGTCCGTATCAGCGGGAAGAAGGTGTACTTCACATCCTCTTTTCGCAAGCTCGCGGGAGATATTTCTCTTGATGCCGAAGTCGAACATTGCGACCTTAAACTTAACTTCATCTTTGGCTTCCACGATCTCCTCTTGGGCAGTTGTCACTTCTTCAACGGGGTCTTTGATCCTGTATGCCCTGATCTCATCTATTGAGAACTCATCGGGACGGTCGCAGATCGCGCCGTTCATCGTGCCTGATTCTCTTAAACATTTTGTAAGAGCCCTTGTATCGATTCCTTTAATTCCGGGTATGTTCTGTTCTTTCAGAAATGTATCCAGATCCTTTTCGCATCTGAAATTGGAAGGAAGCTCGCAGGCTTCCCTTATGATATAACCCGATACGTTTACTTTGCTGCTCTCCATGTCGGGTGTGATGATTCCGTAGTTGCCTATCAGGGGAAATGTCTGGACCACTGCCTGACCTTTGTAGCTCGGATCGGTAAGTGTCTCAAGATAAGCTGTCATAGCGGTAGTAAATACTATCTCTGAAATGACGCTGCCTTCGGCACCCATCGCCTCGCCTTCGTAAACGTTTCCGTTTTCCAATACCAAATAACGTTTCATGTCTTTTAACCCCCTGTTTATAAAAAAGGCTTTTCCGAAAAAGGAAAAAGCCTTGAATTGCTGACTAACCGAGAAGGATCTCGCGGACTTTGCTTTCCATCTGTTCCTTATCGATAACATCCTTATGCCTTATTTCAAGAGACGGGAGTTCCGATATCGACTGCGGAATAACGAGCCCGCTCTCTTCGGCAAGTTCCGAAATGATATCCGGTATGGATTTGTTCTCGGAATAACCGGCTCCTCTCAATGCATCCATGACAGCAGGCGCGAACTTGAACGGTGAAGCCGTTGAGGCAAATACCGTTTTGCTCTCGTCACCGGATCTCTGATGGTATCTTCCGTAAATATTGAAGCCTACCGCGGTATGAGGATCGATGACATTGTCCGTGCGGTCATATACTTCGAGTATTGTCTTGAATACGCCCGTCTCATCGGCAAAACCTCCGACAAAGAGCTTCTGCAAAGCCTTTAATGTATCTTTGTCAACGCTGTACTTGCCTTCTTTGTTAAGCTGGCGCATCCAGTCCGTGACCTTCACGGGATCCTTTCCGGCGATCTCGAAAAGAAGTCTTTCAAGATTGGAAGATATAAGGATATCCATTGAAGGCGAGGATGTCTTGAAGAATTCCCTGTTACGGTCATAGATACCGCTCGAGAAGAAATCGCACAGGACCTTGTTGCGGTTGCTTGCGCAGATAAGCTTGCGGACAGGAATACCCATCTGCTTGGCAAACCATGCGGCAAGGATATTTCCGAAGTTACCTGTCGGAACAACGATATTGAAGGACTCGGTGAGATCTATCTTTCCTCTTCTGACCAGTTCAACATATGAATAAACGTAATAAGCTATCTGAGGCGCGAGTCTGCCCCAGTTGATGGAATTCGCGGAAGACAGGAGTATGTCATGCTCGTCAAGCGTAATGGCAAATTCCAGATCGCCGAAGATGTTCTTTACACCGGTCTGGGCATCGTCAAAGCAGCCGTTGACGGCAATTACATGAGTATTATCACCGCCTGTCGTGACCATCTGGAGCTTTTGGGCTTCAGATACTCCGCCCGTGGGATAAAAGACTATGATCTCCGTTCCGGGAAGATCCTTAAAACCTTCAAGAGCAGCCTTGCCCGTATCTCCGGAAGTGGCTGTAAGGATGCAGATCTTCTTGCCGATACCTGTCTTCTTGGCAGATGCCGTCATGAGATGAGGAAGGAGCTGGAGCGCCACATCCTTAAATGCGCATGTGGGTCCGTGCCACAGTTCCAGAATGTATTCCCTGTCGTTATATTCGTTAAGCTGTACCAGAGGAACAGGGTTCTCACCCCACTTATCCTCAGAATAAGCCTGTCTTGTATATTCAAGGAGCTCAGCCTCTGTAAAGTCTGTAAGGAATTTGGATAAAACAAAGGCAGACAGCTGATAGAACTGCATCGTCTGCATTGCTTCAAGATCCTCTTTTGTAAGCTGGGGAACGTACTCGGGAACGAAGAGTCCGCCGTCAGGAGCAATGCCCCTTATGATGGCTTCGCTTGAAGAAAACTTTCCTTCATATCCTCTTGTACTTATATAGTTCATTATTCTTCATCTCCTTGAGTCTCATCATCATCGGAATCCGTATCCTCTTCCGTTTCCTGAGTCGTCGGCTCGACAATATGTGCCGTGAGCTGCGTCTCTTCCGGAGTAGTGGTCGGTTCCTCAGTCTGACTCGTTGTCGGTACCGTATCCTGCGGATCCGTTGTCCAGACAGTTCCAAAGCTTGATTCATAGCCGCTCATTATCGCTGAGACTTCGGGATCATATCTGTTCTTGTAGAACTCTCCCTCCAGGTATTCAACCTTGTCTCTGGCGGAGCCTCCGGCTTCGATCTCTTTTATCAGAGGAATAATACCAAATATGATGAGGAGCGTCACTAGTAACATTGACAGAATTACAATGCCTGTAACGACCAAAGTTTTCATCTTCTCTCTCGGAGATTTTATATCCTCAATATCTATTGAGTCATCGGGCAGTTCATCAGCGACTCCGCCGGAACGCATCATTATATCCCTGCGCTCCCTGCTTGAAGCCATTTGAGGCGCTTCAGAGGTCTTCTGTGCTTTGGTCAGGATCGGAGCCTGGAAGTTAGCCCTTGCAGCCGGAGAAGAACCTGATGCCATCTGCGCATTCTTGAGTTTTCCCGCAATATCGACAGGCGGAAGATCGGCAGGCGGATTCTTGATATCCTCTCTGACCATCCTTAATGCTTCCTGAGCGATAGTCAGATACTGCTCGGTTCCGAGAACGCCCTGGATCGCAAATGTAAGGCTGCCTTCAGCTCTTTTGAACTGGCCCTCGCGCGCAAGGCAGAGTCCGAAGATCAATGCCGGATCTCCCCATTTCTGGTATTGCGCGATCAAAGGCTTCAAGAAGATCTGGGCAACATCTGTTCCGTCACTCTGGCTGTTCTGTAATGCCCTGTTGTACTGGCGGACAATGCGTGACTTTTCTTCATTGCTCACATCAAAAAGAATGAGACTCGACTCATTTATAGGCTGTATCATCATGCATAAGCTTAAATAGTCGTGCATCAGGTCAATCCTTTCAGAGTGGCTCTTATCTGACCGGTAAGATAAAGCGATCCGGTCGCAAGAAGAATATATCCGTCGCTGACAGATTTTTGATAAGCCAGCTTCGCGCCTTCACAGGCATCCGGGCAGGCCGTCAAATCGTCGCTGATATTATACACATAATTAATTTTCTGTGCGAGAACATCGGCAGGCTCGCTTCTGGGGTTGTCCGGCATTACGGTCACCGCACTTTTAACGTTGATACCGCAGGCTTTATAGGCATCGAGAATACCCGATACATCTTTATCGGCCATAACGCCCATCAAAAGTCTTACAGGTTTGCCTTTAAGTGAACCGCCGAGCATTTCGTTCATTGTCTCTCCGAGACTTAATGCGCCCTGGGGATTATGACCACCGTCGATTATCACGACAGGATCGGTGCTCAGTATCTCTGCCCTGGACTTCCACCGCGCGAGAGCAATGCCTTTCCTGATCACCTCTTCGGATATTCCGCACTTTCTTGCGGCTTCAATGGCGGTAATGGCATTGCCTATCTGATGCCTGCCGTTCAGGGCAGTCTCATAAACGGTTCCGCCGTATGTGAATTCCATCCTGCCGTCTTTTGTGAATACCGCGGTGCCGAAAGCCTCTCTTGTGCCTGCGAAAGTGATATCAACATTCTTCTCATTTGCCTTGGCGGTGAGAACCGTTCTTACATCATGCTTCATCTCTTCCGGAAGGATCATGAGATCGGGCTCGAAACATACAGCCGGTGAACCTTCCTTGAAGATCCCGGCCTTCTCTGCAGTTATTTCAGATATCGTGTTTCCGAGAACTCCGGTGTGATCAAGTCCTAACGCGGTAATGACAGTAACCAGCGGATCCCTGATGACATTAGTCGAATCGAGTCTTCCTCCGAGACCTGTTTCCAAAACCGCAACATCAACCTTACGGTCAGCAAAATACAGGAAACATATTGCCGTGATGAGTTCGAACTCGGTAGGCTCATCGCACAGGCCTTTTTCGACCATCTGTTCTCTGGCCTTTCTTACCATATCCGAATATTTATCAAGATCGGCCTGATCTATCTCTCCGGCTGAATCATCTTCAACGTAACGGTTAAGACCATCTCTTCCTTCTATTATCCTGATCCGCTCGGAAAAGCGCTCGAGATAAGGCGAAGTAAAAACCCCAACCTTCTTACCGTCTGATGCAATTATGGATGAAATATAAGCTGCCACAGAACCCTTACCGTTGGTTCCCGCGATATGAACAGACCTGAATCTGTTCTGCGGATTACCCAGGAGATCCATGAGACAGGTTATGCGTTCAAGACCGGGCTTGATCCCGAATTTTAAGGCACCCGTAAGGACTTCCGGTATCTTATCGTCAGGCATCTGTCTCAGCCTTCCCGGAAGCAGTCTCTTCTCCCGAACTGTAATCAACCATATCCTTCTTTTTAAAGACCATAAGCTTGCTCAGGACATAGTTGGCAATGATAACAAAAATGCAGTTGATGAGTTTTACGAGATAATCATATGTAAATGCAAAAGAACCGATATAACCCATAGGTGTCGATACGGGCACCTTCGTGATCATCTCGCAGATCCAAACCATGAGATACATAACTCCCAATTCAAGCACAACAAATGACAGCACTCTTGCGCCTGCAAAAGTTAAGAGTTCTCTCATTATCTTTCCTTTGGATCTGAATACCGTGATCCTGTTGAGAAAATAAGCTACGATAACAGCCACGATCCAGCCGACGATCTGTTTTACCGCGATCTTCAAAGAGAATTCAAAGCTGAAGATGTGAAGCGTCATATCTGCTTTTACCAGCAGATCAAAGAGAATATATACTACCCAGTTCGCAACAGTAGTAAGACCGCCGCTGACCAGATACATAAATAACTTACGCGTTTTTTCCTGTTTCTCGGTAAGGCTTTTATCACCGAAAACTATTGTCTTGATCAAACCCATATCTGATTCCTTTATACCCGCTTCGGTCTCGGATTCGTTCTGTCAGAGACCATTCTTTTTACAATATATACGGTAATAGTTATTATGACCGCCTCAATAATAGCAACAACAAGGAAAACGTCAAACAGATATGAATACAAAAGCTCGGCTTTTTTATCCGCAAATCTGTAAAGGCTGATGGAACCGGTGATCTTGTCATAGTAATAAAAATCACGAATGCCGCTCTCATCAGAAAGATAAATGATAAAATCCCCGTCTTTGTTGGAATAACCCGGTAAGACTATCGAGCCCGTATCAAATGTCTCAGGCTTAAACTCGTCAGGGATCACGACAGATGAAGGAATATCCGCAAGCTTAAGGATCTGTGAAGTCTCAATGATGGTGTTTTCCGGTTCATACCTTCTGACTGTTTTCGCGGAGCTGTTATAGAAATAAAATCCGGGTGACTGTGTTCCGTCAAACAGATACAGCAAAACGCTGGTCACGCCGTCTCTGGTGTACACGGGAACACTGTATCCGTTAATGTACTTCGTCGTCTGGGTAAACCCGGCAGGAATGACCGCATCATTCGGAGCATCCAGGAATGTGTATGTATTGCCGTCCAGATCGACTAACGACGCGTTATTCGGGACATCACTTTCCCTTCGCTCGACATGGATCGTGTAACGCATATGGCTTAAGCCGTCCTGTGCGGTAACATTTATGCTTACAATATTCTCGCCTATGTTCAGATGCTGGTTGCCGTCAATTATGACCGCAGCCCAAAGATTGTTCGCTATTACATTTACCTGGACCTCGGATACAGAACGTTCGACAGAACAGCTGTAATCCGTGATATTCGGATTGAATTCGGGAGTGATGGTGGCACCCCTTATCTTCAAAGACGCGATCGTCGCATCACTTGAAAGTCCGGTCCTTGTTATCGGAAGAGTAACTCCGCTGCCGGTCCTGGCCGTTATATTCTCAGCAGGAGAAGTAAACTCGCCCGCATCACCGATCCAGCAGTCAACTTCACCGTTGCTTTCGGGGAGCAACCTGAGAACGACCGAGAACAGAACGACCTGATACTCGGAACGGAAAGATGCGGTAATTACCTCATCGCCGCTCTCATCCACACTGACACTTGACATCTGATCCTTGGCCGTGACCGTCAGGGTCCCGTCTACCTTGGTCTCGTAAAACACATAGCTTGTGAGATCTTTTCCCTGTTCAAATGATATATAGTCAGCCTTGTCCGAATCAAAATTGAATTCAACCGGACCGAATTCCGTAATACCCGGAAGCCAGTTCGCGACTACGTCAACGATAAGGATATCTCCCGGACCGATACTGTTCTGTCTGGTTATAGCGGATACAACGACTTCGGAATCCGCTCTTACATTAACACCCAAACATGAAAGCATGAAGACTGAAGCGAAGACAAAAGCAAATAAAGCCGGCAAGATCTTTGCAGGTATTGCGATTTTCTTCCTTTCAGTCTTTTTTCTCATTCAGGCAGGCTCCCGTAAGCTTCAGGCATATTCTTGTATACCGGTATTATGAATTCAAATCCGGCATCTGTCATTCCTATTGAATCATAACTCCTGTAATATCTCATACCCTCAGAATAAGCCATCATTATATTCTGCGCGTATTGATGATCGTACTTATCCGTTCCGTCATCGAGCACGTCAAATTTCTGGAAATAAAGGGTATTCTGTCCTTTTTCTATATATCCGGCAGCAATCCATACGGCACCGCCCTTGATCGCCCTTTCTACAGATGTCCATGGAAGAAGATATGAAGCTTCGGTATCAGTTATCTCCTGCCCTTCCCAGTCTCTGCCCCACTGGGCATATTTAGCGCCGTTGACCACAGCACCGCCGGGTTCTGTTGTGGCATACGCACCGATATTGTAATAGTTGTAGTATCCTTCGTAACCTGTAAGGTCTCCTCTGGAAAGAGCCGATTCACCTCTGTATCCCATCTCCTGGATTATCCTGCTAGCAAGAAAATACGGTGACACACCGGCATACTCTCCCGCCTCATAGATTATCTGAGCATAATCATAATCCGGGGAACCATCCATAAACGATCCTCTTATGATCTCCCTGACGCCTTCCACGGTATGCACGTTGGGATCGAACCCGAGCATTTCGAACGCAAAGATCTTTTCTGGAGTTAAGAAATTTCTGGGATCCATGAAATAACTTACGACTTCCGTCCTCGCGAGCATCCAGTCAGGCTTGTCATACACCTCACTGTTAGGCTTTACATAAGCCGGATATGAGGAATACTGGATAAGGCTCCTGGCCTTGCTGTCCTCTGCCGCAAGCGCAGTGTCAAACTGAAGATTCGTATTGTAAGGCGTGAAAATGTATTCAGGCTTAAGGCTGTGAATAAGCCACAATCCGCTGTAATAACTCACAGGAAATTTTGAAAGAGTATTCTCGCTGAAATCGCCTTCGTCATCTCCGTTCAAAAGATAGAACGAATAGCTTTCCGATGTTCCGTCAAAACCTGTAACCGTACATGTAATGACCGTCTCTCCGGAAGGAACATCAAAGAGCTGTCCCTGTTCAAGCGCATATTCCCCGCCTTCAGAATGTGCCGTGATCTTCACATCCGCCGAATAACCTTCAAGAGGCGCGCATCTGAAGGCAATGCTCTTCGAATTCTTCATATAGTAAGCGTAATCACGAGTAAGGAAATCAAAATCAGGATATATATCCAGCAGCTTATCCGGTTCGGAATCATTGATGACACAGGAAGAAAGCGCGCCGTTTATCGGAATGATTCCGGCTTTCTTCCTCTCAACCTCATAAGTTATCCTATCACGGTCCGTGAGCTTTACCTTACCGCTGCCGGCATCTCCCGTGACTGCCATATAACTTCCGTCAAAGTAAGCGCATTCCCTTGACTGTATCATCGTGAAATCTATATCCTTCTCAATGTCGGATCCCGAACCGGTCCTGCTGACGCAGACATAAAAACAGTTTGAGACGCCGGATATGCCGGTCTCCCGGACAACGGAATCCGTATCCTGTTTCCTGCCTCTCAGCATTGCATAGGGTATACCGGGATTCTCGTTCGTTCCGATAAGATTGCCCTTCAGGTCATAAAGAGAAACCCTTATATCATCAGTCAGGCCCGCGAAATTGATATAGCAGTCACTGTCTCCGCAGTCGATCATGTACCAGGCGGTGTAATTGCCGCTCGGGACCAGACCCTCTGCCACAGAGCCCGGATAGATGGAGACCTTGTTCGGGATCGTGATCTCACCTCCGGATATCACCGTTCCTCTTCCGTCAGAGCTTCTTAACAGCGCGTATACTTCATGTCTTCCGGGAGCGCAGTCCGCAGTATCCCATGACAATACAAATTCACGGTAATCAGATCCGGATTTTGTATCACCGGTAAAATTCAGATAACCGTAATAAAGCGAACCGTCAACGAAAAAGTCTGTCCTGACCTCATCACCGGTTGCCGTATATGAACCTGCAGCTTCCCTGATACCGACTGTATACTGTTCAGGCGAATCGATCGTGGATTCAAGAGTGACATTCGAGATAACGGAGCCTTTGCCAGAAGGCGTGTCTGATGCACCGAGATCCCTGCCTTCTGAAGAAACAGCCCTGTCTATCGCTTCGATCCTCGAATGGCCCTTAAGGTCTTCAAGGATATAATCCACCTCATCCTGACGGAACCCGCCGTATACGACATTGCAGAGATCTGAAGCAAACTTATCATCCGATACGCCTGTCAGCAGATACTCGGGAGATGTCATGACAGAGATAACATAATCTCCGCAGGATAAAAGACCTTCCTCAACACGTGATCCGGCGATCTTCAGTTCCTCATCGGAACTGGATGTAAGAGCACCGGCACGGAGGACCATATCACCGGCTTTTCCGGCGGTCTTTCTGTCAAGTTCTGAAATGCCCGTATCAAGGCTCATTACAACAAATGCTGATGCGGCTACAGCCAGTAATCCGCTTAGAGCCGCTACTGCAAAATACTCGGGACGTCTTACAAACATCTGTTAAGTATCCCTCCCGGTTATCTTGTCTAAAGTGTAACCGTACGAAGGAACAAAGTGTTCCATAAAGTATTCCACCTCAGGCATATTCATGCCGCGGATGATCCTGCCCGTCGATTCCTTTGCCGCGGAGAATTCAGCATTCCCGCTGCTCTCTTCCCTGAGACATTTTATATATGCGGCGATCTTGTCCGCGGCTTTTACCAGTTTATGGATAAGCTTTTCCTCTTCGCTCGTCACCGAAGGCGCCAGGAGTTCAAGATATTCAGCTCTCATTTCCTCATCTTCGGGTAAAAGCTCGACAAGACTTGCGGCCGCTTCGGATTCTACTTCCTTGTACGCTTTAGTGATCTCCTTATTGCGGTACTTGATCGGAGTTGGAAGATCTCCAGTCAGTATCTCGGTACAGTCGTGATAAAGGGCATATGCCTGTACCCTGTACGGATCGGGCAGGATAGCGTCTTTGTTATCTTTTTCGAATCTGTTGTGAAGGACAGCCAGCGCATGAGCGATGACCGCGACATCAAAACTGTGTTCCTTTATATTCTCTGTCCTGCTGTTGCGCATCAGTGCCCATCTTTCGATATACTGCATGCGGTCCAGCATCGCGAAAAATCCGTATTCTTCCTTATTTCCCATTTTCAGCTCCCCGTCAGCTCTTATATATTTCATTAAAGCAGCCTACAGCAAACGAATCCGTCATTCCGGCAATATAGTCGGATACATAGATCGGAAGAGGCGTATTCTCATTTGCCCTGAACTCGGGATGGTTATATACGAATTCGGCAAATTTCCTTATCGCCGGCGACTTTGAATCAGCTGCCTTGCTGATATTCTGCACTGCCTCGTAAAAGGCATCGAAAAGACCTTCAAGCATAACATCGCAGTACTTCTCGTAGGTTTTTACTTTTGATGTGGTATATATCTTTTTGACATTATCATTCAGAGTGTGTTCCAACGCATCTCCGGCGTGATCGCTCATCATGATACAGCCCTTGTCCATACTGTTCTCGATGATATCCTGGACCAGAAAATTAATGATCTCGGAATTGGAGCTTCCCATCACATCGGAAACGGCAGTGATATCAAATTCACTGGCGATCACACCCGTTCTTAACGCGTCTTCGATATCCCTTCCGACATAAGCGATCTTGTCTGCGAATCTGACGACGCAGCCCTCCAAAGTAGCCGGAACCTTACGATCCTTTTTGGGGATCAGATAAGAGATATCCGCTTCAGTCTTATCCCTGCAGGGCTCGAGCTTCCTCTCGGAATAAACCTCACCGCAATGTGAGATTATTCCGTCTCTGACCTCGAACGTAAGATTAAGACCGTTATTGCCGTTATGCTTTTCGATTATGTCGAGAACGCGCAGGCCGTTGGATTCATGTTCAAAATAGAGCCTGCTGTCGATCTCCTTAAGCTTTTTGTTAATGATCCTCTCGCCGCTGTGTCCGAAAGGCGTATGACCGACATCGTGACCCAAAGCAATAGCCCTGATAAGATCAACATTCAGATTCAGCGCGGTTCCTATTGTAGACGCGATATAATCGACATAGATAACATGTTCAAGACGGGAACAGATGTGATCATTAGAGGGATTGAAGAAGACCTGTGTCTTGTGCTTGAGACGCCTGAAGGCCTGTGAATAGATGATCCTTCCCATGTCACGCTGAAAGCAGTTCCTGATGTCTCCGTCCTTTTCAGTGAACACCCGGCCTTTTGACTGCGAACACTTTGTGGCATTAACGCTTAATATCTTATCGCGCTCAGCCTGAAGCATCCTGATCTTGGCCTTTGTCGCTTCAGATATCTTGTCTGACTTGCCGATACTGGCTACGCTGTCGGCATAAAGGTCCTGGAAACTGAGATTATCTGACATCAGCTATAGTCTCCTTCTAATACACAGTTGGATTATTATACTACAAAAGACCTGTCCACTTCTCGGCAAAACCTTATGCTTTCTTAAGTCCGGCTGCGTTCGCGAGCATATTCTTGCGCATACCGTCAAAATCGACAGTTATGAGCGCATCGCCTCCTACAGGTTCGACTTTGAGTATGACACCTTCACCGAACCTCGGATGGATTACCCTCAGGCCTTCTGAAAGATCATCCGGACCCAGCTGTCCTTCACGTGCTCCGGAGGTCTTTTCTTTCTCTTTGGAGAACTGTGACCTGACGGCAGACGCGATGGACTTCTTTGATTTTTCCCTGTTAGTCTCACCCTGAGGCTCCTCTTTGGGCACTTCCCTTCTGGAACCCATAAGATAAAGCAGTCCGGGATCGATCTCCCTTATGAATCTTGAAGGCTGGTTGCAGTTCGTCTGTCCGAAGAGCATCCTCTGTTTTGCAAGGACAATAAACAGATTCTTCTTGGCTCTGGTAATGGCTACGTACATCAGTCTCCGTTCTTCCTCGGTATCCTCAACACTCTGGACTGATCTGTAGCTCGGGAATACCCCTTCCTCCAGACCTATGATAAACACAGCTCCGAACTCAAGGCCTTTCGCGCTGTGTATGGACATGAGCTTAACAAAATCATCAGTGTCGTTATAATCATCACCTTCGGTGAACAGTGACGCGTTCTCCAGATAAAGCCCGAGTATTCCTTCTGTCGTATCCGCAGTAGCAGTGTCAAAGAAAAAATCATCATCGACTTCAACGGGCAGTCCGTCTCCGTCATCGATCTCGATCCCGTCCATATCGACCGGTTCCGCACGGTGCGCCTTATCGAATTCCTTGGCTTCGGATAAAAGTTCCTTCAGGTTCTCCACCCTGTCGATAATGTCGCCCTTCTTCTCACGCTGCTCGGTGATCTCCTCGATGATCCCGGATTCATTCTCGACATAGTCGACAAACTGGGCGAAATCCATCTCATTCTCTTTGAGCTTCTCCTTCATGGCGTTTATGAGATCCGTAAAAGCACAGATCCTGGACACTGATCTGACAAGCTCAGGGTAATCTACGGCATGCATCGCAACATCAAACATGCTGATATTGTCATTAATGGCATACTGTCTGATCTTCTCTATTGTCGTATCGCCTATGCCTCTCTTCGGAACATTGATGATCCTCTCAAAAGCTATATTGTCTTTAGTGTCATTGATAAGCCTTAAATATGCCAGGATATCTTTGATCTCTTTTCTGTCATAGAACCTCATTCCGCCGTAGACCCTGAACGGGATCCCGAGATTGTGAAGCATGGTCTCTATATTTCTCGAAAGAGCATTCATCCTGTAAAGGACGGCACAATCCGAGTATTTGAATTTGCCTTTATCTGCCATCATCTTGATGGTCCTTCCGACAAATTCCGCTTCTCCATTACCCGTATCTGCATTCATGACAATGATCTTATCACCGTCTTCGCCTTCCGTACGGAGATGCTTGCTCTTACGCTTTTTGTTGTTTGCTATAACGCAGTTCGCGGCATCAAGGATAGTCTTGGTAGAACGGTAATTCTCTTCAAGCTTTATGACTCCGGCTCCGGGGAAATCCTTCTCGAACTTCAGTATCAGTCTTACATCAGCGCCTCTGAAAGAATAGATCGACTGGTCGTCATCGCCGACCACACAGATGTTGTCGTTGCCTGAAGCCAGCTGCATTATGGCGCGGTACTGAGGCATATTGGTGTCCTGATACTCATCTACCATTATGTATCTGAACTTGTTCCTGTACATCTCACGGATATCGGGATTCCTCTCCAGGAGCTTCACCATATTTATCAGGATATCGTCAAAATCCATCGCATTGTTGGCAAGGAGCTTCTCCTGGTATCTCTTGTAGATCCTGGCGACAACGCCGTAATAGTATTCCTTGCCTGCTGTCAGCGTATACTCTTCGACATCGACAAACTTGTTCTTCGCATTGGAGATCTCATTCTGGACAGCCTTAGGCTTGAACTGGCTGTCAGAGATATCGAGCTCCTTCATGGAATCCTTGACCATCTTTAGCTGATCGTCAGTATCGATTATCGAGAAATTCTGGGTATAGCCCAGAAGCTCGGCGTGACGTCTTAAGAGTCTTGCGAAAATACTGTGGAAAGTCCCGCACCAGATATACTTAGAGCGTTCGCCTACCAGGCCTTCGATCCTCTGGCGCATCTCATTGGCTGCCTTGTTCGTAAAAGTTATGGCGAGTATCGAAGAAGGAGCAACATTATGCTTCTTCATCATATAGGCGATCCTGTATGTAATGACTCTGGTCTTGCCGGATCCTGCTCCCGCAAGGATAAGAAGCGGTCCGTTAAGATGTGTTACCGCCTGTCTCTGCTCCGGGTTAAGGCCTTCCAGAAGATCGTCCGCGTCCTGCTCCGCCGGAGCACCGGCATCCTGTCCGTAAATACTCTCAAGGTCTCTGAAAAACTCGTCTGAATTGCTAAAGATACCGTCTGACAAAACCAATCTCTCCCTTTTATAAATACGCTGAAGAGATTATATCAATAAAGGATATCATTAGCCGTCAAATAATAGGACAATTTCACTTAATATTTTATTTATCACGAATAGTAATATAATAGCAGCATGAGTAGTGGTGAACACAAACATTTCAGATTAAGCGGCTCACAGAGCATTCTTCTGGGCTTTTTTCTAATGATAGCCGCCGGCGCGGTCCTTCTTATGCTTCCGGTCTCAACAAAATCAAGGGAATGGACCAGCATTATCGACGCTTTTTTTACGGCGACATCAGCAAGCTGTGTTACGGGACTGATCGTATATGATACAGGAACGCACTGGTCCCTGTTCGGTCAGATCGTGATCCTCATCCTCATACAGATCGGCGGTATGGGCGTTGTAACGATGACAACCATATTGAGCAAGCTCATCGGCAAAAAGATCAGCCTTCAGGCAAGGGCTACCCTGCAGGAAGCCGTATCCGCGCCGAATCTCGGCGAGATCCTGAAATATACACGTTTTATCTGTCTGGGAACCGTTATCTTTGAGACGGCAGGGGCTATTGTTATGGCTCCCGTATTCATATCGGAATACGGATTCTTAAAGGGCAGCTGGCTCGCCGTATTCACTTCGGTCTCCGCTTTCTGTAATGCCGGCTTCGACCTGAACGGTTCGCACGGCGCATTCTCGTCCATGATGCCTTATATGGACAATCCCGTAATAGTGCTTACGCTTGTATTTCTGATCATCACCGGCGGTCTCGGATTCCTTACCTGGCTGGATATAAGAAGACATGGTCTCAGATTTTCAAGATACAGCACACAGAGCAAGATCATTATCGTAATGGAGATAATCCTTATCGTTGTGCCGATGCTCTACTTATGGTACGGCGAGTACGGCCATCTTCCCTTCGGCCAGAGATATCTTGCTTCTCTTTTTCAGGCTGTAACTCCTAGAACGGCGGGATTCAATACAACCGATTACAATTACTTTTCCGGTACAGGCATTCTTATGACTGTCATCCTGATGCTCATCGGCGGCGCTCCGGGTTCTACTGCCGGAGGTATGAAGATTACCACTGTGGCAGTTCTTTTCTTTACAATGATCTCGGTCTTCAAGCACGAGAGAGCTCCGGCGGTATTCAAGCGAAGGATCAAGTCGGAGGCAATATCGGGAGCAGTCGCAGTATTCATGCTGGATATCATGATCACACTGACAGGCGCTATGTGCATTTCCAAGATAGAGCATATCGCATTCCTTAAGACACTTTTCGAGAGCGCTTCGGCCGTAGGTACCGTCGGTCTTTCGATGGGCATTACTCCCGGACTTGCTTCACTCTCAAAGATAATACTGATAGTGCTGATGTACATCGGACGTGTAGGCGGTCTTACACTGGTCTTTGCCGCTATAACCCGGAAATCAACCGGCAACAGACAATATCCTTCAGATAACATTGCAGTCGGTTGATCCGGCAGAAAGGAACTATATATGAAAAGCATACTGGTAATAGGAATCGGACGTTTCGGATATCATCTTATCGATCAGCTGAATAAGGCGGGAGACGAGATCCTTGCCGTCGATGCCTCTGAAGAGCGTATCGAACCGGTGCTCGGAATGGTTACGAGTTCACTGATCGGTGATTCCACGAACGAGGATTTTATCAAGTCACTCGGAGTGGAGAATTTCGATGTATGCTTTGTAGCGATCGGTGATGATTTCCAGGCTTCGCTCGAGACCACTTCACTCCTTAAGGAATGCGGTGCCAGATATGTCGTATCGAGAGCCTCAAGATCAGTTCACGAGAAGTTCCTTTTGAGAAACGGAGCCGATGCTGTCGTATTCCCCGAAAAACAGCTTGCGGAATGGTCCGCGATCAGATGGTGCTCCGGAAGGGTCATTGATTACCTTGATTATCCCGGTGATTTCTCGATCTTTGAGATCGAGGTTCCGAAAGCCTGGATCGGCAACAATCTGGTCGATCTCGGTATCAGGAAGAAGCTTCACCTCAATGTTCTTTCCATAAGGCGTGACGGCAACCAGATACTGGAATTCCCTGCCGACTTTGTTTTCAAGCCGGGTGATACCGTTACCATTTTCGGTGCGGATGATGATATCAAGAAAGGGCTTAACATCAATTATTAAGCCCTGCCCTTACGTGTCTTAGTAATCTCCCAGATATTCCCAGTTATCCGGATCATGGATATCGCCGCCCTTGAAGGTGAACCATGAGCCCGGAAGGAATGTATTGCCTCCGTTGGTCTCCGTGCTGATGATCGTTGACAGGAATACGGTCCGGAAGCCTGATTTCGCATCGGATGTGATCGGATTTTTGGTAAAGGGGTTTACCGGATCTTCAATAAGACCGGAAGTGGCGATGACCGGAGTGTCGGCGTTTGTCATGAATTCTTCGCTGACCGTAAAGCCTTTCGCGTCAAAATCCTTCACCATAAGAAGCGGCATGAAATATTCCATATCCTCATCATTGCAGATGACGTCAAACTGGCCCAGATCTCTTCCGTGGTCGGCGACAAGGATTATGCGGGTATTGTCGTAAACCCCGTTTTCGCGGAGGTAGTCGAACCACTCGCCAAGGGCAATATACGAAGCCATATTCACATGATAATGAATGATCTGATCCTCTGTTTCCATCCGCATGGTCCTGCCGTCCACCGTGTATCTGGAGACCATATCAACATCGTAAGCAGTGTTATCGACATTTGCGGCAGGAACATAATCAGGTTCCTGCAAAAGACATTGTGAATGTGTTGAATCATTGGACATCATCAGGAAAGTGTTATTCTGGCTTCCGTTGACATCCGTAATATCAGGCAGTGCGGTAAGAACTGAATATGCGTTAATGAAATCCATGCTGTACCCGGAGCTCTTTGAAAGCCCGTCCATGCTCTGGACAAAAGAACCCTCATCTCCGGAGGATGACTCGTTATAGAGTCCCTCATCATAGAGTGTCTCCTGAAGGAAGACCGGAGCGATCTTAACAATGGAGAAACAGAAGAAATTCCTGTTGCGGATCTCATGAACCCTCTCTGACAGCGATTGGGAATACTCATCATAGGTATCATCATCAAAGAGACTGTAGCTTCCGTTCGTGTTATAGCAGCGGTATTCAGGATGGTCATCATAAATGGACAGATCGGGGATCCAGCTGTAACCGGCATATGTGGGATCACAGATGGTAACGTCATAGCCGTTCCTGCCGAAGATCTCCGGCATGACCTTAAGAGCTTCATTGTGCTTGCTCTCAAGACTCTCCGTGTCTCTCTCGTTCATTTTATCGGGAGTATATTCATATCCTCCGAACAAAGCCGGAGAACCGAAATTAGTGTAAGCGCCGTAAGAAATAGTATTGGAATAATATGTAAAGCCGTCAAATTTCTCAAGCAGTTCGGGTTTCTCGTTGAAGATGTAAGGCGCCTGCGTTCCCATTGCGCGGTCAAGCATTATCACCACTACATTCTTGCCGTTTTTGCTCAGTTTTATTATCTGCTCGTCATCCGTGACGGAAGATCCCTGATGAGAATCCGCGGAATCCCTGTATCCGGCATAAGCGCGCCATATCCCGGTGATATGGTAGATTCCGATCGCCAGGACCGATAAAGAAGCAACAATAAGAACCGTCTTTATGATCTTTGCAAATCTTGAATAAAGCAGGATAAAAACAACTGCCGTAACAATTACCGCAGCAGCATTCAAAGCAAAGACGGAATAGCCGAACTCCGGTTTTGAATCATACTGAAGCGTTGAGGATAACGTTCCGAGCTTTGTTCCGAAGAACATGTAATCGACCATCGAAATGCCGCATACAGCCCAGATCAGTCTGCTGAACACCGTCTTTACGGTATCGCTCATGAAAAAGTAGAATACGCCTCCCCACAATATCCAGCTGCCGGATGATAACAGCAGAGCATTGACAACATAACGGACAGGATTGCCCGGAAGCCCCACATCGATAAATTCAAGTGCAGATGTGCCGATTACCGTGGAAGGAATCAGAAGTCCCGTAACGAGAGCCATAAATGCACAGCCGCCAATAAAGACTGCCGCCGTATCTTTGGCATTAATCCGGGCCTTGCCCTTGTTTTTTCCCGGTAACCGGATCTTCTTCATAAACAGACCCGATGCCAAAGGCAGACACAGCAAAAGACAGCATGCAGAGAGAAGTATCTTTCGCTTCATGCCGAAATCAGGATTAATAAGCGCAAATATCATGGCTGCGGTTCCCGCGGCGGCAAGAACGATATACAATGCTTTTTTCGGATCCCTGAGTTTATAGAATATGTTTTTCAGAAGTGAGAAAACATTATTCAGAAGCCAGTAGAATACGAGGCCTGACGGGGAATGATAAAGCAGCACGAGGAAAACAGCCGCCAGACCGTAGACCTGTATCTTCGCTTTTATAGGATGTCCTTTGGTATAGATAATTCCCGAAATGATATTTATCAGCGTCATCAGTATAGGAAGGACATTCACAGGAAAACTTCCGATGGTGAACATGGCATCTTCCTGTCCCAGATCTTTTATGATTCCGAAAGACATTCCCTGAAGGCACTGCATACCCGAAAGAAGATTATATGCCGCTATAAAGAACGGTATCTGAAGAAGCAGTGAGACAGAACTCTTAAGCGCATAGACCGGTTTATAGTGATTTATCCGGTAGTATTCCTGAAGCATGAAAAAACGCTCATCGCCTTTGAACGTGCGCTTGATATGCTTGATATGGGGAGCCATCTTTGCCTGTATGTCGCGTTCTTCCGCCTGAAGCTCATCAGCCCTTTTATACAAAGGCAAAACGAGGAAATTTACCGCAAGGCTCAGGAATATTATGGTCAGTCCCTCATTGCCGATTATCCTGTTGGCGATCATAAAAAGTGCTTCGAAAAGAAGCATCAGAGGAGAGATTATCAGTGTGTAAAGTGCTGACAGGACTGACATCGTATTACGATCCTTTAAGGGATAACTTCTTCATTTTTGTTTTCTGTGTACCGGAGTTTTTTATCTCTTCTTCATGCTTTGCAGAAGTAACTTCATTATATTTCTCCATAATGAAATCGACTGATCTTTTCGCGCCTTCACCCATATGCACCCATGTCTCGGAACGCGCTTTGTCACGGCCGTCACTGAAGGACGGATCATCAATACATCTGTCTATAAGCTGCTTGATATCTCCGAAGTTATCATCATTGAGTTCAAGGCCTATGGAAGGAAGTATCCTGTACATCCACAGTTCGTCTTCTATCCAGTAAGCGTCATAAGGACTCACATCAAAGAAAGACCTGGTATAAATGACGGGCTTGTCAAAGACCAGAGAAAAGTCGAACATTACACCGGAGAAATCCGAGATAAGAATGTCTGACTGTCTTAACACATCAAAGTTGTCAGTATCCCTGTTCCATATGACTTTTGAAGTGTCACTGTATTTGTTCATGAGTCTTTCCATAAGATCCTTCTCGGCAGTAAAAGACTGGGGATGGGGTCTTACGATAATCCTGTAACCTGTGGAGATCAGCGCATCGATAAAAGGCTCTCCGTATTTCGAGAGGATACTGCTCTCGCCCCAGGAAGGAGCCAGAAGGACAGTCCTGTCATGGGGAGGCAGTTTATCTGCCGTCTCAAGTCTTTTCATCATAGTGTCCATAAAAGGAATACCGCAGAGAGCGATCTCTTTTGGCGGGTAATCACGCAGCTTCTCAAGCTTGCGCACTTCCTCTTCCTGGTAGCTTCCGGACAGAATTATTGCATCATAATGGTCTATCCCGAACATCCTGTACAGTGTTATATCATTCGGGGCATGCGGAATATGAATGTAGTAATCCACATTCTTAGACCTTTTCCACTGAAAAACATCGAGACTCGGTGTCGAGGATACGACGACCGAAGCATTGAGAAGATTAAGCTTTGAAAAGCCCTTGTTGCCTTCTCCCAAATACTGGCCTGTTATATATTCGTATTTCTTACCGAAGACCGGATCATCTCCGGAACCGGTAAGATATACGACTTTCTGATGCCTTTTTTCGAATTCATCCAGAAGCGGTTCGAAAACATTCCAATACCTTTTGTTATCGGTATATATTGCGATAGGAATCTTCTGACTGTTGATCTCCGAAGCCTTGCCGCCGGAACGGAACTTAAGCTTCATAACGATCTTCCGGAAGGAGAATACCACTACGCCGAACAAACCGAATATTACGGTAAACAGCATTCCCCCTGTTCCGGGATCGATATATAAGACTTTAAGAAACCCCATCAGAACAACCCGCTCCTGAACTCATCCGGCAAATTATCTAACGAGTCTTTCTGTCTCCTGAGCGATAGCGAGCTCCTCATTTGTAGGGATAACGCAGACAGTGACCTTTGATGTGGGCTTGGAGATAATTGCTTCCTTGCCGCGGAGTCCTGCATTAACGGAATCATCGAACTCAACGCCCATGAACTCAAGGCCTTCACACATAGCCTTTCTCATGTGGTCTGTGTTCTCGCCGATACCTGCAGTAAATACGATAACATCAACGCCGCCCATAGCAGCTGCATAAGATCCGATGATCTTCTTGCCCTGATATGCGAACATATCGAGCGCGAGTCTTGCTCTGTCGTTGCCTTCGTTTGCAGCCTTCTCGAGATCTCTGAAGTCGGAGGATACGCCGGAAACGCCC
>JAEEGL016997576.1_pt1 | contig 64475 bp, 112 predicted proteins | sample 9134231 | NCBI WGS metagenome assembly JAEEGL01 (sample SAMN16246548, study PRJNA631951) | gut metagenome | biome: gut microbiome; feature: rumen; material: fiber-attached | host: Bos | place: Iran: Karaj | collected 2018-10
ACGAAGACAGACAGAACATCGTAAACATGTTTCAGACACGAGACAACAATCCCGTCATCATTGGAACGACAGGAGCGATGGGCACCGGACTGACACTTACAGCGGGCACTGTTGAGATATTCGTTGATGAGCCCTGGAACATGGCACTGAAAGAGCAAGCAGTTGACAGATGTCACAGAATTGGTCAGAAGAGCAATCTGACAATCTACACGCTGATGTGCAGAAACACAATCGATGAGAGAATACATGAGCTTGTCGAGAAGAAAGGTGCCATCGCTGATGCACTCGTAGATGGAAAGATTGACAAGAACAACGTTCGCGACATTTTAGAGTTTCTGTTAAGTTGAGTATTGCATTTATTTTCAAATGTGATATAGTATATTTAGATTCAACACTATAAACACTCAGAAAAGAGGTGATTGACCACACAAAGAAGGAGGTAAACAGTATGAAGATTGAAGAGGTGGCAATGAGAATCGGAGTATCAGTTCAGACATTAAACAGATGGTATCAGTTCAAGAGAAAGCATCCTAAAGATGAGACTGCAAAGCTGATTCCTGAGTATTCAATGCGTACAACATCACGCGGCAAGACAAGAGACTGGACTGAGGATGATGTCTGGAAGTTAATCGCATTTCAGAAGACGATTACTGCCGGCAGAAACGGAAAAATGGGAAAATATGGAGGTACAGGAACACATGGGAAGACTGAAACTCGAAACAGCGGAAAGAAAGCTGACGCTTGAAGAGCTTGTGCCGTTATACGGCGAAAAGAACACTAAATTTAACGCGCTGAAGAAAGAGGTTGCTGAGTTGAACTCAGAACTTAAAACAGCAATCAAAAACGCAAATCAGCAGAACAAAGACATCAAGATTGGCGGGTGGAAATGCACGCTGTCAGTCAGCGAAGATGTGAAAGTCAATGAAGACCGTCTCCTTGAGGTTCTAAAGACGCATGGAGTCGATGTAATACGCACACGCGAGTATATTGACTTCGATGCGCTGGAGCGTCTTATTTACGCCGGTAGCGTCAGCCAAGACGTATTACTTGAGATGGATGCCTGCAATGAGAAAACTTTGAAAGACGTCCTCAGATGCACAAAGTTAAAGGAGGAGTGAATATGAGTTCAGAAAATTCAAACTCAAATGGAGGGGCAAGTGTCGGATTTTGCGCGTTACTTACGCTTGTGTTTATCACACTGAAGCTACTGGGCAAGATTACGTGGTCATGGCTTTGGGTGCTGAGTCCGCTGTGGATTCCTATCTTAATCATCATCGCAATCGCAATCATAATATCATGTCGGAGGTGAGTAAATGGCGAAAACGAAAAAAGAGACAGAGTATAAGTCACAGGCGATTCCGAGCAAAATCAGCGCGACAAGTCGTGTCAGTGTCAAAGTAAAAGACACGTACTACACGCTTGAGTACACAGAGGAGCGAACACTCCCTACGGACTCTATCACATCACAGCTTACAGGATTTGACATCGAACAGGAGAGAAAGCTGTTATGGGATACCGTGAACAGCGAAGTGGACAGGCAGGTTGAAGATGTTCTGAAGTCGTAAAATTTGTAGTTGACAGACGTGTAAATGCGATATATAATGTTATCGTAGAGAAAACAAACAGGTTGACTTGAGTCGGGCAGGACTCTAGCCATATAGAACCTCATAATGATTCAAGTCAACTCGGACTTGCGTAGATAGAACTGCCCTTCTATTTATGCAAGTTCTTTTTCTTGCAAGGAGAGGGTACATCATGATGATGAAATCGGGTTTTGTTACAATACAAAGCTGGATGCGTACTGAACTAAATCTCAAAGGAAATGACCTGCTCGTGTACGCTATAATCTTCGGGTTTAGTCAGACCGAAAATCAAAGATTCACGGGAAGTTTACAATACATCGCAGACTGGTGCGGAGCGTCAAAGCAGGGTGTCTTAAAGAATCTGAAAAATCTACTTGATGCTGGCTTAATCGAGAAAGAAGAGAAGTTTGTAAACAATATTAAGCTAGTTGAATACTATACAACTCAGTTGAATACCCCATTAAACTCAGTTGAATACCCCATTAAACTCAGTTTAATCAATAATATAGCAGATAGTAAAAATAAAAAATCTATATCTAAAGATATAGATATAGAGTCCGAAAAGAAGTTCACATTCGGTCAGAGAAAAGAGAAACCCAAGTCGAAGTCATTGTTTGACAAGTGTCTCGACTTGATACATGCGTTTACTGATGATTCGATATTGCAATCACTGCTCACAGAAGCTCTGAAGCAGTTTATCAGTAACAGTAAAGAGAACGACAGACCATTTTACTCGAACAACTTTAAAGGCAAACTCAATCAGTTACAAAAGCTGTCAGATGACAACTACGAGCAGAGGAAGATTGTAAAACAGACACTCGATAAGGGGTGGAATGACTTCTACGAGTTGAAGAGCTTCGCGCGTTCAAGTAAACCCGTGTCAACAGATATGGGAAGACAGACACAGCGACTCACGAAGGAGCAGAAAGAGAGAGCGAGGAAAGCGATAGAGGATGGAACAGCAGAGAAATTCTAATTGTTGGTACGTAAACTCATGCGTAGATGACTGCGACAACTGTGTGGTTTACGTTCAATTAAAGTGGCAGATGGATAACAGCGGTCTGTTCAAGTCTCAGCAGAGACCAATAAATCTATACATTGATGCTGACAATGAAGTTGACCGAAAAGCATACAAGCGACTCTCAGCGATACGTTCTGGTATATGTGAGTTCGTAGATGAGCATCGCAATTTATATATCACGAGTGAGAACTCGGGAAACGGCAAGACAAGCTGGGCAATCAAAATGCTACAGACGTATTTTCATTACACAGCGAACGGCAATTATGAAAATCTCAAAGGCATGTTCGTGAGCACGACAGATTTATTGCTCAAGCTGAAAGACTTCAACAATCCGATTTCTCCTGAGTTCAAGAAAAATCTTGAGACTGTTGACCTTGTTGTGTTTGATGATATTGCAGTTTCGGGCATATCGCAGTATGATTATACTCAGCTTTTCAACATCATCAACAATCGAATCGCGGCTGAGAAGTCGAACATCTTCACATCGAACATCGTGAAGTATGAAGAGCTTGAGAAAATACTTGGAACAAGACTTGCGAGCCGTATCTATAACGCAAGTGAGATAGTAGAACTTAGAGGGGCGGACAGAAGATAATGGTTGAGTTGCAGATTCTATGCAAGTGCCTTGCGACTGGCACGATAGACATACTTGAAGAGAATCAGCTTACCGAAGAGTATTTCAGCGGATACAAGGATGAGCGTAACTTCATCGTTGAGCACTATAAAAAATATGGCAATGTACCTGACAGAGCAACGTTTTTATCAAAGTTTCCCGATGATGATATCGTTGAGGTTACAGAGAGCGACACGTATCTGGTAGATACGATTCGTGAGCAGTATCTATTTGAACGTTCTGTGCCGATTGTTCAAAAAATCGCAAACTTACTGAAAACTGATGCAAATGCCGCCGCTGAGTATATGATTCAAGCGACACGCGAGTTACAGCCGACATATGATTTTGGTGGCATTGACATCATCGCAGAAGCAAGAAAGCGATATGATGAGTTCGTTGACAGAAAAGAGCATCAGGATGAGTGGTTCTTCACGACAGGGTTTCCTGAGCTTGACGATATGATTCACGGCATTCAGAGAGTTGCCGAGTTTTTGTTGCTATATGCGCGAACGAATCAAGGTAAATCGTGGGTACTTGAGAAGATATGCACGCATATCTGGGAGATAGGATTCAATGTTGGGTATCTTAATGCTGAGATGAGCACAAGTAACATAGGATATCGATTCGATACCTTGCACAAGCAGTTCGACAACAGAGGACTTGTTTGGGGAAATGATTCGGTCTCAAATGAAGAATATGGGACCTACATCGAAGAGCTTACGAAGCATAAAAACAAGTTTATCGTTGCAACTCCGACTGACTTTGACGGACGCATTACCATATCAAAACTCAAGAAGTGGATAAAGAAGTATGACCTTCATGTACTCGCGGTCGATGGCGTGACGTATCTTTCAGATGAGCGTGGCAAGAGAGGAGATAACAAGACAACATCGCTCACGAATATTAGTGAGGACCTCATGACTTTATCAATGGAGTTGAAGGTGCCCGTGCTTGTCGTATCACAAGCGAACAGAAACGGAGTTGTTAGTGGTGAGAACGATGATTTGCCTGAGCTTGATAGTATCAGAGACAGCGATGGACTTTCACACAATGCGTCAAAAGTCATTGCTCTGCGTCAGAACAAAGACGGAGACTTGCTGATGCAGATAAAGAAAAATCGTAACGGATATGTTGGCGGTAAGCTCGCATACAAGTGGAACGCAAATATCGGTGAGTTTATCAATATCCCGATGAACGATTCTGCACGTGATGATTCTGCAAGTACAGACGATTCAAGACGTGAGCGCAGACCTGCAAAGAGACAGGAGACTACTAAGGAGGATGTATTCTGATGGGTTTTGCTTGGAGTCATACCACATACGCAAGATGGCACGGGATGATATTCAACTTTGAGTGGAAGCGAGACTTAGATTACTTTCTTACGCACGCTGAAGGGTCCAAGCGTATATTCGCTGTTGAGGCATATGCTGAGATGCTTAACAACAATGTTGAGCCTATCAGAATCGAAGCAAGCTGTAAATGTGGTGGAAACAGTTCACGAAAGAAGGAAGTGAAGGATTGGTATGATAATTGGAAGCACGCAATTTAACTGTGAATTGAGCGACATTATCACAGAGCTACAGTCTCAGTTAAGATTGAACGGCATTCAGTTACTTCAGAAAGTTCGAAACACACCGAAGGATATCATGATTCAGTGTCCGTATCACGGTGATGGACAAGAGCGAAGACCGAGCGCGGGACTGCGAAAGAGTGATGGTCAGTTTCATTGCTTCGCGTGCGGAGAGACGCACTCATTGCAAGAGGTTATATCACACTGCTTCGGACATTATGAAGATGTGCTCGGCTCGTTCGGGTGGAAGTGGTTGTGTAAGAACTTTGCAAGCGTAGAAGTGGAGGAGAGAAAAGATGTTGAACTTGATTTTTACAGGGCTGGTGTTAGTACTTTTTCTAGCGCTGATTGTTTGGGCGATGCTAGAGGACAGAAAGAACATACAAAGACTGTCGGACGAGCTGGGAAATCTAGCGCATCAGTTGGACAGATATTTGTCTCAGAGGAAGAACTCGACAGATACAGATACACCCACCCATACTGGACAAAGCGAGGAATAACAGATGAGCAAATTATTGAACTCTTCGATTTGGGATATGATAAAAAGACTCAGTGCATCACAATGCCAGTTAGAGATACGAGTGGACGAACGCTCTTCATCGCTCGCAGAAGCGTTAAGACAAAGTTCTTCAACTATCCGCAAGGAGTCGAAAAGCCACTGTATGGACTGTTTGAGTTACGTCAACTGGAAGAATTTCCTTCGGAAGTGATAGTCTGTGAGTCTATGATAGATGCACTCACAGCTTGGGAGTATGGAAGTTATGCTGTAGCAATGAACGGATTGGGCACAGAGTTACAATTTCGACAGCTCAGAGATTTACCTTGCCGAAAGCTGATACTTGCCACTGATAATGACAGCGCAGGGATGAAAGCTCGTAAGAAAATCAGAGATAAAGTCAAGAATAAAATCATCACAGAATACGTATTTCCTGAGGGTCGAAAAGACCTGAATGAGTTGAGTTTAAGCGAGTTCCAAGCACTCGAAGAAGTTTTTTAAAAAAATCTGTTGACAGCTTCCTAAATGTGTGATACTATATTTACGTAGTCGAGAGATGATTCTCTCAAAACTCGCAAAACTCGAGGAGGAACGAATTATGGAGAAGAAGAAATTTGCAGAGCTTGATTACAAAGAGCAGTATGACATTGCAAAGCTGTTTACTTGCTGGCTTGCCCCTTACACGCATGAGGTCGTTGTTAGAGTGCTTGCCCGCAGATATGAGATTCTTGCGAATGATTCAGCAATGAGTATGCTGAGAGAGTTATATCAGCGTGAGCAGGATGAAGCAAAAGATGAGCTGAGTTCCATCAAGAGTCTGCTTGAGGATTTTGAGACGTTCAAAGAGTATGACATTCATAATCATCCGCTTACTCACAGCCGTAGTTACCGAGACATTCTTCATGATTTATACATCAGAAAATGAGCTGATGAAAAAAAATCAAAAAGTTTTAAAAAACCTGTTGACAAATGGTTAAATGTGTTATATCATGTTCTTGTCAGATGAAGTTAGTTGTTTCTGACAAACCCGAAAACCTATAATCACTCACATCAAGGAGGACAAAGTTATGACAAGAGAAGAGAAGCTGATTTCGATGAAGATGACCGACCTCGCAGAGGTAGCCCAGAAGTTAAACATCAAGATTGATGTCAAGGGTTCGAAGTCAAAGGCAGTAGCGAAGATACTTGCCGCAGAGAGCGCAGTCGCAGAGAGCGAGAAGCCCGTAGAAGTTGAGACTGTTGCTGAGACAGCAGTTGTTGACAACGAGCAGAATCTTACTGATGAGCAGTACGCCGAGATTGGCAAAGAGATTGCTGAAGAAGCGAAGCAGAAAGCGAAGCGAGCACAGCAGAGAGCGAAGAAAGAGAAGAAAGCAAGCGCGCCGAAAGTTGATGTGCTTGCGATTACCGAGAGCGTTGTAAAGTCGCTTGACTTAAAGTACAAGCGTTCCAGAGACGGAATCGGAATCTTCAACAGCGAAGATAAGCGTGTCCTTGACATCTGGAAGCGTTCGTCAAAGATTCGTGTTTACATCGCGTCAGACAATGCGAAGTACAGCACAATCGTGAAGAGCAACCTGATTGAGAAGTTACACGACAACCCTTCGAAGAACGCGAAACTTGACAAGTCGTTCTACGTAGAAGCCAGCAACATTGAGAAGTTGCTTGCAGTCTTCGCGAAGTGAGCAGAGAGACAGCGATGTGACTAACAGCAAGACACGAAATGTGTGTCTTGCTGAATCAATATTAACACTATAACAACTTACAAGGAGGAAACTTTTTAATGGCAAGATTCAGCGCAAACGAAGCAGAAAATTATGGCGGACAGGGCGGAGGAGGATTCTTCGGGATTCAGAAGAACAAAGGCGTCAAGCAGGTGCGCTTCATGTACGACTCGATTGATGATGTCGAGGGCATGTCAGTGCATAAAGTCAAGTTGGATGGCAAAGACCGTTATGTAAACTGTCTGAGAGCATACAACGAGCCTGTGGATAAGTGCCCGTTCTGTCGTGAAAAGATGACACCACTGGCAAAGCTGTTCATTCCGGTTTATAACATCGATGAGGACGCAGTTCAGATTTGGGACCGCGGCAAGACGATGTTTGAGAAGATGTCAAGTCTTTGTTCGAGATACGCGAAGAAGTGTCACCTCGTAAATAACATCTTCGAAGTTGAGCGTCACGGCGAGCCGAACGACAAGAAGACAACCTACGAGATTTATCAGATTGACGAGGATGACACAGAGCTTGCTGACCTTCCCGAGCTTCCTGAGATTCTTGGAAAGCTGGTGCTTGATAAGACAGCAGATGACATGGAGTATTATCTCGAAGAGGGTGATTTCCCTCCGACAGATGATGACGCAGAAGATGAAGCACCCAGACGCAGAGGCAGAGATGCTGAGAGAGCGAGAGACGCAGAAGAGTTACCTCCGTCAAGACGCAGAGACGGAAGTTCTGAGCGCACATCGGGAAGACGCACGCCTGCATCAAGCAGACGTGACAAGAGCAATGAAGACGATTTCTAATTGATAACTTGTTCATTTTAACCTCATGCGTGCTTCGAGGGCGGGATAGGTAGACGCTAACTTGTAAAGTGAGGGAAACCGCATAGCGAGTACCATGTGAGGTGCAAATCCTCACTCGAAGCATAAGGGCTGGGCACAATTTACGGGTTGATGCCGAGAATAGATGGATTGTGCGTAACGCCAGCCCTTTTATGGAGAAAATAACATGCAAGATTTAATCGGATATTCGATGTATCGTGCCATGTGCGAGCAGTCGAGAAATGAGTATAAGGGCTATCACTTAGATGTTGACAGATACGAGCTAAGTGAGAAAGAACTTCAGATTCTCGAACATGCATACATGCTGTGTGACAATGGATGGACGCTGAGAGAGTTGAGTCGCAACTGCGGAACATCAAAGAGTGAGTTGAGCAGAGAGTTTCAGAAATTGCGGTCAATTAGTTATGAGCTTTATCAGCGTGTTCAGAAGACATACTGTAGAAATATATTTCGCAGGAAATGAGGGTAGCGATGCCGTTATTTGAGATACCGAAACGAAACATCAGCAAGTCGAGTGACAGACGAATTGTTACGAAGTCACAGACTGCAAAAATCGTGACACCCACGATTAAGGGTGGCACAAACTTGATGGCACGAATCAATCAAATCAAAGCTATGGTTGAGCAGAACCTTGGCAAGTACCGCGACAAGTACATGCTGATTCGTGATGAGGACGTGCTTATCGATTACATGGACAGAGTTCTCAGCAATGGATATATCTCGATTGATACTGAGACTGATGGACTCGACCCGTTGAGAAATACGATTGCAGGAATCTGCATTAACACACGAGACTATAAACCGGCATATATCCCGTTGAATCACATCAGTTATATCACAGGGGCGAAGATGTCAGACCAGTTACCTGCTGATATAGTCTTAAAACAGTTCCAGAGACTCACAGACGCGCCCAAGAGACCATGGACAGATATGTTTAACGCTCCATTCGATATACGTGTTTTAAGAGCGTTTGGATTGACTGGAGCGTATTGTGATTGGGACGCATATCTTGCGACTCGAATCCTGAACGAAAACGAGCCTGTGAATAAGCTGAAGCCGTTACACAATAAGTATTGCCTTGGTGGTAAGGGTGATGCGTTCACGTTTGATGACTTGTTTAAGGGGATTCCGTTCACGTATATTCCTCCCGAATTTGGATTCTTGTATGCGGCACATGACCCTGACATAACCACTGAGTACAGCGATTATCAGAGACGGTATCTGAGACCCGATTCAGAGCGTGAGGATATCAGAAACATGTATTGGGTATTTATGAACATTGAGATGCCGTGTGTTTCTGTAGTGTGCGACATGGAAGATACCGGAGTGCTGTTTGACAAGGAGTACAATCTGACGCTCCAAGATAAATATCATAAACTGCTTGATGAGCGTGAGGAGAACTTCAGAAAAGTATGTGACAACTACAAGGATAAGATTGACGCATACCGGAAAAAGCATAAGAGCGATTGTAAGCTCGATGACCCGATAAACATCAAATCAACTGACCAGTTGTCGATTTTGCTTTACGACATACTTGGATGCCCGTTGTTCTACGACAAGAAGAAAAAGAAAGAGACAAAGAGCACTGCGGAAGATGCGCTTGTAAAGCTCGACAATGACATTGCCAAAGCGATTCTTGATTATCGTGAGTTTTCAACGCTTGTGAGCACATTCATTGACAAGATGCCCGAGTGCGTGAATCCTGATGATGGGAGAATACACTGTAAGTTCAATCAGTATGGCGCAGATACAGGAAGATTCAGTTCTCAGGACCCTAATCTTCAGAACATTCCGAGCCACAATAAAGAGATTCGAAAGATGTTCGTTGCATCTCCGGGATATGTGCTGATGAGTAGTGACTACTCACAGCAAGAGCCTAAAGTCATGACTCAGATGTGTCAGGACCCTAAGATGATACAAGCATACCAGAATAACAAAGATTTGTATGCTGAGATTGCGGCGCTGTCATTCAATACGACTTATCGAGAATGTCTTGAGTTTATGACGGATGAGGATGGCAATTATATTCTCGATGAGAACGGAGAACGTATAACATACAAAGCTGGCAAAGAGCGTAGAAGCCAAGCTAAATCGATACTCTTGGGTGTGCTGTACGGCAGAGGCGTGCCGTCTATTGCAGAACAGCTTGGAACTACTAAAGAGCGAGCGCAGAAGATAAAAGACAGTGTGTTCAAGGGATTTCCTGCAATACCTAAGTTTGAGAGAGACAGCCTTGAGATGGCAGAAGAGCTTGGGTATGTGACAACGTTGTGGGGGAGAAAGCGCAGACTGCCCGACATGCAGTTACCAGAGTATGAGTTCGTGTGGAAAGACGGAGCCCAGCCCGATGATGATTTGCTTGATTTCAGCGGGATGAATGAGCCAACAAGTGTTGTCACAGAAGTGCCTGAAGCTACACAGGACTATTACTATAATAAGCTGATAAACTGCTACTGGAAAGACAAGCAGAAGATTAAAGACCGAGCACTGAAAGAGGGCATTGTCGTAATTGATAATACCATGAAAATCGCAGATGCTCAGCGACAGTGCGTAAATGCTCGAATACAGGGCAGTGCCGCTGACATGAGCAAGCTGGCGATGATTAAAGTGGGTAACGATAAGCGACTCAAGGAGTTGGGATTCAGACTGCTGATACCCGTACATGATGAGCTGATTGCTGAGTGTCCCGAGGAGAATGCCAAAGAGTGTTCTGAGAGATTTGCGAAGCTGATGTCCGAAGCCGCGGCTGACAGACTTAAAATACCGATAAAGTGCGATGTTGAAGTTACAAAAGCGTGGTATGGTCCTGCGTTTAATCTCAACGACATTTATGATGAGCACGGAAATTTGAAGTCTGAGAGCGAGTGGAAATCATCAGAGCGAAAGCAAAAAGAAAGCAACACCGCAAGAGAATTTGAAAATGAGTTAGTTGAAGGAGGGAATTGATGGACAGAGAAACACTATTCGAGGCGCTGAAATACAACATTCGTGATATGGACATCAACGAAGTTGTCGGACAGTTCATCACAAAGACACAAGCAATAGAGGAGTTCTTTAGACTCTGCAACGGGGTGAATGCGGGAAAAACAATATCACTGCTGTTCAATCCGCACAGACTATCAACAGATACCGAGAAAGATGATTTGAGCATTTTTGAATCATTCCAGAAAGATGACAAGCTGAGCGGGTTGGCAAGATTGTACCTGTATAATCTTGAGCATGGAGTGAACAATGCGTTTTACAATACAATTCAGCGAGGGTATCAGAATATCCAGTACGTGAATGAGTTCCCTCCCTTTGTAGCACGCACCATATATCAGCGTTACTGTAAAGATTCGTTTAACATACTTGACCCTTGTGCGGGTTGGGGCGGTCGTATGATTGGGTGCGCAAGTATTCCCAACGCAACTTATACAGCGTTTGAGCCTTGCACACAGACATGGGAAGGACTTCAGAAACTTGGAGAGTGGTTGAAAGTCTTACAGCCTACGTTCAAGTTTTGTGTGCATCATCTTCCGTACGAGGATAAGCCTGAGCTTGAGCAGAAGTTCGACATGGCGCTGACATCTCCCCCTTATTATGACACCGAGCATTACTCAGATGAGCCTACCAACAGCATGAATCGATATTCAACGTTTGATTCATGGGTAGAGGGATTCTACAAGCCTTTGATTCTTTCGACCATGGAGTTAATCAAAGATGACGGTGTGTTTGTCATAAACGTGGGCAGTCGCAAGTATCCACTTGAGTCAAAGCTGTATCAGATTTGTGAAGATGCAGGACTGCATTGTGTGCGAATCACAGATTACCTTTCGGGTAATGGCGAGGGCAAGGAAAAGTTTTTCTGCGTCTCGAAGAATCAGAGAGAGCATAAGTTACACAGATTATTTTAAAGGAGGTTGGAACAGTGGCTAAGAGAAAGCTGACAAGAGTCCGCACAAGAAAGCTGGACAGAGGAGTTGCAAAGAACAGATTGGGAGACAGCTTGCACAGAGCGATAAAGTACGGGCAGTTCCCGAAGATTTGGCGAGATGTCGCAGAAGAGGAGAAGAGAAGAAGATGAGAATATCAATAAGCACAGTGCAGTTGCAGGAAATGGTGAGCAGAGCCGTCAAGGGTGCGGGCATGAACAAGCTGATACCCATCACATCGCTGATGGCAGTCAGAGTTGTTGACCACAGATTGACACTCATAACAACAGACGCATCAAATACGCTGTATGTGTCGCACGCGACAGACGCGCAGGACTTCTATTGCGTTGTAGAGGTTGAGCAGTTCAGTAAGCTGATTTCCAAGATGACGTGCGAGACGACCACGCTTGAGCTTGACGGAGGCATTCTGACAGTCAAGGGAAACGGAACCTATAAGATTGAGTTGCCGCCCGATGTGACTGGAGGAACAATCGCATATCCCGACCCGATACTCGAAGATAAGAATCCGAGAACAGATTTGGGAACGTTCAAGCTGTCAGACGTAAAAACGATACTGAACACCTGTAAAGCATCGCTTGCGGTAGACTCAGATGATGAGATTTACACAGGATATTATGTCGGTGATAGAGTTGTAGCAACTGATGCCTATCAGATTTGCTCACTCGATGTGAATCTGTTTTGCAATGCTGACAGAGCATTTTTGATTCCTCCCGAGTTGATGAGCCTTCTCGATGTGATGAAGACTGAGAAGATACAAGCATTCACGAGCGGCGATGTTCTGATATTCAAGTCAGTCGGTGATGAATCAGACAGTTGTGATATCTACGGATATCAGATGTCCGGAGTCGATGACTATGAAATCGAAGGGCTTGGGAAACTCATCGAAGAAGACTTTGAAAGCAGTTGTAAAGTGAGCAAGGGAGACATGCTCTCACTGCTTGAGCGTATCGCGCTCTTTGTTGATAAGTACGATGAGCGCATGATAATGCTTACGTTCACAGATGCAGGTATTGATGTTTCCAGTAAGAAGTCCAGCGGTGTTGAGACTATCCCTTACATAAGCGGTGAGCATTCTAAGCCGTACACTTGTCCGATAGACATTGACGTGCTTACAACTCAGATAAAGGCAAGTTCCGCAGATTCGCTGACGATTCAGTACGGAAATGAGCGTTCAATCAAGCTCGTGAATGAGAGCGTTACACAGGTCATCGCACTCTTTGAGAGTAAGTAAGCATACGATTTACAGTATTTTGGGAGTCACCGAAAAGTGACTCCTATTTTTTTTCAAAAAAGTGTTGACAGATAGATAAATGTGTTATATCATGTTTATGTGAGATGAAGTTAGTTGACTTTCGAATGACCGAGGAGGACAGAGATATGCAGAGAACATATTACATTCGATATCAGAGTGTTGACGGTGTAAGAGTTGACAAGCTGACACACAAAAGTCCTGAGGACAGATGCCGCTTTCACAAAGTCGAGGCGCTGAATGTGTGGAAATCAACGCACAAAGGTTACGGGTGGATGACAATAGCGAGCGTATTCACCAAAGAAGAGATGAAAGCTAACGGATACATGTGAGGAGGGCTGAGACATGAAGCTGTTTATACGAAAGATGAAACCCATTCAGGGATTTATCGGAACAACATACGCGGTATTCACTGCTGATGGAAAATGTTTGAAAATCTGTGCAACAAGAAAGGAAGCTGAAGCGTTTGCGAAGGAGGTGACAGCATGAAAAAGAAAGTCAAGAACAAGAAGCAGTTAGCACAGAATCTAATCATGGAACAGATAGCCAAGATTGGCTACGGTAGTGATTACGAAGAGTTCTTGAGCAAGTTTGACAGCGAAGAAGAAGCGCAGAAAGTGCTGTACGAGCAGATGAACAGAGTTGCAAAGATGTTCGGGTTTGAGTCAGCGTGGTTTTATTGAGAGAGGAGATGAGATAATGTCGATACCTGAGAAGATTGACGAGCTTGAGCGTAGATTTAAGGAGATTGGATTTGACAAGACTGAATCCGCTAAGCAGTTTATTGCTGAAGCGCGGAACATGTACGCAAAGTACGTTGAGACTAACAGCGAGTATGCTGATGATGTCAGCAAGACGCTTAATGTGTCGCTTGACAGTTGGTTGAGTCTGACAGAGTGAGAATATTTTTGAAAAAGTTTTCAAAAAGTTGTTGACACACTCCTAAATGTGTGATACTATATTTACGTAGTCAAGAGATGACACTCGAAAAACTCACAACACTCAAGGAGGTAGCAACATGGGAACAGCTTGGTACGGAAGTCTTAACAACAGACTTGAAGAGAACAGACAGTTTTGCGAAGAGATTAAAGTGGGAACGGGATGCACTGAGTATTTCTACAGCGACAGAGAAGCGTATGAAGTCATCGCTGTTAAAGACCAGAAGCACGTAACGATTCGCAGATATGACCACAAGAAAAAGAGCGACACGCCGTTCGATAACGACTGGGAACTCATCAGCAACGAAGAGAATCCCACTTACGACTTAGTGAAGCGCGGGAAATACTGGTACGTAGCAGTTACGATAACTGCTGATGAAGCAAAAGACATCTACGAGGGTGACAGCATTGATGCGAAGCTGTGGGCTTGTCACAACAACTTCGATTTACAAGCAATCATCGCGAGTGGGAAGAGCAAGACAACGTATCATCGTAAGAACGTCAGCTTCGGACACGCTGATTACTACTACGATTACAGTTTTTGAGAGAGGGGGAAACGATATGGGATATTCAGATTGCCGGAACCTTGATGACATCAAGCTGTCGCTTACGCGACAGCGCGATGACTACGAGCTTGAGATGTCGCTGTGGAAGAAAGTGAAGTTGCTGAAGAAGAAAGACGGAACAGACTTCGCTGTGCGTTCTAAGAGCTTTGAGAATGCAGATTGGGACACTTCGAGTGTCGGAAGAGATTCGTGTCATCCAATTCTGAAAGTAAGTGGCAGAGATGAGCGAGGGTGTTGTAAGAGCTTTGACCTTTACATGTACGTGTTCACAGATGAGCTACCGAGCACAGATGAGCGAAAGAGCAGAGGGCAGAAGTTGTCACCACTGTCTTGCATTCGCGAGACTTATGTACTCACACCTGATGAGGCATACAGTGCTGTTCAGGGTAGAATCTTGTTCTTAGAAAGAGCGATTCAGCGACTTACTGACCAGTTGAATGCAAGCGATGAGATTTATGACAACTTCTTTGAGAAGATTGACGAAGCATACAAGCAGTTGAAAGCAGACTGCAACAAGCATTCACTCAGACAGGATGATGGAAAGCATCCATGCAGTCTTGAGTATGCACTAATCGATGTTCTGAAGAACTCGACCTATTTAGCACTAAGATGAACAGACCAACAAGATTTTACAGCAACAAGCAAGAGAAGCAAGTGGCAAAAGTTGTTGGTGGTCGGCAGACTGCCAACAGCGGAGCTACAGCATTCAGTAAGGGTGATGTCTCTACGAGTGATTGGCTGATAGAGTGCAAGACAAGCACCTCTGAGAAAGCGTCATTCAGCATCAAAAGAGACTGGCTCGATAAGAACAAGGAAGAAGCGTTCGCGATGAATAAAGACCACAATGCGTTGTGTTTTGATTTTGGACCCAACACAGAGCGATATTACATCGTGGACGAGAAAACATTTTTAAAACTCAAGGAGGGCTTGAAAGATGATTATGTGTAGTGAGAATTATGTGTCGATTGATGGTAACAAACTTACGCTTCAGGCAGAGGTGTGCGTGATTATTCGCAAACTCAGCGAGCTGGGCGCCATCGATAAGGACGATGCTATTGATTGCGTGAACACAGCATTCATGACTGATGAGGAAATCCGCAAGCAGAATGAAGAGTTCAGAAAGAAGATAGCGCAGAAGATATCCGGCACGTCTGAGAAGATATCTGACATTGCTGAGCGCATTCTAAACGCGCTGTTTGAGTCAGACGATGAGGAGGAAGAGTGATGCAGGCACTTGCCATCAAGTATCGCCCAAAGACATTCGATGATGTCACTGAGCAGGGCATGATAAAGGCGATACTGCGAGAGCAGTTAGATTCTGACAGCATACAGCATTGTTACCTGTTCTGTGGCGGAGCGGGAACAGGAAAGACAACGTGCGCGCGAATCTTCGCCAACGAGATAAACGCTGGGCAAGGCAATCCGATTGAGCTTGATGCCGCGAGTAACAATTCAGTTGATGACATGCGCGAGCTGATACAGCAAGCACAGACCAAGAGCTTGAACAGCGAGTATAAGGTATTCATCATCGATGAGTGCCACATGATAACAGTTCAGGGCTGGAACGCGATTCTGAAGCTCATTGAAGAGCCACCCGTGAAGTCGATTTTCATCTTCTGTACGACAGACCCGCAGAAGATTCCGAGAACAATCATCAGCCGAGTTCAGAGATATGATTTTCAGAGAATCAGTCAACAGGGCATTGTAGCCAGACTTACAGAGATAGTAGAACGTGAAAATTCAAAAGATTACAATGACCCAGATTTACGTGATATTGGAGATATACGACATGACAAAGATGCCATTGAGTATATAGCGAAGATTGCCGATGGAGGAATGCGTGATGCCATCACGTTACTCGATAAATGTCTCGCATATACAACAGACCTGACGCTTGAGAATGTCGTTAAGACTCTCGGAACTGTCAACTATATGACGATGATGGAATTGTTTGATGCGATATTCGCATACGATAATGACAGACACATAATCGATATCGTGGAACGCATCCACAGCGATGGAAAAGACGTTAAACAGTTCATTCGACAGTTTGCACACTTCATTCTTGACGTTCAAAAATACGCGATTGGGTGCGATTGGAAGTACATCAGTGTTCCGAGACTGTCTGAGTATGAGCAGTGGTTTGAGGACGCGACTCATCGTATTCCCGAGCAGATGACGCTGAAACTGCTAGATACAGTTCTGAAACTCAGTTCAGACATCAAGTATTCAGCGACAGCCAAACTCGATATTGAGGCGAGACTGTTGTTGTTTGCCGAAGAGGAGAGACATGAATGATAGGACAGCAAGAGCTAATGAAATACATCTCCCGTCTAATCTCAGACGGGAGATTTCCCAGATTTGCGTTATTCATCGGAGAGCAGGGCAGTGAGAAGAATCAGATTGCTGAGGTCATAGCGTCTCAGATGCACGCCAACTATGCAAGCGTGAGCGATTGTAAGGTCGATACGATACGACAACTGATTGATGATGCGTACAGGGTGAGAACGCTGACTGTCTTTAACATCCCAGATGCGGATAACATGTCCTTACAGGCAAAGAACGCGATGTTGAAAGTCATGGAGGAGCCGCCGAATCGTGCTTACTTTGTGATGACATTGGAAGACACGAACAACACACTTTCTACGATTCTGAGTCGAGCTACGGTCTACAACTTGAATCCCTACAGTGCCGATGAGTTGAGACAGTATGCACAGAGTAAGGGTTGCGATGAGGACGAGGTTGAGATTTTGCTGTCAATCTGCGAAACTCCTGGTGACATTGACTTGATGCTCGAATATGAGCCGAAGAAGTTCTATTCATTCATCGAGAAGGTTGTTGACCACGTAGCGACTGCGAGTGGTAGTAACGCATTCAAGATAGGACAGTCGTTAAAGTTCAAAGATTCAGATGAGTCCGGCTATGACCTCAGAATCTTCTGGAAAGCGTTTACGTGTGTATGCATGTCGCGCAAGTATTACTACGGCGTGAAGCTGACAAGCACTTACAGCGCGATGCTGAGGTCGAAATCGGTAAACCGTCTGATGCTGTTCGATAATTGGATACTTGATATCAGAGAGGAGTGGGCGATAGATGGATGTTGCTGAGTTGAAAGCCGAGATTGCATCACGCAAGCTCCGTTCGTTCTACATCATGACAGGACCCGAGTGGAAGGTACAACAGATTTACATACAGCAGATATCAAAAGTATCTGGCAAAGACATTCGATATGTCGAGAGCATTTCAGACATCGCATCGAAGCAGGGCGCGGCATTCGTAAAAAAGTCTTACGTGTATGTGCTCAGGGATGACCGTGAGCTGATGACGAATGAGAAAGCTCAAGAGAATCTTGATAGAATCATCGGGGATAATATAGTCATCCTTGAAGCCACAACGCTCGATAAGCGCACCAAATTCTATAAGACGTATAAAAACATTATCGTTGAGTTTGAGACGCTTGGAGAGCAAATCCTGAAGAAATACGTACAGAAGGAGATTAAGCTCTCAGATAAGAATTGCGCAAAGTTGATGGAAGTCTGCGAGTATGATTATGGGAGATGTCTGCTTGAGATTGACAAGATAACATCTCTGGTCTTGTCTGATGTCGAGGGCTGTTACTATGACTCAGATATTGCGTTTGAGGAGCTGTTGAAAAGTGGCGTAATCTATCAACCACCTAAGGATGCAATCTTTGATTTTGTAGATGCAATTCTTGACGCAAAAGTTAATTCTGCATTTAACTTATATCATCAGTGTTTAGCGGTTGGCGAAGCCACCATGGTGATGCTGTCCGTCCTTTACACGAACGCAAAAGCGACACTGCAAGTTCAATCTTGCCAGAGTTCTGACATTGCAAAGTCAACAGGACTCACACCGTTTCAGATATCGAACGCAAAGAAGCATCTGCGAGTTTACAGCAATCGTGGACTCATCAACATCATGAAGCTGTGCCAAGCGTGCCAGCAAGGGATTGTGACGGGTGAACTCGATGAGGAATTTGCAGTGGAAAAAATTTTAGTAAATGTATTGACAAGCGCATAAATGTGTTATATTATGATTATGTCATCAAGAGAACGGCGAGAATCTGCTGAGTAACATTGAGAGATGACCTCCAGCAGACAGTAAGCGAATAACTCACGTAAACAGTCAGAAGAATGAGCGAATAACAGCCGACACCGAAACTCGTTTCTCTTGTGTGACCGACACTCGCGAGGAGGACAAGCAAGATGCATAAAGCAAAGAAAACATTCAGAGTTTATTACGAAGACGGAAATCAAAAGCTATTTGAAGCACCGAGCAAAGATGATGTCAGACAGTATTGCATGGATAAATTTGAGCGTGATGGCGGTGTTCTCAGAATCGAAGAGGTTAAAGATGATGAATCAAAAAGAGTATGACCGCTGTCTCAGATGCGGCAGAAAGCTGAAGAATCCCGAAGCCAGACTCAAGGGATTCGGGCTCATTTGTGAAAAGAAGATGCAGATAGAGAGAATCAAAAAGTACAGATTGATAGCAAATGGGAACAAGTGGAAGTATAGACCGATAGAGTGCAAGTGGGAGACGGGAGGTAAGTGATATGCCGTGTGTTTGGAAATATTCGAGAGCCGGTTACAAGTGGGTACTCACCGAGCTTGGATTTGAGATTGGTCGTATCCGTGCAAAGTACGAGCTGTCGTGTAGTCAGCGAGCACTTTACGAGCAGAAGTGTCCCAAAAGTTGGGTAGATTCGGGATATGTTAGAGAAGTTCCTAGGGAGGTGAGTTGATGGCGCGAAATAGCTTAAAAAACGTCATGCGCTTGATTAGCGAATCGAAGAAGACGTTACCGCCAGAGCAGGACTTTTTGAATGATTTGAAGCGTAGTATTGAGGTATCTGCTGAGAAGAACAAGCGTCCGGGAAGTAAGTCTTACAAGCCTAGCTCGATGAACTGCCTACGCGCGATGTATTACATCGTTACCGGTGCTGAGAGCGACTTGTATGGAGAGACGTACACAGGAATTGGAATTTGTAATTCAGGGTCAGACATACATCAGCGCATACAGCGGGCAGTGCTTGAGATGAAGGACAATGGGATTGACTGCGAGTATGTCAATGTTGCTGATTACGTCAGACGCAGAAATCTTGAGTATCTTGAAGTGGTTAAAGAACCTGACTTCGAGAACGGAATCTACGAGACAAAGCTATTCAACAAAGCGTTGAACATGTCGTTCTTGTGTGATGGCATCATCAAATACAAGGGCGAGTATTTTATCCTTGAGTTGAAGACTGAGAACACGAACAAGTTCTGGACACGTGAGGGTGCTGACGTGTCACATTACAACCAAGGGACTGCGTATTCAATATCGTTACAGCTTCCTAACGTTCTGTTCGTTTACATCAATCGTGATGTTTTGGACATGAAATCGTTCATGTTTACTCCGAGTGATGAGATGAAGACAGACCTTGTTGGAAAGATAATGACGTGCGATGAGTACGTAGCGAAGTTGACAGCACCCCCGAAACCGATTGACATACCCAAAAAGGTGTGTGAATACTGCAACTATAAAACTCAGTGTAGAAAGGATGGATAACATGAACAAAGAGAGACGTAAAAAGCTGTCGAGCGCGAACGAGTTACTTGATGAGATTCGCGACAAACTTGGCGAGGTGCAGGACATCGTAGATGAGTGCAAGAGCGAAGAGGAAGATTATCGCGATAACATGCCTGAAAACATGCAGAACTCCGACAAGTATTATGCCGCAGACAGTGCGATTGAGGAGATGGAATCTGCGTATGATACGCTTTCCGAGATGATTGATAGTCTCGATGAGATTTCATCGAACATCGAAGCCGCGCAGGAGTAAGGAGACGATATGGCAGTTAATCGAGGTAAGAAGTTCGAAGATGCTGTCCGAGAGTCGTTTGAAAAGGTTGAGGGTGTCAGCATTGACAGACTGCATGACCAGACTACAGGATATCAAGGTAGTTCGAACATTTGCGATTTCATAGTCTATAAAGAACCCTATGAGCATTATATCGAGTGCAAGAGCGTACACGGCAACACGTTGAGCATTCATAGCATTCCAAAGCCTGATAAGCACGGTGTGTTGCATGGGTTTTACGGGAACATAACTGACACGCAGTGGGATGGACTGCTTGAGAAGTCGCAGATAGCAGGAGTCACTGCTGGCATTCTATGCTGGTGGATTGACCATGACGTGACGCTATTTATTCCGATTAAGACTTTGAATATTTGGAGAACTCAAACATCGGTAAAGAGTGTGCGGTTTGATATTTATCAAAAGGATTTTGATGTAGTTGTTATCCACGGAACAAAGAAGAGAGTATTCTTTGATTATGATATGGAAGCATTTTTAAAGGAGGTACATTAGATGCGTGACTTTAAAGTAGGGGACATTGTTAAGGTGAAAAATTGGGGTGGAAGTTACACTACTTGTAATGATTGGTTTACTCGGCATCAGGATGAACTTCCGTTTGAGTGGGTAGTTCGCTTTGCATACGGAAATGAGCAGTTTTTCAAATATTACGATGCTGATTCCGATGATAATGCGTATATAATATTACATTTATCAGAAGAACGCGCATTGATTACGCGTAATTCAAGATGGGAGCAGGATGTACAGCCTGTGTATCTTATTGATACCAATGCTTTAAAATTTCCTAAAACCTACACCTTCTCGATGAGTGAGGCTATTCGTAGACTTGAAGATTTGTGTGGCGGGCCTGTCATAATTGTTGGAGGTGATGGTCATGAGCGCGATTAACTTGTATGATGAAATCAAGCTCGATAAGGTTAAAGACATACAGTTGCATGTAGAGAAGAACTCCGCGACAATCAATGATATCGTGAACAGTATTATCAAGCCTTATTGTAAGGACTTGGATAAGTATGTCGAGTTTATCAAAGAGTGTCTGTCAGATGGTCAGACACCTGCGACAGATGAGGAGCTTGAGGATTACTGCATGAACTTGTCGGTATATATCTATTTTGCAGGCGGGATGGTAGAACAGCTCGGTATCAGAGATGATATCGCCAAAGCAGTTTACAAAGAGACGTATCACACGACACGCTCAGAGCAGGACAAGGGTACTGTAGCAGATAAAGACAGTCTGGCAGAGCTTGCGAGTCAGCAAGAGCTTTTGACCAGTATTTGCTATACAAGAGCGTGGAAGACGATGAAGGCAAAGGTCGAGAATGCACAGGAACTCTTGCAGAGTTGTAAGAAAGTGCTTTCAAGACGTATGACTGAGATGGAGCTTACACGAATAGGAGGAAATTGACGTGGGTGTAAAACTTGATGAGTTGCTAAAGAACGTGAACAAAGAGCAGAAAGAAGAGGTGTTCACGAGAGGTCTGACAACATACGGGCAGTTTAAAAGAATCCCGTTCACAAGTCCGAGAATGAACTATTGCACATTCGGAGGAATCCCCGAAGGACGTTTAGTTGAGTTCTTCGGAGAGGAGGGCAGTGGTAAGACCACTACCGCGCTCGATGTGATAGCAAATTTTCAGAATCTCTATCCTGAGCGAGAGGTGATGTACGTAGATGCTGAGAACACCTTTGACACAGAGTGGGCAACCAAGCTCGGAGTTGACGTTGACAAGGTGTACGTGTTGCAACCAAAAACACAATCGGCAGAGACGATTTTCGACATCATCTGTACCGCAGTAGAGAGTGGTGAAGTCGGTCTGTGGGTGCTTGACAGCATTGGCGCTTTACTCAGTCAGCAAGAGTTCGAGAAAGATATGGATGAAAAGACGTATGGTGGCATATCACTCCCGCTCACACGATTCAGTAAGCGTATTGAATTGCTGAATCATAAGCACAACTGCACCGGCATCGGCATCAATCAGTTGCGCGATGACATCAACAGCAAGTGGGGCGGGACGAAGACTCCTGGTGGAAGAAACTGGAAGTTCATGTGTACGATGCGTTTAGAGTTCAGACGCGGTAATTTCATCGATGAGAAGGGTAGTGAGCTTACGCGAAGCGCAGAAGCTCCTGTCGGTAACATCGTGCTGATGAACATCGCGAAGACAAAAGCGTGTCCGCCCACAAGACGTACCGGATTCTATACGCTGAACTATGAGTTCGGTATTGACTATCTCAGAGACTTAATCGATGTGGCAATTAAGTATGGAATCATCGACAAGAGCGGCGCATGGTACACCATCGTTGATGTTGATACAGGAGAGATACTTGAAAACAAGATACAGGGTGCCGCGAGCGTTCGAGACAAGTTGGACAGTGATTCAGAGTTGCTTGAAAAAGTCGAAGCTCTGGTGAACAAGCAGATGGGAATTGAATAATCAGAATCGTGGAAGTGCTTGATTTTAGAGCACTTCTATTTTTTTGGAGAAATTTAGAAAAAAGTGTTGACAGATAGATAAATGTGTTATATCATGTTTATGTGAGATGAAGTTATCACACAGGAGGGCAGAGATATGACAAACGAGCTGATGAGATACATTCCCAAAGAGTACAAGAGCTTAGTTACTGACATTTACGAAACTGAGAAAGAATGGAATGACGTTACGAATAAGTGGAACACACCCATCAGAGTAGAGTGGGAAAACGGCGAGGTCAGCACGTTTCAGAACAAGTCATTCATGACAAGTTGCCTTAAAGAGTTTCACGCACCTGATGAGTACAGAGCATAAGGAGGGCAAAGATATGCTGTATAGTGAGTTTGTTGAGGGAACTGGTTGCAAAGATACCGAGTACAATCACAAGATTTACAAGAGACTTGAGCTGATGTATATGGCAGATGACAGCATCACTAAGCAGGAGATTTACGAGTACGGCAAGAAACTTGTCGATAACAGCAAGACACCAGCAGAGATTGAGTTCGAGAACAGCATCAAGTCACAGATTGCTGACTTCAAGCGAGCCATCAAAGATTATCGTGATGATATCAAGCGATATGAGGAGTTTCTTGTCGGAGAGACTGACAAAGAGTGGATAAAGAGCTGTCGTGCCAACATCAAGTTCAGAAAGCACGAGATTGCTTATTTCAACGAGAAAATCAGAAGTCTGAAGTGGGTGCTTGGTTGCTGATGCAGAGGAGGGAAATGATATGTATGTACGTCCTGGAACGACATGGGAGCAGATTCAGAAAATGATTGAGCAGACACAGTGGGAACTTGACCACGAGATACTCACCGACAGCGAGCGCGAGTTTCTGTATGAAGAGCTTGATTATCTTGAGAGTTTCCGCCCCAAGGAAGAAATTTAAAAAGTTTTGGAAAAACTGTTGACATTACCTTAAATGTGTTATATGATATTTACGTAGTCAAGAGATGAGAGACGCAACACCAGCGAGTAAGCGTTGCGGGCGAGCTAAGCGCCGTTCGCGAGCGTCGAAACCCAGACAGCGTACAACACTTGAGGAGGTAGTAAGATGAAAGCAGTTATCAAGTTCAAAGACAGATACGGGAACAGAAGACAGAGAACAATCAACGCGACAGTTGATGAGCCGAACGCCATCATCAGAGAGTTCGTTAAGCAGACTTACGGAACAGATAAGTTCACCTACATTTCGACAGTGAAGTGTGGCAGAAGAGAGTATCAGTGGTTTGACGAAGCAAAGAGTGCTGGAGTTAGATAAGGAGGGGCAAGACATGAGGAAGTTAAGCATTTACAAAGAGTGGTATGCAGTCAACAGCGAGACTGAGGCAACAGCTAAGTGGCGTGAACTTAACGCCAAGGGTTATGATGGTTCTGAAATCTATATTGCCAGATACGAGGGCAAAGATGGTAAGTTTCATCGAGAAGTGTTCGTGTTTAAGGAGGTGTGACTATGACAAAGAGAAACGCAGGAATCGTTGAGAGTTACAACAGAAGCAGAGTTTACAGCTTGAGCCAGTGCTATGTCAGATTCAGTTCTGAGAAGCAGTCAGCATGGGAATACTGCCAGAACTTGTGCAGAAAGAAGGACGGAAGTGGTCTGAAAGTCATTTCGTACAACGGGTGGATGTTCACTGCCGGATTCAAGTACAAGGAGAACGGCAAGAGCTATCTGATGTATATCACTAAGAGCGAAGACAGACCCATCGAGCTGGAGAATGAGATATGATGACGCTTGCAGAGTATTACGCACTTGTCAAGCGAGAGCATGATGAGTGCGTAAAGCACCCGTGCTGTAAGAATTGCAAATACTACTACACTGAGTATGGAACAGACCTCTGCATGTATTGGGATGAGTGCGAGGAGAATCCTGACACACAGAAGTGTTCCAAGTGGAAGCCTTGCGTTTGAAAGTTTTTCGAGAACTTTTCAAAAAGTTGTTGACAAGTGATTAAATGTGTTATATCATGTTCTTGTCAGATGAGTTGACACTCGCAAAACTAGCAAGGAGGACAAAGATATGACATTATCCAAAGCACTTGAGTTGACCGGTATTCGCGAGAATGAGCTTTCAAGAATCAGCGTGTCCGCGCTTGACAGAGTTATCAAGCTGACAGTTGAGGATGCTAAGACTTTCGACCCGTACGGACATAAAGCTGAGCAGATTGAAGCGTACAAGTTCATAAGAGAGGTGATAGCATGAGTGATTTAAGAACGCTGAAACCTGATGAGATTGGGTACAAGAAGCTGAAAGCAGTAGCCGCCGCGCTTGAGATGCTGAGCAAGAACAACGCCAGCTACGTTGTCAGAGATGTTTATCTTGACCTCGGACAGGACTGGATGTGGACAACGATTTGTCGTGAGGGTTACAGAGATTGTCAGATACTCAGTCCGAGAGATTGGAGAGATGTCATGGTGATTGAGACTGCTGATGATTTAGCACTTGTTGTTGACCACATTCGTAACGATGATTACTTTAATGATTGAGGGAGGTGCTGACATGCTGAACATGTTACAGGGATATCGAGGGTCTGTTGAAATCAACGGTAAGAAGTATGATAGCGTGGAAAGCGCCAGAATCGATTTTAAGACGTTTTCGGGTCCTGTATGTATAAAGTTATATCCTAAGCAGTTAGAAGCGAAATCTGACGCTTCCAACGCGATTAGAGACGTAAACAAGCCGACTGAGTATCGCGTGACTGTCAAAAAGTACATGACTGAGAAATCAAGTCCTGAGTTTGACTTCATGCTGAAGTGGAACAATGATGTTCCGATGCCGTTGAGAACGATGACGGGAGTCATCTTACAAGAGACGCGCGGGATGGTCAAGATGAGACTTCACGGGATGGGCAAGCCTGAGATTCACTGTATGAGATGCGGGCGAGAGCTTACGAATCCTGTGAGCAGACACTACGGAATCGGTCCTGAGTGCATGAGCAAGATTGGCTTTATCGGGATTGCGATTGATGAGATTGACCTCATCAGAGAGAAGCTACAGAACGTAACGTGGGAAGGCTGGATAATCAAGTCAGCAATTACAGAACAAGAGGAGGTGACAGAATGAGAGGAAGCAAAGTTGCACTGCTTGCGCACATGCGTGAGCACGGGAGCATCACGAGCATGGAAGCATTCGAGAAGTATGGAGTAACACGACTGTCCGCTTGCGTCTTCGACCTGAGAAAGAGAGGTTATGACATCGAGACGCAGTTGGTCGACACAACAACAAGATTCGGAGAGTCCACGCAGTATGCGCGATACATCCTGAAGGGAGAGCCGAGAGCATGAGCAAAGCGAAAATCGAGAAGTGGCTGAATCAGCAGATTGAACTGAGAAAGAAGTTGGAGAAGAGCGAGAACCTGAGTGAGAAGATAAGTGCTATATCAGGACTCGACTCCAGCAGGTTGCACATTCACAAAGGGCTTGGCATAATCGCTGATGCAGTGGGTGCCGAAATCATAACACGAGATTTCGGAGGCGAGAACTATCTCATTGAGCGTTACTTCATGTACGGAGATGTCAAGGTGTTTGCAATCTATCATTCACTTGAGGAGGACATAAACGGATGAAGATATCTGAAGATGGCAAGTCGCTTGATGTGACAGTCGAAGAGGTCATCAAGATGAACGCTGAGGGATTCAAAGTCGTTATCAACGATGGACATGTTGTTGGATTTGAGGAGGAAGAGAATGCCTGAGACATGCAGTAAAACTTGTGGCACATGCGCGTGCCGAAAACAGGACCCGATTTACGGGCACATGTACTGTTCTGAGTTCTACAGTGACAATTTCGGTGACGCGCGAAGATATGAAGATGTTGCCTGCAATAAGTACATAGCAGTGCCAGCCACAACGAAACGCGGGAGGAAGAAGAATGATAGGAGTTAAGAATCTTGAAGTCGGAAAGACATATCTTGTCAGTTCGAGATTTGCGAGGTCTCCGCTGTCAGAGACTTACACCCCATATCCGTGGGGTGATGAGAACACGAGGGTTCCCATAAAGGTGCTTGAAGAGTATGAGCATTATTTTGTGTGCGATGTTCTTCCTCATACGACACGATGCACACCGAGGTCAAAACCCTACAGAATCACCGTTGATAAGTTCGCGCTGATTAAAGAAGATTTCAAAGCATATACTGAGGAGGTGGAAGATGAAATATCGATTTATCGCATTTAAAGCGATTTTAAGCGTCTTTATCGTTTTAGCCATGTTAAGTATCGAGCCCATCCCTACAAACGCTGGATTCGTCTCTGGAGACGAACCAATAGGGGGATTTAGCTATCTCATGGACTGTGCGTACAAAAATGAGATACCGACAGGGCTGTATGCAGATTGGTACTACAGAGCATATCACAGATTCCACTATGAAATACCGCTTGATGAAACATCACGGGCGATATTAGAGCGCATAGTCGAAGCTGAAGCAACGGGCGGTAACGTCAAGCAGAAAATGAATGTGGCAAGTTGCATACTGGCGAGAGTGCAATCAAAGAGCTGGCCCGATACAGTTGAGGGAGTCGTATTTGATAACGATGGAGTGACGTGGCAATTCAGTCCGATATCTGATGGGCGATATTACACAGTCAGTATCACAGACAGCACGAGAGAAGCTGTTGAGAGCGTTTCCAAGAGCGGGTTGACACATCAATGTATGTGGTTTTGCTCAGATGGAAGCTACAACAAAACGAATGAGAAGGGAGAGTATGTTTCCTACCATCGACTGCATCACACATACGCATTCTTTGATGGAGAGCATCACTACTTTTATGACTAATGAGGAAATCATACAGGGTTTACAGTTCACGATAGACATGTTTCTATTTGACCCTTTTACCGGAGAGTCTCTTACAGAGCCGAGAAATGATGATGATAAAATCACTATCGATGCTTGTAAAGAAGCAATCAAGGTTCTCAAAGCCGAGCCTTGCGAGAACGCGGTGAGTTTGGATGGCGTTATTGATACGATTGAATGGTACAGAACGAATCCACAGCATTTTACCGAAGATAATTTGATTGAAGATATTAAGGGATTGCCGCCCGTCACGCCAAAGCCGAGGACGGGAAAGTGGATACTTGTGAGAAACAAACTAGGGGCAACTATAGACCGCATATGTTCTTGTTGTAACAGGTCGCATGAAAAAACGAGCGACTATTGCCCGAACTGCGGCGCGAAGATGGAAGGGGCAAGCGAATGAGAACAGAAAACGAAAAGAATAAAGAGTATGCCGAAAAGTTATCAGCACTCATTTTAAACAATCCCGATTTAAGAGTAGTGGTAAAGATAGATACAGATGGAATAACTGATGATTATGGATGGATGGCTGGCAATCTGTACGAGCCGAAAATTGAAACTATCGCAGTCAATTATGACAACGTATATATCACCAAAGAAGGTGATGATTACGAAGATTGCCTTGGCTACTACGGGTATGACGCAGAAGAATGGACGGACGAGGAACTTGCAGAAAAGGCAAAGGCAATCCCGTGGGAAGATGTAATAGCCGTTGCGGTGAGTGCCTTGTAGAAAGGGGTGAGCGAATGAAACTGGTGATTGAGATACCCGACAACATTTATAGAAACTGTTGTTCAATACCGCTTAATTCAGTTGAACGCGCGGTAAAGAACGGCAAGTCGCTTAATTCGGTGCTCGACGAGATAAAGGCAAAGATAGAAGAGGAAAGCTATTTATCCTACGACGATAACCCGAGACGCATACTTGACGAATCTTGTGTGCTTCACACCATTGACAAGTACAAGAACGAGGTGAGCGAATGAAATTACATGACTTTCAATTCCAGACATATAAAGATTGGATAACATTTATCCCAACGATTGAGGTACATATAGATAATCCTATATATAGGGAGAAGAATATAGCCCTGATACTGAATGTTTTTATTTGGCATTTCAGGTGGTTATTTATCAAGGAGAGTGAGTAAGTGTGACAAAAGAACAGATAGTTCAATTAGCCGTTGATAATGACCTGGTTGAGGAAGTATATGCCACGTTACACTTTATCATCATGGCTAAACTCGGAAACTTAAGAGACAGAGCCGACCGAGCAAATTCTGAGTTACGACTCATTAAAAGGTTTGCCGATGCAAACAAGTTAGACGTGATTAAGGATATTTTAAGGGAAGGTGAGGATAAAGAATGAAGCTGAATGAATTTGTACATGAAATACCTTGTGACAGTTGCGCTCATAATAGAGTGTGTACAGTCAGGGAATGTTTTGTTGAAACCGAAATCAAGACTACGCATCCGTACGTAAAGGTTACATTGGATTGTACGGAATACATGAGAAGAATTCCAACACCAAAAAAGTTGAATGTACCATCCAAACCAGAAAGTGAGGAATAAATGATAATTGCAATCAGACATTTTCCTGACAGGAAAAGACCATGCATAGTTCTTGAAGAGGGTAATCAAGCCGTTGTGCTTGGTTACCTAACAGATACTACTCGTGAGAAGTGGCTGCGTAAAGCATGGAACATAGACCATGCAAAATACGGTTGGGCATTGGTTTGTCCTACAAAAGATAATCTTGAGGCGGTGCTGTGTGATGACTAGGCGAATTGATTACATATTACAGATGATACAGTTATATTCGTACAAATTACCCACGGTCAAGATTGGCAACAAAATAATGGATTTTAGGTACAAGCATACGTTAGGAAAAAGGTGACGGGGAATGAGTGAAATATCTGAAGCAGAAATAAAAGCAATGACTAAGGAGCAAAACTATACTCGTGGATACAAAGATGGAAAGTCTGATGTCCTTGACAAGATAAAGGCAGAGATAGAAGACACAGGAGCATATGAACAGGAAACAAATGGAAAAACAGAATTTTTGAAAGGACTCACGTATTGTTTAGGTATCATCGATAAGTACAAGGCAGAAGGGGGTAAAAGGAATGATTAGAGATTGGTTAAGAAGGCATTGCGAAGAAATGTGCAAGAGGTTTGAAAATATTCCCACAAGCTGTGCATACGAAGAACATAAATTGGTTATTGATTTACTTAATCAGACAGAGTGGACTCCCGTAAGTGAGGGACTGCCGAAACTACACGAAGAAGTTATCGTTACGGATATTGAAACAAGTGACACATATCTGTCGCGATATATCGGGGAAGGGTATTGGGAATGTGACAACGGAACATTCAAGAATAGAATCATAGCGTGGCAACCAAAACCAACGCCTTACAAGGCAGAAAGTGAGTAAGTATGAAGATAACGCAAGCACAAGGAAACGGACAAGGGCAATGCGCTTTATGCAAAAAGCGTGGCAAGTGGAATGTTCAATGGATGTGTTTTCTCTATAAGGTTGAGGGCAAAGAAGGCGTTTACTGTAGAGACTGCGTAACTGAGTTGAAAATGCGAAGTGCTGTTGAAAGTAGAGAGTGAGGCTAAGGGATGATTTTATATCGTGGACGAAAGTCAAAGAAAGAGGCCTTGTTGGAAGAATTGGCTAAAGAAGATTTACAGGTATTGTCGTTAGCGTATATGTATGCAACGAATTTACAGATGTATGGTGAAGATGTCACCAAAGCCATCTGTTCAGCAACAGAGAATGCGGCGATGATGGAGAAAGCGTACCGAAAGGGTTATCATGATGCGATGTCCGCAATCATTTCCGCAACGAAAGAGAAAGAAGGTAATGTATAAATGTGGCATCAACCTATAGGCTACGGAAAGACCGTTGAGAGACTGTGTAAGAAAATCGAACGCGATTGCGGTATAAAATGCAAACCTCATACATTCAGGAGAACTTTTGCAGGTTCGATGATGAAATCATGGTTAGGATACGTAAGCTGGACTATGGACGATGACAAAGGTCGCGAGGTGCAGTCAACTGAACCAGCATCAGAGCTTTTAAAGAAAAAGTATAAGCTACAGGCGTACAATGGCGGTCTATACGTTGAAATTTGGGGCGAAGTTAAATCGGACCAGTTAAAGGCAGGTGATGAGTAATGGAAAAATACGTTTGTGATTGTTGTGGAGGTACAATAAATCCACTCACAATGACTTGTGAGTATTGCGGAACGAAATACAAGCGAGATGATGATTGGGCGAAACCGATAAGAATCGAAACTTATCAGAATCCTGTTCGTACATACACGGCGAGAGTTGGTATAGATGCTTATGATGTTCGTAACAATGACCCTGAGATTATTTCGCGTATAGCTGTGGAAGAGCTTTCACGTGAGCTGTCAAAAGTTATTGCACCCAATATGGTTATAGAATCACAGCGAGATATTCGGTATGGTGGATACAATATTTACGGAACTATTAAAGTCGTTACACCAGCTTGTGGTGCTGACAAGTGGAGAATAGACAGATAAGGGGGTAAAACAAATGAGTGGAGGAAGTCATGAGTATATATATTGCAGACTTCAAGAGATGTGTGAGGGTCAGATGTTCGACCCTGAGATGGACGAGCTTATACATGACCTGTGTGAGGTGCTTCACGATTTAGAGTGGTGGCAGAGTTGTGACATCTCAGAGACGGAGTATCGTAAGACAGTGTTTAATTTCAAGCGCAAGTGGTTTCATAGTAAGAGGAGCGAGCGGTTGAAGAAATACATTGACGCGCAGACATCATTGATGTGCAAGACTATGTACCGAATTTTAGATGTGGAGGATGAAACTGATGTATGAAAGTCCTATAGAAATTATTGAGGGTGTGACAAACCACGTCATGAAAGAAACAGAAGACGGCATTGTGTGCGAGATTCGAAAGCAACTCGGATTTAACATCGATAAGGAAGAATTAACTAAAGCATTGCGGTATGACAGACATCAGTATGAACGAGGGTATGCTGATGGTAAGAATCACACGACTGAGTGGATTCCCGTCAGCGAGAGTTTGCCCGAAAATAGAAATCTTGTACTTGTAACGGCATATTGGCATGAGACATATCAGGTCATGGTAGGTTCATATTGGGGAAATGGTGTATGGTGGTGCGCACCGTGGAACAATACAAGCCGCGAACATTTAAAGATGCTAAACGCTGTCGCATGGATGCCCTTACCCAAGCCGTATGAGGAAGGAGAGGACAGATGAGCAAATACCCAAAGATGGCTGATATCATCAAACAGCGTGAAGGTGAGAGGTTCAAAGTTGACACGTTCACGGTTGAGTCTTACGACTGGTATCACGGAATACGTGCTGGAAATTACGCAAGACTGGTAGATAAGAAGACGGGAGAGTGCGTGATGTCCGATACTCAGATGGAACAGGTAACTAATCAAGACTTTGTTGAGAACGCTCACGGCAAGGTACTTATAGGTGGTTTGGGAATCGGAATGGTACTTCTTGCTATTCAAGATAAGCCTGAAGTCACAAAGATAGTTGTGGTTGAGAAGTATCAGGAAGTCATTGACCTTGTGAAAGACCAGCTACCGCTCAATGACAAGGTTGAAGTAGTGTGCGGAGATATATTCGAGTATGAGCCTGAGGAGAAGTTTAACACGATATACCTTGATATTTGGAACAGCGCGAATGACCGAGACATCTATGAGCGTGAACAGCGTCCTTTGCGCATGAGATACAGAAAGTACCTTGTTCCCAAGAAAGAAGATGACAAGAGATGGATAGACTGTTGGATGTATAAGCACAACCGCGATGAAGATTTCTCGTGGGCATTGTGTTGCGGATAAGGGGTGGTTGTTTCACGTGAAACATCTGGAAGATGTGATGACTGTAGAGCGTGCCGCGGACATATTGACTCACAGAAAAGACCATTGGAGTCATGAGATAGCAGATGCCGAGCAGATAGCTCAGTGTGTGCTTGTCGAGATAGCGACACGTAAAGGATATTTGTTTGATGATGTTAGGCTGATATTGGATTCATACTTGATTGGGCGGGAATATGATAGACGAAAATGCGAAACGAATAATTAGGAGAGCCGCATATTGGATAGGTTTTATCTATCTCTTAATCTGCGACATCTTCATGATTCTGGATATGCTCAAAAAGTGATATTCGCTATTTACATATCACAGATTTTAGTGTATAATATCACATAGAGAAGTATAGAGGTATGTGATATGGATACAATGAATTTAGCGACTGAGCTGTTGCACGAAGTTAAGATGAGCGCAAAGCGATGGTTTATCGCGTTTTGTGTAATGGTGCTTATTGAGTGCGCAACGATTGCAGGATTTCTGTGGTATATGAGTTTACCCACAGAGGAAGTTACAGTCGAGAGCGATGACGGAAATGCCAATTATATTGGTCGCGATTTAAGAGGAGATTTATATAATGGCGAGAGTAACGGTAAAGAAACGGGCAGTGCGAGTGAGACGCAGTAAGCGGCGCAGAAGAAGATGAAAACATTTGGACCTGAGATTAAGAAACTCCAACGAGCTATCAATGAGAAATTCGATGCTAGGATATTGATAAACAAACAGCAGTATTACAGCAAGGATGCAGATAGACCGCTGGAGTTGTTGGTTATTAAGCAAGCAATTTGGGATGACTCAAGGAACAGATTTATGAACATTGAGTTATTCAGCTCTCCATCAGATGTTCAAATAGTTCTGTGGCTTAGAGATTATTGGTACGAGCTGAACGGATGGGAGATACCCACAGATAACGAAGAGTGGAACATAGCAAAGCGCAAATATCAAGAGCGTCACAGTAAGTGAGGTAACCCAATGGCAAGAAAGATAACGGGCTGGATAACAGTCAACGGACAGCACGTTCCCATATTTGAGGGCGAGAGCAATGAGGATGCGGTAACGAGATTCACAAACAGAGAGAATGCCGCAAAGACCAGTGAGCAACAGAAGTCCGCACAGATAGCAAAGAATGAAGTTGAAGCAAAAGAGCTGAACAAGCAGGACAGTCAACCGTTAGGCAAGAGATTATATCTGCCTGATGTCTCAGCAGATGAAGCCAATAAAACATCAGACATATTGAATCTGGGCACAAAGCAGAGATATAAATTCCAAGCAGGCTCAAAGATTACGAATGTTCATGTATTTGCGGGTAAGGGATGTTCAAGACCATTCAGAGATGCTGAGAAGTACGCAAAGCGTTATGGTGGCAAGATAGAAGATTGGCAACATGTTTCAGGTAATGCCAAGATAACAGATGGCTCAAAGGTTCTCGAAAGAGAAGTGCATTGGGTCCAAGGAAAAGATGGGAAGATGCACGAAGCCTTTATCAAGTTCTATAATCATTAAAACATTGGGAGGATGAAAGCATGATTCAGAAAGGTAGTAAAGTAAAGTATATAGGCAAGACAAACGGTGCCTATGAGAATGGTAAGACATACGAAGTTGTGGGCTATGACAAAGAGTTAGATGCCTACGGCGTCATGTCAGACTTAGGCGAAGCCTATTGTGTAGCGAGAGAAGACTTGGAGGAGTTGTAATGAGCAAAGAGCCTATCGGATGGATAACAGTTCACGGTAAGCATGTTCCGTTATTTGAGGGTGAGTCGAAGTCAGATGCCATATCAAGAGCCTTTGACAGTAAATCGTCCTCTGATTCTGAGAAGAGCGAAAAAGAGAAGCAGATATCCGAGAACGAGAAGGAAGCAGATAAGCTAAACAGTGAGAACTCCACACAGAGCATTCACAAAAGAGCCGTAAAAGAGTTGAATGATTCCAAGTATGAAGACGGCACATATGATATAGCAACAAAGAAAGCCGTCAGCTTTGATGATGGATATCAAGTAACATTCTGTCAGATAGGCGATAACTATTCCGATTCAGAATATCAACAGAAAGTCAACGAATGTCTTCGTATGTCATCAGACGGAAAAACATATGCCGGAAAGTTTGAGAGTGAGCCTGAAATATCCTTTCACTGTAAGAGCAGAGAACAAGCCATAGCATATGCAAAAGTAAACAATCAAATATCAATATGGGATTGGAAGAACTGTGACCAGATTTTAACCGGCGGAACAGGAAGAAGAAAAGGAGCGTGAGTCCATGTACGAGAAAGTAAAAGCATTCCAAGATAAATACAAGACAAAAGAAGCCAAAGAAAAAGCACTCAAGTCCATGTCCAATAAAGAGATAGATGAGCTTATAGCAGATAGTCCCAATACTCAAGCCAAGATATGGTATAAATCATTCAAAAAGAAAGAGAGCTGACAGTAATATGGCAGACAAGAAGACAAAGCCTCTGAGTGAGCAACAGAGAATATTCTGTCGAGAATACGTTAAGACAGGTAATGGAATGCAGTCAGCCATAAAAGCAGGATACAGCAAGAAAACTGCCGTGAAGCAAGCAAGCAGACTGTTGACCAAAGACGATATAAAGCGGGAAATTGCCAGACTTAGCGAAAAACGCGAGACCAAAGCGATTGCCGATGCCGCTGAGGTAATGCAGTATTTTAGCGCAGTCATGCGTGGAGAGATAAAAGACCAATTCGGATTAGATGCATCACTCACCGACAGAACGAAAGCGGCGCAAGAGCTTGCAAAGCGTACAGTCGATATGGAGAATCGCATCAAAGGTGTACCTGATACTCAGATATCAATCAAACTCGATTGGGGAGATTGATAATTTAGCCCATTCGCCAAGAGGTAAGGCAACGGACTTTGACTCCGTAATTACGCTGGTTCAAATCCAGTATGGGCTGTATCGCAGAGCACTGCGAGAGAAAATCCCTTTGTTTTATGTTTTCACCCAAAACAGTTTAGCCCATCGTGCGAGTCTTTCTGTAAAAAAGACGTGTTCCCACATAGCAGGGTGGAGCAATGGAAGCTCGCTTGGTTCATATCCAAGAGGCTGCGGGTTCAAGTCCCGTCCCTGCAATCAATGAAGGAGGATGCAGATGTCACAAATAAATATTGCGTTAGATAACTGCATTATCCCGATGTATAAGCCAGTATTAAAAGACATACTCAGACACGACCACACACATTACGTATTCCCTGGAGGACGTGGTAGTACAAAATCATCATTCGTGGGTGGGATAGATATCCCATTGCTGATTATAAGCAACCCACAGATTCATGCAGTATGTTTCCGTAAGATAGCAAACACAATACAGACAAGCATATTCCCTCAGGTCATCTGGGGGATTCACCAGTTAGGGCTAGAGCAGTTTTTCGACATACCCAAGACATATAGTACACCTATCGTATATAAGCCGACAGGACAGCGTATAATGTTCATGGGACTCGATGACCCGATGAAAGTAAAGTCTATCAAACTGCCTTTCGGATATATCGGAATAACGTGGTTCGAGGAGCTTGACCAATTTGCTGGTGAGAATGAGCTTCGAACAGTCACACAGTCCACAATGCGTGGCGGTGAGAAGTTCTGGGACTTCAGAACATTCAACCCGCCTATCAGCAAGAACAATTGGGCGAATGAGTATGTTGAGGACTGCGAGATACACAGAGAAGATGACACACTCGTAATAAGGAACACCTATCTCGATGTACCCAGACAGTGGCTAGGAGAACAGTTTCACGAAGAAGCGGAAATGCTCAAGGAAATCAATCCTAGAGCATATGAGCACGAATATATGGGCAAAGCGATTGGAACGGGCGGAGACGTATTTCCAAACGTTTCCGAGTTCGATAGTCACTCAATGCTTGAGTTTGATGATATATTCGGGAAGAAGCAGATTCCAATCACTGATACATTCGACAATGTATATAACGGCATCGACTGGGGCTTTGCACTAGACCCGTTCAGATTCGTCAAACTGCATTATGACAGAGCACACCTTGACCTGTATATTTACAGAGAGTTTAACACAGTCAAGACACGAAATGAAGACGTGTTCCACATTCTCTACGATGAGAAAAAGCTGGTAACGCGCTCAGAGCAGATAACCGCAGATAGCGCGGAGCCTAAATCAATAGCAGACTTTAAGGCATACGGAGCATTCATACGACCCGCAGACAAGGGCCCAGATAGTGTGAGATATGGCATTAAGTGGTTGCAGTCACTCAGACACATATACATTGACAAGCGCGAATGCCCTGAGACTTACAAAGAGTTTACGACTTACGAATACGAGCAGGACAGAGACGGTAATTTCATCAGCGCGTATCCTGATGAGAATAACCACGGAATCGATGCTACAAGATATGCACTAGAGAAGTATTACAACAGAAAGGGTAACTGATGAGCATATACAGCGTACTTGATGATGAAATAGAGCTTACCGAGCGAGTTATCGCAGACCACTATGGATGCGAAGCACAGGGCAACCAGTTAATTGAGGAGTGTGCCGAACTGATTCAGTCGATGAACAAATACAAACGCGCGAAGACAAAGCAGGAAAAGAAAGTCGCGCTCGACTCACTCAAAGAGGAAATAGCAGATGTTGAAATCATGATAGACCAGATGCGATATCTGTTGGGGATATCTGAGGACGATATCAAAGGCATCAAATCTTTTAAGTTACGCCGCACAGTAAGCAGATTCAAAGGAGCAGACTGATGGCAAAATATCTGATTCACACATATCCAAAGCGTCTGTGGTATGTAGAGGAGTACCTCATCCCATCGATGCTCAGACAAGGTATACCACGCGATGACATCTCAGTTTATAACGATGCGGATGGTGAAGGCAATCTCAGAGCCTGCATGAAGGCTTTTGCAAGTGTGCCTGACGATGACAACGGCACATGGCACTTACAGGATGATGTCATAATCTGTGAAGATTTCAAAGAGCGGACGGAGTGGTACGACCACGGACTTGTATGTGGATTCAGTACGCTGTTTTATGATGGCGACATCGAAGAGAAAAAGGGAGCAGTCACACGAGAGAATATGTGGTTCAGTTTCCCTTGTATCAGAATCCCGAATCAGTGGGCGAGAGAATGTTCCGAATGGGTGCTCAACTATATCATTGGCAATCCTGTTTACAAGAGATATTGGGAAAACGGAGTCAATGATGACTGGGCATTCAGAACATATCTCAAAGAGCATCACAAAGACGCTGTGGCGCTCAATATCATGCCCTGCTTAGTTGACCATATAGATTATCTGCTAGGGGGCGGAAGCGGGCTGGTAAAGCGTTCCAGACCTGTTAGAGCGCAATATTGGACTGATGAATATCTTGTGAATGCATTAGAGGATGAGTTGACATCTCGAAGACGAAAGGAGAAATGATATGGGCAAACTTACCAAAGAGGAAATCGCATATTACAAGCGTGGGTGTGATGGTCTCAAGTTCACAGCGCAGGACGCTGAGAAAGTCGATTCAGACAGAATGGAATCAATCAGCGCGGCGGCTCGCACAGATGTTATGAGCAAACAGCAGAAGCGCACTGCCAAAGATTTCAAGAATGCGGAAGAGTATAAATACTATCAGCTTGCAGTTTACGGAGTCGCCGTAATGGCTGAGGCTGGAGTTTCGTAAAGGAGGTGCACCATGTCGAAAGAGTATGATGATGAGATAATCGGTTGGTTTTCGCTCAAAGGTGGTAAACGAATACCGATTCGTAAAGGGCAATCGAAGCAAGAAGCAGTGGCAAACGCACTCAGCAAGGGTGGAAGTGTGAAGAGTACAAGCAAGTCAACGCAGACATCCAAGCCGCAAAATCTCGAAACGTCAGACAAAGAGAAAGAGATTGCCAGTGCCCAGAAGAACATCGACAAACTCAATGCCGAATCTGATTATAGAGATAAACTCACGAGCGGTCACAAGGTAACATCGAAGAACGGCAAGACGTATTTTAACGGTAAAGAAGTTGACCCTCTCGATACATCAGATAAGGGCATACCGAAGAGGGATTCACTTGCTGACCATGTGAAGAATGGCGAGCTTACACCCGAGCGTGCTGAAATTCACAGAAAGATAATGCAGGACTACTTTGACGGTAAGGTCGAGAACTCAGAACATCCCAGAATGCATCAGCCTTATGCCCCCGGAGATGAGAAAGTCGCAATGTTCACAGGTGGCGGAGGTGCATCTGGTAAGGGTACGTTCTCAAAGTACGATGATGAGACCGGCAAAAGCAATATCGGAAAGTTCTATTCTCAAGACAAGAATCCCATGGCGATTGACCCTGACGCGATAAAGAAGCAGTTAGCGAAAGCAGACGGACGAGAGCTTGATGACCAGTTGACAGGTTACTATCACGAAGAGAGTTCCGCACTTGCAAAGCAGATTTACAGCACCGCGCTGAAGAACAACTATCCTGTTCTGTATGACGGCACAGCGACAGGTGGTGGTATCTATAAGCTCAAAGCATCGGCAGAGTCAGCGGGTTACAAAACCGAGATGTGTTTTGTCTACTCAGACCTAAAGACAGTTCGCATGAACTCGTTGCAGAGATATGAGAAAACGGACAGACTCGTGCCTCCTGAGCAGTTGATGGGTGCGCATCAGAAAGCATACGGAGCAGTAACGAAGTTACAAGACCAGTTCGATTCGTTCAAGCTCTACGATAACGCGGGCAGAGAACTGAAGCTCGTTGGTTCTCAGACTGGACGAAAGAAGCTCACAATCACCAATCAGGAGTCTTGGAACAGATTCAGCAAGTCCGCAGATGAGTTCGCGCTTACGCCTGAGTTCATGACAGACTACGCGAAGGACATCGCCGCAATCAACAGACGCAAGGGCAGATAATGGTTATGAGGTGGCAAAATGGCATTATGGTCGAACATAGTATCTAAGTTAAAGGAGATTCTGAAGAAGATGATAGGCAGTAGAACAATCGAGCAGACCTTACATGTATCTCCCATCATGTCATCGCAGATGGAAAGCGCGATTCAATTATGGGCTGATATGTACAAAAATCAAGCGCCCTGGCTCAAAGATGCAACACTTGACAATCCCGTAAGAATCGCATCACTTGGAATTCCTGCGATGATTGCGAGTGAGAAAGCACGCACAGCATTACTTGAGTTCGAGAGTGAGATTACAACACCTACGAAAGAGGTTGAGAAACCCAATCCTAAGTATCAAGCTCCCGAGCCTGATGAATACGGTTATATCAAACCGTCAATCGAGCCTGAGAAAATCACAGAGGATGTGCCAGTTACAGCTACAGACAGAGCCGAGTATCTTGAGGGGCAGTACAAGAAGCTGAAGCGGCAACTCAGAAGACAGCTTGAGTACGGAATCGCTAAGGGCGGTCTTGTGATTAAGCCGTATCTCGTAGCAAATGAAGTTGACGGCAAGGACACAGATTGGCAGATTGAGTTCGACTTCATACAGGCAGATAGTTTCTATCCATTAGCGTTCGATGCAAGTGGTAGAATTATCGAAGCCGCATTCATTCAGACTCAGATTGAGAAAGATGTTATCTTCCGCAGACTTGAGTACCATCAGTGGAAGAACAACACAGTCACCATCGTCAATAAGGCGTTCAAGTCGAACACTAACACAGACAATCGTGGCGAGATGTCAGGACTCGACTTAGGGCAGGAAGTACCGCTGTCAAGTGTGAGCGCATGGAAAGATTTACAGGAGACTGTCACAATCAAGAACATGCAGAAACCTCTGTTTGCATATTTCAAGATGCCAATTTCTAATACAATCGACACGACAAGTCCACTCGGAGTTTCTGGATTCAGCCGTGCTGTAAGTCTCATCAAGGATGCTGATATGCAGTACAGCAGACTGCTCTGGGAGTATGAAGCTGGCGAGATGGCAATCGATATCGACCGTGACGCGCTCAATATCGCTGATGACGGCAAGGGGGGAAAGCACTCAGTTCCTAATATCTTGCAGGCACGACTTTTCCGTAAAGTCGACCTTGGAGAAAGTAACACTTATGAGCAGTATGCTCCTACGCTCAGAGATACGTCCTATGTAGCAGGACTTAACACAATTCTGATGAGAATCGAAGATGTCTCCGAGATGAGCCGTGGCACGCTTTCAGATGCTTCGGTCGAAGCGAAAACAGCTACAGAAATAAAAATTCTGAAGAGTCGAATTTATGAAGCGAACAAAATGATACAAGACAATCTCGAAGATACACTCAAAGATGTTGTCTATATCATGAACGCGTATTGTGACCTTTACAAGATTACAAAAGACGGTGACTATGATGTATCCTTTGAGTGGGATGATTCACTTATCGTAGATGCCGACACAGAGCTTACAAAGCGACTCACGCTGATGCAGAATGGTCTGACCAGTAAACTTGAGACTCGTATGTGGTACTTCGGTGAGACTGAGAGACAGGCAGAGGAAGCACTTCAGAAAATCAAGGAAGAGTCGATTGGCGACATGGAAGCTGAGATGGTCATGGGTGATAACGGAAACGATGATTTCCCTCCCAAGAGTAAGAAGAAGACACCGCCCACGAATAGCGGAGAATAATCATGCTGACAGACAGAGAACTTGAGAAGTTGATACAGCCGATTATCACTCGGCAGGAAAGCATCAACAACTACGTTATACAGGTAATAGCTGAGAGGGTAAAAGACATCGAAAATCTTTTGCCCTCAGATGTCTATAAACTTGAAAGACTTCTGAAATCTGGTCAAGACGTGCGTAAAATCAACAAGGAAATAGCGCGTCTGACGGGCTTAAATGAGCGCGATATAAAGGAACTGATACAGACCGTAGCTGAGGACGCTTACATCGATGCCAAGCCCTATTATGACTATAGGAGTTTACCCTATATCCCGATAGAGAAGAATACCGCGCTGAGAATCGCAGTGGAAGCTATAGCGAAGCAGACAGTTGATACCTACGTGAATCTATCAAAGGCGCAAGCGTTCATGATTCGAGACTTGAAGAATCCGAGCAAGCTGATTCCAACAACAGTTTCCAAGACGTATTACAGTGTTATTGACGAAGCAGTGCAGGCATCGCAATCTGGAACGACAGATTATCACACTGCCATGCGCAGGACGCTCAAACAGCTTGCTGATAGCGGGTTACGTAGTGTGGAGTATAATACAGAGAGTGGAAGACGCTTTACACAGCGTTTGGATACGGCTGTACGCAGAAATCTGCTTGATGGAGTCAGAGCAATCAATCAGAAAGTTCAAGACATCACAGGAGAGCAGTTCGGAGCAGATGGCAAAGAGATTACGGTACATGCTAATTCAGCACCCGACCATGAGCCTGTGCAGGGACATCAGTTCACCAATGAAGAGTTCGAGAAGTTGCAGAACGATGAACCGTTTGAAGATGTCGATGGCGAGAAGTTTGATGCTATAGCGCGTCCAATTGGAGTTCTGAACTGCCGACACTTTACGTATTCAATCATCATCGGACTTAGTAAACCCAATTTCACCAAAGCTCAGTTGCAGAAGATGAAAGAAGAGAATCAGCGTGGCTACACAGCGCCCGATGGGACTCACTACACCATGTATGAATGCACACAGAGACAGAGAGCCTACGAGACGAAAATCAGAGAGCAGAAAGAACGTCAGATGCTTTTTGAGCAGAGCGGTGATGCTGTTGGCGCACAGGAAGCACGTGCCAAAGTGATTGATTTACAGAAGAAATACAGAGCGTTTTCAAGAGCTTGCGGACTGTCAATCAAGAACGAAAAAACGTCTGTACTCGGCTATAAAAATCAAATCAAAATTTAATAAAACCTAGATTTAACTATTTACATTTCTGGCGAAAAGTCGTATAATTAAATAGAGATAAAAGAACGAGGAGGTGGTACTATGGAAAGCATACTGCCTGCATTGATAACAGGAGTCTTAGCGTTAGTTGGAGTGATTATCACCAACGCAACGTCAAACAGAAAGATTGAGAATCAGTTAGTTACTGCGCAGGCTGTCACCGACACAAAGATTGAAGCCCTCACAGCAGAGGTTCAGAAACATAACAACTTTGCAACACGGGTTCCACTTCTTGAGACGGAAGTTAAAAATCTGAACAAGCGTGTCGACCAGCTAGATAGGAGGAAGGACAATGCTCAATAACAAAGTTTATGACATCTTAAAGTGGTTATGTATTTTCGTACTGCCGGCACTCGCAACACTTATTCGCGTTGTTTTTGGAATCTGGGGCATCCCTTATGGTGAGCAGATTTCAGCAACAATCGTTGCACTCAACGCATTTCTCGGCGCAGTCTTAGGACTGTCCAATACAGTTTACAAGAAGAGCAAGCAATAACCACGCATAGCGTGTTTATTATAACAACTCCAGCGTAAAGAGATATAAAGAACGCACATTCAGACGAAACTGTAATCGTCAGTTAAATAAAACAGACATAAAGAATGGAGGCAATCTTATGAACGTGAAGGAACTTTTTGACAAGGCTCCAAATGGTGTGCTTAACTTTGAAGAGTTCAAAGCCGCCGCTGAAGCTAACAACGCAAAGTTCGTAGACTTATCTGAGGGCGGATACGTCTCGAAGGGTAAATATGAGTCCGAACTTGAAGCAAAGACAAAAGAGATTGAGACGCTTAACGGCACCGTATCAACTCGCGACACAGACCTTGAAGCACTTCGAAAGCAACTTGAGGAAGCCGGAACAGACGCAACCAAGCTGAGTGATTTAACCAGTCAGTTTGAGACGCTGAAGGGTAAGTATGACGCTGATACAAAGGCGTACAAAGAACAGCTCAAGAAGCAGGAGTATGAGTTTGCTGTAAGAGAGTTCGCCGCAACGAAGAACTTCAGCAGTAAAGCCGCAAAGAGAGACTTCATACAGTCCATGACTGCCAAGGGTCTGAAGATGGAAAACGGAAGCATCATCGGAGCAGATGATTTCGTGAAGCTCTACACTGAGAACAACTCAGATGCTTTCATGGAAGAGCTTGGTGACGATGACATCCCAGACTCACTCAAACCGCAATTCGTAAGCACTACTCCTGGAGCAGAAGGTGCCGCTCCCGCAGACCCGACAGCGGGATTTCTCAATGCAATGCACTTCACTCCAGTGAGGTCAATGCCAGAACATTAAAGGAGGATTAAACTATGCCCGAGTATGTAGCACCCGCCAACAATGGCGTAACAGCACAAGGCGCTCTTAACTATGCTACTGAATACAATAGAGCACTCTCACAGATGTGGCCCTACGCTCTGTATTTCGGAGCACTTTACAGCACACCCAACAACGGCAGATATCGTTGGGTAAATGCTAAGACGATTGAAATCCCTTCAATCAGCACGACCGGACGTGTTAATGCTGACCGCGATACCGTAGCGTTCGCACAGCGTAACTACGACAACGCTTGGGAGACCAAGACCCTTTCGAACGAGAGAAAGTGGAGTACACTTGTTCATCCCAAGGACATCGACCAGACCAACATGGTTACAACTATCGCGAACATCACCAATGTGTTCAACCAGGAGCAGAAGTTCCCTGAGATGGACGCATACACTGTTTCGAAGCTGTACACCGACTGGCTCACAACCAAGAATCCCCGCACTCAGGAGACTCACGTTGCCGATACCACGGTTCTTACAATTCAGAACATCCTGTCGGTATTCGACAATATGATGCTCAAGATGGACAACGCAATGGTTCCTGCGGCAGGACGTATCCTTTACGTAACGCACGAAGTCAATGTACTTCTCAAGGAAGCACAGGGCATCAGCCGTTCGATGGATATCACCAAGGGTCCTAACGCAATCGACAGACGTGTGAACAGACTTGACCAGGTAACAATCGCTCCTGTTCCGTCCACACTGATGAAGACTGCATACAACTTCACCGTTGGCTGGGCACCCGCATCGTCTGCAAAGCAGATTAACATGTTCCTTGTTCATCCGCTTGCAGTCATCACTCCCGTATCGTACACATTCTCGAAGCTCGACGCTCCCAGCGCACTTTCCGAGGGCAAGTACGTTTACTACGAGGAGTCGTTTGAGGACGCATTCATCCTCAACAAGAAGAGTGATGCTCTCCAGTTCAACGTCACTGACGCTGAAGAGACCACCACTACAACGACCACAACGACAACTACAACTACCACCACAGAATAAGGAGGTAGCTTATGTCATTGGTTGATGTAACAACTACCGTAAGGCGCGGCAATGTCTTTCTGACAGTTCCCACGAATCTCGTGGATAGATATGTCGCGAAAGGTTATGATGTTGTAGATGAGCGCGGTAACGTTGTTAAATCGAGTGAGCCTAATGATGTCACATCCTTAAAGCTCGCATACGAGAAACACGTTGCCAGAATCAAAGAACTTGAAGCTGAGAACGCAAAGCTGAAGAAAGAGCTTAACAAGTCTCAGAGGTCAGATGAGCTTAAAGCTGAGAGTTCTGCGAAACGCTCAAACAAGAAATGATGATTATCGGACCCATGAATTCCAACTCCCAATAAGTCGAGAAAGGTGGCTGAGTCAATGTATTTAACATATAGTGAGTATCAAGATATGGGTGGTACGTTAGATGAGGTCACCTTCAACGACTTAGAGTTTGAAGCAGAGGCACTTGTTAATTGGCATACGTTCAATCGATTCAAACAGGATACAACATTTCCGACTGAACTCAAGCGGCTGATGAAGTACCTTATCAGCATGGCGGCGTTTCAAAAGAATATGCTGTCAGCGAGTGGTGCTGTATCAGGAAGCTCACAAGTTCAAGGAGCTATCGCGTCACAGTCGAATGATGGTGTTTCAGTCAGCTATAACACGCTCAGCGCGAAAGAGCTGGTTGAAGATATCAAAGCAGACAGTAAGGATGCGATTGAAAAGTATCTAAACGGAGTCATGAACGAAGCAGGACGAGTAGTTTTATACAGAGGGGTGTATCCTAATGAGTAAAGCTGGCTATCCCGTTTGGTGGGAAAACACCGTAACGATATACAACAAATATCTCGATGCTCAGACAAGTTTGATTCATTGGTACCGTAATGTCGTAACTGATTGTTTTTGGCAACTGTCGGGTACAGAAGTTCGAGTCGGGGGAACGGTGCTCGATTCCAAAGCAATCGTTTGCAGAATCCCTAAAGATGACAGATATCTTGATAAACAGGATTGGATTGCTCAGCCGAATGACGCGAAGGGTAATTACTTCACGCTCGGGCAGGGTGACATCATTGTTAAGGGAGAGTGCAGTTTTGAGATTGACGAGTATGTGAGCGGACATCGTTCTACAGACTTACTCGGACAGTATCGCGATTATCAAGCGTGCATGGAAATCACAGAATGCTCAAACAATACAGGTGCAGGACGTTGCGAAGAGCACTATTTTGCGAGAGGTAAATAACATGTCGAAAGTTGTGATTAAGGTGAGCATGGACGAAGCTCTCCGAAACAAGTTGGCTGAGCTTAACACTGCTCAAACTATGCTTGCAATTCACAACCAGCTTGCAAAGATGTGTGACCCATACGTACCTATGCAAGAGGGCGCACTCGCACAGACAGTTCAGATATCTCCAAGCAGTGTTACATACACTCAGCCGTATGCAAGATATCAGTATTACGGCGAAGTGTACGGGCCCAATATCCCGATTGTAGAGAACGGAGAGATTGTTGGATGGTTCAGTCCTCCAGGACAGAAGAAACATCCTACAGGTCGTTATATGACTCACTCGACAGAAAAGCATCCACTCGCATCTTCATTTTGGGATAAAGCAATGTTACGCGACCACCGTGATGAGTTTGAGCAGTACATTAAAGAGATTTTGGGATGGAGGTTGATGGAGATTGAGCATTGATAAAAATCAAGCAGTGATTGACTTTCTGCTTGAGTGCCCAACAATAGCGAACAATCCGCTGTTCTTCAATTTCCTGAATGCACGCAATGATGATAAGCAGATAGTCACACAGTCAAACGACACTGCGCTGGATAAGCGTTATGTTGATGGAAGCATCAAGAAGCGTTATATATTCAGCATCATCGATTTTCGCTCAGTAGCCTATCAGCCGATTCCGAAAGTCATTGGATATACCAGTGAGAATGTCGAAGAGATGTTCGATGTTCAAGGAATCGTTGATTGGGTAAATGAGCAGAATGATTTACAGAACTATCCGAATTTTGGTAATGATTGTCTCATCGAATCGATGAGTACGACAGCCAGTAATCCGAGTTTGAACGGAGTTGATGTAAGCGTCACTCCAGCACTGGCAAAGTACAGTATATCAATCCAGATTGATTATATCGACAGTTCACGAGCAATCTGGAATAGTTAAAGGAGGACTTAACAAATGGCGGCAACAACTACCATCAAGCAGATTAACTTGAGAGCCGGACAGAGAGCCGAGAGAAAGCTCCTCGTAACCGTTGCAGAGTGGGAAGAGCCTACACTTGACGGAACCACCACAGGCACAGAGCAGGTTCGTGAACTTCTCGGAGCACGTACTGAGGACTCCAGTATCGCATACAATCCTGATATTCAGGAGAGTACCGATATTCTGGGCAACAACTACACTGATGTCAACAAGACTCAGCCTACTCAGAGCTTCGACCCGTTCCTCATTCTGGGCGGCTCAAGACTGGGTGCTTATCTGAACGACATCAGACGCAGAAATGCACTTTCAGAGCTTACCGGTGCATTTAAGATTTACGTCATCACAGCATTCGTTGGTTCTGACGGAGCTTACGAGACTGAGAGACATGATGACTGCACCATCACCTACGACAGCATCGGCGGAGATGCGAACGTGAACTTCCCCATCACTGTTCATTTCTCGAACAAGATTACAACGGGTTCAGTCGATAAGATTGCCCCCGACTTCACGTTCACCGAAGATGCGAATGTCTGATAATTAGAGGAGGAGTTTATGGCACTTACAGATAATGAAAACTTAAAACAGGATGATATTATTGATATCAATCTTGAAGGAATTAAGCGTAAACGTTTCCGCATCAACGGAGACCCTGATGCAATCGTCGAACTGAATCTGTCAGACCTTGGAATAATGGAACGTCTCAATGTCGGCATGGACAAGTTAGCGGATGAGATGAGCGCAATCTCAAACATCCCCGATGATGCCGACAATGAGACATTCCAGACAAAGCTGAAAGAGGCAGATGCGAAGATGCGCGAGTACGTAGATTACATCTTCGATTATCCTGTGAGTGCTGTTTGTGCGAAGTACGGAACGATGTACGACCCTCAGGACGGACAGTTCCGTTATGAGATTATCATCGATGGTCTCACGAAGCTCTACACAGACAATATTAACTCAGAATTTAAGAAGATTCAGACACGAATCAAGAAGCACACGGATAAGTACACCAACAACCCTTCAAAGAAGAACAAGAGGAGATAAATGTACTCATTACAGACTTCGGTTCAAATCGGTCAAGCATCATTCGAGATACGCAACAAGGGCGATTTCCGAATGGTGCTTGATTGTTTTGAAGCACTAAACGACCCAGAACTCTCTGAGAGTGAGAGACTTTATTCAGCCTTGATTATATTTTACGAGGACTTTGAGGATATCATTGATGTGATTAAGCATGAAGATATCTTGTTCGAGTTGAGCACGGCGATGATGAAGTTCTTTAACTGCGGAGAAGAAGCTCAGAGCAACACGGACGGACATAAGCTCATCGATTGGAAGAAAGATTCCAATCTGATATGCTCGGCTGTAAACAATGTTGCAAAGCAGGAAGTGCGTGCGCTTGAGTATCTGCATTGGTGGACATTCGTGGGCTACTATACAGCAATCGGAGATTGCCCGCTCACAACAATTATCTGCATACGTAGCAAAATCGCACACGGCGAGAAACTTGATAAACCCGAAAAGAAGTTCAGAGATGAGAATCCTGAATTTTTCAATATCGACATGAGGAGTTCTGAACAGCAGTGGGCAGAAGATTATGTTAAGCAGTTATGGGGAGGTGAACAATAATGGCGGATACAGATATCTCCCTTTCCGTTGGATTAGACGTAAGAGACGCTGAGAAGACAGCGAAAGATTTACAGAAAGAAGTTCGTAAGATTTTTGAGTCACGAGATGGTGAGCAGTCTGCGGCAATAACCAATCTCGAATTGCAGATGAAGAAGACGTATGAAGCGGCTGACCTCTTGCAACACAAGATGGAAGAGATGCGCAACATGCCTCCCATGCGCACACAGGCGTTCGAGGAGCTAGACAATGAGTTTGACAGACTTTCAGCTAAATATGAGCAGTTATCGAGAGACATAAACGATGCCGCGATGGCAAACACGAGTGAGGACATCATGAACAAGATGGTGGATGAACTTGATGGGGTCGGGCTTGCGATGGATAGAGTCATGGCACAGCGCGATAAGATGCTTAAAGACGGCACAGCGTTTATACCACCCGAAGAGACTGAAGCCTACATCAAAGCACAGCAGGACCTCGATTTGCTGTCAGATAAGATGAAACAGCAGATTATCAGACACACTGAGATGACTGATAAAGAGATTGAGAACTATGAGCGCATACAGGCGGCGGCTGAGAATGCCGGTGCCGCTGAGCAAGCCAGACAGATGAAGACCGAACAATCTGAGATGCGTCATGGATTCGCGTCAGCAACTCGAAGCGTCATGGGCTTAAATCTCGCAGTGAGAGGTATCGGCAGACTCATTCCTGGAGTTTCGACTCGTGCTACAAGCGCAATCGCGTCAGCGTCACGTGGACTCATTCGTCTTGCGTCTCTCACAAAGAATGACCTCATCGGTGCTGTTAAATCTTTGGGTGCAGTCATCATGAAATTACTTACTGCGCTGATGTCGCATCCCGCTGTATTAGCGATAATTGCGGCGCTGAGCATTCTGATTGTCAAGCTCGTACAGACCAAGAAGATGATGGACTCTCTGGCAAAGGTATTTAAGTCGTTCGCCAAAGAAGCATTAGAGTTTCTGAAGACAATTCCGAAACGTCTCGCAAATCTTGCGAAGTTGGTGTTCAATATCGGAACATCCGTTGAGCGATTTTTCATCAAAGGCGTAGCCACGCTTATTCAAAAGCTGTCATCGCTGAAGGGTGTTGTATCTGAGAATCTGAAATACATGGTACAGTGGAACAAAGGTGTGAACGACATCAACAAGTCGATGTCAAACCTCACATCTTCAGTCGCGTATCTGAAAGGTTCTATTACAACAATCATCGCTCCGATACTCAACTCAGTTGAGCCTGTATTGACTAAGATTACAGACAGACTTGCAGAGGTTGCAACATCGGTTGGAATGTTCATTGCTCAGTTGACTGGGCAAAGTAAGTTTCAGCGTGCAATTCGTGAGCAGAAGGACTATGCTGAAGCACTCAGAGGAACCAATGAGCAGTTAGCATCATTCGACAAACTGAATGTCATTAACGACTCAAAGGGTGGCGAAGATGATTTCCCGATTAAGTTTGAGGAAGTCGATGTCGAGCCTTTGAATCTTCACATCTTGGAAGAGCTGTTTGAGAAAGCTCAGAGCATGGCTGAGAAGTTCACAAAGGCGATTAACAGCATCCCGTGGGATGACATCAAACAGGGCGCTGAAGATGCGGCATACGGCATCTCGAATCTTGTAAACGGAATTACAGGAACAAACGGCATCGGCTCTGCTGTTGGAACCGCTCTGGGAGAGGTTATAAACACGGTTCGTACATTCTTTGACGGAATATTCGATGAGAGAACTGGAATCGATTTCCAAGCGTTTGGAGAGCAAATAGGAGACTTCTTCACAGACGCTATTGATACAGTAAAGTGGAAAGATATCGGAAAGACGATTTGGGACGGATTTAGAAGCGCACTCAAAGCGATGCGCGGATTCTTGAAGAAAAGTCCTGGAAAGAAACTGGGAAAAGCATTTTCAGATTTCCTGTCAGGTGCTCTCGGAGAAGCGAATCTCAATTGGAATGAGATTGATGCGACTCTTGAAGATATCGTATCAAACATCGCCGATTTTCTCAACGAGATTATAACTCCTGAGAATTTCGAAAAGGTCGGCACTACGCTCAGTAACGTCATGAACTCAGTTGTAACTGCGGCCAAAACGTTCGCTAATGATGTACATTGGAACGAATGGGGCAAAGCGATATCAACTGCAATTAACAACTTTTTTGGAAACGGTGGATGGAATCCTACATGGACCGCTGAGGCAATCAATAAGTGGGTGACAGGACTTGAGGACATGCTGTATCAAGCAATCACGGGAATCGAGTGGAATAATGTCAGCGATAAGATTGTGACATTCTTATCAGAGATTGATTGGAAGTCAATCGGAGATAAAGCTGTACAGATTTCACAAGAGTTGCGTGAAGGACTCAAGAAAGTCTGGGAAGAGTTGAAGCGTCAAGGTGTTGTTGATGATATCATGTCAGTTGTCGTTGACCTATTCAACGAATACAGACAGTGGGTGAAGTTCTTTAAGCAGATTAAGCGTGAAGTATTCTGGAAAGCATTTGATGAGTGGCTTTGGGGAGACCTCGATGGGGGAAATAACACGCCAAACGGACCTGTCGTAAACGGCTCAGCAATCAGCTATGGAAATTCTAATACTACGACTGGTAATGGTGTGAGATATCTCACCGAACAAGAGATGTGGGAACTCACGCATCCTGGACAGAGCTACGCACAGAATAAGGCGGATGAGACACTTAAAGAAACAAAGAGAATCGCTGACAGTATCACCGACACAGAGAAGTTTATACTTCGCATCTGGGAAGAGCTTGGCTCAGACAAATTCAAATCACTTACAGGAGTGGTATTTGGGGGAGACCTCGTGTCTCTCACATACAAGCAAAAGCAGGAGCTTTATACTTTACTCAAGCAGAAAGGTTATGCGTCCGGTACTGTAATTCCTCCGAGTGCATCTGAGTTCCTCGCAAAGGTCGGAGATAATAATCGTGAGACCGAGGTCATCTCACCGCTCTCAACAATCAAGCAAGCATTGATGGAAGCACTCTCAGAACAAAATATCAATGTAACTTTCCAAGTTGAGGGTGACCCTGAAGGAATCTTTAAGATTGTGCAACGGGAAGCTCGTACATTCAACAGAAAGACAGGAAGTCCAGCATTCGCGGGAGGTAGATAACATGTCATTTCAAGGATACTTAGTGAGAGTCGCAAGTACAGAAAACAGCAATAATTGGTACACGATTCCACACTCGTTAATAGCTGAAGGAGCCTATGACGCTACATACTCTGCCTTAGACTCGAACTCGACTCGAAATGGTAATGGAGTGTTAGACAGAAACGTTTTACCTCATAAAGTTGCGCATTGTGTTATCGGTTTGAGAGAGAATCTTACAGAATCAGAAATTGGACAACTTTTCGGAGCGAGCGGTGGCATATCAACTCGATATGCCAACGCTCTTGAAAAATCAATCTATGTCAAGATGTGGATTCCCGAAGAAAACGACTACATTACCTCGTTGTGTTATGTTCCTGACATACAGTTCAAGATTAAACAAATCAAGCAGAGTCCTGCTGAGATTAAGTATGGACCGTGTACGCTTGAGTTCATCGGATATTAAGGAGGCACACAATGATTGATTACGAATACGCTGATTTGTTCTATGGCTCACATGCTAAAACATGGATATTCACGTGCATAGACCCTGACGTTCAGCTGACCTTTTCCAACGATGATATTGTCCAGGAAAGCATATCGTTAGAGCGTGGAATGTGCGAGACTGATTTCTTTGCATACGGAACATATTCTTCAAATAGTATTCGTGTGAGTGTGTTTAAGACAGAAGAACAGTTCAAAGGTAAGAGATTCTTAGTCGATGTAGTCCTGGACAATCATACCGAAGCTCCTTTAACTGTCGGTACATTCACTTGCGAATCTGACAATTTATCATCAGACCGCAGAAGTAGAGAGCTGGTAATGTATGATGACCTCTACAAGTTGAGTGAATTAGACGTTGCCTCGTGGTACAATCACTTCTTTGATACGGATGAGCCTGTTTACATGGTGCAATTCAGAACTAGCTTTTTCGAGGAGTGTTTGCACATTGACTACGAACTTGCGGACAGTCAAGGAACAGCACTGTCTGCCGACTTTATGCAGATAAAGAAGGCGGCTAATTACCGAACGTTGATGGCAAGCACGGTGTTAAAGAGTATCCTTGTAGTAAATTGTGTCAACGGCATGATGACTAACATCAACAAGTTTAGATTTGTGCGCATTAAGGAATATGACATACACTTAGAACCGCCCTTTTCACATTGGGATATTATTCCGGACATTGTTCTCGACAACAGCAAGTTTTATAACTGTAATTACGAAGAGTATCAGGTTTTATATGTTGACGGAATGCGCGTTACAATCGACCCCGACCACGTAATATTTATCGTTATTCCCACTTATGATTTGCCTGATGTAGACAATACTCTTGATATAAGCTACGATAACATGTTTTTCAGAGGTATTGAAACTTCCGAAATAACATCGATGCTCACTGCCAACTACGAGAAAATTCATCGTAGAATCAGTTTCACTCCAGCACGAATCCAACTTCGCGGCAATCTCTGTTATGAGCCTGGAGATGTTGTTCAGGTTGACATAGATGGTAAGACGATTTATACTGTAATTGTAAAGCAAACAATTACAGGCGTACAGGGCTTGACAATGACATTATCTTGTCAAGGAGATGAGCGATTCTCAAACCCATTGTCGGTTGAGTCTGCATCTTATGATGACTATGCCGGTTCGGACCCAAGCTCTACTGGCTCAAGCGTAGTCGCGAATCCTGATGAGGATGCTACTGATGAGCTGACGAAAATCAAAATCAACGGGACCGTTTATGACGTAGCTGGCGGCGGGACATCTACTGCTTACGTTACTCAGAACGTAGTTTCACGTGAGATTCAGCAGAACGAGGTTACCGTTGTTCAAACATCGTTTAACACAAACAAAGGGACCAGTGCGATTTTCAATGGTCAGGCACTTATCACAAGCTCGGCTGATTCCGTTGTAACTGTCAAATACTATCTTAATAATGAGCTTGAGGACTATATTGGAGAACAAACGCTCGTAGCAAGTGGAACAACAATGCTTCCGCTGTATAAGAATTTTCCTGCGTTAGACCCTGATACGACTTACGCTCTTAAAGTTACAATGACATCGAGTGCTGGAACAGTAACACTCAACGCTCTTAACTTGCATGGTTCGATTATCTGCTATAATCTCAGTGAGATGCAGGGTGTTGTCACCGCGAGTGATGTGGCTGTTGCCCATACTTCTTATGAAGGTACTGACGATGTTATCTGGGTTGCTTACATCGAGAACGGGCTGTTGAAAGTTAAGTTCGCGACAGATTCAGACCCGATTGTTTGGGCGAGCCACGATATCCCTCGAATTACAGGGGCGCGTGCTATTAGTATGGCGTTTAACTCCAATATTGAAGGTAACTACAGTTATCATGAGTTTGTCACAACCCCCAGACCGTTTATTGCATATATTAAGGGACAGGCAATTTATCTGTTGGATTTAACAGATAATTCTAATACTTTAATAGTTAGTGGAAATGTTACAGATGTTTCTCTTGTACGTGCTCCTAAGTTTATACAGGCAGGAACAGATTTTGGATTTGCGATGTTCTTCTTGATGGAGAATCAGCTTTATTATAAACAACTGATTGACGGGGTGTGGTATGATGCCGAAGTTATCGAGCTTACTTATCCTGAAGGGACAATATTTAAGAGTATAGAGGCGTTCATTACTTGGGATTTCCGTGTCGGAGTTTTGATAACTACAACATCTGGAGAAATGTCTCAGCTTATCAGTTATTTTGAAGGTTTGAGCAACTTGATGAACGAACATATTGAGTTTAGTATGACTGCAAGTTTACAAATGTCTGAAATTTTGCATCATACAACTAAAAATCCTGATGAGCATATAGCAGTGACACTTATGTCAAGCATCAGTGTGTTATGGGGGCATACATCACTCCCCGTATCTATTGAAAACACATCTGGAACAACAATACAAGTCGCATTTGACTATCCGGTAACTACTGGAACTGCGACAAGCGCAATGTTCACTTTACAAGATAGTAATGGGGTATTCTATACTTGTGAGGGTGTAACAACCAATAATGGAATATTAGTATTGACGTTCGAGGCGTTTGATTTAGCGGCGTATGCAACAAATATTACGCTCACATATACTCAGCCTTCAAGCGGAGGTTTAATGTCGCCTGCTGTTCCTGTAGAAACATTTTCGCAAACATTTGTTCCCGTAGGATTGAATCCGCCTCAAATCAATCCTCCCGCAGTAGTGTCAGTCGTAAACGATTCCGCAGGTGAAACACTTACAGTTACATTTGATGAAGATATCACAAATACGGACTTCTCAGGAGTTTTAAGTCATTTTGGCGTTTCATTATCTGAGTATAAATACACCCCTAATGGTCCTCTGCAAAGCACAACACGCACAGTTACCGAAATAACAAAAGTATCAAGCACTGTTTTGCGTATGACTTTAAGCACTCCTAATATTAGTTCTGCTGTTGGAGATGTGACATTAAGTTATGATGGACTAGGAGGATTGCGTGGTTATGGCGGACCTGCTAGTGCATTCGCTGAAAACTTCACACCTGTTGGGTTGACTTGGAAAGGTCATCAAAATGAAGAAGAGCATATTGCATTGAGAGGCTCCATGCAAATGACTATATCGCAGATACAGCACTATACTGCGAAAAATCCTGATGAACATATTGCGCTTGGTATGAGTGCAACAATAACAATTACAGACATACATGAAATAGGATAAGGAGGTAGTTTATGTCGCATTTTGATAAGAAAGTGAGTTTTGATATTCATAATCGTTTTGATGTCGAAGTTATTGATGCTTCAACAGGAGAGGTCAAACAAAAAGCCCAAGCTACTAACATAATTTGCAACAATCTATGGAGCTTATTCTTTGGGCGTAATGAGTTCGGAAGTCAGACACACTTTGGGTCTGGTACAGGAACTCCTTCCGTGTCCGACACACAGCTATTTACTCAAATTGGGTATAAGTCCAATGTTCGTATGAACGGATATTATCCGGATAGAAACTATTATTATAATGATTTGAAGAATAAAGTGGCTTGCTATGAAGGCCTAATAACATTGGGAACTTCTGAGTACAATGGAAATACAATAACCGAAGTTGGTCTCGGAAACGGAAGCTCTATAGCTACTCATGCAATGTTACAGGATATGAATGGAAATCCCATCTCCATTGCTAAGACAAGCACGGATATAATTAACATATACTCAAAGCTTTATGTGCATTATGACGTATCAAATGGTGTATTTCTCGTAAGTCGTGTCGCTCGCGGAAGCGACAACTATGGTTATGGATGGACAGCAATACTCGGCTCATTATTTGGCATTGCGTCATTGGACATACACACCGATTATCAAAATCCATGCTACTTTATTAACGGAACTCAAATGTCTAGTGGGGGCGCGTTTAGATGGTATATAGATTCCGCAAATAAAATAATGCGCTCGTCTGTATTTAGAGTAGATGTTGATGTCGCGAATATCAGGGGAATATCACATATAGAGACGCGGTGCAATTCTTATAGAAACGCGTCAGGCATTACAGATGCAGATGAGTTTGTAATAACACTTCCGTCATGGAATCCTTTCAATATCACAAATGAGAGCGTTGGAACTGGAGATGGAAGTACCACACAATTTAAAACAAAATTTGACTTCCCGTATAATGCAACTGTTTACATAAACGGCACTGCAATGACTTCAGGCGTTACTGTTAAAAAATATCCTTGCGTTGCATTGACAGGCGAAAATCAGCATACTACTCATGCGATGATAAGATTGGATGACGGCTCAACAGATGCTTGTAATATTCCAAGGTTCGGTGGACAGCGATATGGCTATTTCAGAAATCTTCTGTCCGATTCTAATGATGGTCCTACTACATGGAGAGGTAAATATTCAGATGACTTTGTAAACTGGACAGACATCAATGGAAATACTGACGCAATATCTAAAAAGGCAAAATACTTTTACTGCCCTAGTAACGATTACTACAATCAAATGGCATCGTATGATGGGTATAACATTGTATTTGACACTCCTCCTGCGAATGGTGATGTAATTACGATAGACTACACAACGGATTATATTCCTAAAGATACGGACCATGTGCTTGATATACAGCTTACTCTTCAGTTCGGTGAGTACACCCCCACTCCATAAAGGAGGTGATATTTAGTGGCTACTACACCTAGACCATTGGCATTTGAACGAATTTTGAATGTCGCTTCAGGAGTTTCGCAATCGGGCATGACAGTGCAAGATGATGAAGGTAATGGCAAGATTTATTACAACAAAGCGGGCACAGTTTGCTACAAAGACGCAACAGTAACTCAAGGACATTGGCAGAGCATGTCATTGGGTAATGAAGTTGAAACATCCGAAACGGACGTGAAAGAGCTATCAATAGATGACCCCGTTGTTGGAAATGTTTACATGCTCACTGTAGAGTCTGACATATCACATGACAACGTGATGCTGTCAAAGAATGGAGTGAGCTTGGGGGTTGTAAATTAAAAATGTTTCACGTGAAACATTCTGCAAAGGAGGAGAAGTATGGCAACAAGACAGGAATTTTGCAACAAGCTGTTAGAGTATTATCTCGCCCACAGCGCATACATCGGCGGCGCTAACGGTCAGACACTCTTTGACTTAGGAATCAAGGGAATCGTGAACTGCGAGAACGGATATGAGGGACGCAATCATGCAAATGACCTCTATCGTGATTTCTCGTTCATCGCGAAACTCTGTAAAGAAGGTTGTGACCTTGGTAAGTCTCGTGGTGGAGACTGCTCTGGAATCAATGTCGGGGCAATGCGAGAACTCGGAATCATCCCGACCACAGCAGACTATAGGGCCTGTGAGTTCCAAGCGGCGGGAACTGCTGTTCCGCTTGATGACTTACAGCCTGCTGATTTCGTGTTTGACAAAAAGAAGAACGCCACCCACATGGGAACGTACATCGGAGATGGCTACGTAATCGAGGCTAAGGGAAGAGATGTAGGAGTGGTAAAGCGCAAGCTGTCAGAGGGTCCGTGGGTTATAGGTGGACGCCTTGATTGGTTTGATGGAGATATTCCTGTGCTTAAAAGAAATCTCAAATACATTCCCGACAATCTGATGAAGGGCGAAGATGTTAAGCAGTGTCAGAAGAGACTGAAGCTCAAAGATTGTGATTGTGGTGAAATCGATGGAGTCTTTGGAAAGAAGACACAAAGCGCAGTGTCGCTTTTTCAGCTTAATCACGACTTAGAGATTGATGGCGTTGTAGGACAGAAGACTTGGGCAAAGCTGTGGGAATAAGATGAAGCTACGTGATTTTACTGTACCGGAATTAGATAGATTCCGTGCCTTGTGTAATTTTACTGAGTGTGAACTTCAATATTTTAACCTTCGGGCACGTGATAAATCGAATGTTGAGATTGCATTGGAAATGAACGTCAGCGAAGCTCAGGTCAGTAAACTCGCAAAGCGTGTTAAGTCAAAGATTCTCAGAGTGATATAAAAACTGTATAATTTTTGTAGAGGAGACGTACAAGTTGTACGTCTCTTTTTATTTTACAATCAAGTCATCAAAGCGAAAGGAGAGCAGGCGATGCAGGACATTAGCACAGCACTGGTTAAAGTGATAGCAGACAAGAAATGTTCCTCATTGCTTGCTTTTATTGAGGTGCGAGATGGCATACATATTCAACAATCCAAATCCGAAGAAAATTCTTGTGGGCGACTGCGTGATTCGCGGAATATCAATTTTAACGGACAAGCCATGGGAATACACGTACATCGAGATATTGATACAGGGATATGACATGTACGACATGCCCTCATCAAATGAAGTGTGGGGCGCGTATCTGAAATCTCAAGGCTATTCAAAGAGACTCATACCAAACACATGTCCTGACTGCTATACAATCAAAGACTTCTGCGAAGACAATCCGAAAGGTCGCTATCTTCTCGCCACTGGCACACATGTAGTCGCCGTAATCGATGGGGATTATTACGACACATGGGATTCAGGAAATGAAATTCCAATTTACTACTTCACAAAGGAGGTATAAATCATGTCGCCTTACAATTCAAACTTCAATCAATACAACAACGGTTATTCGGGCTACACTCCGCCTATGCAGAACTTTGTTCCGACTCCTCCCCCTCAGCCTGATACAAGCATCATCTGGGTACAAGGGGAGGGCGGTGCAAAGGCATTTCCCGTACAGAATGGTAAGAGCGTAGTTCTTTTTGACTCAGAGAGTGAGCACTTTTTCATCAAGACAGTTGACGCAAGCGGTATGCCTCAACCTCTGAGAATCTTCAGCTATAGTGAGACGAACGGAAACGATATGAGGTCAAATGAGATTGACACATCTCAGTTTATAACACGCGATGAGTTTGAGGAAGCTCTCGAAAAGCTCAGGAGCAGACAGCAAGCTCAGAATCAGAACAACACATATCAGAGGAAGGAGCATAAGAATGGCAAACCCTCTATTCAATGAGCAGATGAACAAAGGTTTCATGAATCAGTTCAATCAATTCAAACAAAACCCAATGCAATTTCTCGTAAATCACAAAGTCAATATCCCTCAGCAGTTTGCTAATGACCCTCATGGGGCAGTTCAACATATGTTGAATAACGGACAGATGACTCAACAGCAACTCAACTCACTCACACAGATGGCTCAAAAAATGGGAGTAAAACTTTGATATTAAGGTGATTGCGCATAAGCCTTGATATAAATACTGACAAATGTCACTAACCACAAAAAGTTATGTGGTAGAAAGGAGACAAAATGGCACTTACAGATTCTAGCAATGGAATGTATATGCCTGTAGCACCTGCGTATGGCGGGGGCGGTTCCGGCTTTGGCGGCTGGGGCGGTGATGGATGGTGGGTTATCCTCTTCCTCTTCGCTCTGATGGGCAACGGCTGGGGCAACGGCTTTGGTGGGGGCTTTGGAAATGCTCAGATGGGCTTTGATTTTCCTTGGCTTCTTAATGGACAGTCTGGAATTAACAACAACACCAACAACGGATTCCAGAATGCTCTTATCAATGACAACATTACTTCAGTTCGTGATGGAATTGCGGACCTGTCAACTCAGCTCTGCAACGGATTTGGTAATGTTGCTACTCAGCTTTGTGGAGGATTTGCCGGCGTTACAGCAAGCGTAAATAACGCTCAGAACGCTGTAGCTCAACAGCTCTACAGCAATCAGATTGCTGACCTTGAGAGGAGCTTCGCCGCTCAAACTGCATCCACGCAGGGCATGAACGCCATCCAGTCACAGTTAGCACAGTGTTGCTGTGACAACAGGGTTGCAACAAACGACCTGAAGTACACAATCGCCACTGAGAACTGTGCAGACCGTGCCGCGTTATCAGACGGACTTCGCGATGTTCTGACAGCTACACAGGCACAGACCCAGAGAATCCTCGACCAGTTATGCCAGGACAAGATTGATGCGAAGAACGATGAAATCTCCGCACTCCGTCAGCAGATTGCGATGAAGGACCTTGCGGCTTCACAGGTTGCACAGAACGCATTCATCCAGCAGGGATTCAGCAATGAGGTAGACGCTCTGTATAACCGTCTGAACAGTTGTCCTGTTCCCACAACTCCGGTTTATGGACGCACCCCTATCTTCACTTGCAATAACAACCCTTGCGGGTGCGGATGCGGCAGTAACTTCTAAGGAGGTGTGTGACTGTGGCAGAGTTTACGAAGAATGAGGTTCAGACAGTCAATCCGAACCAGCCCGTTACACTGAACACAAGTATCGGATGTAACAAAGGCTATGTATACCACCGAAATGGAAGCGGTATTGTAACTCTCCGTGGCATCACAAGTAATTGCTTCGCACGTTATCAAGTGACCTTCAACGGAAACATCGCCATCCCCGATGGCGGTACAGTTGGGCCCATCTCAGTAGCACTCGCACTTGACGGAGAACCTCTGCTCACGAGCAGAGCAATCGTCACTCCTGCGGCTACAGCAACAGACCCGCCCACACAGGAGAATTTCTTTAACGTGACCAGTACGGCGATTATCAGCGTGCCTAAAGGATGTTGCTTCAATGTCAGCGTAGAGAATACGTCTGAGAGCGCGACACCTGCTACGACACCTGCGCCTGCAATTCTTGTGCAGAATGCCAATTTGACAGTTGCACGTATAGCCTGAGAAAGGAGGGCACCAACATGATGAATGAATTATACGACTTGTGTGAGAACTTGAAGGATGACATCAAGGAACTCAACAAGAAAGGTGACATCTCTCCGACTGAGCTTGAGCGTGCGTACAAGGCAGTTGACATCATCAAAGACATCAAGACTATCGAAGCGATGGAAGACGCAGGTAGTTCATCCTATCGCGGCAATTCGTATGAGGGCGGTTCCTACAACTCTTACGAACGCGGCGGTAACAGTAGAGAGGGCGGACAGAGCAACAGAATGCCTTACTACATGTATGATGAGCCTGGGATGAGTAACGCTCGTAGAGGTCGCGATGGCGATGGTGACGGACGCTACAGTGAAGAGTCAAGTTATCGCAGAGGACGCGATGCGATGGGAAGATACACCAGTCGCGATGGCGGTTACAGCGGTCACGATGACAAGGAGCAGATGATGCGTCAAATCGAAGAGATGAAACGCAAGATTCAGCAGATGTGAGACATCAGATAGAGGGAGAGTAAAATCTCCCTCTTTTTAGGAAAGGAGACGGTTATGGACTTAGTTGCGATAGAGGATGCAATCAGCATACTCGAGGAAAGCGATACCACGCCCGAGAACGTGTCTGAGCTTGCAAGCCTATATATTTGTAGGGATAATCTACAGAATCGATTAGAGACGCTTCCAGACGCTATAACAGACGAATTAAGCGATATACTTCCGTATTACACTAAATATCGAGACATAAAGCGCAGATATCAGATGCATCAGACAACTGAAGGCGAGGTCATTAAAGGGATAAAAGATGTCTGCCGTGAACTCAGTGAGTTTATAGGTGTTCTGTATTCAGGCACAGATATGAACAAAGAGCGATTATGTATCAAACAGATGCTCGTACAACTCGATGAGAAGTACAACAAATAAGAGACTTTCAGAGTCTCTTTTATTTTTTGGTAAAAATTTTCAGGAAACCTATTGACAAATGATTAAATGTGTTATACTATGTTTACGTAGTCAAGAGATGTTTCACCGAGGAGGTAACGATATGGCGCACATCAAAGAAATCCGCGTTCACGCAATCGCTTGGAGGCCCGGACATCATGGGATGAAAGCTGGGTACTACTGGACAGACTGTTGCTTCAGAACGTTCACAGACGATAACGGAAATTCTCGTTACTACGTCAACAGCGAAGAGACAACGAAAGAAGAGGGCAATGAAGAGTACGCATGGATTCGCAAGAGCAACGCAGAGTTTCAGAAGACTAGAGAGTGTTCAGAGTTCTTAAAGCGCGAGAAGAAGTCAGCCGATTGGGCTAAGAAGAACGGATATACAGACAGCTATCATGCACTTACTGCTGAGATGACTTTCAGACGCGAAGTTAATGAGTATGATATCACTTACGAGCAGATGATTGAGGGTCTCAAAGGTTCGATTGACCAGTACACAGACTATATCGACAACCCCCGTCAGCAGAAAGAAGCAGAAGCCGCAAACGCAAAGATTTACAAAGAGATTGCAGAGCTTGAGAAATTGATTGCAGAGCGCAAGTAAGGAGGGATGAGTATGACGAAGAGATGGACAGATTTACTTCCGGGAGATGTTTCAAGAAGACTTGCAGAATGCCGAAACACACGAGATGATGTTCAGATTCTTGTCAACGTAAAGTGGGCATTCATGAAAGAGCGGGGCAAAGACAAAGAGGGCTTCACCAAAGAAGACGCACTTGTAGATATACTCGACTTGCTTGACAGCAACAGTCAGTATCTCGACCTGTCAAGAGAAGAGTATGACGCGCTGTGGAAGGAGTGATGAGATGCTTAGTTATAACAACTTTAACGTGAATCCGAAAGGACGAAAGACCGGTGATTGTTGTGTCAGAGCTATCGTGGGCACTCTGAAAATCACGTATGATGAAGCGATTGACAGATGTGCTTACTGGGCAAAGAAGAAGTGCTACGGCATCACAGACAAGCAGATAGTCGAGCTTGTGCTGAAAGAGTACGGGTACGTGAAGATGAAACAGCCGCGCAAAGCTGACGGCACGAAGTACACAGTCGGAGAGATGGACAGAGTGCTGACGAAGAAAGAGCTGAATGAGGGAGTGCTTGTCACTGTCGCGAATCATCACACATGCATCACCAACGGAGTCGTTCAAGACATCTGGGATTGCAGAAGTAAGTCAGTCGGAAACTACTACGTGAAAGCACGATGAAAAAATTTCAAATTAGTGGTTGACAATTTTCTAAAAGTGTTATACTATATTTACGTAGTCGATAGATAACACTCGAAAACTCGAAAAACTTCGAAGGAGGGCACAAGATGGTAGACATCAAGATTGACAAATCGAATAAGTGCAACGGCGATTATTCGCTGTTCGTGACGTTCGACTTCGACATGAAGATTGTCAACATCATTCGCGAACTGCCCAGTAGATACTGGTACGCAGAGCAGAAGATGTGGGAGATACCGTTCAACAAGCTGGGCGAGTTAGTCAGCAAAATCGATTGGACAGAGATTGACATCAACGGCGAGTATATCATGACAGAGAAGCCCAAAGCAAAGATGCCTGAGAACTTCAAGTTCAAGACTCAGCCGTATGACCATCAGATAGACGGATTCAACTTCGGACTTCAGTATGACAGATGGTTGTTGGGCGATGAGATGGGACTCGGAAAGACAAAACAAGTAATCGACATCGCTGTTGCAAAGAAATTTCAGAAAGGATACAAGCACTGCTTGATTATCTGTGGTGTGAACGGACTTAAGTGGAACTGGCAGAACGAAGTTGGGATTCACTCAGATGAGCAAGCCTACATTCTTGGGCAGAGAGTTCAGAGAGACAAGATAGTTATCGGAAGCAACTCAGACAAGTACACAGACGTGATGAAGCTGTCAACGAATCCTGCATACTTCATCATTACAAACATCGAGACATTAAGAAACGATGACATCACCGCAGAACTTCAGAAACTTTGCAAGAGCGGCGAGATTGGAATGATTGCTTTTGATGAGTGCCACAAAGCGAAGAACGCACAATCACAGCAGGGCAAAGGAATACTCAAGCTGAGTGCCGAAACGATGATTGCGATGACGGGAACTCCGTTAATGAATCAGCCGCTTGACTTATACATCATACTGAGGTGGCTGGGATATGAGAAACACGCTTTCTACAGTTTCAAGAATCACTACTGCGTGATGGGCGGGTACGGAGGATATGAAGTCGTTGGGTATAAGAATCTTGAAGAGCTTCAGGAGCAGTTACAAAATATCATGCTTCGCAGAAAGAAAGAAGAGGTGCTTGACCTTCCTGAGAAGACTTACATTGATGAGTACGTTGACATGACGCCCAAGCAGACACAGATTTACAAAGAAGTCACAGCAGACATCAAAGCAAGCATTGACCAGATAAAGATGGCGAACAACCCGCTTGCCGAACTCATCAGAATGAGACAAGCAACTGGGTACACGGGTATTCTTTCGAGTCAGATTAAAGAGTCAGCAAAACTTGACAGACTCGAAGAGCTTGTTGAAGAAGCTGTTCAGAACGGAAAGAAAGTAGTCATCTTCAGTAACTGGACACAGATGACTGATGCGATACATGACAGAATACTGAACATGGGCTGGGCGCCGTTAGTCATCACTGGCGAGACCAAAGACGAAGACAG
>JAEEGL010879290.1_pt1 | contig 64427 bp, 106 predicted proteins | sample 9134231 | NCBI WGS metagenome assembly JAEEGL01 (sample SAMN16246548, study PRJNA631951) | gut metagenome | biome: gut microbiome; feature: rumen; material: fiber-attached | host: Bos | place: Iran: Karaj | collected 2018-10
ACATGAGCGTGAACCCGGACACGAAGAAGGTGCTGGTTATTAAGAAGTGGCTCGTCCACGGGACTACGGGGAAGTCGGCCGGTCAGGTGGGGCTACACGGGTTCGACCGCGGGAACAGGATAGGGGACCTCGCGTACAACGACAGCGAGGGCAGCGGCAACATGCGCCACGACTATACCGGCGACTACCTGTTCGCCTTCGACGCTGAGGACCTTACCGACTCGAAGGACGAGGCGCGTCTGGGCAAGGTATACCGTACGAGCAGGTACGGGTCGACCAAGATAATGTTCAAGGCGTCCGGCTACAAGATATACCATTCCGGGGACGAGGAGAACCAGGTGATATTCGATTACCACGAGCCTACCGGGTGTTTCCTTATCATGTCCAGGGACGATGCCGGGGAGATGTCGATGCCGGCGAAGAGGACCAACAGGGACGAGTGGCTGGACGACTACCAGGTTGTCGGCCGCGGGAAGGACGGGAAGGCCAGGGTACTGTTCAGCGCGGAGAACCTGAAGGACTGCATACGGTGGGTCCTGAAGAACGGCGACACGTACGCCGGGATGATGTTCAAGTGGAAATAGGGTTCAGGGAGTTCCTGATTCTGGATGCTGCGGCGTAGACGTAGCGGTTGTGTCCCCGCCACGGATGGTCCTTGCGTAGCCTGTACATGGCGGGCTTCTCGTATTCGGCCTCGGCGATGGTGAGTACCCTTCGGTTCTGCTTCCTTGCCATCTTCAGTATAGCCGGTTCGGAGAGGTACCGGATGTGTCCTCCCTTCCCCATTCCATGTGTGATTGGGAGTGGCTTGGTGTTCTCCACGTCGTCCTTGGCGACGGCCAGGATGACTAGGGGGTCACCGGGAACGTCGATGATTACGTAGTAGTGGCTACGGTCGAGGGCGAGCTTGTTGACGGCCCTTCTGGCGAAGGACAGGAAGATGGCCAGGTAGGCGGCGTTGTAGAGCGATTCTAGCATTTCCCGGAGTACTTGTAGGTGATTTCGTGCCTGAGTGCGTACGGTACCAGGATATCCCGGACGAACTCGTGGAGGATGAGGTTGAACCCGACGTCGTCCGGGGTGTAGTGGTCCATGATGACGATGCCGCTCACCCTGGCGAACTCATGCTGGTTCCTGAAGGAGATATGCACGTCTGCGGGGGAAGTTACAGTGTTGACCTTGTGGCATACGATGAAGTCCTCTGCATTCGTACCGGGTACCGCCTTGAAGTGCCAGTTACCGAGCTTTTCGGAATTGAAGAATTTACCGTGGAGCCACGAGAAGAACTCCTCCGCGCCTTCGGTGATTTCCAGGCAGTCCCTGGTGACGAATGCCGGTTCTTCCTCGGGTTTCTCCGGTGCATCCGCGTGGAGGAGGCCGTTGCGGATTTTGTCCAGTTCCTCTGCGCTGGCTTCTGTGGTGTCGAGCATCTGGTCGCGGAACATCTCGAATTCGGTTGTGTCAGAGACGAGGACAAGGAATGTGTCGGACGATGCGTCGGAGGTTTCGTATGTTATGCGGACGTCGAAATGGTGGTTGTCACTTCCCTTGTTCCTCTCGGTGATGCCGAAGTAGTTTACCTTGTCCTTGCGGAAGAAGTGTTCGCTCTTGACTGACTGGTCGTTGTCGTCAGTGCGGAAGGATACGAATTCCTGGTTTTCCATTTTAGTTCTCCTTTAGTTGCATGGATGAGAGTGTTTCGTATATTTCGACGTAGTTGTCCAGGGTGTTGATGTTGCCGCTCAGCGGGAATATGCGCCGTTCTTTGATTAATTCCTGGAACGATGGTGACAGTTTCGCTTTGGGATACCCGGCACAGAAGTTCACGTCCGGGAGCTTCTTGTTGAGGAAGTCCCTGACCGCGGCGGCTATGCAGTAGTTGGCGCAGACGACTATTTGCAGCGGGCCTGGCGGTGTCAGCCTGACAACGGACACGTATATCGGCGTGGATGGACCGGAATACGAATTTGGAACCCGGATGACATTGCCGTCGAACGAGTACTTCGACGTGTCGCTGAGTAGCTTCCTGGCGGTCTTCCGCAGGAAGTGCAGCGCTATTGACATGTATACTGCTGTTCGGATGCTCTTCATTGTTTAGCCAACTGACGTGAAGTCATATTCATAGTCATACTGTAAACCTATTACAATATGGCCCTTACACGTTGATGATTGATTTATTGGTTCGTTCTCACGAGCTTTCCGCCTTCGTAGACTTCCACCTCGGCAGGGACTTCCCATTCGGTGTCCCCGTCAGGGTAAATCCAGCAGCCGACACCATAATCGTCAGGTTGGTCGAAGAAGTTGAACTTGTACATGCGACCGTTCACGGTGAACTCGCTTTTCAAGTCCCTGAACTCTTCCCTGTCCAGTGAGACCCCGTACAGCGCCGTGCCGTCCGGCTTGGCGATGGTCAGCGACCCCATGCCGTCCTCGCCGTAGGTCAGCGTAGCCTTCGTGCACTCATCCAGTTCAATCCCTGCAAGTGCCTTTTCAAGTTCAATGTTTTCCATGATATATCCTCTAGTTGTGGAAGCCCCGTTAAACCCTGCTTCCGTTAAGTCTTTATACCACAAGGGTTTGGTTGTGGTTTGGCTAAAGAAAAAAATGCAAATTCAGGTGATACATATACAAATTTCGGCTATTTTTCCAGCAACACTTTTGGTGGATATAGCCTTATTTTACTAAACGGTGCGTTTGTTGTCATGGCGTGATGTCCTTGTCCATCTTGAGTGTGATTACACGGATGTGCTCTCTGCCGAATACACTGAGGACCTCGTTCGAGAGTCTCCCGTTGATTCCGTTGGCGTCCTCCGGGGTTGCGAAAATGGCGTACTCCTTGTGGCCTCCTCGGTCGAACTGCACAATCTTCCCAGTACGGGTGTCTAGCAGGGCGTACATTTCCTGGTTGAGCCTGTCGAAGTGGTATTGGTACTTGCATTCGACGACAACGTAGTAGTTGGTCTTGCAGGAGTCGCTGTACTTGGCTGACTTGACCCTGGCGCTGTACCCGGACTTCTCGAACATCTTCCTGAAGTTCTCGGCGACTTCGGCGGCATCGTCCCCGTTGTCCCCGGAGCCTACGTTACAGGAACACTCGTTCCTTAGTTCGAGTTCGGCTTGGTGTACATCGTCGAGGAAGCGCCCGAACCAGTAGTGGTAATCGTAGTCGCTCATAGGCTAGAGTCCTCGATGAGGTCGTGGAGCCTGGAGAGGAACGCGTCCAGGGTCTCCTGCTTGAAGAAGTGGTAGGTCAGCGGGGTCACCCGGATTTCATCAACGGAGTTACCGGTGGCCACTTCGGCGGCAATCTTGACGAATGCCTTCTCGACGAGGGCGAGACCCTGCTCGGAGATTTTCTTGTACGGGGTCATGAAGGCGAACTCGGTTGACTGCCCGCCTGAGCCCTGTTCGTATGTCTTGGTGTTCACCGGGTCGACCATGTTGTAGTCGTCGTCTTCGGTAATGGAGTCGCAGATGTGACACCAGATGTCTGTACCTTTGTTATTCATGGGATTGCCCTTCCTGTTCTGTTTCTTCTTGGTTTATGCCGATGGATTTCGCGATTCCGGCCACGGCCTTCTCGAACTGCTTCCTGTATTCGGCTTCGGAGAGTACGTAGAGCCACTTCTTCATGTACTCGTTCTTACCGGTGAGCAGCAGGTCGTTCACGCCGAGGAGGAACTCCTTGAAGTTGGGAAAGACGTGCCCATGGAAATGGGATGATACCGGTGTGGTGTCGATGGCGAATCCGGGGCCTCCTGCGAGAATCTCCAGCTTGTTGTACATGCCTACGCGGACGTCGACCCGGTTGCACTTGAAGTATGCGAATTCATATGCGCCGGACTTGTAGCAGAGGTACTTGCCGATTAGTTCCTCCTTGATGAGCGGGGTGAGTTCCTGGACGATTTCGACGTATATCTGGTCCTTGGTCTGCTGGAATACCGGTGCGGGGTCAGGGGTCCTGCACTGCAGTGCGATTGTATCGGCCATGTGTTCCACCTCGTCGAAGGACGGGTTGTCGTCATCTACGCGGATTAGCTTGCCCTGGAGCTCTTCGATGGCCTTTGAGATGCGGTCCCTCTTTCCGCCAGGGTTGTAGTAGAGGGTCGGGTCGTCGTCCTCGGTATGCTTGTACCGGAGAAGACGGGCGGCTATTTCTGGGGGTGCGGTGAACAGTTCTTGTTTCTTCATGTCCCAAATATAGCAAAAATGCTCAGGCTCGGCGGGAAATTGCTATATTTGTCATGTACCTTTAAATGGAGAATCATATGGAAATTGTCCAGACTAGACCTATTGTTGGACCGCGTGACCCGGCACACATCATAGAAGCGATATTGATGGCATCCAATAACCTCAGGGATATCTGCAGGTATTGCGGAAACGAGCTGCATGCGAGTACGAAAATCCTAGATGCGCTAAAGGAAATGCCAGACTGGTACAAGGCTGCCGATGGAGATACAGACCCAGCCCTTACCGGGTATCTCAATGGGGTTATTCGAGTATATCATGATGCTGACTTGGAAGACGGTACATGCATTATTGCATTTAAAGGCAATATTCTGCAGGGAGAGACCGGAATATACCTCGTACTTTAGATGGTTGATGTATATGAATCTTAAAACAGTGCCCATTATGCTGTTCGGCAAGGAATATCCGGTATATACCGGGTCATGCTGCTCGTCGAACTCCGACAAGCGAACCCTGTATGTTGAGGTTACCGACCAGTGCAACGCATGCTGCGATTTCTGTTCTGCAGCATCGCGTGGACATACGTTCCTGAACCCGAAAGTGTTCGAGGAGGTGCTAACCGAGCTGGTCAAGCAGGGAGCCGTCGACCGAGTGTCGATTACCGGAGGAGAACCGCTGTCCGTCCCGCACTTTTACACGTTCAACTATCTGAATGCTCTGGAAAGCAGCGGCGTGGACTACTATGCCATTACTACGAACGGTAGGTATCTAGCGGAGAACATGTTGTACCTCGATAATACCGAGAAGCTTAAATACATCAACGTGAGCAGGCATCACTGGGACGACGACGAGAACCGTGCCGTGTTCCATGACGCGTTCATCCCGGGAATCAAGGAAGTGGCCAGGCTGCTTAATATGCTTCAGAATACGTATCGCCGGTTCAGGCTGAACTGCACGCTTGGTCATTCCGTTGACTCCGAATGGATACACAGGTATATCGATATGGCGTCCGAGAATGAGTTTTCCAGCGTGCTGTTCCGTCGTAACTATTTTGACCAGGATAATGCCGGGTTTCGCGATGTATTCGGCGCGATGATTGACGGACGCAAGGAATCTACCAAGTGCCGGTGCATGCATGGGTATGTAGAATCCGCGGACTTGAATGTGGAATATCGCGAGGTAGATGCCGTACTTGAGCAGAAATACGAGAGCGAGCACCAGTACATCCGTAACTTCGTCCTACATGCTGACGGCCGCTTGACCGGTGGGTGGTCGGACGATTCGCTGTTAATAAAGAGGTATTAGTATGGAGAAACCGGGAAAAGAGCAGTACGAGAAGTGGCGCGACGAGGCAAACCGTAAGTATGCCGGCAAGTGGATTTACAACGAGAAGTGGGAGAACCTGTACCTGGTCGACGAAGTAGTCGATTGCAAGTACGGGTTCGACGACGGCCCGGATGCCTACAAGTATCACCGGTGGATACCGCCAAGGACTAGGCCTTATATGGTATATGAGGTCCGCGTGAAGGCCAATATCGATATGCGGTGTTCCAGCGCGTCGTATGAACCGGCAACTGTTGACCTGCTTGGTATCATGGATGGTGACTGGAAAATCGTTGAAAGTTCAATGGTCGTTGGTGATGCGAACCTGCTGATTGACCGTCTGAACGAAAGGATACGGAATACCAACATGACAATCGGCACACTCAAGAAGATTGCCGATACTATCACCGCTAAAGATAAGGCGGTGTAAAATTGCTATATTTGTAGTATGGGTACGCAAATGAAATATGAAGAATTAGCGGCTTACGCCGAAAAGATTAGCAAGTGGGCTCGCGAGAAGGGAATCACTGTCTTGACGGCTTCACAGCCGCGCCGTGGCGGCCCCGGGTTGTCCCCGGAGCAGATTATTGAGAATGCAAAACAGCCCATAGTAATCGACTATGTAGGCCTTATGGTGCCTTCCCCGTCAAAAACACTTGTTCCACTAAAGGATTAAATATGAGAAAGTTCTCTACATTCGCCGGCATGATGCCGCACGCCTTAATAGAGGCACACGCAAAGATTTACAACTCCGAAGAGAAGCATTGCCCCGGAGACGTGGTTGACTTTTGCCGGTTTGGCTACGCCATCCGCTGGTGCGACGGTTCCGGACAGGCACAGTATGTAGACGATGAAAACATCGTAACGGCAATCGAGTCTGCCAAGAGCTACCTTGCATCCAAGGGGTGGCATCTTGGTGAAATCAGCTATACCGGTGCCGTGCTGACTGACGAGATAATCAAGGAGCATACTACAAAGATGCAGAGCAAGGCTGAAGCACTGGCAGAATACTCAAGGTTCCTGCAGTTGAAGATAGCTTGCTTGACCAGACCCTGGTTCGATGCCGTGCGTTCGGAAATCAACGTCGCGGTAAGCGTGTACAACATTGCCGCGCTTCCTGACGACCTCCGGGAATCGTCATACCGGAAGGAACTTATTGGCTTCTGCAACAACGAGCATACATGTGTATGGATAGGATACGAAATTGAAGACAATTACATCAAGAACGGTGAGTGGGTTGTAATAGATGACGCGAAGAGTCGTCTGGGTCTCCCGGTTGATGCCGCTGATGTCGAGGTAGTTGACAAGGTGGTCGCTCAACTCGTAGACGATTACAATCACCGTACCGAAAAGATGCGTAGTCGCAAGGAAACTTATATTGCCAGGTTCAAGGCTCTTGCCGAGCGATTCGAGAAGGCACTGTATGCATGTGCACAGTCCCCTGAGCATTCGTCGCTTGAGCTGGCTGTGCTCGAGGCTTATCTGAAGATTGAGTGGACGAAGGACTTGCATGATGTAGATGGGATTCTTGAGGTTGCCCGCAAGTTCGAGACTAGAGTCGACCTGGACACAATCAAAATGCTGTCAATCAACAGGTCGTATTTTGACTGGTCTACGCTGCGACTCGAGACTGATGGCGAGCTTACCATCGGAAAGGTGAAGATTGACCCAATCATATATACCGAGGTCAGGAGTTGTGTGAAGGAGCTGTCACCTAACGAGGTTGCCCGCATAACCGAGATACACCGTGAACATGAGGCTGGGTATGTCAACGATTGGCGAACAACCGAGCTCGACACGCAGTGGTGGCACTTCAAGTACGGTATCGACAAGGATGGCGACGCCACACTGGTTAATGCGTTCGGTCCTGAAAAGCCGGCAAAGGAGTAGTTATGGGCAAGATTACACCGGAACAGATTAGGGCTGCAGCCGAGGATGCATGCAACAAGGGATTCCCCTACTTCAAACACGGGGAGTCATCCACCCCTCCGCATGATATAACCAGGGACCTCGATGCCGCGCTGAAGATTGGCGAAGTGCTGCCGGATTGCTTTGAATATGTGTCATGCAATACGTCCGGCAATGTACTGGGACATTTCGTGTTCAAGGGATACTTCAGGCCAAGCGAGACACTGGAGGTTGAAGTTACCCTGGTTGTGGACCGGTACGGTGCCGAGTTCTCTTCCACACACATCGCGGAATTCTTCCAGCGGTATGTCCTCCAGGAACCCCGGGAAATCCCGGTGATTCCCACGACATACAACGAAGTGGTCAACAGGGAGGGATAGCGTGGCAATGCATTCACCTTTATAACAAGGAGACTTTATTATGAAACTGCAATTACTATGCGACAAGTTCAACCGGATATTCTGGGTTATCGGCGAGGAGATTGATGACCATGAAAAGTGGGATAAGTTCCATTCGTACATAGAATCTAACGAGGACCGCCTGAACCTTCCAACCATGTGCAATTTCTGCGTCCCTAAGGCAACCAGGCATGACTCTGGGTGGGAATTGCACTGGGACTGCCCGGAAGGGATGCAGATGGGTGCAAATGCAGCGGAACATCAGGAATTTATCAGCCGTCCGTTGAAGCCGATAAGGGAGTTCAACAAGGCTGTCCATAAGTACGATACCATAAAGGTGGATGTGGTAATTGAACTTATTAACGAGTTCGAGTCAACGTACGGAATAAAGCTCTGATTCATGAAAGAGAAAGCCCCGGGAATTTCCCGGGGCTTCAATGATATGCAGCTAAAAGTTCAATTTGACCTTGACCGGTGCGGTTAATCCTCGCTCCTTTAGTTCCATGTAGGAGTCGGCCAATTCATTGTTGTCGTTCCATGGAGTATCCTCCGGGTCGCAGTCATCTACCCACATCGCTATAGGGGTAACCAGGCGTACTGTCCGGTCGGCATTCGGGTGGACCTGGTATTCGTATTCGCCAAGAAGGTTCACCATGAGTTTCAGGTCTTTCTGCCTGTTGGACGATATGTGCGGAATCCGGTCGTTCGGGTTAGGCATGAAAATCCCGGTCAGCCCCCATATCTTGTCCTTGAACGATAGTGTTGCTATGCACGAGCTTTTCCCGAATGATACATAGGTGACTCCCGGGAGATACCTGGAGGTTTCAAACACGGCGTTGGGAAATTTTTCTGAAATGATGCTTCTGAACTGCTCTAAATTCATTATACGTCAAATATAGTAATTATTGCTATATTTGTAGTATGACTAAATCAAATAATGCTAAATATCTCGAAAAAGGTACCGCCCTGTTCGATACTTATCTTGACGCGAAGAAGGCCCTGGTTGACCGTATCAGGGACGTGCTGGAAATCATGGCTCGGTGCAAGATGCTGGACGTGGTTCCGTCAGATGCGACCAACTATGTCGCCCAGAAGGTGAAGGACGTCGCCAATCACCAGTGGCAGTACAATTCTGGCCATGAGACAATCTACTGCCAGCATGCATACAGCTTCCGTCACGGCATCGAGAAGTGCACCGTGAAGATTCCGGTGAAGTACCTGGGGATGACCAACAATGAAATCTTTTTGGCCAACCGAGACGCAGCCATTGCTTCCCTGGAACAGGCGAAGGAGGACCTTGACGATGAACTGACCAGGGTCACTGAGCCAATCAACAAGAAGAAGGCAAAACTTGATGAGAAAATTGCTGCGCTTCGAGAAGGTAAGATTGAAGAGTAATATCTTGAGATAGAATGAAAAGAACCGGTGCCGCTTGGCACCGGTTTTTGTTAGAAGAAAAAGTCGTAGTCGTTCGGCCCGGCAAAGTCGTATAGTATGTGGTCTACTGTAAGTACGACGGTTTTCATATCCAGTGATACTGACAGTTGCCCATTGTATTTGTCTGGCTGAATGAATGGGTTAAACGGGTACTCGTTGCTTTCAGCCGCTATGGCGAATACGTGGCACCTGCTCATGGTTACACCGAGGTCATGAAACAGTGATGAGTTGTCCAGGTCACTCGGGTCATCTACATAGACGTTTGCAAAGTGAAGCGTGACGCGTTCACCTTTTGGCACGGCGTACAGACCGAACTTGTATTTGTTACGGAAGTTCCTGTGCGGTACAAGCATCTTCCTGATAATAGTCCGTAGGAACCGGATTACTATCAGAACATAGAATGCACGATAGATGGAATTATGCATCTTACTCCGGAAAGTTCGAGTAGTTGAAAATTGTTGGTATGAACCATGAATATTCCCTGGCAAGCTTAAGCGCAGCGCGTTCAAGCCGTTCGTTCATCCAGTCGGAATACGGGGATTCCGGTGAGTTGATTTCTTCATTTGTTATGCCAACTAGGTCCTGCCTGCGCACTATCATTGTGCCAAGTATTTCCTTGAACCCATTTTCGTTCACAAACCTGTTACAGATATGTTCTTGCCAGCCATGCACATTTGGCGGGTTCGATATCTTGCCTACCATTATACAAATGGATGGGTCGTGGTAGTCCGTAGTTAAAAGGAAATACTTCGCTGTTTTGCTGTGGTCTACTTTGGGAGTGAGTACTTTCCTGAAAATCGCCCTGAGGAATCCCAGGACGATTAAGATGTAGGATGCTATGTAGACCTGGCGCATGAACGACACTATTGCTTGATTCCCGTGATTATGCGTTCGGAAAGTTCGGACAGTGCGTCACCTGCGATGTTCGCGTTCCTTACTTCCACGGTATAGACCTTGCAGGGGGAATCGCCATCGCATACCCTGGTAGTGACACTGCTGATGTTTCCCATCATCATACCGATGAACACAATGAACAATCCTGCCGCCGTGCAGACGAGAATCATAATCTGCTTGAAAGTGAATCTATCCATGTACTACCTCCACGGGGATGATGGGCTGGACACTGCATACTTCCAGGCCAGGTGTAGACCACAGCCTGTCCTCGCAGTCTGCCAGGATACAGTCGCACGGCGCGATTATTTCTTCAAGTACACCGGTGGTGTTCGGGTTAAGAATCTCGAACACTGTATCGCCTTGCTTTATGGAATCTCCCGGGGCGAACTGGTACCGCACGATGCCCTGATAGTGTGCATGCAGCGGGAACATATTGTACTGCTGCGGGATGTGCCGGTCGCTACTGAGCGAGAGGAACGATGCCGGCGGTTCGTCGTCGAGCGCGTCCAGGAGCTTGTACACGAAGTCGGTCTGTTTATCGATGGTGTCCTTGAACCCCGGGGCGAATCCCATGCCGCCCATTTCGACCGTGAAGCCGATGCGTCCGCTGTATATGGCATAACGCTTGATGGTGTCAGCCGCAGATTCGCGGAGCATGTAGTGCATGCCGTGCTTGATGGCGAACCTGATGTATGCGGGGGCGAACTTGTCGTTTGATACGAGGATGGCGTTGTCGCATGCCGGGGAGTTGTGCACGTCGACCACCGCGGTAGGCCATTCGTAGATGCGTTCCTTGAGCGCCTTTGTCATGTCGTCGATATCGTAACCCGGTTCGCACCCGAATGCCCTATTGAAGTCCATGGTTGGTGCCTTCGGCTTGGGCATCTCCCGGGTGTTCTGGTTAAGCCCCGGGATGTTCAGGGTAACATATTCGACCTCGGAGTGGTGGTCCTTCATTCTGAACTTGAGCAGTGCATGCGAAGATGCATAGACTGCCGCCTGTTCGTTACCGTGGGTTCCTGAAATTAAAAGGATTTTCATGTGCTCCTCGCTGTTATTTCTTGTTTCATTTATATTTATGCCAGTTCGAAATGGTCGCACTCTATGGCGTCGCGTATTGCATTTTTGAGAAGTGCAAATGTGGCGGTCCTTGACTTTGGTGTAGTAGTCAGGTCAGGCAGCACATCGGGTAAATTGTCGATTGTCCCGAGAGTGCACAGGTCCTTTTCCCTTATATAGGCAACAGAAGTGAATCCGACGCAGGCCTTGTTGAAAATCTTCTGTACGGATGTGGCAATCCTTCCATTGGTTATGCCATCCATTTCCTTGCAGTAGAAGATGGCTGCGCATAGAGGTCCAGAGATACGGTATCGCTCCGTTGCAGGATTGAATATGGTCATTGCCACGTAGTTATCCGGGAGTATTCCTCCATTGAACGGCATGAACTTGGTGTCAGGCCGAAGCATGACCTTCCTGAGCAGCTTCCTGATGAAGTGCAGGACAATCGCTATGTATATCGCTTTTTCCATGGTCTTAGTATGGTCGTACAAGTGGTACTTCGTCAGTTATTATCTTGTGGAATATGTCACGGTATGGATACCACCGTGATTTATCCAGGAAGGTAGTAGGTATTGATGGCATGACCGGGTCGTGAATGTATGCCCAGTGGCATTCCAGAGTTGTCCAGATGTGGCTGCTCAGTGAACGTTTTAATTGGTCAGCTAGCAAGTCCAGGTGATTCGCGAGTTCCGTAGCCTCATTCTTGCCAAGAATGCCGTCATGGCCGTTGCAACAATTTGCCCACGCAACACGTGCCCTGTCGTCCCGGCCAAGCTGTATGTAGAAAACTATTACCGAGTGTGACATGTGGTATTCCATTAGGTACTCCGGGGTTCCCGGTGGAATCCTGCTTGCACCGACTAAAACCTTCCCGAACAACCGGCGGAGGAACTGGAGGAAAATTGCTAAATATACTGCGTTTGTAATACTGTGCATACTCCAAATATAGCAATTTATTGTATAAACTACCGGTATCGTATGGAATTCGTGGCTGAAATAGGTAAAATCGGGATATCCCGGACAATGCTCGAGGCAGTTACCGGGGCTTACCGGCAACTCTTCGAGGCATCCGAGGGCGACGCCCGGAGGTACATGAAGGCTGTCCTGGAAAGAAACGGGATGGATGATGCGCTTGAATATAATTTCGGTCCGGACTGGGCAGGCAAGGCGTACAATCTAATTAGGGATTTCTTCGTGCATCGAGGCGGCTGCGATGTGTACTATGTACCGGGTATAGCAAGATTGGTGTTTGACTCAAGCGATTCGATTGATGACCCGGACCTGTCGTACTGGGAAGATGTCAATGATATCGTGAAGTTCATCTCCATGGCCCATAAGGGTGAGTTTAGCCGTAACCTGGAACGCATTACTACTGTGGCCGAAGGCCCGCAGCGGGGCATGCGCGTAAAGAGTAAGCCAATGTCGTTTACTGAGCTATCCGAAATGTTCTCAAAAGAAATAGAGGATACCGAGAGCGAGGCGCGAGAGAACTTCGAGCAGGCAAATAAAAGTCCGAACGGATACAATATCATTGTTCTGGATGATTTCGAGACCGCTCACGAATACCTGAAATACACTCCGCCCACTTCTCCGTGGTGCTACCTGCAAAATAAGGCAACGTTCGAGGACTACAAGTCGAATGGGAATAAGTTGTACCTGGCACTTGCGCCTGGATTTGAGAAGCTGAAGCCAGGTGACAAGGGGTATGGCAGGTCGATGATAGGTTTCGACATGGGACCGGTGGACGAGCGTGGCATATCAAAGATGAAGGTGTGCACTAACCGGTACAACCATGACCCGGACCTAGAGCACGAGAACAATAAAAGCGGTGATTCAAAGTACACTGCGCTTGAACTGTCCGAGATACTCGGTATACCGGTATGGCGCGATTGCCCGGGTTATACCGAGGATGAACTTATTGACCGCGGACAGGTATCGAGGTCAATCCTTGAGCGTATGTTCACCTCGGCGGAGGCGCTGATGCAGGTTGCCACTTACAAGCAGGAAGAGTTCAAGGAGAAATACGGTGTAAAGGTTGAATGGTGCCGTTTTAACGAAATGCAGCCGTTCGAATTCATTAACACAAGGACGGACATGATTATATGTTACGCCATCATACGCAATCGCACGGACGACCTTATTTTCTTCGACATGTATCGCCGTGTTGGCGGAGACAGATTCGCAATAACTGATATCGGCAAGGGAAGCAAGCTTGTTACCGAGGATGGCCGGGTATTGACTGATGTGTGGTATAGCCAGATTGGCAAATCAGATACATCGGGGTTCCCGGTTCCAGTAGCTCGCAAGGATGCCAACAATGTGAAGGAATGGAATCTGCTTGATAAAGATGGGTCCATATTGCTTGATAGGTGGTACATAAATATCTCTGGCCCGTATGGACATAAGTACATTATTGTCCATGACGATGATTTTTCTGCTAATCTATGCGACGCGGAAACGGGTACTCCAATATTGGAGCCAATGGACACCATCCGTCATACCATAGTCGACCAGACCCATGTATTCGTTATGGAAAAGGACAAGCTGTTTAATTACTGGGTTGATGGCGTATTTCTGCTGGATGAATGGACCAATTCCCCGATGGGTTACGGTGAACTGTATAGGCTGATTAGGAAGAGAAACGGTCTACCTCTCTAGCGTAGGCCAAATTCCTCCAGTATTCCGATTATTTCCATTATGTACGCGTTGTGGTAGTGGCACGGCAGAGTCGGGTCGTCGAGTTCCGTTGTCCTTGAGAATACCGGCTTGCCGATGGAAAGCACTTCGTCCTTCCACTCGTGCTCAATCATCTTGTCCCTGATTGCATTGGGCAGCACCGAGTTGTCCGACGTATGTATCCTGACGGTTATGTCGTCGCCATTAAGGTTCAGCCATAGGGTCCTCTCGACCCCGTCCGGGATTATCTTGCTTAGAATCATCCTAATGAAATGAATCAGCATTGCAATGTATGCGGCGGTGTATATTTTCATTTGAGGCGGTCCCTTATAACCTGGATTGCACCGGCCATTTCATGCAGTCGCTTGCGTGTGGTTGTTTCCATTCCCTTGTTGAGTTCGGCCAGCTTGTCGTGCATGTACTTGGTTGCCGACGGGTTTCCGCTGAACCGGTACATCGTGGCTCCCCATATCGGCATGATACACTTGATGTTGTTAGCCTTGGCATAGTCGGCAACCTTGTTCACCGGAAGCAGCAGGGTTGTCCATAGTGACGATGGCGATATAGTCTCTGACGACACGGTATCTGCTGCCTGCGCAAGTACTATTACGAGCACGTTGTCACGGATTTTTCCATACCCGCCCACATCCTGGTTCGGGTGTATTGCCGTGACCATATACCGGACATTGCTGTCTGGTATGACCCTGGCCGCAATCTTCCTGAGGAAATGCAGTGTGATTGCCATGTATGCTGCGTTGCGTATGCTTAGCATTGCGGGTGCCGGTATTCCTTTGTACATGCCGCATTGCAGCATGGACAGCTTGCATGATGCCACACGTAGGTTCTCCCGCCGTGCTTCCATCCGCTTCCGGTTGTTGTAGTGCGCTCGCATTCGTTTGCTGGAAGATTGAACTCGCAGCCGCATGTCTTGCACGCGAAGTAGACTCTGTCCGGTTCCTTTGTTATGACATAGTCCATTTGTTTCTTGGGAGCGGGGTCGTCTCCGATGTCGCTCCTTACCGGCTTGAACCAGTCGACTATCATTCTGTTATGTTCAGCCGCGGTACTTGCCCAGTCAGCCTGGAACGTACGGAACGTTCCTTCCGAATCCCTGCGCCATGATATGTGCGATAGGTATGCGTCGTCAGATGGGTCCTCTGACCGTCCACCGACTACGACAACAATATGGCGCGAGTCGTCTATGCTGAATTTCCATGCTTTTCGCTCATACCATGGGAGAATTTCTGTTGTCAGCGGGATTTCCTTTCGGATAAGCCGTTTCAGTACAGGTAGGCAGGTCAGTACCTTGTCGAGGGCGTCCTCGGCCATTTGTTGTTTGTTTGACTGTGCGGTGCTCATATAGTGTTCTCCTTGATAGGTGGTTAGCATCGTGTATACCGGTAAACTTTGATGGGTAAATACGTATATGCCTTGAATGCATTTGGGTCTCCGGCCGGAGGTATCGACTGCCACATGCGCTTTGCAATCTCGTCGGCGATATTCTTGTCCTTGAAGGCTACCTGGACCGAGTTTGGCGTTTCCCCGCCTATTAACCGGAAGCGGTCCTTCGGGACACCTAGGGCTACCGCGATTGCATCGGCCAACCCCCGGGGACTCATGTTAACTTCCGGGATGTCTAAATTCCAGTCCTGTGTCATTTCCGGGGCATGCTTGGGTGTGCAGTCGTAATAGTACCGTTTTTCCGCGCGTGGAGGTTTAGAAACCTTCGCCAGGATTTTCCTGGCGAAGGCTATCACTATGGCACAGTAAATTGCTATTCGAATCGACCTCATCGACTCAAATATAGCAATTTTACTTCTGTTTCATCGGGAGTTCTCCCTCTTCTGCCTTGTATTTCTGCTTGTTTTGCCCAAGCTGGTCAAGCAGGTCTATCCTGCTGATGAATTCAGGGGACAAATCTTGGTCCGTGAATCCACGTCTTCCACATTCGATGTACATTGGACGCAGCAGACGTTTACCTGGACCGAACCGGTCGGCAACCATTCGATATGCATCAAGCAAACCTGATTGCCTTGCCAGCTTTGCAGCCGCCAGGCAAGTCGGGGTTTTCGGGGAGGAAAGAATGAAGTCCGCAACACGGCTGAAATTATGGAACATCAGGAACGCTTCGGCATCAAAGTAATCTTCATTCTTGTCGGATTGGTTGCATGTCATATCGTACTGTTCCAGGATTGCCCTTAGTAGCTCGTTGACGAAATACGGGAAATTCCTGGACTTCTTGTATTTCTTCAAGGTAGCGTCGCTGCACATCTGGTCTATCCTGCCGACGATGGAGTCGTCGATATCGGATTCTGACTGCGCGTCGAACCGTCTCTGCTGTGCCTGTGTCAGGAATTCCTTGTTGAGGATGCCTGCGCGGTTCAACGTATCGGCCAGTTCGATTGACACTTCTTCACCGTTCTCTATACGGGAAGTGATTGCGGCCTTCACCTTGTTCAGTATGGAACGCCGGCGGAATTTACTGTTCGTAAGAACATGACGCGGGTTCGTGTTTTCAGGACTCATCAGGTAATCGACCAGGAAGTTCAGGAATTCCGGGCTGTCTGCATATCGTCCGTTGTTCAGGCCGGGGAGGATGAAGGAGTCAACAAAGTGTTCCCTGCTGAACTTTGGGTGGCGTGGGTCGATGCGGCTAATGATATTTTCCCATTCGCTAGCCGGAATCTCCGGGAAGAACTGATATCCAGTCAAGCGTTTCATTGTAGAACCGTTGTTGTCCGATTTGGCTAGATGCACATATAGTTCAGTGAATATTGGGTCTCCTACCTGAACTGAGTTGCATCTGTCATGAGCACACATGAAGAAGTTGGTTGCTTTCTCGGCAAGCCAATCTTTCTTGTAGTCGTCGTATGACATGTATGCTTCTTTCATAATGTCAATGAGCCGTTCGCTTAACATTTTTGGCCCATCGTCATCACCATATTCCCTGATGTATGTATGGCAAATCATGTCGGACTGCGGGAACACATAGTCGCCTATTTCTCCAGCCGAGACTTGCCGGGAAATTTCCGGGAACGAACCTATGGCCATCATGGTTGCAGCGCCGGTTGCGCTAAGCATGGCGTTAGGGTTCGTCGGGATGTTTTCGCCCTTATGAATCTGGTTGACCGCCATCGTAACCGCTGCTTCTTTATTGGCTTCGTTTTCCGGAGCACAGCAATAATATCCAAGTCTGAGTGATGGACGGAGAAGTGTGTACACATTCGAGTATTCCGGGAACATCTGGACGACCTTTCCGAGATTCCGTACAGTTGCCAGAAGGTTGCGGGCATCCAGTTTCATGTGCTCGCTGGTATCAAGACACAGTGCGGCTATCTGCTTTGCGGTCTTGTTCTCGAACATCGGGTCTATCCTAGGCCTGCCTATTCGTAGGAACGTTCGCAGAGTCATATTGCTCTTGCGGCCATCGGTGAACAATGCCTCTCCTACGGAGTTCATTACCGTGGCTGGGATTTGCAGGTCGCTGAACCTGACAAAGACGTCTAGCCAGTAGTCAATGTCACGTCCACCGTACCGTGAGTCCCAGTTTGCATTACCGAAAATGTTCTCCATCGTTTGCGGGTCACCAAACACGGCATCAACTACCTTGCGGGCCTTTTCCGGTGGGTTTGCTTCCCTCATGTATTGACGCAGTGTATTGACTGCGCTATCCCAGCGGTTTCGCGCATTGTCGTATGCCAGGACGGCCTGGTTGCCTTGGCGTTGCATCCATGTCATCGTGTCATAGTTTTCCGGTGGCGTAGGCTTTGGCTCTTTCACTACGTCAATGAGTGCCGTCATGATATCGTCTGCAATTTCGAACGTGCCTACGTCGGCTGCTATACGCATGAGCGTGCTTAGGTTATAAGGTGATGCCGACACGAAAGTCTTTTGCATTTCGTTATCAAGAAGATGAATATCGTAGTTGGCGAATTCCTCCAGGGAGACTTTCTTGTCCATGATGAGCCGCTTCAGTTCTTCTTTGTTGAATGGACATCCGTCACATGCTGCACATACCACGTCGAACGGATTGCTACCAAATACGCTAGTGTTCCTGTGGTAATACACTCTGCCGTTGTTCTCACCCCAGTCGCTGAATCGCGAAGTTGAATGGTAATCACGGAGACGGTCGTATCTTCCCAATACTTCTTCCAGTGTCATGCCCTCACTGAACATTCGCTTGATATCGTCTACGGTAAGGATGCCTTGCTGGACTGCCTCCTTCCAGAACATGATGCGCTTCTCGGTGTTACCGAAGAGTTCCGGCTTGTTCTCGCTGACGTACTCGATGAATTCCGGGTCGTCACCCATGAAGTCCTTCACGCCGAAGTTGTTGTGGGTTGCATATCCGTAGTCATAGCGGTAGCCGACGCCGGTGACCTTGTTCTTGAGGAACCACTTGACGTATGGCTGAATCATTCGGCGGTACTTGTTCGGCTGGTTACCCCATGACTTCGATTCCTCGATTTTGCCATCCGGTGAAAGGATGACGGTAAGGTATGCCTTTCCGTCAGGACCGCGGAGTTCCCAGTATTGGTTGTCTGAATGAGCGTCTGGGGTGTTGCCGCAGTGGTGCATTGTCTTGAACGTGATGTTTGACGGGATGTGGCTTGCGATTGTGCCGTCGGCCTTGACCGCATATACCCACTTGAAACCATCGTCGAATTCGTGGAAGACCCTTACACGGTTCCAGATGGCCTCTTCTTCATCGGTGAGGTCCGGGTAAACCTTTGCGGACTTGACCTGATGTTCGGTTGCGTTGGCAAGAACCTGTGCAGCCTGGTCCGGGGTAGTATCCGAGTTTACCTGCGAAAGGAACTTGGTGTCGAGCGTATTTCCGACAAAGAGGTCGTGGATTGCATGGAGCTTGTCCGAGGTAGTGAAACCTGGCGACCTGATTTCCATGAGGTACAGGAAGTTGAGCACTTTCTGCCCGGCTTTCTCGTTTAGCTGGTGGGCCATGTCTTCCTGAGCCCACAGGTTCTGCACTGACTGGCGAGCGGTTTGGAACCTCGTGGGGTCACCGGTAGCGTCCGCTTCCTGCTTCAGATAGTCCTTGTTGATGTTGCGTGCCTCGAACATGGCGTAAGCCGCGTCAGATAGGGCACGTGCGAAATGTGAATCCAGGCCGGATGTGTTGATAATTTGGTCAAGCTCGTTCATATTCGGGAGTTTATATAGCTACGCCCGTTCCAGTATGCCCAAAAGCTCCTTTCCAAGTTCCTCCCTCGATTTCCTTTCTGCGTCGAGTTTCGCCTGTAGTTGCTGTATTGTGTGGATGAGTTCTATCCGAGACATGAGGTCAAGCTCAGCTCGAGTTATCGTGTCCGGGTTCCTGGATAGCTTTTCGCCGAGCCAGTTCCCGATGGAAGGCAGGCCGAAAATCATATTCCTAAATCCTTCGGGGCACCCGGTAACCGGATGCCCCAATCGTGTGCAGTATGTTTATGGTGTCAAAATGCCGGAGAAACTTACAAAAAGCTTACATATTAGGCGTTTTGATAAATTTCCGCACCCTGTCCAGTATTTGATACACGGTTTCCGGGTCATAAATCGAAAAAATACCTGGACTTTCGATGTCGATTGGTTCGTACTTTGGTTCCCCGTCGGTTATCTTCAGGTACGCCTCGTTCCAGGCGTCGGCTATGAGTTCTGCCTTCGCCTGTTCCAGTCTCGACAGAGAAACCGATGTAGCCAGTCGAACCGACCGCTGGTAATGCGGTAGGTTCAGGTACAGGCACATCTTCTTCATGCCAGGGTCCGGGCAGATTTCCCGTAGCATTTCCCGGATGAACCAGATGAAAATCAGGACATACGATGCGGCGTAGATATGCTTCATCTCTTGTGCCGTTTACTTGGTTTAGGCAACACCATGCCGATGCTATCGATGAGAGTTCTGGCTTCCTTTAGGGTAGCTGCAGCATCGGCTGTATCAAGCGTATAACCGGGAAGGGGTCCATTGTCCGCATGTTCCTTGACGCTTATTACCTTGGAACGGTCCGCCATTATCGTACACGGTGCAAAATTCAGTTCCCTGATGCTCACCGCAAGCTCGCCTATACGGTTGTACCTGAACATGTGTAGAGTGCGCAGCATAATCGTCCTGTCCAGCGTAATCGCTATATCGAATATGTAGTCGTGGTCATCCGATATCCCATTGAAGCGAGTTATGGTGTGACCGATGAGCGGCTTGCATCTGTCGAATGCGTCGGCGACGGACGTATCGGGCTTCTTGAAGAGGTCGGGGGTAATCTTTTCCCTGGCAGCCTGGGCCAGCCTGTTTGCCGCTTCCAGTATCGCCTCGTCGGACTTCGGGTTCCAACTTGCGAGCTTCCTGAGCATATCCAGGAGTTCCGGGGATGTCCCGGTAGCCTTCGTACGCTTCTTGAGTTTTATCTTCAGTTTCTTCTTCGGTTGTTTCGTGTCCATAAAATATCTCCATAGCAAATATAGCAATTCGTCGGCATTTTTGCTATATTTGGGTGTAGGAGATTTTATATGGACATTAAGAACCCTCAATTCGTGATTGCATTGAAACAGATGCGGAATTCCAGCGCAAAGGTTCCTTCCACTTTCATTAGCGGGATAACGCGCACGCAGGCTGACCTCGCACTGAAACTGAATCGCTATACCAAGAAGCTTTCCGCCTATGAAGACAACTACGGACTGCTAAAGGTGCTTATTGATACGCTCAAGTGCGCGAAGGATGAGTGTGCCAGCAAGGAAAAGCTCATGAATTACGTACGCGATGAGTTCAATATCACGCAGGATTTGCGTAAGACGTATTCCGAATATATCAGGAAGACGAAGTACCGCCGTTGGATGGTTGGTTCAGCGGTATCCCTCCTTGACCAGATGTTCATGCACAGGGAAGTCAACGACGGCTGCCTGAGATACCCGGTATTCGCGACCTGTCGCGATGCATGGTTCAGGCTTAGGGAAGATACTGTCGTGTACAGCGTTCTCGCTAAAACCTATGGGCAACTCGTTTCTCCGGCAAATGATGTTGAAGCCAACGTGATTCATGAACGTTCTGTTGAAACGTTCCGGGCTAATGTGCCTATCTTCCGCAGTGCGCATAGCGAGTTCGAGGTTGAGTACAAGATTCATGGACGTGCGCTTGTCTCGTTCGGGGTCAGCAAGGGTGGCGTACCGATTCTGCTCTCGCTCGACTGTACGTTTGACAAAGACGGAAACATTGACGGACTTGACCGCAAGACTGTTGGGTACGACATCATCGCGTTCCGTCCTGCCGAGGAAAAGGTGACCCGGAAGGTAGTGAAGGTAATTCGTGCAGAAGCGTTGAAAATGGAGGGTTAACTCATGGAATTTAATGCAAACGAACTTGTCGATGTAGTAAACAAGGTACTTGCGGGTACTTCGTTAATTCCTACATGGGACCGAATGGGACAATGGGAACTTGAGTCAAAACGTCATAAGTTGCGTAGACAGAGGGCATCACAGTACGGTGTGCTGCAGGTTCTCAATGCTGTACATCGTTCGGCGGTCAAGAGTAAACGTACCTTGCCCGAAGACATCAGGTCTGAACACCTGTCACAGGAGCTGTACAAGCTGGATGAGAAGGAACGCCGCATTGCCAAGTCTTTCATCAATGAACTGGACATTCGCATCAGGCAGCTAAATGTAGCCTACACTGTCGTGGCCAGTTCCTGGCTGCTGGCGGATAGCGTTGTATACCGCCAGGAAGGCAAGGAACCGCCGATGCTTAAGAACGAGAAGCGCCGGTGGTACAAGACAGCAAGCATGCACAATGTATATACCGAGATGCTGATGAACTCCAAGGCGAATATCCCGGAACCCATAAGGGAGCGCCGTCGCGCTGCATCGCTAGGCCTCTATACCCATAACATCGTTGAGTTTACACCGGAACCCGATTTCGAGTCGTACCAAATCACCGGCAAGGCAATCGTGTATGCCGGTACGACCGCAGGTGGTTGGCCGGTACTTCTCTCGCTGCACTGCACGTTCGACTTGAACGGTGCCATTGATGGTCTACCGGAAGGTTACCGTGTTATCATGTTCAAGCCGCGCACGGCGACCATCACGAAGAAGTGGGTGCGCCCGAATCTCTCCGGGAGAGGGCCGATAGAGGACCCGTATCCAGCAATCAACTCGTTCATGGGAGAGCACGGATTGAAGTTGTGGACGACATCACGCCCGAACCACTATGTCATCTCCGGGTTCGAACGGTGCGCCGACCGTCTCGCCCGGGTGGACTACGACCCAGAAAACTTCTCGGTGTCCTGTGCTGTCGTATCCGCGAAAGACGATACACTGCTGCAGCATGTCGAAGTTAAGTCTTCGGATGACATTATCAAGTGGTTGACCAGGATGGTCGCAGGCGACCCTGAATATACATTCTAGCGCGACGCCATATAAGCGCGAAATCCATCGCCTCGGCGATGGATTTTTTCATATGTTTGATTTTTCTGCTGTATTTCTTCCGGTCCTTGACCACGCGAGTACGCAGGGTCATCCCGTTCGATGTCCCGGCAATCCGTTCCTGACGGAGCCGGGCGCTTTCTTTTGCTTTTTGTGCCATATAGCCTCCGTTTTCGTTCAGTTTATTGAAATATAGCAATAAACTACCGATTGTAGGAGACCGATATGAACAGAAACCTTCTCGAAGCACTCATGACCGGATACAGGGCGATTCTTGAAGCCCAGGATGCAGGCATGAAGAAACTGGAGGCTTACCTCAACAAGAAGCGCGATGCCGACATCAAGGACGATGACGGTTACCTTACCACGGCGAAGAAGGCATACAACTATTTCGAGAACGCCCGCATGGTCGAGGACCACTGGGCCGTCCACTTCACCAGCGAGGAAGTCTACCCGAAAATCAAGAAGTCCGGTTTCTCCCACGGTACATCCGAACTCGACCACCTGGCATACACCTCGCAGTATCCGGGCGGACGTACCAAGCAGGGCTGGCTGTTCGCCCTCCCTGTCGACACGGCCTACCTGAAGCACTACGACATGGCTTACGGCGACTGCGCCTTCCTGATAAAGGCCGACGGGGTGATAGCCAAGCACGTTGGAGAGCGCGATGTCGAGATGCTGTTCCGCCGCAAGGACGTAAAAGAAACAATCCCGTTCTATTACGACCGGGATTCTAAGAAGTGGGTTGTCGAGGAGGAAGGCAAGAAGCCGAAGTCCTACGACACGATTGGCGAGATTGTCGACAAGTACACTAGCAATAACCGCTGAGCCATAGATAGGATACGACCGCAGCAACGATACCGACGGCGGCACCAATCTCGGCGCTGTGCTTCATGTATTTCCACCAGGGACTGTCGTACCGGAAGCATGTCCCGGTAAAACACCCGACGACGACACAGCCGCAGAACATGGTGAACGAGAGCAGGATGTCTATAGCCATGTCTGACATCAGAGTTTCCCCTTCAGGTCTTCCTTGACTTCGTCCGGGGCGTCCACGAACAGCTCCGGGGAGTCCACGATGGCGGTGTTCAGTAGGATGTTGTACACCTGCGGGTCGAGATGGAAGCGGTCCTTGTTCACCTTGATGCTCTTGAAGATATTGCCGTCCGCGTGGCGGAGCGATGCCGCACGCCAGTCGAGGTACATCTCGATGAGCTGGTACAGGTTCATCCCGGATACCCCGGCGGAACCGAAGTGTTCTGGGTGGTGGTCGTTCATCTTGTAGTGATGCTCGATGCCTTCCTTGATGGAATCCTTCGCCTTCTCGTAGCTTTCTTCCCCGTAAGAGCTCGTGGCGAGATTCGGGGTGCCCTTGTCGAAGAACTTGCATTCGGGTTCAATCAGCTTGGATGCGTCATGAAGGATAAGCCTGGAGGTCAGCTTCTTGGTGAACTGCTTCCCGAACTCGTTTACCTTGTCGATATGCTTCTGGGTTTCCGGGCGGGAGTCGCCCACGTATTCCGGCTTTTCGTATCTCATCTGTTCTCTCCGTATGCCTTCTTGAGATTCTGGGCGAGGACCGGGATGCGGTTCTGCATTTCCGGCGGGAGGAGCTTGGTCAGCGGGGTGTTCCACACTACCTTGTCGAGATGTTCGTTCTCGTTGGTCTGTGCGACCACCTTTGCCCACTGGTTGTGCCTGAGATTGCCGAATGCGCTCGCGATTGCACCGACAACTTCACGGTTGTACTTCTCCGGGGCGTTTGCGACGTGGTAGTAGGTTCCGTCTCTGTGCACGAGGAAGATTGGGCTTCCCTGGCGCTTGATGAGCCCGGCGACGAGCGAGTAGGCGTCGTCGAACGAGATGGGGCGAATCCTCCGTACGATACGGCGCATCCCGTAGAGGAAAATGGCGAGGTAGGAGGCGTTGAAGATATGTTCCTTGAATTTGTTCATCTTTGGTTCCGGTTATTGGTGAATGTCTGATTCTAGCGTGCGATGAGGGTCAGGGGAATACGGGATGTCCCCGTTTTCCAGCTGGGTGACCAGGGAGCTTATCGTCTCGATTGGCACCTGGATATGCTCGGTAAAGGATTCCACTCCGTTCCTGAGGGGCATGGCTACCTGGGTACTGTAGACCACGTCGATGGCCGGCCTCCCGTCTACCAGGAGCTCCTTGGTGTCTCGTACCAGCAGGACGGTGTACTTGGTGCTGCCGCCGCGCTGGCGTGCCTTCTCTTCAAGCACAAGCTGGGCCGCCACCGTTATGATGGCGTACTTGCGGATGCTCTCGCGGATTTCCGGGTAGTCCGGGAATCCCAGGCCTAGCGTGTGTGCGTTGTCGAGATTGAACCTGTTACCCTCGTCTACGGGTAGGATGGTTACTTTCGGTTTATTTTCTTCTTCGTGCATAGGTTGCGCCACTGGTGGTTGAGTTCGTCGAATGTGGGAAAGTCGTTATTTGCCTTCTTGGGTTGCTGCGGTTCCTTCACCTTGCTGGTCTGTGTCATGCTTCGTAAGTCCTTCGATAAGTTTGTCCCGGTTCCGGGTTAGTATTTCGCGAACCTCTGTCTTGTCGAGTTCCGGCATCTTCGAGGAATACTTCTTCAGGCCCGCCTTGAAGAACCGGCGGAACAGTGTGAAGTATGCTGCGTTCCTGGCTGCCTCCGTGGCGTAGTCCGTCTTGGACACTGCCTCGTATGCGCCGTTTTTCGCATATTCGTACATGCTTTCTACCTTCGGGACTGGCATCCCGAACACGATTGCCTGCTCGACAATAGTCTTGGCTACCCTCTTGGGGTACTTGTTGGTTGGTTCGCTCATACCCCAAATATAGCAAAAAATCCCGGGCGTGACGGAATAGTTTCCTTATAAACAACCGGTACACTGTTATGAATATCACAATGAAAACACCAGAAAATACTCAAAAACGGGCACCCAACCGGTGGCTGAACTGCGCCATACCCGGGGTAGCCCTGACGACCTGCATAGGTTCGGTCTATTGCTGGAGCCAGTTTGCGCCGGAACTCATGCGGGTGTTCAACATCAGCCGGATGGCGACCGACGTCGGCTTCACACTCATCATCTTCTTCCTCGGCATGTGTGCCGCCATCTTCGGGCAGACAATCGAGAAGAACCCCAAGCTCGGCGCTGTGCTGTCGACCATTGTCTTCATCACGGGCTTCCTCATGCTCGGGGTGTCAGTCGAAATAGAATGCGTGCCCGCGTTCTATATCGCTACGGCGGTAATCGGTGCCGGTACAGGCATCGGGTACGTCACTCCCGTGAAGACCCTGATGGCGTTCTTCGCGGACCACAAGGGACTCGCGTCCGGGCTGGCCATTACCGGGTTCGGCCTGGCTAAGTTCATCGCCTCCCCAGTCATCGAGTGGCTGCTCGCCACCGTTACGCTCCCGCAGGTATTCTATGCGATGGGTGGCGTGTACGCGGCGGTGATGGTGCTGTCCTCGATATTGCTACAGAAGTACCCGGCAAGGGCGCACGAATGGGGACCGTCGGAATTCCTCTATTCCCTATTGCTGAAGAACCGGGAATGGTGGTCGATATGGTTCATGTTCATGATTAACATCTCGTGCGGCCTATCCATTATCTCGCAGGAGAAGGGCCTCCTGACTACGCTGGGAGTTACCGCAATCGGGGTAATCCTGTCTGCTACAGCACTGGCTAACGCCGGCGGCCGACTGGGATTCTCCAGCCTGTCCGACAAGATAGGGCGCAAGGCCAGCTACCACTTCGTCTGCAGTTTCGGTATCCTGGGTGCCCTGTTCTGCCTTACCGGGAACCCGACGCTGAGCATCGTAGGCATCCTGCTTTGCGAGGCGGCATACGGTGGCAACTTCAGTGTTCTCCCGAGCCTGCTGGCCAAGCGGTTCGGCATGGGCAACGCGTCCAGGGTACACTCGCTGACCTTGACAGGATGGAGCGTCGGTGGCATACTCGGGCCCCTTCTCGCCAATACGTTCACCGGCCCGTCGCTGTACCTGATTCTCGCCATACTGTACTTTATCGCTTTCTCCGTGATGGAAGTAAACGTCAGACGGTAAAAATCGACAAATCCGTTGTAGAACCCGGGATATGCGTCCCGGGTTTTTGCTATATTTGGTGGTATGAAGACAACAGTAATACAAGCCCACGACGAATATACCTGCGACATCTGTAACAACTCATTCACATCAGAGTATGGCCTTGGAAGCAAGTCCAATGCAGGAGACATGTATATGGAAGGGTCCATTAATGTCGATTACAGTTACAACCTGGTATTCTCTAAGTACGGAAAGCCCGTTGAGCATATCTGCAAGGAATGCCTGAAAGCTTTCTTCCTGAGGATGGCAGACACATGCGGTCAGTAGCTATTGGGATATATGTAGCGATATTCATTGCCTTCTTGAGGAAGGTGGTTCGAAAGGCATTCCGACCAGTTAAGCGTAAACCGCCAGCCAAGTTTACCTCAATGAAGTCGCTGAATTCTGGCTATGTAATCATGGTGCAGGTTACATGGGACGAAGGGCTCAATTCGCCATCGCGTGTATCAACGATGATATTCCACTATCTCCCAACCTGGATGAACTATGAGGAAGCGCAGACAGTAGCGGACATGTTGAACAATCCGTCCAGCAGGATATTTACCGAGGCAAACATCAATACTCTTATAAGCGGGCTGATTTACAGGTGCACGCATGTTCACTTCACGGTTGAGAAAGCCATGCTCGCCAGTTTAATCGACTGCGACCTTCCTACAACGCTGTGCTCGGCCGTCAAGATGTGCCGTTGCGATGCCGAGAGCGACATGGATGATGTAATTAACACATTCCAGGAGAACCTACCGGATGAAACCGATGTCGATTAGGAATGCCGCATACCTGGCAATTTTCCTGCATTTCGCCCGTAGAATCGTCAGTAAGATATCGATATTCCCTGTACTGGAGCGGGGAGATTTTATGTTCTTCACTAATGAGACCCATCAGGTCGACGTAACCATCCAGGAATACGTAGACCGCCAAAGGAAGCAGCTAAAAACCTTTACATATACCGGAATTCTGCAGATAAAGGGCATGCCGTCGAATGAAATAGACGGTACCAGGGATACCCTGCGCGATAACCTGGCGAAGATTAACGCAGGGGAATGGCGAGAAGCACTTAAACTGCATGACGACGTTATTACGGATGCCCATTTCCGAATAAGGAAGAGCGAATTGCCTTATGGCCAGAAAGGGAAGGATTTCATCATTTTTAGGACAAAATACGGTCTTGCTACCTATTCCCGAATACGGTCGGCACTTCTAGCCGGGACGAAATTGCTATATTTGGGGCATGGATAAAAAGAAGACTTACCTCTACATCAACGGCGGTGACACGACAAGTTGCCGCGGTATCGGCTACATCATGGTTTCCAACGGCACCGACTCGTATGCAATAAGGGCAACAACCCGTGCTACGAAGGACGGAGTCAAGGCAATCGAGCAGCCGCCCCAGAAATTCCCGGTAATTAACCTGGAAGACTGCGGGTGCAACTTCAGCCACGCGTACCATGCGGGACCCATCGATTCCGATGCGTTCACTGTCCTTGAACAGGCGCAGTTCCTGCATGACCAGCGAATGAAGCTTGCCGAGATGCTCGGGCCCATCAAGTTCGCCGAAATCGACCACTGCGTCTGCCGCGCAATCAGGGAATTCAACAAGTAATGGCTGCAACTATAGACATGCCTCATCGCTTCTGTCCCATACACCAGGGAACCGGACGCATGCTTTATATCTCACCAAATGATGTAAAGCGTGCTATGTCGTGGGGTACGGATAAGGGCGATACGGGCATCGAGTTTGTTAACGACGGTAATGGATTTACCAAGTACAGATTCGGAAAAGATGGGAAGTACATCTATGCCAGTCAGAGCATCATGCTTGTACCGCTTGCAAGACTCATCTACATGTCGTACGGGGCTGATGTTCCCGCGTATTCCAAGGGTGATGTCGGCGAGACCAAGTGGTCAGTCATAGTTAACCTGTATCCTGCCGGGAAGCCCAGCATGGTGAAGATGATTTATCCGACCGGCGGGCGTACCATGATGGCACGTAAGGTAGTGGAGATTGCTACCTGCCTGTGGAAGGCATATTACGGGCAGGAAGATGTCAAGCGCAAACTGGCGGGAGAAATAATCATGGGAACGGAGAACCTCTGTACCCGCTATGACCCTATGCAGGTCGCCATGGGACATATGCCTCCCGAACTGGCGGAAATCCGCAATACCAAGATTAACTACGCTATGCGGTGGATAGACAGCGCGGTACAGAAGAAGACCAAGTATCTCCTGAGCGACAGCGGGGATATCATACTTCACCTATGGTGGCTTTTGGAGAACGAAGGAGGACATGATGAAAATCATTAACCTTCCGGTAGAGCAACCAAGCCTGATTGAGGCATCGCGGCTCTGCTCAAGCAGAGTATTCTCCGCCATCGGGTCATTGAACCGTCTGCACAAGTTACTAAAATGGGTGCAGCCAGGTGTTGCCGCCGTATACAAGGGGAACGACCACGACAGCCTGGTTGACCGTCGGGTCGGTACGATTGTGATGCGTGCATCTGTAAACCGCGGGCAGTTCAGGAACATGCCGCCAGAACTCACCGGGACATGGCTTAGGCACATATACCTCTGCGACGAGGAAGGCATGGGCCGTGTCAGCATGTACGTGCCGATGAAGTCAATGAGAATAATACGTCCTGATGTACTGATATTGTTCCTTCACATGTGCTCCAACACGACTATCGCGCCGCTTGTCAATGCGGCAACGTCGTATATCGGCCAGACACACAATTACCTAGTAACGCCGGATAACACTACTCCTGGGACCGGTGCTGCCTTCATGTTCAACCAGGACGCGACAAACACCGTGACCATGGACATATCTAGGCTGTTCTACAAGTCCGTAGCCGGGCTGGTCGACCTTGTGTGCGAGAGCATAATGAGCCTTGTGGTAGAAAAGCCGGATGCCGAGCTTTTCCGGCGTGTGGTACGAATCAAGAATCGTGCCAGGCTGTTCGAGCCTTACAGCAATTTGCCATTCGAAGACCTGGATACTATAGGTCTTACGTTCAATAGCGCATATCACTATAGATTCGGCACGGAATCATAAAAATTGCTATATTTGGTACCGAGGAATCAATGTTTTTGGATTTTCTAAAGAAGACCTTTTGCCGGAAGAAGACACCGGATAAGCCCAAGGAAAAACGGAAGCGCGGCAAGCACTCCCGGTCTCGCCGGCAAATCAAGTCGGAAGTCAAGGATGTCCTGATGTCTCTCAAGACAAATGCTGAGCACCTATGCGACTATCCTGACAACACATCGCTATACAAGTGCTCGATATTCCGATGGCCGGGAAGGCAGGCAATGAAAATTCTGCTTAGTGAACATGGCATATCATGCGACCGGGAGAAGCCCAAACCGAAAGTCAACGGGGAATACCGGGACAAGATTCTTTATGTGAGAAAGACGAGGGATAAATGAACCAAACACTGCTAGTAATACTTTGCACCTGTGGAGCAACGCTTCTCATACTTGGTCTGTTAATCGGGTCATGGTATGTATCGAACCGTCGGAAGGAGCGCAGAATCCTGAAGTTCAAGGCGAGCGACTTCCGTGACCTCGGAACCGTCACCCGCAACAGCATGGCCATGAAGGACCTGCAGGCTCTATATCGCAGGGTCAAGTATTCCGTAACATACGCCGCCAACCACGGGAAGTTCAGTACGTTCGTACTGGTTGGCAACAAGCTTCCTCAGATATACGGTGCCCAGTTCACCAAGCTCATTCTCAACCCGTTCATCGATAAGCTGACCAAGGAAGGGTTCAGTGTAACCTACCTGCCGAATGGGAGCATGCAGATGGAGAAGCAGAACAAGGAACCGGCGTTCGAAGTATCGTGGAAGGATGCCGAGGACCAGGACGACAACGAAGACATGGAAGAACATGATGAAACAGTTTAAGCACATAATTATCACGTATGACCACCTTCTCGGATTGAATGTGGATGGTGACCTGGACAATCTGATTGAAGACCCGGAACTTGCCGGTAAAGACCAGAACAGCCTGAAGGCTATGCTTGCCATACGTAAGCATCTTGATTTCAAGGCGGCTGCATCAAGCCACGTCATCTTTTCTCATTCCAGGGATGACGCTGGCTGTGTGTCTTGCCGTCTTGTGCTTAGCCCAAGGGACATTCTAAGCTGCAAGTTTTTTGGGAACAATATCATGCAATCCGACGAGCATACTTTTTCTTTCCCGTATGGACCTGTGTCGCTCGGAAGGATTATCGGTCGCGTTGAAGTAAGACAACTGGATGATGACGAGCGTGACATCGTGAACAGCGTGGAAATTGCCCGGGTGTACCCGGACAGAATCATGTGCAAGCCGAAGTTCTCCATCAAGAACTACACAATCGAACCTGATTGTGTCAAGTACGGATATGGGTTCTATCGTGACGTGTATTACGGCAACTTCAACATTGATACCAAGTTCTCCCAGAAGGAAACCGATTTCACCAAGCTGGACCAAATTCTGATTGACGGCGTAAATGCCTATATGTCCAAGCAGCATAACGACCTTATCGCAACGGTGCTGCAGCTTAGAAAGAAGACTGTACTCAGAGGGCTTACCCCAGGCAATGACGGCACGCTCAGTACGCGTCGGGTTTCAATGTGCTACGAGGCGTTCCTGAAAACCAAGAAGACTACGTTTTTTGGCAATACTGCCACAAGGTTCCGTATCGGTCCCAAGAGCATCTACGTGTTCCGTGCTTTCGGGTACACCATATCCATGTCCACGGAGTTCCCGGTACGGTCGTGACCCTCGATGACCATCCGTGTTCTACCGGAACGTGCAAGCCGGCACTTCTCGACCAGATGCGCCGCTATGCCGACTTCGTGCAGTTCGAGGACCGCATCAAGTACGCGAACAACGCAGTAAGGGATTTCATCTTTGAAGCCTATGTCATACACGGCATCAAGGTGATTACCGAAGACCACGTGTTCGACATGCCTTACAATGACACCCCGGAGTACCTTAATGTATCCAGTAGGACAGTCCTGCTTGCACGGGACAAGGACAAGAAGTACCTGTGGTGGCTGAAATGGAACGGCCAGAAAGTAAAGCTCGGACTTGCCGTTGGCAAGGGACCGCACTTCTTCGGCTCGGGGTGGCCATTTACTGAGCCGGTGAAGGACATGTTTGAACAGGTTAGACGCATCGGCAAAGTGGTATACGTATGAAATCAATCTACAACGCATTATATCTATCGATATTCCTGCATTTCCTCCGGGTGATACTGGCGAAGTTCATCTTCCGCGGAAACGGCATGTACAACCTGTACCTTGTTGGGTGCGAAAGGAAGAACCGCAAGTTCACTGTACTCGTCGCGAGCCTCCCGGACATGGCCATCATCAAGCACATGGCTAATTACCTGGACGAGTGCCACTGGGAACCGACCATTGCTATGGACGGCAGCTTCTTCCCGCGTGAGGTCTGTGAAATCATTCCAATCAATGACCCGGAACTGAAGGACCTGTTCTCCAAGGAAGAGTACTCGGAAATAACCGGGGCACTCAAGTTTATTGACGGGAATATGGATTAGCGATGAACGACTTTGACCGGATACTTGCCAAGATTATGCTGGCTATATGTGTCATAGTCATTGTCGTATGTATTCATCTGTGGACATAGAGGTACAATATGAGAACGATAACCACAATTAAGGACCTTTACTGGGCGTTTGCCGAGATGCATTCGGCGAACAGCATTATCATCGCCGGTGAAAGGCAAGAGTACACCCTGGAAGACGGCCACGTCGTCTACGTGACCGATGAAGAAAAACGGTTCCTTGATGCCATCAAGAAATTCGAATGTGTCGATGCGCCATGCGCACAGGCAACGCCAATGACGGCAACCCGTATAGACCTCCCCAAGCCGGATGTAACTCCCGAGGACCTCATGAATGCGTCCTGTAGACGAATCCATGTTGCCGATGACCCGACCAATCCAACTACCCCGTTCTACTGTCTTCTTCTCATGAAGCGTCGTGGTCTTGCCCGTAAGAACCCCCCAACCGATGATGCCAAGAAAGCAATCAACATCCTAGACAAGTGTATCACGCAGGCCATACACGATGCGAAGAAGAACTGCAAGGAAATCATCCATGAGCTCAACAAGGTCCAGCTGGAGATGACACTGGAGCGTACTATGGAATATGTCTGGGAATCGCTCGGGGAAAGTTTCGACAAGGCTCTTGCCAATGCAGCCAAGAAGCTGGTGTGCTCGTCTAACCACGAGATATACGACAAGTTCCTGGTGAACTTCATGCGCGGGCATGCCCGGGTAGGCATTAACAAGCACGGCAGGGCAATCCTCTATACGACAGAATGCACGCTTGGATGCGAGGGCGAACATTTTGAGTATCCCGAGCGAACGGAGATTCTCAACAGTGACTTGAAGTATGGAGTGGAACTTGGCAATCCTGATTCAATCGCACTGCAGATGCACATGCTTAACATGCACCGGATATTCCCGGAATACGCCAGCAAGTGCTACGGTACGCTCGGTGTCACAGCTACGGTAAAGGACATCTGCTCCGGCAGTAGGGCTGGGGTTGCGTTCGAGGACGAGGTTGGCAACATGTTCAGGAACCACTTCGGCGTGCTTGACGATGCCATAACGCGGGGTGTAAACAGGGTGAAGGCATTTATCTACTGCAGCCCATTTTACGACCGTATTCCCAATGGCGAGTTCCGTAACAGCATCAACTCCGAAATCATCGAGGAAGTGACCGACATAGTCCGGCGCGACCTCACGAAACTTCCGGAGAATGACTTCATCACCATCATGAAGACGATGGACGCGATGAGGAATCATGATGAATGGAACCCGTTCAGGCGTCATCCGGGTGCAATCGTCATGAAGCACATCAGGCTGGCGTTCCATGAAGTAATCTGGCGTAAATACAGGATTCATGTAATGCGCTGATATATAAACTCCCGGATATGACGGACACCAAAGACTTCATATCCGGGCAGTTCCCGGGAAACCCGGCCCTGGCCAAGGCGCTTACCGAAGGCTATGCGGCCCTTTCCGAGGGAATGACGGCGGCAGACAACCGTCTAGGCAACTATCTCAGGTCATTCAACGACGTTCTGGGCGACCCCGGGAAATCCCCGTCAGGCACCGGTGACGAGATGGCCATGAACATGTTCTTCAACCGCTATAGCCGGGAGTTCTCTGATGTGCTCTCGGCTTATCTTTCGTCCAGGGAAGGCATGCGCGGAGAGCGCATCTCCCGCATGAAGGATGCCGTCGACAACGGTGACCGCGGAAACGGGAAGCCGTGTGACGACTTCATTGCTACAAGAATAACCGAAGTTCTCGACAAGCTCAGTCCGAAGGAGATTTCCTCGATGGAGGACTATTGCCGCGGTCGTGGTGACAAGTCCATCTATTCCATGATGAAGTGGCTTATAGGCGGCGACGATGCTTACAGTATCTTCCATAACCTGGAGAACGCATGGCAGGGTTCTGCCGGTGAGGACATGAGGAACATGTTCCTTGACCCGGATACGAAGAAGAGCCGTGTGTTCAACCAGTGGCTTCTGCACTGGACCAGGCCAGATGCTGCGGTGTCTATCGCAAAGCACGGGTTCGACCGTGGAAACACAATCGGCGACCTGGCATACAATCGGCAGTCCGGAATCGGCGGTCAATACAACAAGTATTTCGGCGACTATCTGTTCGCCTTCACAGTAGAGGACAACCCGAAGATTTCCATCTACGGCACTTCATGTGTCATGTTCAAGGGTTCCGGCTACAGGGTGTGGCACAAGGGCGACCACGAGAACCAGGTCATCTTCGACTACCACGAGCCTACCGGGTGCTTCCTGGTGATGCCTGAGTATGATACCCGTGAGGAGAATCTTCCGGATGGCGGTGCCAATACTCCGGAGGAGCGTGACTTCCGTGTAATTGGCGTGAAGAACGGGAAACCAGCCGTGCTCTATTCTGGAGAGGGCCAGGAATCCTGTATACGCTGGGTTGTAGAGAATGGCGACCGCATGAAGTCGCTAATGTTCAAGTGGGGAATTCGACGCTAGGCGACGCTAGGTCATATCCCGGCTCCCGTCGTGAGAAGGCATTGAGTTCTCGTCCGAGACGGATTTGTCTGACGCGTCCGCTGTCTATGTCGTCCTGTGTGATTACAATAGGCCTGGCACAATCCTCAAATATCTTTCCAAGACTTGGTCTTTTCCATGCTTCAGCTTGCATTTCCTGCTGCAGGGATTCCATCAGGAGGGCTTCCACGTCATATCCTACCATGCTGCACATTTGCTCTTCCGAGTAGGATGTCCGGATTGTCCTGGCGGCATCGTGTACCCTTTCCGGGGCTGCCTGGAACAGCTTACGCCCGTTAACGGTCTTTACCCTTACGCGAGGCTTGGGCGTATTGACCTTGCGTAGAATCTTCCTTGCCATGTGCAGGAAGATTGCTAGGTATATGGCGTTCCTGATTGATTTCACACATGCACCTTAATGTCCACGTATTCTACCGGTCGACTCAGGACGCAGTCGACATTCAGCTGAGTTTCGTCCCCGCGCCTTGATGCGCGTACTGACCTTACCTCAATCATGTCCTCAAATCGCTTGTTGATATCCTTGACCATCCTGCCGACACGGATTGTATTAAGCAGCTTGCCGGCACTCCATTTGCGATGGGATTCCTCTACCATCTTGTGCAGAATCTCCCGGTCGATTTCATTTGCCAGCTCGTCATATGCGGGCCACAGGCATTCCGGCAAGGATTCACGACCGCCGATTTCGCCAGACAGGTCGATTGTCGGATGCTTTACCTGAGTCAAGGACTTCCTGAGACAGCGCCTCAGGAAGTGCAGAGTGATACACAGGTATATTGCGTACCTGACTGATTTCATCTTACATGGTCTTCAGTGCGAGGAGCCATTCGGCATGCTTGCCGTTGAACATCAGGTTCTCGCTCTTGGTACCGCACGGGATGCCCATGGAATTCTGGTTCACTCGGGTCTGGATGACCACGCCCATGTCGACCGCACCCGTCTTGTGGGTAAGCAGGGAGACGACGATGATTTCGTTGTCGATAATGCGGTCTTCCTTCTTGCCGGATGCCGGTGCGAAGCTGACGATTTCGAGCTTCTCCACGGTGTCCGGGAGGTCGTCACGGTGGAGGGTGACGAGCACCTGGCCGAGGTCCTTGGCCTTGCTGAAGTAGTTGACGACGCGCTGCTTGGTTTCCGTGTCGATTTCGGGTAACTGAACGTTCATGTTCATCGGGTTTCTCCTTGTGTAGTTGTGTGTTTGGGTTCCTTGGGAATCCTGTACATAATGGGTATCCAGTTCTCTGGTATTGGTACCAGACGGCCGTGCGAATCATGCAATTTGACATTGTAGAATTCGTCGATGTAAATGGTAAGCATCAGGACGATTGGATACATCCTGTTGAACTTGCCTGTATAGACCATTGCCTGCACAGCTATGCCAGTCATGCCTGCCTTCGACAGTTCGGCAAGCCTTTCCATCATCGGTTTCGGCATAGGTGCTGCCGTAGATGCAGTGACCCTGTCCGGTAGCCGTCCTGCAAAGGTAATGAAATCAGGAAGGACTTTCCCGGAAGAATCCTTGGTAAATGCTGATGAAAGCTGTCTGGCTGCACTGGGGAATACGCACCACTTGCTATCGTCCCCCATTTCCTTCTTATAGTCGGGAAGTCTCTCCGGGGAATCTACCGTGGAGCACATGATGTGTGTCTTGCATTCCTGGTAGTTCATGTAGAGGTCCCTGACAAGCTCGTAGAACTTGATGCGACGGGCCTGCTTGGTGGCATACCGGTTTGCGTCACGCCTGAACACTCGGTACATGAGGTCCGTGTTGAGTTTGCAGTTGCGCTTCTTGATGATATGGTCGCCGAGTCCGACAAGGTCCTTGATATCCTCGCAGAGCCGGTTCTTGTCATCCACGAGTGACTGCGCCTTACGGATTTTCCCGGAAGCCTTCCACATGGTATGCACGCCGTGCTGCACCATGAAGTCGACGGCACGGACGATGTTGTTGAGTGAGAATTTCTTTTCCATACTGCAAATATAGCAAATAAATAGATAAACTGTGTGTTGCGGAGGCAAAAATATGTGCGATGTAGACGAAATTCTTAGCGACCTTGAACCGGGAAACCCTATGGTGGAGGCCGTGACCGGTGCTTTCGGGTCCATTTTCGGGTTCCGTCCCAAGCAGCCAATCGCCCCGCTTGTCGACTGGATTGTGAATACCTCCGCGCTTCCGCGTACTCAGGTCGACAACTTCGTCCGGGCACACCGTAACGACCCCGGCGTCGTCCGTGCAATAAACGGGGATGAGGCGAGCCGATGCATCATCATGAAGGAAATCGCACTGGCTCTGGGCATAGACGTATTCAACGATGCATTCACTGTCCCGGAGATAATGGACGCGGCCAGGGTAAACGCTAGCCGTCCGATGGACGAGGCAGGGAGAACCCGGAAGAAACCGGTAATTGACGGTATGACACTCAAGGGGAAGTACCTGTATCACAGGTCTAATCCTATATTCCGGGAAGCGATAAAGTCAGAAGGCCTTAAGCCGATGGTTGGCGAGTCGTACGAGTTATGGTGGGAGGATGAATATCCGAATGAAACACCGAAACCGGCCATATTCATGCACGACAACAGCAGTCTGTACAGACCAGGCCATGACGACGACCTTATACGCATAGACGTGTCGGCGCTAGACCTATCGCACCTGAAGCCAGACCCTAGCCTGCCGGAAACTTGCTACATGTATGACCTCCCGATTCCACCCGAGGCTATTACATACATTTACGAGGGTACAGGCAATGATACCCTCTTCGATGATAACGAGGACGGTGCAGTTGATATAAAATTGGAGTCGCAGACACTGGTAGAGACCGTCTGCTACCGGAAGGGACACAAGAACTCGCAGGGCGAGGATGCGCCGTGGGTCATCGTTTCCTGCCAGACCGGCAAGATTCTGTCCTCGCACAAATCAAAGAAAAAGGCCGAGAAACACCTCGGCCAGATGGAATACTTCAAGCACAAGAAATAGCGACTAGGCGGCCTGACCGCCTTTTTCGATGTAGGCGTGTACCGCGGCGAACCCGTGCTTTGCGATGAATCGAGAAACGATTTGCCAGAGCGACACTTCTTTTTCGGTGAATCCGTTGTCGCGTACACGCATAATCGCTGTATGGAGCTGGCCCCTTACGGCGTATGCCCCCTTCAGCGCGATAGGCATGAGTTCTTCCTTGCGCTTCTGCGTGAAGGCGATATTCCCGAGAGCATGCTTCAGAACCTTCTCTGCAGCATCGCCGTAGTGGTTGTTGTACAGGTCGGGATTGCCGATGGTACCGGGAAGTCTCTGGAGCTGTTGCAGGAGATTCCTGTCATAGACATCGACGAAGTCCACGTCCACCAGGTCCCTGATGTGGTACAGTGCGGTATGCTGCAGGAGGAGCATCTGGATTCCCTGGCAGGCCCAGCCGATGATATCCTCAATCTTGTAGGTACCGGGCTTCAGCTTGGTCGTCATGCAGTATCCGTAGATTGCCGCCTCGACGCGGAACTGGTTGAACTCCTCCTCGCTACGACAGATTACACCGCCGCCGCCGGGTTTCATCCTGCCGTCGGCTCTCTTGAAGTCGAGATACAGGTCCTTGAACCTCGGATATACCCAGCGGTACAGCAGTCCCTTCCATGCGTCGCATTCGAGGAACTTCGCGTTAATCTTAGTCGGGAAGAGGGACATCTTCACCTCGCCATCGAAACTGAGGAAAATCTTGTTCTCCGCGGCCCAGCCGGAATAGAACTCGGAACGTCCCGAGAACTTCTTGGGTTCATCCGGGAGTTCCTGGGAATCATTCTGGGGTATGCGGTCGAGACGGTCGATGGCGATGCACGGGACCATGTTAGCGAAGAAGGTAAGCACCTTGTTGTTGAACTTCTTTGCGCGTCCGATACGGTAGGCATACTTCTCGACACCTGGGTCGATAATCTGCAGGAACTTGTCTGTCATCTCGTTTCCGAGCGCGATGAGTTCCTTCTCTTTCTTCTTTACCATCTTGGCGAGGACCTTGGCAGAGACGGAGGTCTTTCCCCTGCCGTATGCTGCGACGGGCTTGTCTGCCATCCTGGCGTAGATTTCCGCGGCGATTGCCTTGGACATCTTCTTGTTAGGTCCGGTAGGGTCGAGGCCGAGCCTGCGGAGAACCTTGTGGGCAAAGATATGGTCACGGATGGAAAGACGGATGCAGTTTGCCTCGCCAACGTCGCCGCCGGCCGAAATAGGAATGATGTGGTGGATTTCTGCGCGGATTTCCCCGGTGGGATGCTGGCGTCTGTCTTCGATGAAGCGGTCGTAGATTTTCTGGTAGTCCATTGATATGCCTGTGCTTAATTGTGTTGTATCGGTATGTACCAAATATAGCAAAAAACGGCCGGCACGGTGTGTCAGTCGAATTTGCGCGATTTTGACAGGACTACTCGTCCAGGTAGGCCCACTCGGTCACTTCGTTGTAGTCAAAGGTTCCGGGACCGAACTGACTGAAAACATACGGTAGCTCCCCTTCGTTGAATACCTGACGAGATTCGAGATAGACTACATCCTGCTTGATGTCACCCTTGCCGCCGAAATTCCAGGGACGGTCAGGTACTTTGATTAGGCAGACCCGGTTCATCTCCGGGATATCCTTCCTGGCATCGTGCCACTTGAGCGTCTGGGTTCGGGTGATGTGCTGCTTGGGTTCGGTCTTTTCCTCGCCCAACTTCCCGGCAAGATTGGTGTCAAGGTTATAGCCTTTCCTCGTACTGAGTACGGTGGAATTATCGAACAGCCCGGTAATGTAAGGCTTGAGGACTGTCTTGGTCGCCGGGATGTCCTTCAGTGCCACACCAAGCCGATACTTCTGCTCGTTCATGTCACCGCCAAGCTGCCATGGAAGCGGAATGTAGAACCTTTCACCGGCCTTGATTGGCTCAACCTCGAATTCCTTGAGACCCTTTATCTCCTCGCGGTCCCTGGCACCGGGTTCGAGCCGGTAATCCTCGGTAACAACCTCGGGCAACCGTGACCCCGGGTAGAATTTTCCCGTACCGATACAGTTGACCATGCCATTGATTTTATCGTTCTTGTTCATAAAATTACCACCATTTTCCTGGCTTGATTCCTGCCAGGTCGATTAACGCCTGCATTTCTTCCACGGTGTCGGCCTTGGCGACGATGGAACCATACTTTCCGTCAAAGAACACCATTTCCTTGCCGACCTTCTCGTAATCCGCGTACTGGAGCTTCTTGTCGCCGACGCGTTCCTGCCAGCACTCGCTGCCTCATAAAAAGTATAGAAAAGTATAGAAATTTAACACCTATACTCAAATATAGCAATTTACGGTCGCGTTAGCGACTTGGTTCCGTAGACGACAGAAGAAGTCGTCCACCGCGGCCTTCCTACAGCATCTTGTAAGTAAGCCGCGAGCATCAGCCTCGGCAGTTTCACCGCGCCCCGAAAGGGACGCGGCCAGAGCTACCAAGTCCGCTGGCGTGAATTTCCGACGGGCAATGTCGGTATTGAATCTCGATTCAAGTTCATTGAACAGGCCTTCCGCGAGGATATTTATGGATGCGTTATGGTCACGATTGATTATCATTCCGCATTCATTGCAGTTATATTCCCGTTCAGCCAGCGAAAGTTTTTCTTTCACGTGGCCGCACTTGGAACACTTCTTGCTCGACGGAAACCAGCGGTTCACCGTCAGCAGAAGGGTTCCATATTTGGCACTCTTGTATTCAAGGAACCTGCGAATCATGCCAAACCCGCAGTCCGTTATGGCTGACGCCAGCCTGTGGTTGGACGTCATGCCCCTTACGTTCAAGTCCTCTATGGCGACCACCATGTTCTTTCTCACTATATCGGTGGTAGCCTTGTGGATTAAGTCCTTCATGAAGTTCTTGATGTAGGTGTTTTTCTTGTTGAATGTATTTTTGATGTCCTTGTACCGAGAGGAGTTGTACTTCCTCCTTGACATCATCTTCTGGTATCTCTTGAGACGCTTCGCGTGCTTACGGTTGATTTTCTCGTTGGCTACGCACTCGCCCGTAGAAAGGTACATAAGGGTCTTCACACCCATGTCGATGCCGACGACGCCGTTGACGGCTTCGCCGTAGCGGACGTCGGTGTCGTCGTAGCTATATGAAATCGATATGTACCACCTGTCGTTACTTCCCTTTGACACGACGAAGTTATTTATCTTCCCGGCAAGGCATTCCGGCCGGATTTCCTCCGCAAGTCTCACGGGAACCTTGATTAGCGGAAGCTTCACGTGGTAGCTGTCGACGAGCTTCGCCTTGTCGTTCTCGATATAGAACGACCTTTTGGACTTGTACTTCTTTTTCTTCGGGAACCCGAAATGTTTCGGGTCCTCGTAGTGTCTTTTCTTCGCGAGGCAGAAGTTCTTTATCGCCTGGTCCATCGAGCCCTTCGGGCTCTCGTACATCCATTCGGTCTTTTGTGAGTTGAATTCCTGGCGGAGCTCGCCACAGGTTACCGACTTCTGTCCGGCACGTTTCTTGGCAAACCACGTAGAACGAGCCCAGTTGTATGCGTAACGGGCACACCCGCAGGCGCGGTTCAGCGCGCCTGCCGTCTTCCCATCCACAATCAGCATTATCTTCTGGGCTGTCGTTACCATACTCACAATATACAAACAGTTTCTGTACTTGTCTATATATTTCTATACATTATCGGCGACTAGGTACTATCTCCCTATGTATCGGTTGTCTGATAGCTCTGGCCATACTTTGCGGCGATGGTCCTTATCCTGTCCCTGATGCGTGGCTGGATGTGCGACCCTCCGGTGTCACCGAAGACTGACCAGAAGGACATATCCGGGAGTTCCGTTTCGTAGTACTTGATGTCCTCTTCCTTGTCATGCGGGAATGAGGTAATGAGGTCCAGCACTCTCATGTCGGGGTAGGAGACGATGTACAGGCTGACTCCCTTGCCGCCGTTGATTTCGTTCGCTATTCTCTGTGCTAGCACGATGTCGTTGGTGGATGCGACGACTGCGGCCATTGAGCCAATTTTGTCATCCTTGTAAGGACCCATCGTCACCAGATACCGGTGAATGCCGTCATGCAGCGTAGGCGGCAAGGCCCTACGGAAAATCTTCCGTAGGAAATGCAGGAATATCGCCAGGTAGCACGCGTTACGAATCATTCTTTGATTAAGTCAAGGTACTGTTCAAGCTTAGTTGCGTATTCTGCGCAGCGGCTGTGCACGGAGAACCAGATGTTTACCCAGGTTTTCGCGGAATGCAGGAGGTTCATGCGCCGCATCTGGTATGAGAATCCCTCGATATTGCATACCGGAGAATTCCGGTGCGCGTCGAGTAGTGAGAACACCTGCATTTTGTGGCGGGCGGCCTTCGCTCGGGCGCGGAAGAGGGCGATTTGCTGCTGAATGACGAGACGGTCGGCCTCCTTCCTCCAGTAATACTCGCCGTCTTCGTCCCGTTCCATTACCGGGTAGGACGACTCGTCGTCGAAATCGGTGGTGCAGTCGTAGGTCGGGAAGATTGGCGCGAGCTTTCCGTCCTTGTCCAGGCTGATGTTTAATTGTTCTTCTTTCATGGTTTACCTATTGGAATATGTTGTATGATGGGAAATAAACCCTGTGGTCGCGGTAGCTGCAGGTATCGCATTCTCCACAGCAGACGCTCCGCGGCATCTCGCAGGTGAACCGGCGGAGGATATGCTCGTGCTTGAACTGGTCGCCTTCCTTCCAGCTGAGGTAGACGTGCCCGTCGGACCACCACATCTTGCGCGGCTGGGAATGGCCGTCGGTTCCTTCCGGTAGATACTCGATTAGGACGTAGTTCCCGGAAAGCTTGAAGTCAATCTTGACGATGCGCCCTTCGGCGTCGAAGTGCTTCACCAGGTTGTCCTGGGGGAATTCCTGGGATGTTGCTATTTGCGGGTTGTACATCAGACCTCTCCGGATTTGTCGTTGAACCAGTTATCGGCGAACTCTACGGCACGCGCCATGTCTTCCGGCGTGGCGTCGTCCCACTTGACGAACTCCCCGTACGAAGCGACGAACCCGTTCCCGTCCGCCAGCACGAATGTGTAGGCTATATCCTGATGGATTAGGCCTAGGTTGATGCACTCGTTGTCATAGTCAGGCGGGGTGTGCAGCTTGGCGGTCCCGGGATGGTTCTCGTCCATGATGCCCGTCAGCATCTCGTACAGTTCGTTGATAGTGTGCTTCTGCATGTTCCAAATATAGCAAATTTTACTATATTTGGGATATGAGTACATTAGACACCAAACCGCTTATCATTCCCGAAGATGCCACAGAAGAAGAATTTGCACAGTCCATGGTACAGCTGCGCAAGCAAGTGAAACGCTGGCAGGCCAAGCACAAGGACAGCCTGCTTGGCAAGAACGTATCCTACGGTATCAAGGCGGCCTGCAACATGGCCTTCGCCGGGGAATCACTCGGTGACTGTATCAACGACACCGTTGTCGAGAAGTGTGCCCTAGACCTATGAACTTCGAGCACTTCAAGACCTGTGTCCGCGCCTACTTTCCCGGGTGCGATTTCTACTGGTTGAGGGACTGCAGCAAGCATTTCCTTATGCCGGTATGCATCTCCGAGGCAGACATCCGCGAAGTCGCAATCCGTATGGACGTACCGGAAAGTCCCCTTGACCTCCCGGAAGATGACGAGACTGCCCTGGTACGCTACCTGAAAAAGTTCAGCAGGATGCCCGGCATCAACCCGGATACGCTCGCATTCGGCGGCGACATGTACCTGGTACAGGTCACTGACGACTATAGAGCAATAGTTTTGGTATTGAACAGGATGGAAATCAGCACCTATGCAAGACAATTACCAGGCATCCCTGACTATAGAATCTGAACCGTTTTTCTGCTTATGCTACTACTGTTACTTCGAGCCGTGGGCAAATATCCTGGCGTTCTTCCTTATACTTACCGCCGTGGGTACCGTCGAGGGGCTCTACAGGAACTACCGGGGTAGACGGGTAATCGTGGAACCGGAAGAGACCTGGTTCCTCATCGGAAACGAAGTGAGGAGAATGGATTAAAAAGGGACCTTCGAGGTCCCTTTTAAATTGCGTCGGCCAGCTTGAGCAGGAAGTCCCGGAGTTTCCCCCGGAGTTTCCAGAGCATCCCGGGGCATACCCGGTCGACCGTGCATCTTGCCTTGGCGTCCCTTATGATGGCTATTTCATCGTCGAGATACTTTCGGAACTCGTTGACATCCTTTTCGAGCTTCCCACCTATGCCGAGGTTGTATCCCTTGAATGCCATCTCGAAATCCACGCCGAGGTCCTGCATTCTCCACTGCATATCCTCGTGTACTGAAGCCAGTACGGCCTTGATGCGCTCGTAAGTCATGCTTTCGAGCTTGTCCAGGTTCTTCCAGAAGACACCGATGGATTCCGCGGTGGACTTGAGCATCTGCAGCTTGCACAATACCGGTTCCCAGTTTCCGCGTGCATCGCCGAGCTTGATATCCATCGATATGTTCAGCAGCTTTCCACGGAGATAGGAGAGCGCGTCTAGCCTATCCTTGGTGAAGTTGAGGTAGTCGGCGATGGAGTGAATGTCCGATACTTTCGTCAGGGGTTCGCAGTATCCTTCCGGGACCTTTCCGGTATGCAGGTACTTGGCCCTTCCGGGGACGAGCTCGATGTCGATGTTGGATTTCTTGAGATATCGTTCTCTGTTCACTTCACCTCCACGCAGACATAGCGTCTGATGTCGGGGACCGACCCGCCGGCTTCCATGCAAGTCTGCTTCGAGGAAAATCCGGGAATTTCTGAAGTCGCGACGGATACGCCACGGCCGGAACCGGATACCAGTGTAAATACAAGAATGAGTGTCCACATGGCTAGTTTTCCTCCTGGGTTTCTTCGTTGGTTTCCCAGGAAACGGTCATCTTGGTGCGCCAGACGCAGTCGAAACCGAAAGAGCCCTCGGTCGTTACGGTGAAGCCCTGCTTCTCGAGTTTTTCCCGGACACTATCCACGATGTCGTCCTCGGCGTCGAGCAGGTGCTCATAGCTGTACTTGCCGAGTTCGGCGTTCTTCTTGATTCCTTCCTTAATATCCATGAGGTAGTTGAATACGGAGTCGGCCGTAATCTTCCTCGCTTCGCTTGCGCTAATCATTTTCCCTGTTCTCCTGTGCTGGTTCGTCCTCGTAGACATATTCCGGGGACTGCTTTATGAACACGTCGTAGAGCCACTGCTTGAGCTTCTCGAGCGGCATCTTTGCGTACTGCTGCACCAGGCCGTCGTATGCGGTGACAGCATGGAACTCTTCCTCGCCTTCGTCTGGCGGGAAGATTGCAAGAAGGTCCTCGCAGTACTTGAGCTTGAGCACTGTCATGCCGTCCGTCTGTTCTTCCTCGAATGGGACCTTTATTTGGTTGAGGTATTCCTTTACTCGTTCCATTTCTCGTCCCCTTCAGGATTCGGGATGAACTCCACATGCAGGTCGGTGAGCTGGCCGTCCGGTTGCCGGTTGATTACGATGGACTTGACCGAGCAGAGGTTGATTCCCCAGCGGTTTACGATAAGGCTTGCCATATCATCTGCCAGCTTGTCCTTCCTGATTGTACGCATCAGGTCGTCGTCCTTGTTTTTCATTATGCTTCCCCCATATGGTTGTCAGGTTCCTGGAGTACGTGCTGTGAATTCGCAAGTACCCTTTTTGCCATCTTCACCCGGATGTCATCCGGCGAGCACTCCGACAGCTTGACTGTCTTTATTTCGAATTGGTACGGGTTTTTATTCTTGTTCTTCATTTTCGTCTCCTTTGCTTGCATTCTTGATGCATTCCACGATAAATTGTCCGAGCGAATCCTGGATGCTCGCGGCAACATCATCCTTGAGTCGCTTGTATCCGGTAAGGTAACCCCAGCTACGAAGAAGCAGGTTCAGGTCGTATCCGAGAGCGCCAAAGCTTAAGTTGATGCATTCGTATTCGACTGTGTCGAACCGGACTGTCTTTTCGGGTGCCCTTCCCTCGCAGGCGGCGTTCATCGCCTCGACAATGGCGTTCATGACTTTCTCCACGGCGGATATGTCATAGTCCTCAACGTCTTCCATCTTGTAAGATGGAGAGGTCACCATGAGTCCATTGGAATCCCATATTATCCCGGGTTCGAATGTATCCCGAATGAAAGGCGGGGTGAAGTATTGCTTCCAGAATGGTTCGTTCATGTCCCAAATATAGCAATTTTGTGCCTATCCGGAATTCCCAGGAAATTGTTATAGTTTCTCAGAGATAAGTGAATTGAAATCGGTCGGGGCATACTTCTCGGCGATGGCAACGATAGTTTTGTGTGTTTCCAGCTCTTGATTGGAAGCCAGTCGGAAACTGATATTCTGGTGCATGTCGCTAAATATGGTGACTTTAGCTCCAATCTTGCCATCGTTGTCTTTCTTTCCGTGCAGTCTCCAGTGGCCGCCATCGATGCTTTTCTCATATCTCCACAGGATACTTCCTACGACATCAACCGCCGCGAGGTTGGTACAGGGAAATTCCTTCAGGATGAATGCGGTCGGCTTTATTAGGAACTCACAGTTGTACCAGAAGGTCCCTACCCTGATACCGCGTCCTACAATCCACTTGCCTACATATTTGCTGCATCGGTCTATGCAATCCTGCGCTTCAACCTTTTGAAGCTGAAGCTGAGCAAGGTTACGTTCCTTGGTCAGTTGTTCCAGCCCTAGCTTCGCCTGGTTTATTTTACGGCTAAGGGTTCTGATTGTGCGGCGGCATTGTTTAATGACTGAATTCATCATCGGTGAACCTCGTTGCAGCGGGCAGGTTGCCCATCGGAATTGAGGTACGGGGTTATCCCGGAAAGCTTAACATCCCAGTAGCGGAGGTAGGCGATGTTGGTAGACTTGTCGCAGTAGATGTCCCAGTACTTGCCGATTTCGATGATTCGGACAATTCGTCCCTCGTCCTCCCAATGCTCGACTTCGTCCTGGGTACTGCAGCCGGTTAATACTGTGGAGATTGCAATTAAGAGTAAGGCGAGTATGTGCTTCATTACTTCTCCTTGAATGTCATGTAACGTTGTTTTGCTTCCTCGGCAATCGGGCAGGACTTCCGTCCGTAAGGAATGCCGTACAGTTCAGAGAACGGCTTGTCGTACTGCCTAAACATCTTGCCCAGGTCCGGTATGTCGATTTCCAGGTGCATCGCCCATGCCCTAGCATGGATGAAGTCCAGGTCCTTCCCGGAATTCCCGCGGAGATGGGTCGGCTTGCAAATCTCGATGAACCTGATGGCCCTGGTGAGCATGTCGGCCTCGTCCTTGCACTGGATGTAGGTGTCCTCAGGGTCCATCTTTGCCTTCAGGTACGGGGTGAGCTCGTGCGTGCCGTAGCACATTGCGCCGTCGAGACCGGATATCATCATGGTGATGCACACAATCCTGCCGTTGGTGACGTCGTGCGGGTCAGGGAACCTGCCGTCGGTGGCTTCCACCTCCACGGCGAGGGTGAGGATAGTCATGTCCTTTTCCGTGGGTGCCTTCTGGAGTTCCTCGTTCGGGAAATCCACTACTTCGTCGGGGTATAATTGAATTCTGCTCATACCCCAAATATAGCAATTTCCGGGGAGACCTGTATAAACTGTCTGAAAACGAGCAAAGGATACCCCATGAAATCCCAGCAGGAACAGATGAAGTCGTTCATAGAGTCGGAATGCAGGAGCCTCGGGTGCGAGGAACTGTCGACTGCACTCAGTACAGGTTACGGCGCGTGCTGCGAGTCAACTGGATTCTCAAAGCCGAAGTGGCTGGAAGACCGGGAGTTCGTGGAGAAAGTACTGAAGTATCTCGTGGACGAGAAGGGCTACTGCATCTTCGCCGAACCCGGCAGTCGGTACATAGACAGCGACGGATGGTTCGAGCTCGAATACCGTCTCCTCGGCGACGGGGACCCCGCTACGAATGAGTATCGGGTCAACGTATATTTGACTACGCACTCGGACCATGATTCCGGCTTCGAGGAGGAATGGTCGGAACGGGGTTCCGATACGGTTTCACCATACGATATCATGTGGGACAATGCCACCGACTGCGAATACGCGCTTAACGAGATAGTATCCAACGAGAAAGTCCGGAACGACCTACCGGAAGATATGCTGGCCGAAATAGTATCCTTCCTGAAAAACGCTGGATACCTGAAGGACATCGGCACGTCCGGGGATAAACCTGCATGCGAGTCCATCTGGGATACCGTACGCGGACTGTTCGGCAAGAAAAAGAAACCTGAAAACGAGGAACCGCAGGACGAGTTCTTCATCAGGCCCTATGGCGGGCCGGTGCACCAGCCAAACAGGTATCCGGGGCTCATCTGGAACATCCTCGGGGAAATCAACTGCGACCATGACGGCAAGATAACCAAGGAACAGGCAATCAAGTACATCAAGCGGCTCATGCCGGCAATCAAGGACAACCCCGACATGCCGGCGTTCGAGAAGACGCTGTACAGGGTGGTGAACGCGATAGGGTGACCCGGCGACAGTACACAAGGAGAGACGCAATGGAGACGAAACCCCTAATAGTGAGCCTGACCACATGGAAGGGCCGCATCCGGTCGGACGCGGTCGCCGCCAACATATACAGGCTCCTCCACCAGAAGACCAGGGCGGACTACCGGGTAACCCTGGTGCTTTCCAGCGACGAGTTCAGGAAGGGGGAGAAGGACATCCCGAGGGAAATCCTGGCGATGTCCCGGGGAGAGAAACGGTTCTCCCTGGTATGGCAGAAGGAAAATACTCGGGCACTCAAGAAGCTCACCGGGGCGCAGAGGGCATTCCCGGGACTCCCGGTGCTGACCACGGACGACGACATCGCGGTAAAGGATTCTTTCGTAGAGGAGTTCTGGAGGATGCACCGGGAACATCCCCGGGAGATTATCGGGGCCGACGTGTGGAAGCACCCGTGCGGATTCGACATCACCGGGTGGGCCAGGCTGTTCCCGGCGGGGTCCCTGGCAAAGCTGCCGGAGTCCCTGTTCATGCGGTACTTCAAGGGACTGGAGGACGACGTGTGGAACGGCCTACGGGCGTGGCTAGTCGGAACCGGGCACCGGAAGCTGGGTAGCTGGCCTTTCCTGGAGCAAGTTTCGATTGGCAGCACGGCATTGAGTGGAACCTACCTTAAAACCGACCCCGTGGAGATGCTGCGGAGGTTCGCGAGGGAGTGGAAGGTATAAACTCAAGGAAAATACAAGGAAGACACATGATTGAACATATCGAACCCGGTATATTGCCGCCGAATAAGAAGGCGTGCATAGCACTGACAAGCTGGAAGAAGAGAATCAATACCGTAGGGTTGACTATTTTTAACCTATTTACTACATGCGGTCCCGATTATCACATTGTTTTGACCTTGGCCGAAGAAGAATTTCCACGAAAAGAACGGGAGCTTCCGCGGGATTTACTGTTGATGAATCGGGCTGGTGTATTCGAGATTTTGTGGTGTAACTACAACTGGCGTTCGTTTAAAAAATGGGTATTCTGCGGTATGAGGTATCCGCATGTTCCCATCATCACAGCCGATGATGACTGTATATATAAGTATAATTATGCAAATGAATTAAGGTCGCATTTACCGCGAAACATCCATCAGAGAACATGCATAACATATTGGTGCGACCGATTCAAACGTACCAAATACTTCAATACATCAGGATACGCCACTTGTTATTCGCCAAGTTATTTTGGTGATATTTCTAAATATCTTAACCTTAAAATGCTGGAAAATTATCATGAAGATGATATGTGGTATGTCGCGTTGCGATATATAATGCACATACCTGGATGCATATGTCTGAATAAATCATATGATGATGTGGCAATTCCTCATAATGAAATAGAACCACTACATAATTTATATAAGGGACGCGATAAGGATGAGCGCGATGAAAAGATATTATCCTTGATTAACTTACTCGAACAGTAGTGTATTGATTTCATGCGAGCAACGATTAACAATCTGCCGTGGTAATTCATTTGGTCCTATTCGTATAATGTTGCTACGTGATTGCACCAAGCAATTATCAAAGACTCCCCAGCATATTTTAAATTCCGATGTGGGAAATGAATTATATAATTCAATGAATTCATCGGTAGTCCCGCATGAATTGTTCTGCAATATCAGGAAAACAGGTGGGTCGCCATTTTCTATCATCCGTTTAGTACGTAATAGATATTTGTCAATAATATATTCCCAAATGTTACACATCGATATATCATTATTTTCTTTAAATGGAATTTTCCGGTACGGGTTGAAATGATAATGAATATAATAAATATCCACCATATCATCTATCGTTAATGTATATGTCGCTTTCCATCTCTCTGATTCAGCGAGATGTATATTAGCGAAATTTATATCATAGAAATGTTCTAGTAGTGCTTTAATAGATTTGTATGGGGTAAAGGCCCATGCAAACGGATTCCCAAGAGGCTCCGTTCCACTAGTCATTATATACGACCCGGCACAATTAGTGGATATCACATTCATATGCAAACAATTTACTGTATTTATTTTTTATATCCGGATATGCGGTTAGAACGGCGTTCAGCCAGTTGTCCCGCTTTTCCAGCCCGTTATCATCTTTACGATGGGACCATGCAACCAATCCCTTATCTTTTCCGTTGTCCGGGTCGAGGTCAATACCCCAATCATAACTTAAATAATAAATTGGAATGTCGTGCATGACTATCCAAGGTTGCATCCAGCATTCATCACTTACCGGCGATGTATTGTTCCTGATTGCTTGGTTATATTGACTCAGTACTTCTTTTGGATACACCTTAGCCGGTATCATGCTCTGGCCGCACCAGCGAACCTTATTGACATGTGGACCAGGACCCAAAGTAGAATTTCGATACACTATTCGTTTGCCCTTGTATTCATGAAACGAATAGTTATTGTAACATACGATGCATTCAGGATGCTTCCGGTGCACTTCCATAACTGTCTCGATGAGGTTATCGGCGTACTTCACATCGTCATCGATGAGGAACACGCAGTCTTCCGGTGCGGCAATCTTGAAAATCTCGTGCCTTTTGTGCACATAGGTATTCTCCGGGAGCCAATGTAGCTTTACCTTAGGAAGCTTGATAATCTTCTGCAGGTCTTCCGGTAAATCGGCTTCCTTGTTAGGAAACTGAGGAACCGCTAGCCACAGATGTACTTCGTCGGGTGGAAGTGTCTGCTGCTCCAGAAGAAGGAAGATTGAAATACCCACATTCTTGATTCGACCGGGGTAGGAGGTCATCGATACTAGAATTTTGCCTGTTCCTTGCATATAAGGACAGTTTATAACTTCTAAAGAATTAAATGCTATTCAATACCATATTTTTTCTGTATCTTGTCAATCCACTCGGAAGTTTCTTTCTGACTATATAATGGGTCGGTAAGCATTGCTGAATTCATTTCGAACCTGCTTATTTCGTCGCCGTATGATGCCAAAGCGTTGGCTAATTGGCTTTCATATTGTTGTTTTACTTGATTATAACGATAACCAGTAATTATTCCACGTATTGCTGCTTTAATAGGCATTTTTTCACGGGAATTTGTATCAGATAAATTTGGGTTTATGATAATAAATCGATATTCTTGTTCGGGCGCGTAGTTATCTGGCTTAGTGAATAGATGCTTTCTATGAACAGAATCAACAAAAGATGTAATTGGTTGATGAAACATATCTTCCAAGTCATCCAAATCATCAACATAATCGATGGGACGATATTCGTGTGCTATAGTTTTATTTTCGCACATATCATTGAACGAGTGGCACAAAGATTTGAAATCAAATATCAAACATGCTCCTGCATGATTATTGCCATACAAGGCCCACATAGATAATAAATTCCATCCTTTGTGTAGTTTGGAGCATGAGTTATTCTTGTCCATGGCAAATGATACTAATCGAACACATTTATTTCGTTCTTCATGTGCTAATTGATTGTTTTGTACCATTTCCAAGCTTTCTTGAATTGATGGGTCTCCGTTGGATATAACACAAGGAGTTCGCCATAAAAATTCCCATGGGTCATTCATGTTGCTAAGAGAATTCATTAGTAGATTTCCTGTTGTTAAAATTTTGATTGCCGATTCTATGCTAGTATAATGGTATAAAAATATGGGGGTGCCATCAGAATTAAATCCATAACGGGTAAGGTCTGAGATTCGTATTGACATGTTAAATTTCCTTAAAAACGTGATTTGTCTTACACCAAATATAGCAAATCACCACTCAACGTCGCGGGACGTGGGGACATATTTTGCCGGTCCCTGGTTAACATAGTTCCCTGGACGGTTCCTGTCCTTCCAGGAAGGGAGCAGGTCGTGGCTCGTGAGGTGGAACGACTGGCACTGAGTGGGAAAAGCCCATAAGGTATTATCCCGGAACCGGTTTGGACACGAGTAGCGGTGGAGACAGTTTAACGTTCCATGTAAAGGTTCCTGTACCTGACCCAGATGGCGATGCGAATCCAGGTGATGTGCTGACATACGATGGCGAAGATGTTGTGTGGGCCGCACCGCAGGGTGGAGGAATCGAGCTGCCGAATGTTGAACCTATTACGCAGTCCGCCGGTGAATACTACATTCCTATCTTCGTCAACCCCGGTACGTATGCCGGACATAGCGAGGGGTATTCAGAGCAGACCTTGGCTTGGATTAAGACATCTCAACTCAATGGCCGCTTCGATTTCCCCTGGACAAACAACTAACAGAAAACCCCGGGATTTCCCGGGGTTCTTTTTTTGGGTGAATCTTATGGTTCCTGGGAGTTCACGTCGGCCATCCCTATCGTGTCCGACGTTGCCAGGGTCGTACGGAACTTGAGCTTGAGAATCTTGTTTCCGTACTTGCGGATTGCCTGGGGGTGCCACACGCTCTCTGTCTCGCCGGTCTCAGGGTTCACCTCGTCGGCATAGTAGCCGAACCGGTAGGCCATGCCGTTGAAGTTGATGTAGTGGATGTCAGTGTATCCTTCCAGCGGAGTGTTGTTCGGGAACAGCTGGCCACACACGATGACTATGTCTCTGTAGAAGTTACCGGCGGTGTATGGCTGGAAGATGACCTGCGGCGCAGCAGAGGTGGTATCGCAGTTTGTACTGGTATTTACATTGTCTGGACTGTATTGCGCTGGGAAGTCCTTGTCGGCGGTCCAGAACCACGGGCGAAGTTCGGTCCAGTAACCTGAATAATAGCTTCCGGATTTAAGGTAATTTAGCGGAAGGATTTTTGGCTTAGCTATCTTTGCACCAGCGTCAGATGAGCCAAAACCTCTCATATCAGCTATTACACTTTTCCCATATCTAGTTATTGTCGGGAAATTATATTTCGTTTCACCATATTCTGCCATATCATTATAGCTATCATCATTTGCAGTCTTATAAATGATTCGCTTTACTTGTGCTTTCAACGGTGTCGTTCCATCAACATCAGTTAGGCCGAAGAAATTGATATCTTCTACCGCGTCGCAGTTGCCGAAATTAAGCGTGAGCTCATATGTTGTAATCAGCTGTTCACCCGTACTAAGTTCATATGGGGAATCGAGGGCAACTCTTGAGAACATGACGAATGTATTTGTTGGGTTTCGCATTTCTTGTGTGCCATATCGGCCATACCATCCAATTTCAGTTACATTGGTATCTTCTTGGGCGGCTGCAGATATATGGGAGATTCGCATTTTATAGTGTCCATAGGATATTTCCTGTGTCCCACACATTGGATAGCCGGTCTTCTTGGAATTGCTGTAATCACTTATCCTAGAAACAAGGTCGGTCATGTTAAATTCTGTAGAACCGGTTCCATTTCCGTAAGCCATGTATTCCAGACAGCCAATGGTATATGTACCTGTGCTGAGATTATAGGCATATTGATAATTTGCCGTATTAGTGGCAAACATTGTGCTCGCATTCACATATGGATAGTCATAGCTACCATAGGAAAGTACGTTGTCGCTACCATTCTGCTGGAACAGGTAGTCGAGACCTTGCGCAACAATCTTGTTGTGAATCGGCTTTTCGAGCCAGTGGAAATCCTCGGAACCGTCCTTCCGTATCTTACCTATGCCAACCAGGTGGCCATGAAGTGTAATCTCGTCTTTGATTATGTTGCTCATGTTTCCCCCTCCTATTCAGGGTCATAAATTTCCGCACCTATTATTCCGCTTCCCCAGCCTACCGTATCCGCGTGTGTAGGGGCACCTATAATATCTGCCTCCAATACGCCGGAGTTCCAGCTTGCATCTTCCTGCGCGTATGGCGCTAAAAATGTATTTGCCCGGTTCATCCCGGAGTTCCAACTTGCGTCCTCCTGGGAGTATGCTGCAAGGAAAGTCTTGGCGTAGTGCATACCACTTTCCCACGACGCATCGTCCTGCGCGTAAGCGGCCATGCTAGTACTGGCATCGTGTATCCTAGACTTCCAGCCAATCTTGTCGACTCGGTCGCCTAGCGCACGGAACAGGTGGTGTTGCAAAGTAGACATACCGGAGACTCCTATACAGGAACGGAGAACGCCGCCATAGTCCAGCAGTTATTCAGGCATGATACCTGGTAGGTCTTATTGGCTTCAAGTATGTTGCTGGCATCCTTGTTGTACAGTGTAGGAACGTCGCCGTTGGTAGTCACTACTAATGTAGAATCTGTAGCGCCGGCGGTCACCTGCGCAACGAAGTTTACGAGCTCGCCGCTAATCGGTGTGCAGTCAAGATGCAGCACAGAAGGAATCGTACCGGTGATTACATTGAAGCAGTTGTTGATTACTGAGGTCGCCCCGTCGGCCACGGCCTCCACCGTTACCGATTCGATTGCTCTGGCGTTGACCCACTGGTTCCTCCTGCGTCCCCATACTGCGTATTGCGGCTGGAGTTCATCGGCATCCGGTTCCGGGATTATCTGGTGTTCTACATATGATACCTTCAACCGGCCATCACGGTACATGGTTGCAGTAAAGGCATATGCCCACCTGGTATACCTATGTGCCTGCGTGTTGTCTATATCGTACGGATAGGTAATACCCTGGAATTCCACGTAATCATCTCGTACAATGCATAGCTTCCCAGGAACCCAGACAGTATTGCTGTTACGGAATACCGCATCTACCGGGATACCAGACTTGTATGCCGCGAATACCGTAGCGTAGTCGGAATCTACCGTGTAGACGTCCGGGGCTGTTTGCGTAAGCGTGACAAGCAGGCTCTTGGACTTAATCGGGATGTTTCCGATGGACGTAATAGTTGCATCGGATTCTGCATCCGCGATTGGGTTTCCGTTGGTGTCTAGCACTTGCTCGTTGTTTTCGTCCAGGAGGTAATCAATCTGGCCATCAATCCCCAGAGTGAGACTGTTGCCATTGCTATCGCAATCCGTGCGGGTCGAGTAGAGACCCATTCCGTCGTATGTTTTAAGTAGTTCGGCCATCTGTATATCCCGGAAACCCGATGTTTTCTAAGAGTTTATAGCCTGGATGGCCAAAAATTGCTATATTTGCATACAGAAACCATAGCTAAAGGAGGTATGAACATGCCAGACAATCGGGATAAATTCGATTCTATGGCACTGCCGTTCGCCCTTTCGCCGGAGGAGCGGGCCGCGTTCGACCGTGCGATGCAGGACTGCTACATCGACACGTGCAACGAGGAATCCCTTAAAGCCATAATGCATAACACCGGACACGAGACTGACCTGGAAACCATATTCGAGAAGCTGGCGAAACTGACCGTCGTACCGATTGCATCCGGTAAATCCCGGGAACCCGTCGTGTTCATGCTGGACTCGCTAAGCGCACTGGGGGACATGAAATGCCCGAAGAAGTGAAGGAAACCGACGAGGAGCGCCTCAGGAAGCTCCGGGAAACCTATATCGAGGGAATGAGGCTGCTGGTCGTGGAAAAGCCGGACCAGTACGACGCGGACCGGCTGGACGAGGCGATAGACCTGATTAAGTCAACCCCGGATGACGACCTCGACGCGCTCATCATAATGGGCAAGCACATGTCCATCCTGTGCAAGCAGGTGGAATTCTCGAAGGAAGAGGTCGACCGACTGTACGACATGCTCAGGACGAACTTCAACATTGTCGAGGACGAGCACCCCGAGCACGATGACCGTACCAGGGACGACTACCAGTTCCTCCTCACGACTGACCGGAGCGACCACGTCGTAGTATGGGTAAGCAAGGCGCAGCCATATCTCTGTGACGAGGATGATTCCGGCAAGTATTACCATATCGAGGCATACGGCTGCAGCCTGTATTCGATGTGCGACCTGAACTTCGACACCATGGACGAGATGCTTACTGAACTGAAGAAAAGGATAGAGGACTATGTCGACGATGACTGAACCGAGCAAGGTACTTACCGGGATGTATGGGAAGTCTCATACGGGAACATGGACACTCAACGATGGAACCACCGAAGAATCCATGGATGAACTGGTATGCAGATACAGGAGAAAACTTATGCTGATTAAAGACGCTGAGGGAAACGAACGCATCGCCGCGCATGGCGATTTCCAGGATACCACCATCACCCTGACACCGAAGGAGTGGCAGGAGATGTGCTCGCTGCTCGAATACCGTAAGCAGACAAAGCCGTGCGTGTTCGCCAAGGAGAACCGTACAGTTTACGAGAAGCTGCGCAATAACCCGCCGCCGCTGAAGCCGGGGTTGACCGAGATAACCGACCCCTCCGATGAGGATGCATGATGAATATAATTGAAATTCTGCCAGCCGCATTCTTTGTCCTGGCTCTTCTTGTAATCTTTGTGTGCCTCGGAATCAAGGACTACCGTGAGGTGAAGCGGTTCGAAGCCGAAGTCGAAGAAAAGAGCAAGAACCCACTCTACAGGGGAACTTTATGGATACCGTAAGATTCAGAAAGGAAGTCCCGGAGGAAGTCCGGGAGAAAGTACGCAAATTCATGCATGCGAAGGCGGTGTGTGAGGCAATGACCGGTGTCGCGGCACCTATCGTGGACTTGTACAGCTATCTGTTTGAGGAAGGCTTCTACATGACCATCCATGTATATGGGTTCGAAATACTGACCCTTGGCGATTGGGTAAAGGAAGAACTCAAGGCGTACCCGGACCAGCACACCAGGGACATACTCCGGAAACACCTGGTAGAACACGGGCTTTCCGAGGAAAAGGCCGATGAACTGATGAAGGAAGCCTAGTCCTCACCGGCTTCCATGATGTCTACCTCAAGCTCTTCCTCAATGTCGTATAGCGTATTCGTGAGGGTAGTCGCCAGGATGTCGGGGACTTCCATTGTCGCCTTGATGTCGCCGTCGGACAGATACCGGCAGGATTTCAGTTTCATGCCTGCGCCAAGGCTGGACAGTACTGCCTTCAGCCGCGCCCCAAGTTCTTTTGCCAGCTCCTTTCCATCCCCGTCTTTCCAGGGATTGCAGAGCATGGAATACCGTACAATAGGTGGCTTAGGCATATTTACTCCTCGATTCCCATGGTCTCGCCGAGGGACTTGCCCTCGTAGGCGTCCTTGAACCACTGGCTTTCGGAAATCTTCCTGTACCGGCCCTTGATTGACCGCTTGTTCTTGCGGGTGGCATGTTCCTGGTTTGCCAGGAGTTTGGCGCACATGGCGGTGTCGACAGAGGGAGGTGCCTTCAGCGGACCCTCGTCAAGGAGCTTCTTCCATTTCTGTTCAGTTTCGTCAGGTAGACTCATTATTTTATCCTCAGGTCGCTGCATTCTTGACCGCATATCGGGCATTTCTCCCAGAACGTAACCGTACTGTGTACGCTGGTTTCGCCCTCCAGGTCGCTATGCGTCGTCTTGCATGTTTCGGGACTGGCCGAGAACTCGCATCCGCATGCGCACTTGAATTGCGCCTTCGGCGGTTCCTTGGTGACTGTGACGCCCCGTTCCAGGTTCTTCCGGGAAACCTTGATTTGTTCCACGGAATACACGTTCCTGACACCGTCAGCAATATGGGACTCGGCCTCTTCCCTGGATTCGAACCAGGTCGCTTCGAGCCAGTTATCGTAGAAGCTCGTCGCCTTGAATATGCCGAAGTCGTTGATTACCACATATTCGATTCCGCCATCGTCCTTCCGGTGAGTCATCACGTAGATTTCGGCCGGGTTGGCCGCGAGCATCTTGAACTTGATGTCCTCACGGTTTGTCATCGGCTTCCTCCTTGAACGCATCAACGAGTTCGAAGCGGTACTTCTGCTTGACGTCCGGGTATTTATCGTGGTCGACTTCCGAGAGGAACATTGACACAGGCCGTACGCACAGTCCGCCGTTCCCGTAGAGGTGACGGTAGACTACCATGCGCTCGCCGGTCTCTGAATCGTCGGCGCATTCCAGGACGAGATAGTACTTGCCCTTGAAATGACGGTAGATGCCGTTCTTTGTAACTCCCCGTATCGGGGTGTCGGCGGCCTTCCTGCGCGAGGTCTCGACCGCATCCAATATCATCTTGTAAACCTTGTCGTAGCCTTCCTTGTCTCCGGTGACTTCGATATAGGACATGCCGTACTCGCGCAGCATGTTGCGGATATCGTCGTCGATTACCCGGGCCTCGGTTTCTGTCTGGTTACGTCCGTTCGGGTTGTATGGCTTTACCCTGGTCAGCATCACGTTGGCGGAGTTTGCCGTATATCTCTGGGCTTCCTCGACACATGCCACGCCGAGCGCCGGCCTGCCGATACGGTCGGCATAAATCTTCCCGAGCATTATCGGCGAATCTGTTACGATGACCTCTACCTTGCCGTAGCACCGGGAAATCTTGAACGCCTGCTTGCCGGTGATGTAGAACTGGCACTTGAACGCCTCCTGGCTTCCCTCCCAGACCTTGTCCTTGGCGAACTCCGTGACGTACTCGGCGTCAACCCCGGCCATCTTCAGTTTCGAGAATATGTAGGCCGCGCCCGTGCTCTTGCCGGTCCCTGGTCCGCCATAGAGATTAACAATCAGTGTGTCTTTCATATCTTCCACATTTCAATTCCGTTTGCAAGTATAGTATACAGGTCTTCCCGAAGGTCTATCTCCATCGGGCCTTCGCTCGTAAACACTTCGATGTGCGCCGGCCAGCCATATCCGTCATGCGGAGGACAGTAGCGCATCACGAGTTTCTCGCATGCCCAGTCCTTGACATAGCATTCCGTGAACCGGCGGTCACTTAGTTTCGACTTATCGAACTTTATGTTGTGCTCCGGGAAGAACTTCTCCGCAGCCTCGTAGAAATCTGCCTTGGTTATATCTGCCATCTTCACCTCTTCTCAATAATCCAAATATAGCAAAAACATCACTTGAGCAGCCTGTCCATGTAGGCAATTCCCTCGTCGCACAGAGATTTAGCCTCGTCGAAAATCCATACTCCCTTCAGGCAGTCAGGTACCGTACTCGCCTTCAGGGCTTCTTCGTCGAAGTGCCCAGCGGAAAGGAAGATTAACTTCAGGCGAAGCCCGTTGATATTGCGTGTATACCGCGGAAATCCTTCGTCGGCCATGATTCTGTCGGCATCGCGCCTGCATATCTCATAAGGTCCGCCTTTCACGTGGTACAAGATGGGTCCCATATCGACATGGTCCACGGACAGCACCATCCCCAGCTCCATGGGGATGACAGTGTCTAACGCGAGGTCGTATCCAGGCTGCCCCGGGCGTTTCCGGATGCTTCCCCGGTACGACTTGTAGTTGCCACGGAGCTTCATCAGGAGTTTCCGGAGGAACCACAGGAATATCGACAGGTACAGGGCAATCTTTACACTGTTCATACCAGGCTCCAGAAGTTTTCCTCGAGGATTTGCATGTCGTCGTCCGGTAGTGGCCGCTGCTGATTGATGAAGCTGGTTGCGAAGTCCATGATTATGTCGTACTTGCGCATCTGCTCACGGTGCAAGGACCAGCGGATACCGTTCCATCTCTGGTGATGCCCGTGCCATATCATCCAGACGTTGGCACACCCGGCATTATGGAACAGGTGGGATTCGGTAATCTTGCCGGAAGCATACCCGTGCTTTCCAAGGCGGTATCCGGCACCGGGACGAATCTTCTGACCGCACAGGAAACAACGGCGCTGGCTCATGCGGTTACCTCATGTAGAGTTCTTCAAGTTCGTCGGATACTTCCCGGACGGTATGCCCGGCAATCCATTCTTTCTGGGTATCGATGAGGTCCCGTACCAGTCCGGACTCTTCGTATGCCTTCCTGGCGAAATTCAGCTTCCCGTCCAGGCAGTCCAGGACGATGACATCCGGCTGAGCTGCGCTGTCCTTCCAGAAGCAGTACAGGCATCCATGCGGGCACCTCCCGGGTTTCACCCCGAGAATCTGCTTCTTTGCCAGGCACATGCAGTCGCCGCGCTGCTTCTTTTCCGGGTAGCCGTAGGTGATGCATTCCGATTCCGGTAGGCCCAGGAGTTCCAGGTCCCGGTAGCTGGCGCAACCCTGCTGGGTCACCAGGGACAACGGGAGCTTGGTTTCCGCGCAGCACTCGAAGAAGAACCCGGACTTGTCCGTCGTGGCCGAATATGGGGTGAGGATTTTCTCTACCCTCCTGAACACCGCGTCGGGCGCTGTGAACGTGTCGTAGAACACGGAAACCCCGGCAGCTTCCAGGCGGGCCTTTACGTGGGGGTAGAGGTCGACAACGGAAACCCGGCACCTGATGTAGTTCCTTGCTGCCGTCGCCACGGAATTCCACAATTCGAGCACCTTGATGACGTTGTCCTGTGTTTCCTTGGACCACAGGATGATGGGGTCGAGCCGCAGTACGTAGTGGGTGTACGGGAAGCCGCGTTCCAGGAGTTTCCGGTACTGCTCGAACTCGTGTTCCGGTGTCTTGACGTTCGGTTCGAGGACGGTGCCGCCCTGACCGGTTACCGTGTGGTGGAAGATGACCCTGTCCTGCGTGACCAGGAGTTTCTCAATCATCTCCTCGTTGAGTTCCTTCGATATGACGATGTTCGCGTCCAGTAGCCTCGTCTCCCAGTCGGGAACGAAGCACGGGTCGTAAGTTTCGGTGATACCTATTTTCCGCATATTTCCTCGATGAGAATTCCAAGGGCAGCACGTACGGCAGCACTGCCGAAGTCATTTACTTGACGCTTAGCTATTTCTATAAAATCACGCGCAGGTTGATTTTCGAATAGAACTTCTCTGCATTCCTGGATGGAATCATGTAAATGAGCACTTTCGGTCATATCGGCGATTTCAATGTAGAAATCGTCCATGTGGTCGTCGTCAGTAAAGCTTCTATATCCTTCAAACAAATACTTGTGGCCGTCTACCAGTTTACCGTCGAGTTCTTTCTCGAACGTTGCCAAGATAGTATCCGGGTCGTAGTCGCCGTCCATGTTCGTATGCTCTACGTCCCATCTAGAGTTAATGATGGTGCTCAGGGTTTCGGCGAAGGCATCTTTCATGTCGGCATGGTATACGGCAGTGAACGCAACCTCGTAGTCGTCACGATATGTAAACTCGAAACGACTCTGCGCATCGGACACAGCGAGGTCCCACTCATGCCTCCTGCAATCATGGAGGTTATCGAATTCTTTCCCGTCCTTGGCGACATAAAAGGTCTTTTTCTGCAATACTTGTTTCTCGACAGTCTTCATTTGTGGGTCTCCAATATTGATGCCGGCAGTTTAATGGGCCAGCATTATAAATATAGCAAATATTGCCATGAGTGATACAGTAAAGCGCCAGTTGTGCGGTGTTCCCATTACCTGTCCTTTACGAGACGTACCGAGAAGCCTAACGTCTTGTGACGGCTTTCCCAGCTAGAATATGGCGTGTTGCTCATATAAATACGCCATGCGTTAGATTCACACGTTTCATCAATACTGGATGACCAGAAGTTTGTTGTCGTGCGATTAGCGATGAAGGTTTCATTCCAATATCCAGTAGGCTTAACATCGAATCTGGAACACCAATACCCATCCCGCATCAAACTGTTGGTCTCGACCACAGTAAGAAGTTCATCCCACTCGTCTCGCGAAGGTAAATGCCAGCCGGGTATCTTGTCTGCGATTCTCTTTGCCGCTTCCCATGTGTAGTAGTATTCACAGTTGTCTTGGTTGAAGTAAATGCCTTCGCCTCCATCGTTTATATCAAGATTCTTGGCCATCCATATCTGATTGCCGACTTCGACTTCGTCTTCTTTGAAGAAATTTTTATCAGAGCATGTTCTATTTACTTGCTTATCTTCAATGCCCATGTAGTCTACGGTAGGTTCATTCCATTCGGTGTCATACCACTTGCGAACTTTAAAGAAACTATTTACTGCCTTATCTGACTCTGATTCATCATAGGTATATGCACTGCAAACAATACCAATCTGGTTTCTATATTCGCCATTTCCTTGTGCGAGCCATTTTGAAAGTTCCCTATTGGTTGCTTGTCTTGGTTTTGGTTCTTCAGGAATTTCGGCACAATGCTGCCATCTCAAGGCGCAGGCTCCGACGACTTGGGTTGTTCCTTTTACCGTGCGAATTACTGCGTAGACAGTGTCTACACGCAAACAGTCTAGCTCATTACCATCATCCCACACAAGCATTTGCTTAGGAGGGTCAAAGACCTGTGGTTTGGCGATTTCTTTTAATTCCATTCCTTTGTATTTCATATGTTACTCCCGTTCAAACTTCTATCCTTTGTTGGTATTTCCGTTCGCTCTATCTTAGTCTCGGGTGCACGCCAATATCCACGCGGGTATGCCTGGGAAACTCAATGCCGTCCTCCAGTTCGGATGCGCTGAACGATGTTAGCACACGGAGCGCTTCCTTTGACTCAAACGTGATATACTGGTCGTACTTGTAGTAGTCCTTGGAATAGGTTACATTTTCGCACCGTAGTGCCAGGTTTGTGTCCATGAACCGGTCCACCATGTTGTCATCCGGTGCAAGCTGCTTCCGGAGGCATATTGCGGCGAAGCATTCAGCCGCCTTTCGAATATCGCACTCCCCGGATAGTACCGGTCCAACCCGGCGACGGTCGAACTCGAACGTGATTTCCTCCGCTATGCGTTCTACCATTGCGAACGTATTGAACTCGTGCGCGTGCCGGTTGATACAGGAAGCCAGGATGTCAAGCTGTGGCCAGACCTGGGCCTGTATGCGGTCTTCCGGAATATGAAGTTCACACATTGTTATTTCCTCGTCAGGTCAAACGCTTCCAGATGGTAGTCGTCCTGTACGGTCCCGTCTTCCGACTTGTTGCCACAACCGGCAGGGGCAAGGCGGAATGTAAGCGGTCCCATCTCCCTAATCATATTGGCGGCGTGCTCTCCGTTCTCGTTGTCGATGAACGTCATCCTGGCCATGAGCTTGTTGCCCTCGAACCGGAAGTGGTCGACGAAGCCCACCGCAGTTTCCAGGGAGTTCTCGAATATTGGGTAGTTCTCTTCGAACCCGCGGAGGTTCATGAGTTTCCTGCAGCGCCCGAAATGGGCAAAGAACGGTAATCCCCCGGGACGATTGGTGATTTCCCTCTCGACAAGGTACTTCGGATACGTGCTGCCGGTATACTTGCTCGGCTCGTCTACCGTCATGACGAACAGGTCGACTGAGCTGCGCTTCGTGAACTTTTCCTTAATCCAGTTGATGAACCTACGGAAAATGGAAGGCTTCTTGTAAGGGCAGTAGATTATGCCCGGTTCTGATGCGGTCTTTCCTTTAAACACTTGCTTTCTCCTTTGCTGGAATCGGGAACGCCGGGCAGCACTTCAGTGAGAACTTTGATTCAATCAACGGATAACGGGTATCGAACTCGCTGGCCCCACTCTTTCTCAGGGCGAGGTCTACCTTGCTAGTCTGCAGCTCGAATGAATGCGTGATGAAGTCGAATTTACCCTTGTAGATTGGATTACCTGACTTGTCGAACCACTTGATGGTGTAAATCATTTCACCGTCGTACTCCTTTCTTACTACGCCATCGCTGTCAAGTAGGCACACTACCTGGTTTCCGGGCTGATGCCTCACGATAAGCGAGTCATCGGCAAACACGGAATAGCTTTCCCTAGAGTAGTCATATTCCGAGCTGAATCCCTTCCGGTATGTGACGGTGCCTTCCTCGATAACCTTGTTGTGCTCGAATGTGTAGGTGGTGGTAACCTTGCCCACATTGGTTCGGTCCTTGTCATTCCTCGGCATATCTTCGATAAAGTATGCCTGCTTGAGCGACTTCGGCTGTCTCCCGGTAGCCCCCTTGAAATACCATTCCTCCACGACGACGCCTTTAACAACTACGTCGTCAGTACGCCTTACGGAAATATCCGCGGGCATCCTGGTGTAGACAATCTCACCATCCTCGGTAGACAGGATGAACAACGGAAGGCGGGTCTTCCCGTGGAACTGGGTGACCAGCATGTAGCCGTCTTTGCTTTCGACTATGGAGCGCTTTGCTGGGCATATAGTAATTCCGAGTTCCTGGACATAGATAATGTCATTCCCTTTGCCATCCGTGTCCGTGACATGGGGATAGCACGTCGCGAGTTGCAGGATTTCCCCCCAGCTGTACGCGGCGTAAGGTTCGTCCATGTAGGTCGTGGGGAAAGAAAAGCGTTCATCGCATCGTGTATCCTGGTGGAACGCGTTGAGTCTTTTGAGTGCTGTTTCTATGTACATGGTGTATCCTTTATTTGCACAAGATTGCTAGTATTACAACCGCAACAAAAGCAGCGATTGCTCCCGGCACGGTATCGACAAATCCGCGAGGCCTATTGCTTTGATAGTCGCGCTCGGCCGCTTCACGGGTATCGAACGGTTTACCGTGACCTAGTTGGTGGTACCACTTTCCATCGCGTTCCCAGTATACTTCTTTGGGCCCTTCCCCATAATACCTTGGCATCTTCACTCCTTGAAGTTTCGGTACTGGACATCTATCACCTCGTACTTGAGCGATAGATATATGAACTTGAATACGAACTTGAACAGCGAATTTGTCGAATAGTGATTGCAGAACACGTATATTCCCATAGGATTACGCCAGTCGTAC
>JAEEGL010699884.1_pt1 | contig 64409 bp, 53 predicted proteins | sample 9134231 | NCBI WGS metagenome assembly JAEEGL01 (sample SAMN16246548, study PRJNA631951) | gut metagenome | biome: gut microbiome; feature: rumen; material: fiber-attached | host: Bos | place: Iran: Karaj | collected 2018-10
ACCGTCCTCTACTTTGTTGAAATATATCAGCCCAAGCGGATATCCCTTCAATGCCGACTCTATCACCGCCACATCACGCTTGCCATCGGCATAGATATAGTTGCGCTGATATTCAGGCTGTATGGTTAATTTGCCAGCAAGGCCATACAACCCCTTGCCTTCAAGCTCGTTATACTCAAAACCATCACAAATCTCCTTAACTGTATATTTCTCAAATTTAGTCTTCATAACTCTACTGCTTTTTGCGAATTAATATTCTTGGATATGTGTTTCTGGGCACTCCATTTTCAATAATTACTGGAGTAGCATTTAAATCGCTATAATTTTTATAGTCTCTGATTGTATATACTTTTGTTTTTAATGCAGGGTCTCCAGCTCCTCGTTTTGCCATGCCGATTATTTCAAACTGCTCAGGGCAATATTTATCCAAAAATGAAATGGGGACACCCATAATCCCATCATAATCTGATGGTATAGCATCAGTAAAAGGCACTTCTATAGCATCATAATTATCATAATGTAAGTATTTTTTTCTTTCCCTTATATCTTTATGCTTGCTATGCTTGAGATTCTCTGCCATTGTCATTAGTTTTAATGGTTCATGACGGCGACCATGATCAATATTTGTGAACCATCTAACACCTTTCACTCTAATATATTTCTTCCCATCTTCATCAATTCTCCATCCTGCAGCAGTTAATGGATAGGTATCTGGCACTCCAAACTCCCTGTCGCCACTATGAATACTGACTCCCAGCCACATTTTGTTATTTTTAATTAGTGGAAATATCTCTTTATAAGTTATCGCATTCATATTCCCAATAATTATAAACTTCTTATTGGCTTCCACAAGCCAAGCGACAAACTCTCGGAACAAAGAGAATGGTGGGTTGGTGACGATAATATCTGCCTCATTACGCAAGGCTTGTATCTCCTTACTGCGGAAGTCGCCATCACTCTCAAGGTACTGCCATTCAAGGTCATCAATATTGATGCGGTTGTCGCCAGTGATGTCACGCTCAAGAATAAAAATCTTGCCATTGGTCTTGGTCTTATCGGGGCTGAAATATGGTTGGGAAGTCTCAAACAAGGTGGGCTGATATGGTAACTTGTAACGTTTGCTTTCAGGGGCATAGCTGGTGGAGATGAGTTTCTTCAAGCCTAATAGTTCAAAGTTCTGAGCAAAGAACTTAGTGAAGTTGCTCCACTCAGGATCATCACATGGCAGCAGCACCGTCTTGCCACGAAACACATCGGGGTCGTAGTCGAGATAAGCGTTGATTTCCTTTTGAATATCAATGTATTGTGTATAAAACTCATCATTCTTATTTCTTTGCGCTTGATTTAAATTCTGATTCGCCATAATTGATTGATAGCCATGACTTCGCATCCTGCTATCAATCACGCCAAGACGAAAAAGGCGCGATACACCTTATCCGTTCAGCAAGAGGTAGCGTCGCATGGCACCTCTGTCTCGTTAATAAGAATGCATCACGCCCAAGCGTGAGCATTGCTATATTCACGAGACAGTAAGCCCTATACGAACTTACCGCACTATTATTTTCGTGCTTGTTATGCCTTTAAAAGTTGCGACGCTTTTGGCTGAACGCGAAATAATAGCGAATGCTTTTTTTACTAATATGTCGTTGTGAAGTATTGCAAGAGTTATTCTCTCACAAGTCACAAAATTAGTCAAAATATTCCAATCCACAACTATTTGTTCAAAATAAATGAAAAATTAACGTTCAATATACTGAGAAAAGAGTTGAAAGCAGCAAAACCAGCGTAGGCGTTGTTATGTATTGCGCCGTAAGCACGGCGCTCAAAAGCATAGTTGTCAAAGCAACAAAAAACTGTTTTTTTTCAACATTGACGCCATCGCTACACACCCACTACCTTCGCGCAAAAAACAATCACATTAAAAGTAATACTATGTCAACACAACCACTATCAAGCATCCATGCACAGTTCCTCAGAGCTTGCGATGACAAGCTAAGGCAAATCGGCTATATCGACCCCTGGGGAAAGGAACTGCCGCCCGAAATAGCCGACATGAAACTCCCGAAGTCTATTTTTCACTTCCGAAATGACTCACTCAACGAAAGACAAATACGAGACGCACAGCCACTATGGCGAGACATCTGGTATGAGAACGAGTGTGCATGCCTCTTTGGTGATCCAAATGTAGGCAAGTCAACTCTCGCACTCGACATCGCAAGCGAGGTCGCCAACACCGGCCGAAACGTCCTCTACTTCGACCTCGAAAACATGATGCACAACTATTTCCAAAGAGGGTGGTCGTGCATTCAAGGCATGGTTCCCGAAAACTTATTCATCAGGCACTTCGATCAGGGGACTTCAGTAGAGGAGATGATAAACTACAAGACAATTCTCGATAGCATTGAGAGGGATATCTACTATCTCAAAGCGCCGGTCATTGTCATCGACGACATTGCCCAAATATGTGCCCTGAAAAGTTGCAACAAGACACACAGAGTGCTACGTAGGCTACGTCAGCTCCTCAACCAGTACCACGTCTCTATTCTCGTTGTCGCGCACGCCACACACCACCAAGAAGGAACACCGCTCGCCATGAAGCACCTCACGGGTGACCGACAGCTCGCCTATGCTTTCGACTCAATCTTCACTCTCAGCGAGATACCATCCACTGTCAACCATCTCAACGGAGCGACACACTACATCAAGCAGCTAAAAGCAAGGAACTCGCCGCTCAATGCCTACAGCGAACTCGTCACCACTTACAAAATGAAGCTCCTTTACGACGATGAGGCATGCAGGAAAATAGTTGACCAAGCAAGAGCCAATGGCGACGATGACGAAGCGATAAAGCGACACATTGAGTTCATCATCGACCGCAAATGCTTGCGATTCGAGCATATCGATGACAACGTCAACGAGTCCCAATTATTATATTTGCCAGTCAGCGTCAGTGACGAGAATAAACTCACATTTATCCACGACACTTTCGCAAGAGGGTGGTCAATACGCAACATCGCGGCACACTGCAACTCCTCAAAGTCAACAGTACACCGCCTCCTCTCCACAATCAACAATGAAGAAAAAAAAGAACCAAAACTGTCCCAAGACCAAGAGCTACCGCTGTCCTCAGCGAGCGAAGCGGGTGGCAAAGTATTGCGAGCATCAGTCTCGCAACAGCAAGAGCAACCGCCTTGTCCAGTAGTCGGTGACGCAGTCACCGAAAGAAAAGAAAAAGCAAAACTGTCCCAAGGCAGCACATAAGTAAAAAACATCCCCAAAGATGACCTCTGGGGATGTGGATACCTGTAAATAACAATATAGCTTTTTATTTCTCTGCAACGATTTTGCAGATTTCTACTACCGTCATCATGGCTTTCTCCATTGCTTGGATTGAGACGTATTCGTAACGGCCGTGCATGTTCATGCCGCCGGCGAAGATGTTTGGGCAGGGGAGGTTCTTGAACGAAAGCTGAGCGCCGTCAGTTCCGCCGCGGATGGGCTGAACTTTGGGCTTAACACCAGCGCGCTCCATGGCTTGCTCGGCAGTTTCGATGATGTGCATCACTGGCTCAATCTTCTCGCGCATGTTGTAGTACTGGTCTTTGAGCTCAACGGTGGCTATGTCGCCGTAAGTGCCGTTGATGAAGGCTACGATGCGCTCCACTTCGGCCTTGCGCTCTTCAAAGCGCTTGCGATCGTGGTCGCGGATGATGTAGGTGAGCTTGCACTCCTCCACTGTTCCTTCAATGCCCACGATGTGGTAGAATCCCTCATATTTCTCGGTAGTTGCAGGAGTCTGGCTCTCAGGCAGCAGCGACATGAGTTTGTTGCCTATAAGGATAGCATTGATCATTTTGTTCTTTGCCATTCCTGGATGCACGTTCAGGCCCTTGATGGTGATTTTTGCACTTGCGGCGTTGAAGTTCTCATATTCCAGCTCGCCCTCGGCACCGCCATCCATGGTGTAGGCCCACTGGCAGCCAAATTTCTCCACGTCAAACTTGTGTGCTCCGAGACCAATCTCCTCGTCGGGGTTGAAGCCAATGCGAATCTTGCCGTGCTTCACCTCGGGATGCTGCTGGAACCACTCAATGGCGCTAACTATTTCGGCAATACCAGCTTTGTCGTCGGCGCCGAGTAGGGTAGTACCATCGGTGACGATTAGGTCCTGGCCAATGTGGTCGTTCATTTCAGGGAACTGCACTGGGTCGAGGATGATGCCCTCATTCTCATTAAGTGTAATGGGACCGCCAGCATATTTCTCAACGATGCGTGGTTTAACATCCTTGCCGCTCATATCGGGAGCAGTATCCATGTGGGCGATGAAACCAATGGTGGGAATTTCCTTGTCGGTGTTGGCAGGCAAAGTGGCGTAGAGGTAGCCGTTATCGTCGAGCTCGACCTCGCTCAGCCCCATCTCCTCAAGGTCTTTCTTGAGTTCCTTGGCAAATACCATCTGGGTTGGGGTAGAAGGGGTTACGCCCGTGTTCTCGTCACTAGTGGTTTCAAACTTTACATACTTAATAAAACGTTCAATAAGTGGTGTCATAATGATATTTTTAGTTAATGAAATGTCCTGAATTATTTTCTTGCAAAAATACAATAAAAACTACAAACCACCAAAAGAATTGTGAGGCCTGAAACAAAAGGAACGACTAATTATTGTTGTTTTAAGTTGTTTGGGTAGGAATGAAACAGAATTTTTACATTCATTACAGATTATTTTCTAATTTTTTGTGTTATGTTGAAAAAATTGTATTACTTTTGTAACTGGATTTGCATTCAATAGGAAAAACCATGTTAACCCAGATTTATAACGGTCAGATACTTACCCCGTCGGGGTGGATAAACGGTGGCTCGCTGCTCTTTGAGGACTCCCGCATTGTGGAGATACGCAAGAACAGCCACATCGAGCCACGTGCAGATACCGCAATTAATGCTCTGGGCATGTATGTGGTGCCTGGCGGCATAGAGCTCCACTGTCATGGAGGTGGAGGCCACGACTTTATGGAAGGCACCGAAGAAGCGTTCCGTGCTGCTGTCCTGGCCCATCGCAAGCATGGTACTACTGCAATCTTCCCAACTTTGTCTTCAGCTACGCTGCCCATGATGGAGGCTGCCGCTAAGACGTGCGACGAGCTCATTGAAGACCCCTTCAGCGGAGTATTGGGACTTCACCTTGAGGGACCATATTTCAACCCTTTGAAGGCTGGCGCTCAGATGCCCGAACTCATCCGCTTGCCCGACCCTAATGAGTACGAGCACATAGTGGAGGACTACAACTGCATCAAGCGTTGGGACTCAGCACCTGAATTGCCTGGTGTGATAGAGATGGGCAAATACCTTAACGACAAGGATGTGCTGCCATCTATCGCTCACACTGCTGCCGAATATGACCATGTGAAAGCCGCCTATGAGGCAGGTTACACCCACGCCACACATTTCTACAATGGAATGCCTGGTTTCCACAACGTGCGCGAGTTTAAGCATGCTGGCACTGTTGAGGCTGTATATCTCATGGAAAACATGACAGTTGAGATGATAGCCGACGGCATACATGTGCCACCCACGCTGCTCAAGCTCGTATATCACACTAAGGGCGTGGAGCGCACAGCGATGGTCACCGATGCTCTAGCAGTTGCTGCCAGCGACAGTAATAAGGCGTTTGACCCTCGTGTAATAATTGAGGATGGGGTGTGCAAACTCGCTGACCGTTCGGCATTAGCAGGTAGCATCGCCACAATGGACCGCCTTATTTCCACTGCAGTGCACATGGCCGACATCCCATTGCAGGACGCTTGCCGCATGGTTGCTGAAACACCAGCAAGGATTATGGGCGTTTATGACCGCAAGGGATCATTGCAACGTGGCAAGGATGCCGATATACTTATCCTCGACAAAGACATTAAATTGCATGCTGTCTATTGTATGGGACAGAGGGTAAATCTTGACGACAAAATCTAATATACTATAAAACTGCGGAGAAAAAAATGGTGAAAACCAAAAAAACTTCAAGGAAGTGTTGCACAGAATAAAAAAAACGCTTACCTTTGCAGTCGCAATTGAAAAAACACGGTGGAATTAGCTCAGCTGGTTAGAGCGTCGGATTGTGGTTCCGAAGGTCGTGGGTTCGAACCCCATATTCCACCCCAAAGCAAGAAAAGGCTCTTGAACAATAGGTTCTTGAGCCTTTTTTACTTTTTTAATTGTAAATAAACAATGGCACTAACCAGAGATGGTGAGTGCCATTGACGCAGTTTTTCTTAGGTAGATAGTTAGTGTTTATAGTGTTTTTTGCGTTTGTCGTGTTTAGGGTGCTTGTGGTGCTTTGGATGTTTTGGACCTTTGTCGGAATTTACATAATTAATCACGGCATCTCGCCAGATTATGTAGCCTGGGCCAAGCAAATGCAGACCGTCGTTGGTCAGGTCTTCTCGGAGCTTGCCGTTCTTGTCAACAAATAGCGGATAGAGATTAATCCAAGTGACACCTTGTCGCTTGCAAACTTCCTCCATGGCTTTGTTGCCATCTATTACCACTTGCTCTCGGTCTTTGAGTAGTTTCCACATCTGAACATCGGTGTTGAAGGGCAGCATCGATTGGAGGTAGATTTTGGTGCGTGGTGAACGCTCTTTGATGAGGACAATGAGTTTCTCCATTGCCCGCCCAATGCTGTCTCCATCTACGCCGTGCGACACGTCGTTCACGCCACTAAGGATGAAAATCTTGCGTGGCTGTCCCTGCAGGATGGGTTCCATGCGCTCATATAGTCCTTGCACAATGTCGCCAATGATGCCACGGTTCTTCACGTGAGGATTGTCGAACAGTTCGTTCCACTCGGCACCATCGGTAAGGCTGTTGCCCAGCATGATGATGTCGTTGCGATAAACTGGCAGGTCATCGAAGTGAGTAGCGCGGCGCACATAGTACTTGTCCTGATTGGCAGTTCGCTCGGGTGGTTGTGCCTGCAGTGAGGTAATCACCGCAACAGCACCAATTAATAGAATCAAAACACGTTTCATAATAGCAATTTTTGTTGTGGAGAAATATTATTCAGTTTTGCCTCTATAGGCATCGCAGGCCTTCTTCACGCTGCCGTGAAGGAGGAGGAGACGTTTAGCCTCATCGTAGCTTAGCCCAAGTTCATCAACTACCATTCGAGTGCCTCGATCCACGAGTTTCTGGTTGGTGAGTTGCATGTTCACCATTTTGTTGCCCTTAACACGTCCCATCTGAATCATGACACTTGTAGAAATCATGTTGCAGATGAGTTTTTGGCCTGTGCCGCTCTTCATGCGGCTACTGCCTGTGACGTATTCGGGCCCAACAATCATCTCGATGGGAATCTCGGCAGCTTCGCTGATGGGAGCGTCGGGGTTGCTGGTGATGGCAGCGGTGAGGCAGCCATAGGCTCGTGCATCGCGCAGAGCACCAATCACATAGGGAGTGGTGCCACTGGCAGCGATACCGATTACGGTGTCATTGGGGGTGATGTTGTGTTCTTGCAGGTCTTTCCATCCCTGAGTTTCATCATCCTCGGCGTTTTCCACGGCATTACGCAAGGCGTAGTCGCCTCCAGCAATAAGACCAATTATCCATCCTGGGTCCATGCCGAAGGTGGGCGGTATCTCGCTGGCGTCGAGTACGCCTAGGCGTCCGCTGGTGCCCGCACCCATGTAGAAGATGCGTCCTCCACGCTTCATGCGCTCGACAATGCCTATGACGAGCTTCTCGATTTGTGGTATAGCCTTCTGCACGGCGTCGGCCACTTTGTGGTCTTCCTGGTTGATCTCGGTGAGTAGCTCATGAACGCTCTTCTTCTCGAGGTCGTCGTAGAGCGATGGCTGTTCGCTAATTTTTATAAAAGCCATAACTTAGAAAATGTTAAGTTATAAGTGTTAAGTTCTTCTAGACTTACTAGACTTTCTAGAACATCTAGATTTTTTATGCATTAATTAGAGTGGTACTTGATGAGGCCTTCCATTGGGGCTTGGATGATGTTGCCAATGGTGATGCCGAGTTTGCTGGCCGCCTCTACTAGTACATCTTTCTGCAACAGAGCTATAGAGCCTACGAAGTTACAAGGCAGTTCTTTGTAGTTGGGGTAATTTGCAACGTTGCGCACGAAGAAGTCGGTGAAAGAGCGCATCACAAGTGCTTTGATAGAAGGCTCGTTGATATTGTGCTCAAGGAATGGAGCGAACTGCGCCAAAAAACGGTTGGCGGCTGGTTTGCGATACACACGGTCAATGATAGTAGTGCGGTCGAGGTTATACTCCTTGAGGAACTTCTCGCACAAATGCTCAGGAAGTTGCTTCTTTAGCACATCGCCCACGAGGAGCTTGCCCAGCACAGCACCGCTACCCTCGTCGCCGAGGATGTATCCCAGAGGCGACACGTTGTCAACCACCTTCTCACCGTCGTAGTAGCAACTGTTGCTGCCAGTGCCGAGGATGCAGGCGATGCCTGGCTCATGCTGGCACAGCGCACGTGCCGCACCGAGCAGGTCGGTTTCAACCTCAATCTTGTTGACATGAGGCATATTGCGCTTTAGGGCGTTGATAACCTGATTCTTAATCTCGTCGCTTATGATACCAGCTCCGTAGTAGTAAATCTCAGTAACCTCATATCCTCTGAGACTTGGCATGAGTTCGTTCATGATGCACTCAGCCATCTCTTCTTCGGTCATGAGCAGAGCGTTCATGCCCGTAGTGAAGATTTGAGCAACTTTCTTTTTTCCGTTTAGCAGACACCAGTCAATCTTGGTGGAGCCGCTGTCAGCAATTAAAATCATAATAGTAGAATTTTTTGTTATATTTTTATGTATATTTTTTTCTTGTATAAGATGTAGCCAAAGCACCATGTGATGAGCACGAAGATGATGGCATAGAGGCAAGATGCAGCCTCGGGCGACCAGGTGATTGCTTTGCAGCCGTCATGGATAAGTGTGTGGATAGTGATAGGATCGCCTGTGGCGTTGGTGCCAAAGCGTACAGCGCCAAACACTATTGAGAGAATGGTTCCAACCAGATAGCAGAACAATGGATTGATGCCAAATGCCTGGAAGAATCGGCACCAGCGGTTGTGCCCCTTTATGTCGATGGCATAGATGAGCATAGCCAGAATGCACGAGGCCATACCGCATGTAATGAGCACATAGCTCGAGGTCCACGCTTTCTTGCTGCAAGGAATGCCATATTGCAACAGCCATCCCACAAGAAGCATCAATGCGCCCCACACTGCAATCTCGACGATGCGGTCGCGGTTGTTTTTAACGGTGCTTATGCACTTGCCCATCATGAAGCCTATTAGCACATGGGCAACACACGCTATAGTGCTTAATATGCCTTCGGGGTCGAGGGCGAGACTAGTGCCGTAGGCACTCTCGTGATACATGTGGTCTTCGCCTAGCACAGCGCAATCAACTCGCGAGAGGATATTGTCGAGTGAGAACTCATAACCGTTTCCAAAGCCTAAAATGAAAGCATAGGCAACTAATAGTCCACCTATTATCCAAGGTATGAATTTGGTCTTGAAAAGCACAGCAATCATAGACCCAAAGAAATATACAAGCGCTAAACGTTGGAATACTCCTAAAATTCGCAAGTTTCCAAACATCTTTGTGAAGAAGTGCGACTCTGGATCATAAAGCCCTCTTAACCACATTCCGAACCATTGCACCATCCAGCCAATGAGGAAAAGGATGATGGTTCTCTTTAATATCTTGAGAAAGACTTTGCTGCTAAACTCAAATTTGAATTTGCTCAGCGAGAAATACATAGATGCACCCATCACAAACATGAAGAATGGGAATACGAGGTCGGTAGGAGTGAGGCCAATCCACTCGGCATGTTCTAGTGGAGCATATATGTGACTCCATGTTCCTGGATTGTTGACCAAGAGCATGCCTGCTATTGTTATGCCTCGCAATATGTCGAGCGAGAGGAGTCGTTTAGATTGAGCCATTATTTTTCATTTTTTATGGTTGTACATTCATCAATCAAGTAAATAAGCGACTGATAGGGCACGCCGCTGTGAGTTGTTAGGCCAATTTCGCAGGTGCGGCTGTTGCTGAAACCACGCTTTATGCTCGCAGCCTCGATTTGATGGCGCAGCTTGCGCAGAGCGTAGGCATTTAGCTCAGGATGTGTGAATCCCTTGTCGCCAGCAAAGCCGCAGCATCCAACACCTTCGGGAACAAGAACATTGTTTGAACATCGCTTTGCGAGGTCAAGAATCTTATCGTCAATCTTCATCAGTCGTGCTGAGCAGGTGAGGTGCAGTGCAATGGGCTCGTCAGTGGGCATGAACTCCAAGTCTTGCGCAACATAGTCGTGAATGAACTCCATGAGTTCTAATGGTTTCACTTGCTTCATGTGCTCGCGAGCGTGGTGCAGACATGGACTTTGGTCACATATCACTGGATATTTGCCATTTTCGCTAGCCTTAAGCAATGCTTCTTCGAGTTCGTTAGTCTTCTGTTGTGCAATATCGGGCATACCTTTGCTGTTCCAAATCATGCCACAGCACAGGTTGTTCATATTCTCGGGATAAATGACTTCCCAACCAGCTTTATTGAGGAAGGCGACCACTTTATCCACGAGGTCTGTTTTTTCGCCATGCTTGCTCTTGCCTAATGTCTGATTAAGGCAGCTAGGGAAATAGACAACCTTTTTGTCGCTTGATGACTGGTTCAATGACTTCATCTTGTGGGGCTTTGGTGTGGCAGGCGTCCATAGTGGCGCTCCAATGGTGTGCATCGCTTTTCCAAAAGCTTTCACGCCACCGTCGCCCAGCACCGAATGTGCTGCATTAGCAACATAGAGCAGTGACTTGAGGCTGCCTTTAGTCATTGAGAAATGCCGTGCCACATAGCTGCCAATGCCATGTGCCATAGTACCTTTGCTATGCTGCTCGGCACGCAAGTCGTGGGTTAGTTCTCCCACATTGATGCCCATAGGGCAAGATGTTGAGCAGAGCCCATCGGCGGCGCAGGTGGCTTCGCCATAGTATTTATATTGTTTCTCAAGGCGTTTCAACCGTTCAGGGTCTTCGCCTGTATCTTTTAGTCGAGAGATTTCGCGCTGCACAATGATGCGCTGGCGCGATGAGAGGGTGAGACCACTGCTCACACAGTTAACTTCACAGAACCCACACTCGATGCACTTATTGACGTTATCATTAGTCAGTGGCATGGGTTTGAGGTTCTTGATGAAGCACTCAGGGTCGTCGTTGAAGATAACGCCGGGGTTGAGGATGCCTTGCGGGTCGAAGAGCTGCTTCACGTCGAGCATCACCTGATAGGCTTTCTCGCCCCATTCTTTTTTGACAAATGGCGCCATGTTGCGACCTGTGCCGTGCTCTGCCTTGAGTGAGCCGTCATATTTGTCGATTACCAGCTCCACGACTGCGCGCATAAGGTTCTCGTAGCGGGAGATTTCTTCTTGAGTGTCGAATGACTGCGAGATTATGAAATGATAATTGCCCTCAAGTGCATGACCGTAGATGCAGCTGTCGTCATAACCATAGTCAATGAGCATCTGTGCTAAGTCAACTGTGGCATTGGGCAGGTCCTCGATGTGGAACGCCACGTCCTCAATAAGTACTGTGGTGCCCAATGGACGTGTGCCACCCACGCTCGGGAAAATGCCCGACCGAATCGCCCAGTACTTGCCATAGACTTTAGGCTCATCAGTGAAGACGGCAGGCACATAAAGGTGGAATGGCTCAAGTAATGCCATTATCTCGTTGATGTTGTTCTGAAGCTCTTCTTTACTGTCGGCAAAAGTTTGGATAAGAACAGCAGTGAGCTCTTCGCCTGTAGAATCGTCAACGCTTGCGAGCGATTTCTTGTCGAGAATCTCGGCGCAATGCACTGGACCTTTCTTCATCGCAACCACTGCTTCGCACGACTCGCGCATGTCTTGGAAATAAAGCATTGCGCTTGCTCGGCAGGGGTAGAGGTGGCCAGTTTTCATTGTGAACTCGCTGGCAAAAGCAAGAGTTCCCTCGCTGCCCACGATGAGGTGGGTGATGATGTCGAATGGGTCGGTATATAGTATAAATGGCGAAATGTTGAGGCCTGTCACGTTTTTGATGGAATATTTGCGACGAATGCGCTCAACAAGCTCTTTGTCGGCCATCACTCGGTCACGAATTTCTTCAATGCGCTTGATGAAGTCGGGATGAGAAAGGCTGAACTTGTCACGGCTGCGCTTGTCGCCTGTGTCTAACACAGTTCCGTCGGCAAGCACTATGCGCATCGAGAGCATCATGCGGTCACTGTTGGCGTGTGTGCCACAACTCATGCCGCTGGCATTGTTGATGACGATGCCACCCACCATTGCCGAGTTCTTGCTTGCTGGGTCGGGAGTGAAGGCACGGTTGTGACGAGCGAGAATCTTGTCCACCTCGCTGCCCACTAGTCCAGGCTGTAGTTTGATGTAGCTGGCGTCGGGTGCTACTTCATAATTCTCCCAGTTTTTGCCAGCGACTATGAGGATAGAGTCGGTGTTGGTCTGTCCGCTCAGGCTAGTGCCAGCAGCACGGAAAGTCACAGGCAGGCGCATCTCATTAGCGATGGCGAGAAGTTGCGACACCTCTTGCTCATTCATGGAACGCACCACCACTTGCGGGATGTTGCGGTAGAAGCCCGCATCGGTACCCCACGCCAGGCAATGCAGGTCGTCGGTGTAGATGCGGTCTTTAGGGATGAACTCCCTGATGCGCTTTAGATATGTGTTGTGGCGGTTATCCATTTTTCACGAGAGGTTCTAGATCTTCTAGATTATTGATAAAGATAATATTTGCTAGATTTTGCTTTGAATGACTCGGTGTCTTTGTTGAAGTAGTCTATAATGTCTTCCACTTTGTAGCGCTTGCAGAATCGCTCACGAATTTCCTTGGTGCCACACACCTTGTCGAACATTGCATAGCGCTTGGGGTTCTGCTCAAAGAGTTCCTGTTTAGGATACATCTCGTGAATCACTTGCAAGAAGTAGAACTGTGTGAGGACAAGATTGGCCTTGTCGAAGTCGGTGATATAAATCTGCACACCATGCACCTCTTGCAACGACTTGTCAACTGCCACGCTCAGTGCGAAGAACGGCTTATAGTTTATGGGCCTGAAGTGCATGCCTGGCAGGTTCAAGGCGTTCATGTTCTTGGCAAGAGCCTCGGCATCGATCCATGAGGCGGCAAAGCACTCAAAGGGTAATGTGTATCCAATTCCAGTGTTGAAGATATAGAGTTCGCCCAGAATTCCGCTCACGGGATAGAAAAACGCATTCTCGGGAGCAGGAATTTGTGGTGATGGCAGCACCCATGGCATGCCTGTGTCGCGGAACTTCATGTCGCGTGTCCATCCTTCCATGGGGATGACGGTGAGCTTGCATTTCTTACCAGTCTTCGACTCTTTTGCGATGATGCCTTCCTCGTTGAGGTACTGGGCGAGTTCGCCAGGTGTCAAGCCGTAGAGATAGGGAATTGCATATTTGCTCACAAAGGAGAAATAGCCAGATTCCACAAGATTGCCTTCAACTTTGTTGCCACCTAATGGGTTAGGTCGGTCAAGAACCATAAATTCCTTATTGTATTTGGCACACGCTTGCATACACACTCCCATTGTGGCGTAGAATGTGTAACTGCGGCAGCCAATGTCTTGAATGTCGTAGATAAGCACGTCAATGTCTTTCAGCATCTCGGCAGTGGGCTCGTGGGTTTTGCCATAGAGAGAATACATCTTTACTCCTGTTGCTGGATCGATAGCATCGCCTACCGCATCACCGGCATGTGCATTGCCGCGCACACCATGTTCGGGACCAAAGAGTGCTACGAGTTTCACGCCAGGCGCTTCGTTGAGGATATCGACCGTTGATTTAAGGTTGTTATCGATACCGCTAGGGTTGGTCACCAGTCCTACGCGTTTGCCCTGTAGCTCCTTAAAACCACCATCACGCAGTACCTCAACACCAGGTTTCACCACTGCGGTAGCCATCACAGCCACGAGCGCTAATGCAATCAATATAATGTGTCGTTTCATATCAATAAGTGGATAAAAAACCGTAGTTTTGTTTGTAAATCTGATAGTTAATTACTTATGACCGTAGTCTGGATCAATCTTGCGGTCGGCTAGGAATGTTACTGCTATGGTGGCTATACTGCAAGCGAAAGCCATCCAGAAAAATGCCGAGTAACCCATAGACTCCTGCAAGTAGCCAGCGAACATTCCTGGAATCATCATACTTAACGACATGAAAGCCGTGCAGATGGCGTAATGAGATGTCTTGAACTCGCCTTCAGAGAAGAACATCATGTAGAGCATATAGGCGGTGAATCCAAATCCGTATCCGAATTGCTCAATAACGATACAAGTGCTAATAACAAAGAAGTTAGTTGGCTGAGCCATCGAGAGATATACAAATGTTAAGCATGGCAATGTCATGCAAGCTGCCATAAGCCAAATTGCTTTCTTTAGACCGACTTTTGATGAAAAAATACCTCCCAGGATGCCACCTGCCAATAGTGCTGCAACACCAATGGTGCCATAAGCGAGTCCCACATCTTGTGTGGTCATTGCCAAACCACCTTTGTCAGTTGGGTCGAGCATGAAAGGCTTGCACATCTTAAGTAAGAAAGCTTCTGGCAAACGATAAAGCAGCATAAAGATGATAGCAATCCACACACCAGGCTTTTTAAAATAAGTCACTACTGTTCGTCCAAACTCTGCCATTACTTGTGAACTGTTGTTTTTGAACTCTCCTTCAAGCGATGACTTGTCGCTATCAGGTCGAGGAATGAAGAACAGATGGTAGATGTAGAATAAGCACAAGATTGCTGATGCAATGCCCATAGTAATCTTCCATGCTGCAGGAATAGAAGTTTTTGTCTCAAGATAACCAGCTATCCACACCAACACGCCATTACCGAAAATATTGGCAAGTCGATAGAAAGTAGAACGAACGCCAACAAAAGCTGATTGGTTCTTCTGCGTCAATGCTAACATGTAGAATCCATCTGCAGCGATGTCGTGAGTTGCTGAAGCAAACGCAGTTATAACGAAGAAAATCAATGTCACCGTGAACATGCTCATTGGTGTTGTTCCGGCTTTAATCATTTCTTCACCTGGTGATGGCAATGTTACAGTGAGCAGGATGAGAGTAGCAGCCATTAGGGCCTGCATCATGACAATCCACCAACGTTTTTTCTTGATGATGTCAACAAAAGGACTCCACAAAGGCTTTATTACCCAAGGAAGATAAATAAGGCTGGTAAATAATGCCATTTGCCCATTTGGAACTCCCATTTTCTTGAAAAGAATCACTGAAATCTCATTTACAAGAAAATATGGGATTCCTTCAATAAAATATAGGGTAGATACCCATGCCCAAGGGCTTTGCTTGAATTTTGTTAATGCGCTCATTGTTATAGTGTTTTTGTTAAATGCTAATTAGTATATGCTCTTGATTTGTGCGTCGATGAAGTAGTGTAGTAGGATTTGCTGATAGCTGTAGCCTTTGGCGCCCATTACTGCTGCGCCTATCTGGCATAATCCCACGCCGTGTCCCCAACCTGCACCTCTGAGCACGAATTTCTCTGGGAATTCGCTGTTGCCCTCATTTATCACCTCGACGATGAACGCCGAACTGTAGAGGCATGTTGGTGAAAGTGCGTAGCGAATTGTCAATTCCTTTCCAATGGTTTTTGTCATTTTCTCGCCAACGATGCGGAGTTTATATAGACGCCCGCTTGTGCCACGTGCCACTGGCTCAAGGTCGATAATTCGTCCGTAGTCGTCGCCAGTGCGCTCACGAATGATACGGCTCAGTTCTTCTTGGGTGTATTCCACGCGCCAACGGTAGAAATCGGTTGTCTCTTGGTCGTAGTCGTTGAGCACCTGTGAGAGAATCTCTTTGTCGGTGGTGTTGCAGTGAGCGTGTGGAGAAGAGAGAATCCAGTCGGCGGCGTTATCCTCACGAGTGAGGTCGGGGAAGTTCATCTCGTCGTCATCATCGCGCCTAGCAACCAAATAGGGGTGGTGGTTGTCTTGCCAGCAGTTCTCAAACTGCTCATACACGCCTCCACATGACTTAGAGAATCGAGCATCGCAGAGTTCGCCGCCATACATGAGAACCTGACCCCAAGTAGCTTCAATGGCTTGTCGCACTGCCTCGGTTGTGGCGCGCGTGATGCCTTGGTATCGCTGGCAGTGGTCGTCGGCGCACACGTCGAAGTTGACGTGGTCATCGCGGTCCCACCATTTAATTTCCTCATCGTCGTTGCTCTCGGCAAACTCCTGATGTAGCCCTGGCTCGGCAGCTGTGGCAACGTTGTCTTTGTGAATTTGTGCCAGCAGCCAACTGCGTGAAATCACAGCGTGAGCCTTAAGCAGTTCAAGTGAAGCATTAGCGCTCATCTCGCTCGAAATCACGCTCATCAAGTATTCTTCCACCGAGAGAATGTTGATTGCAGTGATTTTGTCATTTTCGACTATTAGGTGGAGTGCTCCGCGGAAAGTTTGATTTTCTTTTCTCCTCCAGTGGAAACTGACTCCGATTGTCACGTTCTCGAGAGTGAAGGAATCGCTATCTACGTTGGTAGGTTCAAAGAACAAATCACGGTACTTCTTACCATTCCAAGCCACCATACCATCGACGCATTGTGCAAGCTGATTTCCAGTCACTTTCTCACCGCTTACACGGTAGTCGCCGTTGAGTTCAAACTCTAGCATAGGCTCACTCATAATGCCTACTCTCACTTGTGGAACTTGTGCCATAGTGTGTTATCGTTTAGAATAATAATATTGTCTTAAATTCTCAGAAATAGCCTCTACGTCTTGTGGCGACATGCACACGTCAAGATATATGATTGTGATATCGTGAAGAGTGAGGTTGATAAAATCTTCTTCGCGTGCGATTGCCCAAAGACCACCCATATCGACCGATGCTGGACTGATGACAAAGTGGTCTTCATCAGTGCCGTAGCAGGCGGGGCGATGTTTGCGTCTAGGGAACACGGCGATGCACCATGAGCCACCATCACGCCAGCAGAGCACGTTAATTAGTGGCTCGGCGTGCCCAGCCTTGATAGGCAATGCGTTGAGCGAAGTATTGAACCACTGCTCACCAAACTCCAAGCTTGAAGTTTCGATATAGAACACAGGTCTGTCCAATTCAGTGATAACACCAAATATGCCCTGACTATTAGCATCAAACAGGCTTGTAGGTGCATTAAATAGTTCGTTGCATATGGGCAGTTCGTTGCAAAGCCCTGCTTGGAAGTGTGCATGGTCGGGTGCTGAAGCGCCACTCTGTGGACCGTTGTAGAACACCACATACCCAGGCAGCTCTTTTGCTAGTTGCATCATGTCGGCAATGCGGCCGTTGATGCGTTGCGGGGTGTGCTCTAAAGCCGAGATGGTGAGATGCCGTGAGAAGATGGGGTAGGGGTTGACTTGAATTTTGTAACGGCCATCCCAAACTACCGTTTCTTGCTCATGAGGCTGGTTTTCACTGCATAAAAAGCAAGGACGAGCTTTGATTGAGTCATCGTCGATGTTTGCCGCCGATGACCTCAATCTCTTTGGGTTGTATTGCAGCACAATGCGTGAGTCTTGCAAACTTTCCTTGGTGGGGATGCTAACTTCGCGAGTATGCAATCCATCAAGTGCTGCATAGTTGTCTCGCACCAGTTGCCATTCATGCAACTGACGCTCCCAAAGATCGTCTATTTGCTCATTTAGCAGCATTTACAGCATTGTTTTTTGTTCATTGCGATGCGTGCCATGAGTTCCCAGGTGCGCATGCGGTCCTTATAGAGGTTGTTGTTGTTCATTTTCACCACATCGGCGTTGGCATCGCTGTTGTCGTCCCAGCGGCGGCACAGGTAAACTGGCTCATATACGCGTCCAATCTGGTAGGTGCGCGATATGTTGAGGCCCAGGGCGTAGTCCTCGCCGTAGCTCACGTTAGGAAGCATCACCTCACGCAGCACTGGAGTGTAGAAAGCGCGAGGTGCGCCTAGGCCATTGATGCGTAGGGCGTTGTTGCGGCCGTTCTCGGGAGTCCACTCCTTATGGTCGATTACGCCTGGAGGGATTGGGTTGCAGTGGATATCGGTCATCAGATAGGTGCCCACAACCATTGCCACATTTTGCTCGTAGAAAGCGTTAACCATAGTCTGAAGAGTGTTCTCGTCTTTGTACATATCGTCACTATCGAGCTGGACAATAAACTTGCCTGCCTTAGAGTGATGAGCGGCGAGGTTCCAATATCCGCCAATTCCCATGTCGTAATAGTCGGCGATGATGTGGATAAGGCGTGGGTCGTCATATTCGGCGATAGCCTCGCGTGTGCCGTCGGTAGAGAAATTATCGACAACCATGAGATTGAACTTGAAGTTGGTCTTTTGGCAAAGCACACTGTCGATGGCGTCGCGTATGGTGCGAATGCGGTTGCGCACGGGTATCATCACTGTTGCCTCAACCTCAAACTTGTCGTGGTCGAACTCTATGTGCTTGAAGTTGGGAACTTCCTTGCCGTCAATTACCTTTACCGGAGGTAGATAACCGTCAATCTCCTTCAAGTGCTCGGTGCAAGCGGCTTCCATTTCGATTTGGCGTCCGCGGTTGCGTGGGTCAACATAGTCGAAAATCTTCTCACCACTCTTGCGGGTGTCAAGCTCAACGTCGCTGTAGAGATACTCATTAATGTGAGTGATGAGACAGCGCTGTGAGAGTTTGAGTCGTAGGTCATAGAGGCCGGCGAACTCATAAGTGGCCTTCATGGCAGCGGCAGCATTCTTGAAGCAGTCGGCGCAGAACACTAGTACTGAGCCAAAGTCGAAATCGTCGCGCAGAGAGCCAATCTGATAGTCGATAACTGGAGCCTTAACGGCGCCCTTGTCGGTTACGTTGTAGTGATCGGCATATACCATGCCGCTGTCGGTGTCGGCAAGGACCTTCACAAAACGCTCGATGGCGAAAGGCGCGAACTTCAGGGTTACATACTTAGTATAAAGCAAAGTCACGCAGGTGTCGCTATGCTCGGCAATAGCCTTGATGGTAGCGGTGGAGGTGAGGTTGTTCACCTTGAGCATCTCGCATCCGTCGATAGAGCCTTGGGCTTCATCATTGGCAAGCAAATAGATTTTGTTTACTAATGGATTGGCCTTCAATCCATCAACTGTGGCCTGTGCCTGCTCGGCGTTGGCAAAAGGAATAAAACAATTAATTTTTGTCATGATGTAATATGTATTGTGATTATTAATTTTCAGTCTTCAATAACGCTTGTCGCGCTTGCACTTCCCATGTGCGCAGGCGGTCTTTGTAGAGGTTGTTGACATTTTCCTGCTCAATGCTGAGGTTTGAGTCGGTGTTGTCATCGCCACGGCGGTTTAGAGTCATAACGTCCCACACTCGCCCCACGCGGTAATGGCGCGATAGCATCAGCCCCATGCCGTAGTCCTCGCCATAGCTGCTGCAAGGCAAGCAAATGCGGCGGTAGATAGGGGTGAAAAATGCACGAGGGCCACCAATGCCGTTAACACGCAACAGGTTGTTGCGACCGTTCTCCAATGTCCACTCACGGTGTGCAATGATGCCCGGTGGCACTTCCTGCAAGTTGTAGTCAACAATCTTATAGCTTCCAACAACCATAGCAGCATTCTCCTCATAGAATTTGGCAACCATAGTTTCCAAAACGTGAGGTGTGGCAAAAAGATCATCGCTGTCAAGTCCTATGGCAAATCGGCCACAAAGTTTGTCGTATATCCCCAGGTTCCAACATCCGCCAATTCCCAAGTCGTGTCGTTCAGGAATGATGTGGATGAGGCGTGGGTCATCGGCAAACTTATCGATAACCTCAGTAGTGCCGTCGGTAGAATGGTTGTCGATGATGATAAGGTTGAAACTGAACGGAGCATCTTGAGCAAGCACACTCTCGATTGCATTGCTAATCGTGTTTTTGCGGTTGAGCACAGGGATAATAACTGAGCACTGTACAGGGAACTCACCCTCGCTCAAGTCAACGTCTTCATAACGTTCAGGTGGCAGATAGGCACCAATCTTATTGAGATGCCAAGTGCACACTTTCTCCATTTCTTTCTGTTTTTCGGCCTCGCTTTTTCGCTGGTAGTCGAAGATTCGCTCGCCACTGCTGCGCCAGTCGATTATGTCGCATGTGTAGAGATATTCAGGAATGTGCACAATCTTGCCAACGCGCGACAATGCCAGACGCATAGCATAGAACCCAGAGAACTCAAGTCTCTTTAAGTCGTTGTCAATTTCACGGCAAGACCTCAAAAGAGCGTCACTATTAATCAATACCACAGGGCCAAAGTCGAAATCATCACGCAATGAACCTTCCTGGTAGTCAATAACTGGATGCTTGACAATCAAGCCGTCGCTCTTGCGGTTATAATGGTCGCAATAGACCATAGCCGCATTTGTGTCTTCAGCAACCTTAATCATGCGGCGCAATGACATGTGCCCCATTTCTATGTGAATGGGGCACAATATGTATATGCCATAGATTGAGTTGTCACTACAACGGAAGGCTTTATAGCTATGTGGCCATGACATGTCATCATATCGCTGTGGTTCAAACTCAAAATGAGTTCCGAGCGATAAATCTCCGTCACAAGTAGTGATAGTGACTCCGCGATGGGTGATGAATGGTATTCGTGACGAATTTTCCATTGTAGATAATTTTAATGGACAGTTTTATCTGCTTTCAAAGAAGTTGAGCACTCGGCCCATGAATGTGTTACGCTCGGTTTCGCTCTTGATGGTCTCGAAGGGGAAGCCAACAACCACGGTCTTGTAGCCGTATCGGCTAGAGGCGATGCCGGCGGGGATGTTGTTCTCGCTGTAGCGCAAGATGGTTGCTCCGCAGTCATCGCTCGCTTTGATGGCGTCGGGTGACTCCACAGCATAGAAGTCGCTGTTTAGGGTGTTGAAGAACGAGAGTTTGCCCATGCCGTCGCTCATCTTTAGGGCAGATGGCACGCTATAAACTTCTCCCATAAGTGTTGCTCGTCCATCCACCCAAGTGTAGCCCATCACGTTCTTGGCGAAGTTCATCTCGTTTTGGGCTGGTGCGTCTTTGTCCCAGATGTCGCTGGCAACATAGGCACCTGTCATGAGCACATTTCCGCCGTTTCGAGTGTAGGCAGTGAGGGTGTTCATCAGTCCACTTGTTAAAGCTTTGTAGCGCGAGGGTTTTGCACCTCGTCCGGTTGGTGTCTCTTTCTGCTTGCCCATAATGATGTCGAGAGCACAATAGTCGTCGGGATTAACGTCATCGTTTTCTATCGCCTTAACGCTGGTTGACACAAAGGAATATCCAGCTTGCATGATGGCTTTGCCGTGCAGCGATGGGTAATTGAAGGTGTTGCCGGCGATATTTTCGGTCTCACAGTTGCTTCGGCATGCGCCAAAACCTGGTGCATCGTCGTCGCGCCAGGGCAGGTGGCGACGGAACTCAAATTGTGAACCTAGGAAGTTGATTTGCTCCATATAGGGCACTCCGTGGTCTTTGTTGTCGTAGAATCCAGCCATTTTGCCGCTGTCGAACCAGTCAGGACCGCTGATGCGTGTGAAGTTGTTGACCACCATCACTGTGCCTTTGCAGTTCTTGGCAACGCCCAGCGACAGGGTCTCGCTTGGGAAGCTGCGTCCGCCCTCGTTCATGGCAACAATCTTGTAGCTGTGAATCTCGTTGTCGCTGATGTGCACCGAGTAGTGTGGGTTATCAACGATTTCTATCTCTTTAAAGCCACCATTACCCACTTGTTCCAGAACGATATACTTCTTGGCAACAGCGCTTGCGCACAATGGGTCAAAAGTTGGCTCCCAGTTGAGCATGTAAAGCGATTCACTCACCTTATTTATGGCAAATGAGTTTACAGGCAGTGGTTGGATGACGCACTCGCGGTGGTCGCGCTTGGCGATGAACTTGGCAATGCCCTTGTAGATGGCACGGCTAACGTCGAAACGGAACTGCGGGTCGAGGCCATATTTCATGTCGGCGAAGTTCTGGTGCGAAAGCAGTTCCATTAGCAGTGCAGGCACTTCGGGCACACGTGCCTCGTAGTAGCTCTTGTCCCACATGCCTCGGCGGGTCCAGTTGGGTTCGTATTTTGCTCGTATGTCATTTACCACCTCGGTTGAGACAATGTTGGCAAACTGTCTAGAGAGCTCGCGTGGCGTGCCATTCTCATATTTCCCAAACTGCTTTCCGTTCTTTGTTGTGCAGTAGATAAGCAGAGTGCCAATGATGTCATCGTTTTGGGTTGTGCCAGCGTCGGTGTGGAGGCAGAACGACACATCCACAGGTACCTTGAGACCTGGCTTGCTAGGCAGCACGTCGCTGCCGCCTGCCAGCCAGTTTACCCACTCGCCGCGGCTGCGGTAGTCGTCAACATAGTCGTTGATGCCGTCGCTAGTTGAATACACTTTATGAGGGAAGCCCGACCATTGCAGGAAGTAACGTGATCCAAGGTGGAACCAGGGATGGTCACCGCTGCCTACATATTGGTAGTCGATACCTTCTTTGCCCAGATATTTCATGTCATCGTTTTTCTCGGCGATTGCTTTGTTTTCGGGAGTGGGAAGAGCCACGCGGCGCACTATGTTGCCCTTGCCACCGCCAACCTTGATGGCGTCGGCAGTGATGACGGCCTTCTTGTCGCTGCTGTGGTTGCTCAGAGTAACAACGCTTTTGTTAATGCCTTTTGCAAGTTCAAAAGAGCCAAGATAAACCCACACTCCGCCTGCCATACTCTGGTCAACTTTGAACTGCTGGCTGCCATTGAGGGAGTTTATAGTGTAGGTTGCATCATGCGCGCTGTTGGGTAAGGACTTATAGCTCACGTAGATGGCAAAAGTCCCTGCCTCTGGCATATCCACATCCCATGATGCGATGGCTTCTTTTTTCTTGTCTTTCTCGGCTTCGATTATGCGATAAGAACCTTCTTCAAAGGGGTTCTCGAAGTCTTTATATTCGTTGCGTTTGTAGGCAAATCCATTGCCTTCGCCATTTTTCCACTTCTTACTGCCGTTGGTCTCGTGGTAGCCTTTTTGCGCGTTGCCTCCGTCGTTATCGACAACAGCGCCAAAGTTATGGGTGTCGCGCTCACGTGCATCCCACACGTAGGCTCCAGCATTCTCGAGCATAGGCATGATAAACGGAATCATGTAGCTGTGAGTGTACATGTCCTCCACTGTCTGGAAAATTCGTGCGCGCTGCCACTCCCAACGGTTAAGGTAAGGCTCGAAATACCAACCATGGCTGGGCCACACTGCCACGATGTTTCCGCTTAGACCTTTCTTGTAATGGCGGTTTTCGTCAATGGGTGTGACAAAAGCGTTGTGTTTGCGCTTGTACGAATTGTCAAATTCCGAGAAATAGTTCTCTATGTCGTTACCACTGATGCTAATTGCCACCTTGTGGTCACGGTATTGCTCACCAAGAACAGCGGAGATGTCGGCTTTCAAACTCTTGATGCTCTCCTCTGTGAAAGGTACGTCGCCGAAGTTCTCGCTCAGGTCAATCTTGATTGAGTCGTCAACAACGTCGATAGATCTAACTTTCAATTCCCCGATGCCCATGTGCTCGGGTAGGGTAGAGGAGATGATTTGTTGTACCCTATTGGCCTCGTCTTGAGTTAAGGTTTGCCCCTTTATTGTCATCGATGACAAAATAAGGGCAGAAATAGCAAAAAGTAGTATTTTCTTAATAAATGCCATAATTATTTATGTTTTTCAGCTTAAGATTACAAATATACAACAAACATTTTGAATATAAAACAAAAAAAATGTTCATTTTTCATAAATGCGTTTTATTTATAGATTATAAACAGGTTTTTAGTAATTTTTACAGAATTTATTGTCATAAATGAGGTGATTTAGGAGATAGGCATATTGGTGTGATTATGTTATTTGGGCTTGATTGTTTTGTGGTTAGTAACAAAAATCCATCAAGTTCAAACTGCTGAACTTGATGGATATGTGCTTTATAGATATGTTGTGTGTCGTTGTTTGTCAGGCTTTCATTCCTACTGAGTGATATACTACTAACCCTGGCATTGATTCGCTTACGATTTTCTTGACGTTGACGTTGTAGGTATAGGCAACTTGTAGCAGAATCTCGCTATAGCGTGTCGCTACTGAACCCACGAAGCACACTGGGTAGTCTTTATAGTCATACTGACAGATGTTGCGCTCAAAGAAACGTTTTATCTCATTGGTAACGAGGTTGTGGCAATACTCGTTGTCGAGATGATCGGCAAGGAAGAAGGAGTAGTCATGGAGGTTGTTATTGGCGTGTGGGTTGTTATACACGGCATCCATCAAATTGGCGCTGGTGATTTTGTTCACAGCGTAGAACTCTTCGATTAATTCCTTTGGAGCCAAGTTTTTGAGCACGTCGCTCAAGAAGATGCGTCCCATTGATGAACCGCTACCTTCATCGCCCAATATAAAGCCGCCCGAGGTGACACTCTTGGTTACCTTTTCGCCGTCGTAGAAGCAGGAATTGGAGCCAGTGCCTAGAATGCAAGCCAGTCCTGCCTCATTCTGCAGTAGGCCATGAGCTGCTCCCACAAGGTCGCTTTCAACGACTACAGGAGTCTTGAACTGTGCTACAAGCGACAATTCCACGATTTTATTGCGCTCGGGATTGGAACATCCTGCGCCATAGAAATATACCTTGTCCCAGCGACGTTTGAAGAAATCGCGAGGCAATTCAAGCCTGATAATGTGGCTTATCTCTCTGCGAGTTAAGAAATATGGGTTAATACCCGAAATGATAGCATGAGCTACTACGTTGTTTCCATCAACTAAGCTCCACTCGGAGCGGGTTGATGAACTTTCGGCGATTACTTTAGCAAATTGACTTGCAGCCATTTAACTTTGTTTGTTTTTGTAGATTAGTGTTGTTTGCTAATAAATAACAATGTGTAAATAAAAATTTCCAGCTGCAAAATTATAAAAGATTATTCTAATAAATATTAAATAAAGAATGTTTAACTAAAAGATGCAGACATTAACCTTTGTCTGTTGTGTGTGTTAATTAAATTAACGGTGTATATTTGGTTCAAAAGAGGGTTATTTCTCGCGGAAGAAAAATCTAATTATCTCTCCAGCCAAAAGGACTACCGCAGTGGCAGCAATAATGATCAGCCAGTCGTAAGGTTCAAGGGGAGTGACATTAAACATTTTTCCACCAAACTGTACAATGAGTATTTGCCCAACGAAGATAATAACGGCAATCAGCATGAACCCACCGCAGTCCTTAATGCTGGCAAATGCTGACTTGCCGGTCATGAATGCTTTTGCGTTAAACATGTTCCAGAACTGCAGCATCACGAAGATGGTAAAGAACATACTTAGTTCGTAGGCGCTAAGACCATCGTAATCGCCATAATTGAAATTGATTAGGCAGTTGACCGAGGTGACATCAGAGTGTTGCATGATTAGCAGAATGCTTAGTAGCAGCACTGTGAAGAGACCTCCAACGCCAAGTATGTTCCATGCCATGAACTTGTTGATGATAGAGTCGGTGACTTTGCGAGGCTGCTCCTGCATAACCTTGTGTGTGGGAGGCAAAGAGGCGAGGGCGATTGCAGCAAAGGTGTCCATTATCAAGTTCACCCATAACATTTGAGTCACCGAGAGTGGCGATTGGGTGCCAATAAAAGCGCCTATAAGCACTATCAAGCATGCAACCACATTAATTGTCATCTGAAACATGATGAAGCGCTGGATGTTCTTATACAGCGAGCGCCCCCACATCACTGCCGAGGCTATGGTGCTGAACGAGTTGTCTTGAATAGTCATGTCGCTGGCTTCTTTGGCGACAGCGGTGCCATCACCCATCGAGAGCCCAACATCGGCGACATTAAGAGCTGGAGCGTCGTTGGTTCCATCACCAGTCACGGCCACCACTAATCCTTGTTTCTTAAGCAACTTGACAAGTCGCTCCTTGTCGTTGGGTTTGGCGCGTGACACGATTTTCACGTCTTGAACACAATTTGCAAGCTCTTCATCGCTCATAGCTGTGAAGTCGCTGCCAGTGAGAATGTTCTTGTCTCCGTCCTCATCGGTCCACAGTCCAATTTGTCGTCCTATCTCCTTGGCGGTTCCTGGTGTGTCGCCGGTGACAATCTTCACTTGAATACCTGCGTCTATGCATTCTTTGATTGAGGCCGGCACATCGGTGCGCACAGGATCGGATATGGCGAAGATACCAGCGAAATTCAATTCTACATCCTTTAATTTGCCATTATAGAATACGGTATCTCCATCATCGATTACAAGGTAGGCAAGAGCGAGGGTTCGCATTGCCTTGTTCTGATAGTCAAGCAGAATTTGCTCATATTTTCTCTTCTGCTCATCTGTGAGATTGGAGTGTGCAAGAATAATTTCGGGCGCTCCCTTTACATAAAGGACGCGCTTTCCGAGCACACTAGAATAGGCAATCGTTGCCATGTATTTATTCTCGGTTGAGAATGGCAGGCGGTCAATCACTTCTACACGTTCTCTGATAGGCAAGTAGTTAATACCTCTTTTGTTCATCCATATCAATAGTGCGCCCTCTGTTGGGTTGCCTATGGCCTTTATTGATGATGGGTTAGAGAAGTCGAGATTGGCGGTGGAGTTGACAGCAATCATTTCCTCTATAAGCTCGGGCTTTATGTCTTCGAGGTTTTCGTCGGCTACCTGCATTTGGTTTTGCGTCAGTGTGCCGGTCTTGTCGGTACATATCACCGATGTTGCGCCCATAGTCTCGCAGGAATGCATAGTGCGTGGCAGGGTGTTCTCTTTCATCAGTTTGCGCATACTGAGGGCAAGACTTAGCGTGACGCTCATTGGCAATCCTTCGGGTACAGCCACCACAATGAGTGTAACAGCTATCATGATGGTGTTGAGCAAGTAGGTTATGAAATCTAACCAGTCAATATCGTAGTGGACGTTGATAAAGTAGGTTATTATTCGTCCAACGATTATAAGTGCTGCGATGAGATAACTGGCTTTGGTGATCAGTTTAGCCAGTTTGTCGAGTTTCTCGCTAAGGGGTGTTGGATCTCCTTCATTGACTTGTGCCGCCTCATATACTTTTCCGCTTTCGGTCTTGTCACCCACATTGAAGACTCTTGCGGTGCAATATCCCTCGATGACTATAGTGCCTTTGAGTATGTGATTAGAAGGGTAGGTGGCATCCTTGTCGAAATGTTCTTCTTTGGTGGTTTTTTCGGCCTGAGGCTCACCAGTGAGCGATGATTCGTTGACGAGTAGATTCAACGATTCTAGGAGTTCGCAATCGGCAGGCACTTCTTCGCCCGTCTCAAGGATTACGATATCGCCCACCACGATGTCCTTGCGTGGCACTTGGCTAACATTGTTGTTTCTAATTACTTTTACTAGTGTGTCGTCATTGACTTCGTTTAAGCTTAAAAATGTTTTCTCGTTCCTTCGTTCAAGAAAGAATGCGACGCCCGTTGCCAGCAGCAGCGCCACAATGATTCCTATAGGTTCGAAGAACACGGTGTAGGGAGCATGGTCCCACACATGTTCATAAATTGAGATGCCTAATGAGAAAGCAAATGCTGTGATTAGGATTTTAAAAAGTGCGTCTTTAAAACCTCCAAAGAAGCCCACCAAAATTACCAGAGTGGCAGAAATCAACGCTATTAGAGGCATTGCCCAAAAAGCGTTACCACCCCAGCCGGCAACTAATGATACTATCGAGAAAATAATGCTTAATGCTATCGTGCTTATGCCTATCCAATGCCGGCATGCCTCTTTAAGATTGTCCCAAAGGGTGGATTTTTTAGGTGCAGTATAGACATTTGAACCATGTTTCTTGCGGCTCTCAAGAACTTGCTCCTCGGTCAATCCGCTATAATGATGTCCGTTGGCCATTATGGTAAGAGTTATATAGGACTTGTAATGTGCTGAAATTATTTGCTTCTGACCTTTTTAAATATAAGGTGTTGAGAAAAGTCGCACAAAGTTAAGAAAAAGTTTTCAGTTATCAGTTGTCACTCATCAGTTTTTTGCCGAAGATATACGTAAGAGGGGTTCACTAGTGAACACCATGCTTATGGTGCAATACATCTACAACCTGAACCCGAATCGATTAATGACCGGTTCGGGTTTAAATTTTGTGGAATTTGTGTCGCCAGATGGCGGTTTGGATGGCGCTGCGGGTGGTGAGGAAGGTGACGAATGAAATCCAGAGGGCATGGTTACCTAATGAGGTTGGGAGAGTGAAGTAAAGAATGAAGAACAAGGCACAGGCCGTCGCTACTGCCGTGAGCATGCCTCGAGTGGCTGTGACACCAATGAAAACACCGTCCCAAACAAATGCCGCCATGCTCACTATTGGCACTATGGCGCACCACCAGTGGTAGTGCATCGCCTCGTCAACGACATCGCTTTGGCTAGTGAACATTGTAAAGATGGCATGAGGGAAAAGGGAATATGCGATAACGAAGACTGCCGTCGTTATTGTGCCCCACACAAAGAGCCACCGCACGCAACGGTGCATATTGCTATGGTCGCGGGCACCATAATACTTGCCTGCCACTGCCTCGCCAGCGAAGGCTATGCCGTCCATAAAGTAGCTGAATAGGTGGAACAGTTGCTGTATCAAGGTGTTCACTGCTAAGACGATGTCGCCACTAATGGCGCCAGCACGAATAAAGAACAGGTTTACAGCTAGCATGAAGATGCAGCGCACAAAGATGTCGCTATTAACTTTGAAAAAACGACCGCTGCCCTTGAAGTCGAAAGCTTTAGATAAGCTCAGGTCGCGTGCAATGGCTCTAAAGCGGTGACGCACGCACCAGCAGGCATATATTGCGCCAATCCATACCGAGACTAGCGTTCCCACAGCAATGCCCTTGAACCCCATGTCTAACCAATAAACAGCTACGAGGCTTACCGCCATGTTGAGCACGTTCACGCCAATGGAGATGAGCATGGGACTTACTGAGTCCTGCATGCCAAGCAACCAGCCTTTTATCGACATGGTGAGCAATACTGCTGGAGCGCCCCAAACCACGATGGTGAAATAGGTGGATGCGAGTGCCGATACTTCGGGCCCTGGGCCCATAATCCAAAGCAAGAGCCACAAGAAAGGTGCTTGCAGAGCAATCATCGCAATGCCTGCAACTAGGGCTATAGCACTAGAGCGTTGAAGGGTATCTACTTGGTCGTGATGCGACCCACTGCCGTAGGCTTGTGCCGTGAGTCCCGAGGTGCCCATGCGCAGGAATCCGAAGTTCCAGTAGAGAACGTTCATCATCATTGCGCCCACAGCCACCGCACCGATGAATTGTGGCGCACCTAGATGCCCCGCAATACCCGTGTCGAGCAGTCCCAACAGTGGCTCAGCGATATTGGCAATAATCGCTGGCAGCGATATCGCCATAATCTCTTTATTTATCTTTGAAAGTCGCATCGTTTCTCAAAAAACGCTGCAAAATAACGAAAAAAAACTGATAACTGATAACTGACAACTGAAAAGTTTTTTCTACCTTTGCGGTCGATAATCAAAAAAACGAGAAACTATGAAGATTTTTAAGTATTTAGCTATAGCATTATTTGCTTTGACGATGGTAGCTTGCGGTGATGATGAGCCTAAAAGCAACTTCACACGCGAGTTTAATATGATTTATCCTCAACTTCCTGCAGGGCATAAGTCAATCAGTAAGATAGAGCAGATTTATGACAATGGAACATCGATTGTGGCAACAGCCGCCTACGATGGAAACCACCTCAAGAGTGTGAAAGTAGAAACAAAATATCATACAGGTGGAGGCAATGAGGAGACCATCAATTTCGACTACAAGAATGGGGCGATAATTTGCGACAAGAGCATCCAGGATGTGACTTATTCGTTTGAGGTAAATGCCGATGGCGCAATCACAAGTCTCAAAAATGTGTCAACTGGCCGTACTGCAGCTTCATTGCAGTATAACTATGTCAATGAGCTGGAACTTGCCCAAATTTCCACACCTTCTTCTTCGGACGTGACCAAAGTGGCTTGGCTTAATGGCAACCTTATGCAGTGGGAGAGCACTGGAGTAAACAAGAAGGACAGTGTGGTTTATGAATATGGCTTAGGTGCTCCGCTAAATAAAGGCGGTATTGATGTGATTGGTAACGAATCATTTACTTTCACAAAATATGTTTGTGCCATTATGCGTAATGCAGGTCTTTTTGGCGTCACTAGCGCCTACTTGCCCACAGTAATAAAGAAAGATTACGACTACACTCAGATTAACGAAACTACCCCTCCAGGTACCATTGAACTCAAGCGTTACAATATAACCTATGAACTTGATAATGAAGGTTATGTAACAAGCTACGCAACTAATGAGGTGCCTAGATATACGGTGAAAATTACTTATAGATAAGTGTTAAGTATAAAGTGCTCACTACTTATTACTTAATATAATCCCAATTAAATTCCCATTAGATCACGATAAATGTCGAGGGCGGCTTTGAGGTCGTCCTCGTTTATTGTGTTGTTGATGGTTGGGTTGCCACATTCCTTTAGAAGAGTGCAGTTAATCTCGCCATTACTGCTTTTCTTATCATGGCGCATGAAATCGAGGAGTTGATCGTAGTGATCGCAGGTGATGTAAAATGCGCCATAATTTTCCCTTACAAATCGTGCGAGAGCGTAGAGGTCGGTTCTCGGGAATTGCAGCATGATATGCGAAAGAACACTCTCTACTACCAATCCCCATGCCACAGCATAGCCATGCGGCACGGGTTTGCCATCGCTGAGCGCCTTGCTCTCAAAGGCATGTCCCACAGTATGCCCAAAGTTGAGAGCTTTGCGGATGCCTTGCTCGGTGGGATCTTGCTCCACAAAGTGCTGCTTCGCTTGCAGTGAGTCTTTGAGCAGTTCTAGAAGAAACTCATAATCGATATTCTTAAAGTCGAAGTTCTCCAACAGATTCAACCTTACGTGGGAGTAAAGCATGGCATGCTTTAGCATTTCGGCGAAGCCCGACTTGAATTCTTGCTCAGGTAGGGTAGGGAAGAAACAGGTGCTCACAATTACTGCTGTGGCAGGAGCGAATGCCCCTATCTCATTCTTTAAACCATTGAAATTGATTCCAGTTTTGCCACCTATAGCGGCATCTACTGCTCCAAGCAGAGTGGTTGGCACATTAATGAAGTTGATACCTCGTTTGAATGTGGCTGCGGCGAACCCTCCCAGATCGGTTACCATGCCGCCTCCCAGGTTCACCAATAGTGATTTGCGTGTTGCTCCACAGTCCTCCATATCTCTCCACACAAGGACTAGGGCGTCAAGGTTTTTGTTGCAGTCGCCAGGGGCGATTTCAATGATGTGGGCGTTGTTTAGGCATGGTATCATGGGCAGCACTAGTTGACGTGTGTTCTCATCAACAAGCACCATTACTGCATTGTAATTGCCACCCTCAATATATGAGTTGAGGGTGGCATTTACTTCATTTGTAATGTGGAGAGTCATTGTCTTTTTAATGGAATTGAATAATAAAATCCATCATGCTTTGTGCATTATGAATCATGCATTTTTAAAGGCTTCCATTAGTTGTGGCAAGGCTTCGAGCATGGTTGCCATGTCTTTATATACCATGTCGGCACCTGCTTTGTACATGTCTTTTTCTGGAATGGGACCGGTAGTTACTCCCACGGTAAAGCATCCAGCAGTGTGTCCTGCTTGAACCCCTAGTGGCGCATTCTCTAGCACAATGCACTCGTTGGGCTGGGCATTAATCTTTGCCATCGCCTTGAGGTAGGGTTCAGGATTGGGCTTGCCACGCTTCACGTCAGCAGCGGTTACGCGTTGCTCATCGAAAATTTCGGGATATTCGGTGTCGATGCGGTCGAGCATGGCATGTGTCCCCGAGCCAGTGACCAGTACGCATTTAATGCCTGCCTCCTTGAGAGCTTTGAGCACCTCGAGTGTGCCAGGAATCACGTCCACGTCACCAAGTTCGGTGAAGTAGCGCGTTTTTACTTTATAGAGGGCTTGAGCCTCGTCGTCGGTGACATTCTTGCCTGCACCATTCTTGAATTTCATCTTGATGATGTCGCGTCCTGTCATCCCTTCATACATGTAGAACTCATCTCGTGTGCACTTGATTCCGTTCTTTTTCATAAGTTTCACCCAGGCGCGGGTGTGGTTCTTCATTGAGTCGAAAAGCACTCCGTCCATGTCGATGAGTGCTGTGGTAAAGTTGAACGATTTCTTGCCTGTGTATTTCAGATAATCGGCAATTGCATTTTGTTCAGTCATTGTTTGTTTTGTGGTTTATTATTGTTTTAGTTTATATTACAGTAATATGGAAGCAGCATTGTCCTCGCTCGAAGAGCACAGTGCAGCGCTTCTTTTGACGAAAGTCATAGAGTATCTCACCAAGCACATTGGTGAGGTCTTCGTGGTTGAGGAGGAAGTCATTGTTATAGGGTTCATAGTGCACCCAGCTAAGGTCGAAAGTTGTGCCATTCATGTGGCAAGAGCGTTCAGAAGCATTTCTATTCACCTTCAATAGTTTACCAACAGTGAAGTGTGAGCGAGTGCAGCTCGTTACCACGATGCGATAGGCGCTTCCTCCGCGTGCTCTGATGGTGTCGGCAAAGGCACAACCTATGTCTTCGAGCAGTTTTGCTGCCTTAGGCACCAGATAGGGCATTGAGTGAGATAGACTGTCGAGAAAATAGGCTTCGCAAGTTGATATTTTCACCAATGGCTGCCTTAGTCTATAGGCATCGTGCAAACTTTTGATAGGTTCTATACCGTTCTTTTTGGCGTAGGGAATCTGCACAGGATTTGTGTCATTAAAAACCTCAATGAATTTGCCCTGTGGTGGGTTAGAATATATGCGGTGAAGCCCGTTTTTATCTACCCTTAGAGTGTCAATGCTGTCGTGAAGGTCTTCCAGTTGAGGTCTTTTTCCAAGTTGATTTATGTATTTCAGTTGTGACTTGTCGAAGTAGTTGTGGAAAGTTTTCTCAGGTTTTTTCTCTTTCTTACAAGACGATAATGACAATGTGGCGACCATTGAGATGGCTGCCAAAAGCACGATTATCAGTCTATAAGATTTTTTTGCCAAAACCAGAATTATTTACCAACGGTTTGAACAAACATAATGCGCTCGTTTTCGCTTAGTTTAAGCACTTTGGGAAGATTGTCCTTGTCGAAACCTGCTCTTACTACGCTTTTGAGTCCGGCTTGGGCACAGTAGAGGTAGATATTTTGAGAAGCAGCGCCTGCTGTGTAGCCTTGGAACTCTGGTTTGTTTTGTTTGGTGACATCTACTGCCAACACAATGTTGATTGGTGCAATGGCAGCAAAGTCCTGCATGGTGCAATATTTGCGGAAGTCGCCAGTGTTGACAACAGTGAGTGTATTTGCCTCGGGGTTATAACGGCTCACTTCGGTGGGGGTGATGACGTAGAGCACTAGCTCCTGGCGGTTCATGGCGGTGGCGATAGTGCGCTTGCCATCGTGTGTGATGCCCCAAGCGGCCCAGAGCATATTGCTCAAATCTTGCTTTGTAATTGTCTGATTCTCTTGATAGTCGCGACTTGACTTGCGCTCACTCATAACTTGCATGAGAGGTTTGCCGCCTGTAATCTGAGGTGTTGGAAGCACCTCAGCCTCTATACTACAACTTGCCATAAGCGAAATAATCCCTAGGATAAATAATTTGCAATTTGTCATGGTGATAAAAAATTTTTGACAAAAATAATGAATTTATTTGAAAAAAACGCCTTGCCTGCGTGAATAAAAATTAAAATGACTATTTTTGTGCCTTAAAAATCATTTTTCCTTTTACTTATGAAGATTGGTTTCATCATTGTTATACTTCTGGCGGTAGTTGTTCATGTTTATGTGCTATGGCATGTGTATCAGGTGCTTCCGTTGCCTGTGTGGGCAAAATGGACAGTGGTTGGACTTATGGTTGCGTCACTTGCAATGCTGTTTGTGGGATTTTCGGGTCTATATGACCGTATGCCGCTGTGGCTTGCGTCGTCGTGCTACAATATAAGCACATCGTGGCTAATAGTGTTTCTTTATCTGCTTATTGCTTTCTTGCTGCTCGATGTGGGTCGTCTATGCCATCTTGTGCCTAAGGAATGGCTATTTTGCAACGCATGGACGGCGGGCGCTATTACTGCTGTTATTGCAGGACTTCTTGTGTATGGCAATATCCATTACAACAACAAAGTGCGAGAACCATTGACCTTGGGAACCAATAAAAAGTTATCAAAGCCCATTAAGGTGGTGATGGTTAGTGATATGCATCTAGGATACCATAACCGTAAGGCCGAGTGGCAACGATGGGTAAAGATGATAAATGACGAGAACCCAGACCTGATATTGGTGGCGGGTGATATCATTGACGGACACATGCGACCGCTGCTCGAAGAAGATATGGCCGCCGGCTTCCATCAGCTAAATGCTCCAGTAGTGGCGTGTCTTGGCAACCATGAGTATATCACAGGCATCGATGAGTCGCTCGACTTCTATCGCCAGGCAGGACTCACGCTGTTGCGTGACTCTACTGTCGCTATTGGTGACCTCGTGATAGTGGGTCGCGACGATCGTTTCAGTCGTAAGCGCAAACCGCTGAAGCACCTGCTTGAAGGTGTAGATAGCACTAAATATATTATCTTGCTCGACCACCAACCTTACAAACTTGAGGAGGCGCAACAAGCAGGAGTTGATTTCCAATTCAGTGGGCACACCCACGAGGGTCAAGTGTGGCCAATCAGTTTGATCGTCAACGCTATGTACGAGAAAGCCTGGGGGCCACTTCAAAAAGGCGACACCCAATACTACATTTCATCAGGCCTAGGCATTTGGGGCGGGAAATACCGCATAGGCACCCGCTCAGAATATATAGTGGCTACGATAGAGAAAAAATAGTTTTGTCGTTTGTCTCGGTGGGCTAATGCTTGCGCGGCTGTTTTCGGGCTTTTACCAGTTCATAGGACTGACGTACCAGCATTTTTAAGGTGTTGTCATCGACATCTCCATTCACGTCAACGCTTATCCAGTAACGTTTGTCACCGTTGAAGGGATTGCCAATGGCCTGATAACGCTCTTTAAGCTCTGCCATCAGTTCAGGGTGGCACTTTATGGTGATAAACTTGAAATGATCGATGTTGAAGTAGCAGAACATGTGTCCTCCCACGTAAAACACGAGGATAGTGTATTTGCCCCGCGAGAATTTCTCGAAAGGTGTGGCTTCGGTTACACCGGGCAATGAGAGACAGTAGTCGCGGAACTCCTCGATGTTCATAGTTCTATTCTCTTTATGAATTTGGCTGGGACGCCGCCAACCATGGTGTTGGGTTCCACATCCTTAGTTACTACAGCGCCAGCGGCCACAATAGCTCCATCGCCGATTGTCACGCCTGCGAGCATTGTGGCATTGGCACCTATCCACACGTTTTTGCCAATATGGATGGGGGCATGGGTCATGCCTCCGCGTCGCTCTGGGTCGAGGTAATGGTTGAGGGTGGCAAGCACTACATTATGACCTATTAGCGCACCGTCGTCAATAGTAATGCCGCCCTGGTCCTGGAACTTGCAACCCATGTTGATGAACACCCGTTCACCCAATATGGTGTTCTTTCCGCAGTCGGTGTGGAACGGTGGAAACATTCCCACGCTCTTGGGCACCTCGCGGCCAAAGAGTTTTTCGAGCAACGAGTGAAGCTCTTCGGGCGTGTGGTATTTTCCATTTATCTCAGCAGTGATTTTCAAAGCCTCCTGCGAGAGCTTGTAAAACATGGCATGCACTGGCGAACCGCCATCAATGGGTTCGCCAGTGGCCATGAAGTCTCTGAATTCTTGAATTGTCATAGGCTTGTTCAAGAGGGTTACAATTTAGCAATGATGTCAGCAATCTTCTGCTTGATGTCGTCGCTCTTTTGCTCGTCGTTCTTGGCAGTGATGATGCCGCAGTCTTCAACATTCCAGTAGTTGCAGATGTCGCGGTACTCGGCCATTGCGCCGTCATACACGCCTGGTGAATAGCTCGACATCATCAGCGCCATCTTCTTGACCTTAGCGGGAGCATTTACGCAATACATGCGCTGGATTGGCGCTTGGAGCTGTGCTGCTAATGTAAAGTAATAGATTGGAGCGGCAAGCACGAGAACTTCTGCCTCGGCCATTAGTGGATAGATTTCTTGCATGTCGTCTTTCTGAATGCACGCGCCGTTGCCTTTGGTGTGGCAATACTCGCAGGCTAAGCAACCAGCGATTTTCTTGCGGGCAACATTCACCAATGTTACGTTATGACCTGCTGCCTCGGCAGCCTTCTTGCACTCTTCAGCCATCCAGGCAGTGTTACCATTTGCTCGTGGCGAGCCTTGTAAAATAAGAATGTTCATAGTTAAGTATTGTTTAGTGAAAATATTGTGAATTAGTTGTTTGTCTCTTTATTTTCTTCAGGTTTTGGCATGTTGTCCAAGTGTGAGCGTAGCTCGGCGATAATTTGGTCGTAGTCTTGCATAGTGAAGTTGCCGTCGCCAATTATTATGATGGTGTAATCGATGCCGGCAAACGAGCGCCCCACGCCAGTGTCGCGGAAGCCGTTGCGCAAGTAAAAAGCGTGACGGCGACGGCGCACCGCTTGATTCTCGCACTCCTGCTCAGGGCTCTCCATGTCAAGGATGGTTGTACCGTCTTTGTACTTCTCTATCACTTGTGACAAGATTTGCTGTCCAACACCCCTGCCGCGCAACTGCTCGAGCACAGCGAAGTACCAGAACCAGTTGAATGACTCACGGGGATAAACTATGGTAAATCCCAGCAACTGGTCCTCATCATAATAGACGGTGAAATCAAGCGGCAGCCTCTCAACCAGCACCATCAGGTCGTCCCAAGGAATCTGCTCCTCGGGCGGGAATGCGGTTTCATAAAGGTGGCGCACTTCTTCTATGCAGTCGCTTTGCTGTAATTCCGATATTTTATTTTGTTTCAATTGGTTCTGTTTTCTTCTTGAATTTGCTTTTTAATCGTTTGTAGCCCTCAACGCCAAGAATCGTCAAGCCTCCATACTGGCAGGTCTTAGCCAACCCGAAGAGGATGGTCCACAGTATTCCCTTTGCAGTGACACTAATGGGCAGTAGCATCTGTGCGAACGACAAGATATAGAAAGGTATGCAACAGAGCAATACAATCACGCCAGTTCTGAATGACAATGACTGAAGCCATTGCTTAATCTTGCGGAAAACACTAATGATGTAGCCCTTCATATTATATATTTTATGGTTTCCACACGTTGAGCCCTTCGGTCGAGGCAATGGCATCTAGTAGTTTCAGTGTTTCCTCGTTAGCGCCATATACCGTCATGTTGTGGTCTTCACCAGTGATGGAAATCATGGCATGGGCATGCTTAAGGATTACAAATAACGGTTTGCGTTCAAGCACCATTCGCTCCAACTCGTTAGGATTAGGATTTTCTGTCCAAGTTTCTTCATTAATTTGGAACACCATAAAGTCTTCATAGCAATTAAGCTTCAACATCATGTTGGCAAATTTGCGATGAATAACATCCACGTGAGGAGGAGACAGGAAGTACTTCTCTATCGTGAAATACTGTCCGCCTGCATTGGCTGGTACCTGCTTGGGCAGGATGTCAACGATCCAATAAGGCTTGGATAGGAAATCTTCAATCTCAATCATCACTGAGCATTGACGACATTTGGAGTCCAAGCATTGAAGAAGCGTAACACTTTTTCCTTGTTGTAGCCCTTGCCTTCCTCAAGGAAGCTGGAATCCTGAATGTGAATTACATTGCCTTTGGTGTCGAGCACTACGAACACGGGATAGCCAAATCTGCCAGGATTACCCAGTCGTTGAAGCATTGCTTTGTCGCGTGCCTCGTCGCTGGAACTGCGGGGATTGTAGTTGACGTGGATATACACAAAGTTATCTTCAATGACCTTGGCAATTTCCTCGTCATTAGTGATGAAATCGGCAAAGCGCAGGCACCAGGGACACCAGTTTCCCCCCACTTGGCAAATCACAAACTTGCCCTGCTCACCGGCCTGGGCAATAGCCTTGTCGATTTGCTCCAACGGGTTGATGTTTTCGTCATATACTTTCTTGAGCTGGGCATTTGCTCCCAGCGCCAAGACCATTAAAAAAGCGAATGTTAAGATTTTTTTCATTGTTATTTTGTTTTGAGTTAGTTCTTTTGATTAATGAGATTTGTTACAACTTTCACCATGACATCTTTTTCCTCTGTGTGACTCTCGGCAATCATTAAGGTTAAGGCAACTAGTGTGTTATCGGCGATACGTTTAGTTCCATCACTACGATAAAGAATGCCATTGTTGTTGAGAAACCATAGGAAAAGCGTAGCGGCAATGCGTTTGTTCCCATCGCTGAAAGAATGGTTTTTGTCACTAGATAAAGAAGCATGGCAGCTTTTTCCTCAACGCTTGGGTACAATTCTTCACCACCAAACGTTTGATAAATTTGCCCTATACTACTCTTGAAAGACTCATCTTTCTCGTTGCCAAACAAGGTACTGTTGCCCCACTTGTTTCGCAATGTGTTAATTACGCTCATGGCATTGTCGTATGTGGCACGGAACTTCTCTGCTTGCGTTGTTTCGCTAACATTAATGCGCTGATAATCGTAATCGTCAAGGGTGTCTAGGGCATAGGTGTAGTCAACAACAATATCTAACAAAGCCTTGTTTTCCTCATTAGAAATCAACTCTTGATGATCGAGAGCTCGGCCTACCATTTGCACTAATTGGCGAAGCTCACCAATCTGCTCACGACGGATTTGTTCATTAATAACATAACCTTTAATGAGGTAGTCTTTCAACACTTTTCGAGCCCAAATACGAAAAGCAGTACCACGCTTACTTTTAACGCGATAACCAACGGAGATGATGACATCAAGACTATAAATCTTTGTTGGTCTATATTTGTATTGAGTATTATGCAAAAAATGCATATTACTATTATCTTCAAGTTCACCTTCCTTGAAAACGTTAGAGATATGACGAGCTATAACAGATTGGTTTTTCTCAAAAAGCTCTGCCATTTGAGCTTGAGTGAGCCAAACGGTATCGTTCTCCATTCGGACATCAATTTGTGTCTGTCCGTCTTCAGTTTGATATATGATTATCTTGTTTTGTTCCATTGCAGTCAAGACAACTGGAATTGACCTTTATAATCAATATTTAGTGAAGCTATACTTCTCGCGTAGCTCAGCCTTCTTCTCCTCGCTTTGACTGGTGAAATATCCTTTCCAACCTGGGCAGAAGTTGATGTGCCAGCGCCAGAAGCGACCTAACAATGACTTTGGATTTTTGTCATATTGAGCTCTGAATTTGCAGTTTTCGCAGGTGTGTGCCATAAATAAAAGCTTTTTTAGAAATAATGCGTAAAATTACTTCCTTTTTCCGAAATCGCCAAAATGCTGCTTGCTTTTTTGCTGTTATGCAATGATTTTGTAATTTTGTGGCTCAAAAATAGTTCAAATGGCAATTATAGAAATTACATCGCTGAACCATGAGGGGGTGCAGGTGTTTGGCACTCTCACTGAGGCGCAGCTGCGCAACCGATTGGAACCAGAGAAAGGCATCTTCATCGCAGAGAGCCCTAAGGTGATTGACGTGGCGCTAAACGCTGGTTTTGAGCCGCTCTCGCTGCTTTGCGAGCGCAAACACATTGAGGGTGATGCGGCTGGTATCATAGCACGATGTGGCGACATTCCAGTATATACTGGCGAGCGCGAACTCCTAACTCAGCTCACTGGCTACACTCTTACTCGGGGCGTGCTGTGCGCTATGCGGCGGCCATTGTTGCCAAGCGTTAAGCAAGTGTGCCGCGATGCCCATCGTGTAGTTGTGATTGACGGAGTGACCGACACAACAAATATAGGCGCCATTTTCCGTTCAGCAGCAGCATTAGGCATTGATGCTGTGCTGCTAACGCCCACCAGCTGCGACCCGTTGAACCGCCGTGCCGTGCGAGTGTCGATGGGATCGGTGTTCCTGGTGCCATGGACTTGGCTTGAAGAACCTGTGAAAAGCCTTAATTCACTTGGATTCAAAACTGTGGCAATGGCGTTAACCGACAAGTCCATTTCTCTTGATGATCCAATTCTCGTTTCAGAGCCACGCCTGGCGATAGTGATGGGCACCGAAGGCGACGGTCTGCCCCAGGAAACCATAGAGCAGACCGACTATGTGGTGTGCATCCCCATGAGCCATGGCGTAGATTCGCTTAACGTTGCCGCCGCCTCGGCAGTAGCCTTCTGGCAGTTGAGAAGTCAGAAGTCAGAACTCAGAACTGTGAACTCAGAACTGTGAACTATAAACTATAAACTCACCACCTCGACTGTGCTGCTCGATGAGTTACCTTCTTGGTTTACTCTAATCTGCACGGGAATCTTCTCTTTCAACTCATCAATGTGGCTGATGATGCCCACGTGGCGGCCAGTCTTCTCATATAGAGTGTTAAGTGTTTCAATGGCCTTATGCAAAGGTTCGCCGCTCAGTGTTCCAAATCCCTCATCAATAAACAACATCTCTACTCTCAGTTGCTGTGCAATATCGCTCAGCGCTAAAGCCAATGCTAGTGATACAATGAAACTCTCACCACCCGAGATGGTGCTAGCGGGTCTTCTTGCATAACCTTCATAGGCGTCCTCCACAAGAATAAAGAATGTTCCTTTTTCCACTGTGAGTCGATATCTATTAGTGAGCGTCTTCAAGAAGGCGTTGGCCGAATGAATGAGATTCTCAAGGATATAACTCAGCGCGATATTACGGAACCTTTTACCATTGGTGCCTCCAATATACTTGTTTAATCGTTCCCATTTGCCATAAATCTCTTTCTTTGTGTCGCATTCTTTAAGGAGTTGACTCTGTTGTTGCTTTTGTCGCTCATCATTATCGAGTTTTTCCTTAATGCCGCCAATTTGTTCGCCCAGTTTCTTGACAGCATCTTCCACCACTAAGCTCAAAGCATTTAGCGATTCGGTTGTCTCGTCTTCGGCAAACTCAGGTTTCTCTTCGTCGTGAATCTTTAGCCTACTGCTGCAATTATCCACCGATGTTTTAGATTGCAACACATTGTCTCTGAGTTTATTAAGCGATTGCTGTATCTCTCCGATTTCATTCTGACTGTGTTTCGATAGTGTCACTAAAGCCTCAACGTTGAGAGAAAGATTATCCTTAAGCCAGGCATCAAGCTTAGAACTCATTTCGCGTTCTTCATTTTGTGACTGAATAATTTGCGCCTGAATACCAGCAATCTTGGTATTCAAATCATTGGCCGCATTTATCAGTTGCTTCATTTCTTGCATGCTATCAACAGTAACCTCGTGCCATTGTGGCATGGTCTTCACAATGGTTTTAACTGAATCAACAGTGTTGTTATATTCGCTTGAAGCATTATCTATAGCAACGATTTGTTTTTGCTCTTTCTCTACGTGCTGTTTGAATAGTTCGGTCGCCTTTTTCAACTCATCAGCAAACTGGCTTGGCATAGTCTTCCAGTCGATATTCCAGTCGCTAGGACTGATAAGCATCTCCACCTCGTTTTGGTGACCAGTGAGTTCGTTTTGTTTTGTCTCAATGATTCTGCCACTTGACTGAATTTCGGCCTTGTACTTGCCAATTTCTTCTTTAATCTCATTGAGTTTATTATTTAGATCAGCAAGTTCGTTTTGATGGTCTAAAACTAGTTTGTTCTGGTCATTGCGTGCGCTCTCTTTGGCTTCGGCAGCAGCAACTTGTTGTAGCACTACCTCATTTTTTTCGTTGGTTTGTTTTTTCAAAGCCTCAAGTTGCTGCTTAGTATTGTCATTAATAGAATTTATGCCGCATTTTTCACACGCCTCAAGAACTTTGGATTTTTCTACATCAAGCTGTTTTTTAGCTTTTTCAAGTTCTTCAACCCTATTATTGAGCAGTTTTTTCTGAGTTTCGATATTTGCTTTTGTGAGATTGCTGGCCTCCATTTGAGATTTCAGCAATTCTTCCAGATCTTTCAATCTTTTTTCGGCTTCCTCAAAGATGCCGTCAAGAAAATCCTCATGAGGCAATTCATGGGTGATTTTTTGCCGACAAACAGGGCACATATCATTAATTTTCAGTTTTGAGCGCATGTTCTTTGCCCATTTGTCAACGCTTTCACGGAGCTTGTCGTACACGGCTTTCTCATCATCACGCTTCACTTGAGTGGCGTTTTTCTCTGTTTCTTGTTGCTTCAACTTTTCGTCGAGTTCACCAATATTCGTTTTTATTGATGAGATAGCATCCTCTACAGATTTAACACCATCTTTCGCTTTGTTGAGAGTGTCAATCATGAGCAATGCAGTGCCTATGTTTGTAATGATTTTAGCTAGTTCGTCTTTTTTCTTCCGGAGCTCAGGAAGTTTCATCTCAGTAAGCTCTCGATCAAGCAAGTCAAACAACTCTTGGCATTCTTTCACTTTTTCTTTTTTAGTGTGAACAGCCGCCTTTGCCTCTTCGAGTTTTCTGTTAAGCTCTCCGTTTAGCAGATTATTTGCCTTATCTATGTCTTTTTGCTCCTTCTGGATACTATCTTTACAATTAGAGATTGCTGCAAGATGAGCCGAGATTGTTTGTTCGTTGGCATATACGTTCTTTTTGCTGTCTTGCTCTTTTAGAAATTGCTGAGTTGCTCTAAGCTGCTCTTTCTTGTCCTCAATATCTTTCTTGAGCCACATCAGCCCTGCTTTGATTCTCTTAAATTCTGGCAACAACCCATCAAGGCCACTTTTCAGTCTATTGATTTCATTGAGAGCCTTATTCTTGCCGCTGAGCCAGTTACGGGCTTCGATGGTGGCATTCCACTCCTTGACGAGCGCGTCCTTCTTTTTAAAGTCCTCACTTTCGAGTTGGACGCGTGCTTCAGATAGCACGGTTTGTAACTTTTCAAGTTCCACTCTTATCAAGTTATCGTTGCTTAACCATTGAAGTTTGCGTTTGATTTCTTCCTGTTGTTGCTTTTTAATTTTATATTCGGCATCACATTGCTTCATTTGCTCTTTCATTTGCTCAAATTGTTCCTCATTGAGCACTTCGATGCCTGCAAGACGCAAATTGGCGGTCTCCCAATCGCGTTTCTTCTGGTTGCATATCTCATTGATTTTGAGTCCTATTCTTGTATATGTGTCAACACCAGTAATCTTTTCAAGAATTGAGCTCTTGTCTTCGTCCTTGCTATTGAGGAATTTTGTGAACTCACCCTGCGCCAACATTGTGGTACGGCAAAATTGTGTGAAGTCGAGACCAACGGCCATGTTGATTTCCTCAGGTATCTGAGCATTGGTGAGCAAAGTATCTTCCCCTAATATTTCAAGTGTCCTTTTTGCCTTTTGAAGATTGCCTGTGCGTGCAGCTCTTGAAACGCTCCAGGTTGCTTTGTAGTGCTTTCCATTGCCACCTTCGAAAGTTAGTTCAACGGCTGCCTCATTACACCCACGCCGCATAATCAGCCTGGGGTCGTTGATTTTTACCTCAAGAGTATTTTCAACTACCGTGTCTTTATCTTGCTTTTTTACTAGTTGAGTGCTCTCCATGCGTGGAGTATTGCCATATAGCGCCAAGCATATTGCATCAAGAATTGTTGATTTTCCCGCGCCAGTCTTGCCAGTTATAAGAAACACTTTGGCTGTTGCAAGTGGTTCTTGCCCAAAGTTGATGGTGGCGTCTTTTATCGATGCAATATTATGCATCTTAAGATTCAGTAGTTTCATAATTATATCATTTGTTGTTTTCTTGGTTAATTGCCTCTAATGCTTCGTTAAACATTGCTTCCATGTCTTCATCAAATGAGCCAGCTACATTAGAAATGTAACGCCTTGCTATCTCAATAGGCGAAATCTCTTGCAATTCCTGTACGGTAAGCGCCTGACCAGATGTGCGCTCGCGCTCAGGGCGCTTGGCGTTAATGTGGCACACTTTGCACTCTTTGCCTGCTGCAATAGCCTGAGCCTCTTCGCTTGCGCCTGCAGGCAGAAAGTCTTCAACCTCAACATTAAGCCTAATGAAAGCTGGTTTGTCTTTAGGGAAGTCTTTAAGCATCTCTTTAGCATCTTGCCAAGTTGCTGTCCCTTCTAAAGGCAGTGTAACAAGGGGGTGAGGGTTGTTGATGCGAATTTCCTTAACTTGTGGTGCGGCACCGTGTTTCTCAATTATCACCATCGAGATGCTGTGTTCATAGTCTTCATCGAAACTCACTGCCAGTGGGGTGCCGCTATAGCGCATGCGGTGCTCAGTGTCGTGAATGAATTGCGCGTGGTGAATGTGTCCAAGCGCCAAATAATCATAGCCTATGCCAAAGTAATCATGCACTACAGCATCAACACCGCCCACTGTATTAGGACCAGTTAGGTCGTGACCAGTAAAGTTGCAACCCTCGACTGTTGTGTGGGCCATCATCACCACAGGTAGGCCTTCGGTATTTCTCTCTTCTACCATTGCAAGCAGTTGTTGGAAGAAACGCTCGGGAATGTTGCGCTCGTAGGCATAGGGAACTGCAATGACAAATCCTTTGCCTGGCACTTCAATGATGTGGTTTTCAGGTTTTTCCTTGTCGATGTTTCCTATGGCAAACACTTTAAGTTCCCGCCAAGGAGTCTGGTAGATTTCATGTTTGGAACCGCTGTCGTGGTTGCCGGCAGTGACGACGATGGTCATTTCGGGGCATGCTCGATGCATTGCCATGATGGCTTCGGTAAACATGGTCTGCACCGCTGCGCTGGGCTGTGAAGTGTGATATACATCACCACTTAGCACCATCACGTCGGGCTGTTCGTTCTTAATAATTTCCTTAATCTGATTGAGCATTGACTGCTGTTCCTCGGTGCGGTCATAACCGTAGAGCGTATGGCCAAGATGCCAATCGCTAGTGTGTAATACCTTCATTTTTTAGTTGCTATTATTTAGTTATTAGTTTTTTATAAGATCATCTAGATAGTCTAGAATTTCTAGAAAAGCTAGAATTATTTAACACTTTCCTTTATTACTTAGCTTTAAACGCATCCATTATTACAGTTGGTCGATGGTTTTGGAAGGCACCTAAGGGGTAGTGCCCTTCGGCTTCGGGAGCCCAATAGAAGACGCCAGGGCAGTTGCCGTTGGTTTGGTTGCGGGCAGCATCGATGAGGCGCGTCATGAATGCCTTGCCTGCTTCGGGACGGCGTGCCTCATAGCCAGTCTCAACTATCATCACTGGGCAGCCATATTCCTTGCTCAAGGTGTTGATGTTCTCAATTACGCGCTCTAGGGTTTCGTCCTCGCTTTTAGTTAGACCTGCGTCCATGTCCCAGTAGGGATACACGCTCACACCTATCATGTCGAAGTGAGCCTTATACTTTTTCAGACCATTGAAAATGGTGTGATAACGGTCGATGTCGCAGGCGGCATCGAGATGCACGATGCAGGTGGCCTTTGGATAAACCTTCTTGGCAGCGCGATAACCTGCTTCGGTGAGGCCAGCATATTGTTTCATGTTCTCGGGCGTGTGAGCCATGGGCCACAGGAAGCCGTTTGTGGTTTCGTTACCTATCTGTATCCATTTCACATCTACGCCGTTGTCTTTAAGTAGCTGCAGCGTCTCAGTGGTGTGCATCGCCAGAGCACGTTTCATAGCTTCGTAATTGTAATGTCTCCACCGTGCAGGTATGTTCTGCTTGCCTGGATCGGCCCACCAGTCGCTGTAGTGAAAGTCAATCATAATAGCCATGCCTTGAGCCTGAGCGCGTAGTGCCATCGCCAGCACATCGTGCATATCGCACTCGCCATGTTGTGGGTTGACCCACACACGGAATCGTGCCGCATTAAGCCCCAACTCACGCATGAGTGTGATATTGTCGCGCTCCTCACCAGCGTTATTATAGAGTTTCACACCAAAACGCTCAAGCGCACTTGTGCCACTTATGTCGGCCCCCAACCAAAACTCCTGCGCCATCGCTCCGAATGCCATGACGCAAGCCATAATAAATAATGAGATTTTTTTCATGATATAATCATTTTTCACAAAGATAACACTTTTTTATGAGATATACAAGCATACAACAAAAAAACTCATAAACTTTGCCGTCACAAGAAAAATATATATTTTTGCGGTTACTAATAAAAACTATATAACTATGAAACAAAAAACCATTTTATTCCTGCTCATTATGATGGCTTTAAGTACCAGTGCGCAAAATCGCGAAAACATTTTCCGGAGCGACAAGGAGTCTATCTACGAATTGTTTGAACAATCGTTGCCAATCGACCTTGAGCACCGCAACGACAAACTGCAAGTGCTCAACAATGAGCAGACGCTCATAAGCAACATCGAACAGCTATGGACCGATGGACGCTTCATCTTCTCAACAATGTATAACCGCAAGACTAAATTAATTTATGCTGGCTACAACCAATCTATGGAGCCTACTCCAACCATGGCAATGCCGCATAAGATGAATGTCGTGGGCAATAAGGTGAAGGTGGCAGGTGAGACATCACTCAATGTCACAGTTGAGAAACTGGGGCAATACACCATGCTCGTGTATCGCAACGCGCAAGGCGCACCGGTGAGGGCCTTTTACAGCATCACCAACGACATGAGGAACAATGGAAACTGGACAATATTCCTGCACTATATCCTTGCCGGCAACTATGCACTCGTCGATGGTAAGTGTTCTGTGTTTGGGCCCAAACAAGATTTCTATGAGGGTGACCGCTATTCCAGTGACCCAGGATTGTATCAGTTCTACATTTACCCCGACAACAATCTTATCGACATAATCTATGGCGAAGGTCGTGTGAGTAGTGGTGACCCAAGTGATCCAAAATATGGAAAGATGCCTGGTGGAGGTGGAGCTGCAGCGATTATGGGGCCTATGACATGGCAGGTGAAGCTTACAAATGAGGGGCTTGACGCCAGAGTGGTTCATGACGAACCTTTTGTTGACCATAACCCAAGATTGGCAAAAGGCAACAACGTTCTCACCAAGGTGCAGTGTCCCTGGCAAGGCGTTGACGGCAAGTGGGCTTTCGCATCGGTGATTCCTCTCACTCACGAGTTGCTCAAATTGTTCCCTAAGGAAACTCTCGAACTCATGCGCGCCGAAATCTACGCCCGTCACGGCGACACCTTCAAGAGCCCAGCAAATCAAAAATACTTTGACCAGCAGCCCTGGTACAAGAAGAGCGGCAACCCCGTAGTCCTCACCGACATTGAGAAGTTCAACGTCGCACTCATCAAGCAAGTGATGGCAACACTTAATTAATTCATAATGCACAATTCACAATGCATGGGGGCGCTTCGCTTAAAATTTGATTAAAATTTATTTTAAAATTTCTCTGCACCCTTTTGCCACTTTTGGCGGAATGGAAATCAAAGCACTGCGTGCTAAAATTGCATGGGCGCTGACGCGCTAAAATTTCTTGATTAAAATATCATTCTCATTCTTTGGCGATGTATTTACTAAAATTTTAGTGCGAAGCAACAATATAATTTTAGAGCCATAGGCTCTCTAATTTCCATGCACTAACGTGCATGGCGACCCCTTGCTGCGTGGTAACAAGTCTAACAAATATTTTTGTTGTTCTTGTCAGGCTTTGTTGGCTTTGTATGATTTAGGAGAATACCAGATAAAAGCCAGCGTGGAGGAATTGTCAGTAATCCCTCCACGCGCTGTATTAATATTGATTGTAATTAAGCGTCTTTCAAAAGACAGGCACAGCCCAATTTTGCATTACCTCAATTGCTCAGCAGGATAGTGTAAACTGCAGTCACGTCGGCAGCAGTAATGATGTTGTCGCCAGTTTGGTCACCGTTGACTACTTGGCTGTAGTTATTGTTGAGCAGCACGTCGTAGAGTGCTGTGATGTCGGCGGCGGTGACCTCGCCGTCACCGTTCACGTCGCCAGGGATTGCCACGTTATCGCTAAAGTTGGTATAGATAGTGGTTGCGCCACCTGTTTGATTGGTCGGAATCTTGAGATAGGCATAACCGCGATTAAATGTGGTGTTACTGGTAATCTTGTCAAACTGAGGTGCCGAGCCATTTATCATGAAGTAGCTTGTTGTGTTGTTGGAGTTCACGGTTTGTGACGAGCCAGTCACTCCCACCATCCACGATGAAGTTGAAGGATTACTACCGCTTGTTGGATAGTCTAATCGGTAGGTTTTGCCTGGTTGACCATACAGCACTGCACCATTATTGGCTTTCAAATAGTCGATTTCGGTAAGTGTGGCTTTCTTCTGGTTTTGGTCGTAGGCGCTCACAATGTAGGCACGCATGCCATTATTGAATGCCCCTCTAAAGTCAATGTCTTTGACGCATGCAAATGACTTCCACTCGCCGCTACCGCCAAAAAAGATGAACGGATAAATCTTTGATGTGTCCCAATTTGTGGTATTCAAGAAATCGGGCAACTTGCGGTAGTCCACCCAGCACTTGAAGTCGCTGGCATTACCACCAAAAAATTCTTTTCCGCAGGTTATAGTGTTTCCTTCGGCGTGGATAAGGTAGATCTCAGTGAGATTGCTGCAAGCGTAGAAAGCATATTGGCCTATAGTTTTGAGTGTTGCTGGAGGTGAAAATGTCTTGATGGCAGAACCAAAGAATGTAGATTCCTTTATGTCCGTGATATTCCCAAAATCTTCGTATCCTAAATCCACATTCAGCTTGGTGCAGCCAAAAAATGCATAAGCGCCAATACTATTAACATTTGTGAATGGGAAGTTTTTCAGCTTTGAACCGGCAAAAGCATAATCATCTATCGTTAGTATAGTGGAGGCACCATCAATGGTAAATTCTTTGTTGGTGTCGGCTACTCTATATCCAATCGATACGGGGCGATAAGGCTCTGAATAGGAAATACCAAAAGTGCTCCAGCCATTTACTATCTCTGAAGGGATACTAACATATCCATTATTATTAGCATCAAGCCTGATACCGACTACATTAACTTTACCAGGTATTTCACCTCCCGTGTATGGAACCAAAACTGTATAGTAGACACCATATCCATTTATATCTTTTTTTATGTCCCAACAGTTGGTGTGGTCATAGGTGCCAGTTTTTCGGTTATATTGCTTCCAGATTGAGCTGTTGGCATAGGCTGTATATGCCTCATGCGGTGTGTAAAGCGCCACAGAGCTTTTATCGGTCACAGCAGGGAACAAGTCAACAGTGGGTGGTGTCGTCAAGTTCAGCTCCACACAATTGACCTTATCGCAATAAGCGAACGCATTGCTAGCCACCGCTGTTGCCGATGATGGAATGTGCACTTCTTCTAATGCTTTGCAGCTATAAAACGCATTCGCTTCAATGTATTTGACATTATAGGTCAATTCTAGATGTTTCATATTGCATCCTGCAGCAGCATATTGACGGATTCGTAGAAGTTTTGGGCTGCCTGGGTGATATAACAACTCCGTACCACCAGAACATTTTCCTGGAACCTGAATAAGCTCAGTACCGGATTTGTCGTACAGCTCACAACCGACATAGCTAATACTCCGATAATTGGTATTGTTCTTATCAACATTGATGCTTTCCAGTGAAGAGCAGTAGTAGAAGGGAGCGCAACCAATATCTTTGGTTGCAGCGGGAATGTTCACTGTACCAGTGAGCCCACACATGCCAAAGGCAAAATTTCCTAGATAAACCAAATTACACAAACTGCTGGCAAAATTAACAGAGGTGAGATTGGAGCAATTATAGAAGGCATAATCACCGATGGTATCGACAGGCACATCGGCGCTTGTGAGGTTTGAGCAGCTATGAAACGCTCTAACGCCTATTTTATATGCCATAGTGTTGTTGTTGGTTATCTTGGTGATGGCATTATTGTTAAGGAACGCGCTGTCGGCAACACCATAGAACTTATAGCCGCCAGGGGAATTGTTAGAAGAATTGCCTACAGTTTGTGGCAAACTGATGGTATAGTTTGATCCGTCGGTAAATGTGGCTCCCACCAGCACACACGAGGAACGCACTGCTGGATTGCTGCTGTTGCTGTTATAGGGGATGCCGTTCTTGATGACATAGTATTGCCAGCAGCCGTTGGTGGAATTGTAAACCTTGAAATCGCCCACCTTGTAGCTGTAATGGCGAAGGATGTTGCTGGCGCCAAAAGCCGCCACCCACTTGCTGTTGGCCTTCAGGGCGTTCATGCCGCGATAGGTCGCCGTGGAGGCCTTTTTTGTCGTGCTTGAGTTGTTGAAGGTGTAGTCATATATCTTTGGTGCCTTCTCTCCTGCAAAGGCCACAACAAGAAGACTCGTGCAGTTCTGGAACACGAACTGCCCGATTTCCTTCACCGAGCTCGGCAGGTTCACATATTTGAGCGTTGTGCAGCCATCAAAGACATAACTGCTGATATATTCCACACCATAGCCAAAAGTGACATTAGTGATCTTGGTGTTGTTGTGAAACGCATTTTGATTGATTTGCTTGACACGGTAGCGGTTGCCGTTGTAAATCACATAACCCGGGATATCGAGCGTCGTGAGCGAAGTGCTTGCTGTACTGGAAAGACCACTCAGAAAAGCAATATTCTCCTCGCTTGATGAAGAACCCAAGCCCAGTTGAGAGTACTTGAAGTTGCCTATCTCAATGTTACTGTAGTAGGTATAGGCATGCGACGTCATGGAAACTAAAGCCATGAGAATGAGTAAGGATAATTTCTTCATGATTGTTTTATTTTATGTTAATTCTTAAACCATTAATGCTATTGTTGCAATACGAGACGCAAACCAATGAAGAGAGCGCCGTCAGTGTCGTATCTATCCATAATCTTTATCTCACATTCTTCGGGGGCGCTGTGAATATTCCCACCGTAGGCTGCAGCTGAAGGTCGAGCAAGACCAGGGCCCACCTCTCGCGAAGTGGAACGGGTGCCATCGTCATAGTTGTCGGAGCACCACTCACTCATGCTGCCGCACATATCGTAGATGCCAAGTTCATTAGCTGCTTTGGTCGCTACTTTTTGAGGGTCGCCGTTACTGTTGCCACTATACCAAGCCACCTTGTTGATGTCGTTGCCGCCTGAGTATTTATACCCCTTGCTTTTGTTTCCGCCACGAGCAGCAAACTGGCACTCGGCGAGAGTTGGCAATCTAAAATCCTTTCCTGTAAGCTCGTTCAGTTTATAGATAAATAGTATGCAGTCTTTATATCTGACATCTGTCACGGGAAATTTGTCGTTTTTAATCACGCTTGGATTATCTCCCATCACGGCTTTCCACAGTGCCTGTGTTACCTCGGTCTGACCTATGTAATAAGTGTCCAGTGTCACTTGATTTTCTTCATATTCATCATAACCAACTCGGTTGCTCATCGTGAATGAGCCGCCATCTACTTTCACCATCTCAAACTTCACGCCATTGACAGTGAAGGTGAGGTTATTGCTGTTGGAAGTTTGCGTTTTTTTGCCAGTTTTGCCAGTTTTAGTGGTAGTGGTTTTAGTCTTACCTTTCTTGGTTTTGGCATCAACAACAGTTGTTGAGCCCACCAAAAACAATGCCACTATTGCGACAATCCATAATCTGCAATTTATAATTCTCATAGTTTTTTTAGTTTTAATGGTTGATTTTTGCAAATATATAAAAAATCTCAATAAAACCACACAGAATGCTCATGAAACGAAAAAAATTATTATTTTTGCAGAAGAAGACGAACCAAAACAGATAGTCATGAAAAAGAATTTATTTTTATTATTAGCAATGATAACACTGATCAATAGTGGCTATGCCCAGGTAGTGCATCCATTCAGAGCCGAAAATGTGTATAACACCCTAAAAGAAGGTATCGCTACCGACCTTGAGCACCGCAACGACATGGCACGCCAGTTGAGCACTATGGACACGTTGATTACTGGCAAGGTGCTATATTGGTGTGACGGCAGGTATGTTTTCACAACAAGATATGATCATGACGTCAAAAAGATTGTCTCAGGATATAATTACCATTCCACCAAAGACGTTGTGCCCACCAAAGACGTTTTTTGGTTGAATGTCGATGGCGGCAAAATAGTGGAAGAGTATGGCGACAAACTCACAGTGACAGTAGAGCAAATAGGCCAATACACCATGCTCGTTTACCGCGACACACAGAACCATCCGGTAAAGGCATTTTACAGCATCGAGGAGAGGGAATGCAAAACTAACAGTTGGCAAGACTACATTTTCATCCACTACATCCTGGCAGGAAACTACTGTCTTGAGAATGACAAACACTCGGTGTTTGGACCGAAGATGGACTTTTATGAAGGCAGCAAGTATGACCACGACCCAGGAATCTTCCAGATAGAATTTGTGCCCGAAACCAACCTCATAAATGTCAGTTATGGCAAAGGCAGGGTGAGCCACGGCAATCCCAAAAGCCCAAAGCATGGCAAAATGTCTGGAGGTGGGGGCGCAGGAGCCAAAATGGGCCCCATGAAATGGCAGGTTCAACTCACCTCGCAAGGGCTTTTGGTAAAGATTTTAAAGGACCAGCCTTTTGTGGATCACAATCCTCGACTTGCCAACAAAGAAAACAATGTTCTCACCAAGGTGCAGTGTCCCTGGCAGGGTGTTGACGGCAAGTGGGCATTCGCCTCGGTGATTCCTCTCACCCATGAGTTGCTCAAACTCTTCCCTAGAGATGCTCTCGAACTCATGTGTGCCGAGATTTACGCTCGCCATGGCGCAACTTTCGATGACACCGAGACTCAAAATTACTTCAACGCACAAAAGTGGTACAAAAAAAGCAAATCTCCATCAGAACTAACCGACATCGAGAAATTCAACGCAGCCCTCATCAAGCAAGTGATGGCAGGAGAATGATGACTCTAAAAAGCTTTCTTTTTTGAGATTAAGATTGTTTTTATTAGTGAACAGAGATACAAACAACCAATACCCACAAAATTATTATTAACTACTATGAAACAAAGAATCTTCCTATTGGCCACAGCAATTGCCATCTTCACATTCGCTGGCAACGCTGTTTCCCGCTTTCCACAGCAAAAACAGATTAAAGCCCTATTTGAAAATGGCATTATTGCTCAACTTGAGCACCGCTTCGATAAGCGACAGGTGCTTGACACAAAGCAGTTCTTTGCCAATCCCATACATCTTTCCTACGATGGTCTAGAACTATGCCATATTGAGACTAATAATAAAGATGGTCTCACACTCTCTGTCGAGAAACTGGGCAATGACACCGTGCTTGTATATCGCAATGCCATTGACGACCCTGTTGAGGTCTATTACTACACTAACCGTTTACATTCTGAGGTTGAATTATCAATCTACGTTCAGTATATCTTGGCTGGGAACTATATGCTCACCAATGGAAAGAATTCAATTTTCGGACTGTGGCAAGATTTTTACACAGGAAGCAAGTATAACACCGATCCTGGAGTATATCGCATTATAAAAATGGAGAAAGACATAATAGAGATTATCCATAGCTTTGAACGTGTGAGCCATGGAGATCCTAACTCCCCCAATCTGCCGGGAGGAGGTGGTGCTGGTGCCATCTGCCCATTCTTAATGTGGGAGCTAAAGCTCACTGCCGATGGCTTATTGGCCAAAGAGACTTATGGCGATAAATTTGTTGACCACCGCCCTCGTCTCGCAGATGGCAGCAACATGCTCACCAAGGTGCAGTGCCCGTGGAAAGGCATCGACGGCAAATGGGCGTTCACTTCGGTGATGCCTCTCACACACAGATTGCTCAGACTCTTCCCGAAGGATGCTCTCGAATTAATGTACGCTGAAATCTTCGCTCGTCACGGCAACATCTTCGAAGATGCCAAGTATCAGAAATACTTCGATGCTCAACCCTGGTACAAGAAGAACAGCAACCAAACGGAACTTACCGACATCGAGCAATTCAATGCCGACCTCATCAACGAGGTGATAATGTCAATGTAACATTAACTTTTTATGGATATTCAACGCAGTTTATTTGACGATTTTGAGAATAATGATAATGTGGTAGAGCCGAAACCTGTGAAAAAGGAGCAACTCACTGGCGATGAGGCGCGCATCATTGAGTTGCGCGAGACATTAAACCGGCACAACCACAACTACTATGTGCTTAACCAACCTACTATCAGCGACCAGGAGTTTGACCACCTCATGCGTGAGTTGCAGGATTTGGAGGCGGCACATCCCGAGATGGCCGACCCTCTGTCGCCCACACAGCGCGTGGGCAGCGACTTGAGTCAGGGTTTTGAGCAAGTGGTACATGAGCGCCCCATGATGTCGCTGGGCAACAGCTATAGCATAGAAGAGGTACAGGACTTCCTGCGACGCGCCAAGGATGGACTTGGCGGCGAGCCTGTGGAAATCGTCGGCGAGATGAAATATGACGGCACAAGCATCTCAATCATCTACGAGAACGGCCGACTAGTGCGTGCCGTGACACGTGGCGACGGAGTGCGTGGCGATGACGTCACTGCCAATGTCATTACCATCCGCAGCGTGCCACTACAGCTTCCTCAAGGCATGGAATATCCCAAACGATTCGAAGTGAGAGGCGAGATTCTCTTGCCATGGGCAAGCTTTGAACGCCTAAACAAGGAGAGAGCCTTCAACGAGGAACCACTTTTTGCCAATCCCCGCAACGCTGCTGCTGGCACACTCAAGATGCAAAACAGCGCCGAGGTAGCAAAACGTGGTCTTGATGCCTATTTCTATTTCCTACTCGGCGACAATCTGCCCTATTCCACACACACCGAAGCTATGGACGCCGTGCGCTCTTGGGGCTTTAAGGTAGCCCATACCGAAGTGCTCGAATCTATTGATGCAGTGGCCGATTTCATAGGACGATGGGACAAAGACCGCAAGTCACTGCCAGTTGCCACCGATGGGCTTGTTTTCAAACTCAACTCATTAAGGCAATGGCTCAACCTTGGCGCTACTGCCAAGTCACCACGATGGGCGATAGCCTATAAATTTGCCCCCGAGCGCGAGTGCACAAAGCTCAAGTCGGTGAGCTACGAGGTGGGGCGCACCGGTGTCATCACCCCCGTTGCCAATCTTGAGCCAGTGCTGCTGAGCGGCACCATAGTCAAGCGTGCCTCACTGCACAATGAGGACATTATACGCCAACTCGACATCCACGATGGCGACATGGTATATGTGGAAAAGGGCGGTGAGATTATCCCTAAAATTGTGGGAGTAGACACCAAGCAACGTGAGCCTGGTGCCGAGCCGTTGAAGTTTGTCACTCATTGCCCCGTGTGTGGCATTCCATTGCAACGCGTCGAGGGCGAGGCAGCATGGGTGTGCCCCAACAAATGGGAGTGCAAACCGCAAATCACAGGTCGCATTGAGCATTTTGTGTCGCGACATGCCATGAACATCGACGGCATAGGTGAGGAGGTGGCGGTGCAGCTGCATGAGAGCGGACTCGTCAACAATATCGCTGACCTTTATGACCTCACCATCGATAAACTTGTGAGCCTCGACCGTTTCCAGCTCAAAAGCGCACAACGCATCATGCGAGGCATTGAGCAGTCGCGGCAAGTGCCGTTTGAGAGGGTGATTTATGCGCTGTCAATCAATTTTGTGGGCGAGACAATCGCCAAGGTGCTGGCTCGCAACGTTCACAACATTGACCGCCTGATGGAGATGAGCGCCGACGAACTTGCTGCTATCCCTGAGATAGGCCCAAAGATTGCGCAGAGCATTGTAGAATATTTTGCCGTGGAGAGCAACCGCGACATAGTGGAGCGGCTGCGATGGGCTGGGCTGCAGATGGCTCTGAGCGAAGAGGAGCTAGCCAGTCGTACTACCAAACTCGAAGGCAAGAAGATTGTCATCAGTGGCGTGTTCCAGCACCACTCGCGCGAAGAATACAAGGCTATGATTGAGCAAAACGGTGGTAAGAACGTGGGCAGCATCAGCAAGGCCACTTCGTTTATCCTCGCAGGCGACAACATGGGCCCCGCCAAACTAGAGAAAGCCCAGAAACTGGGTATCGACATCATCAACGAAGACCAGTTCCTGGAAATGATAAAATAAGTGCACCTAGTCCGCTTGACCATCTAGAAATTCTAGTCAATCTATACCTTCTAGAATCTAGAAAAAGACAAAAACTCACAACTAATAACTGATAACTCAAAACTTTTCTTTACCTTTGCAGTTTGGAATAATTTGCAGTGCAAAATGATTCGCTTTAACTTTAAAAAGAACATATACACATTGAGTGCCGAGCTTGGAATTCCGTTTGGAATTCTGCTGTCGCTATTGGCAGTGACGCTCATATTCTATGACAAAGTGCCATCATTAAGCATACTGACATCTTTTTTAATGCTGGTTGCACCAGTAGTACTATGCATTTTCCAACGCAAGCGGTTTGTCGCTCTTGATGGTTTCGCACTGTTTAGCGAGCTGTGGATATTGGCGATTTTCACCACATTAGGTGGAGCGCTTATCATGGTGCTGGCATGTTATCTGACAATTACTTTTATAAGGCCCGACTTCCTTTATGATCAGATGCAATATTTCCTTGATAACGTGCCTGATATCGATTCTGAAACAGCAAAGACGCTGAAAAAGATGATTGCTCATCGTGCCTTGCCATCTGCTTTTGAATTCAGCATGATGCTGTTTTGGATATTTGCCTGCTTAGGGAGCCTAGGAGGAGCCATAACAGCATTTATTGCTGAGAAAATACCTTATAAACGACATTAAGATAACTTTTAGAACATTACATATTTATTATGGACATTTCGGTTGTAGTACCCCTTTTCAACGAAGCAGAGTCGCTGCCTGAGCTGGCGGCGTGGATTGAGCGTGTGATGAATGAGCACAACTTCACTTACGAAGTGCTCATGATTGACGACGGCAGCACCGACGACTCATGGCAGGTAATTAAAGAACTCAGCGAGAAGAACTCCTGCATCAAGGGAGTTCATTTCAGGAGGAACTACGGCAAGTCGCCGGCTTTGCACACAGGTTTTGAGAGGGTGAAAGGCGATGTGGTCATCACTATGGATGCCGACCTGCAAGACTCTCCCGACGAGATTCCTGAACTCTACCGTATGATTACCGAGGAGAAGTATGACTTGGTGAGCGGATGGAAACAGAAGCGTTATGACCCTCTGTCGAAGACTATTCCAACCAAGCTCTTCAACGCTACTGCTCGCAAGGTGAGCGGCATCAAGAACCTTCATGACTTCAACTGCGGCCTCAAGGCCTACCGCCGCGAGGTGGTGAAGCACATTGAGGTTTATGGCGACATGCACCGATACATTCCATATCTTGCCAAGAATGCCGGCTTCGACAAGATTGGCGAGAAGGTGGTGAAGCACCAGGCAAGGAAATATGGCAAGTCAAAATTTGGCCTCGACCGCTTCGTCAATGGCTATCTTGACCTGATGACACTGTGGTTCCAGTCGAAGTTTGGTGTTAAACCTATGCATTTCTTTGGACTGCTCGGCAGCCTCATGTTCTTCATAGGATTGATTGCCGTTATTGCAGTGGGCGCCATCAAGCTCTACAATATGCATGCAGGCAACCACTACATCTTAGTGACCGACTCGCCCTATTTCTACCTTGCTCTCACCTGTATGATATTGGGTACGCAGCTGTTCCTCACGGGATTCTTAGGCGAACTTATCGCCCGCAACTCACAGAACCGTAACCACTACGAGATTGAAGAGGAGATAAAATAAATGAAACACATTTTACGACATATCACTTTGGCTGTTGTTGTGGCAGTGGGTCTTGCTGCCATTACTTCGTCGTGCAACAACGACAACTGCATTGGTAACAGCACTGGAATACCACTAGCGGGCTTTTATAGAGAGAATAAAGCAGTCTCTATTAATAGTCTAACCGTCTATGGCATTGGAGCTCCCAATGATAGCGTAATAATCGATAAGGCGAGCGCTAAAAATGTGTATCTTCCACTGCGACTATCTACCAGCAGTTGCAAATATGTGTTCAATTATAATACTGAAGGCGTTGACAACGACACAATAACGCTTGGCTATGACGCGATACCTTATTTTGAGTCGCATGAGTGCGGGGCGATGTATAATTTTAAGATTACCTCTACAGAGCACACTTGCAATGCCATCGACTCTGTGATTATTTCCGATCCCTTGATTACTAACGCCGATGTCGTTTCGATTAAAATCTATTTGCGATGAGAAGGTTTTTACATAGCATAATGTGTGTCGCTTTTCTGATGGCGGTGACCGTTAATGGCTACGCTCAAGAGCAGGAACAACAGCGCAAGGTGACACCAGTGAAACCTTCGACCAACAAGGTGCTCACGCCACCAAAAGGCACTGATGAGAAGATAATACAGCAGTATCTCACTGGCGACACAGCACAAGCTCGAGCTCAAGAGGTTAAAGACTCTTTAGCGAAAATCTATCCACGCTATCCAAAACTCACCGAACTGTCGCTTGGTCTAAACTTTGGAGATGCTATTCTTATGGCGTTTGGGCAGAAGTATTCTTCATTTGACGTTAGTGCTACCCTCAATATGTGGAACCGTTTCCAGCCAGTGCTGATAATGGGTTTAGGGCGCGCCAAAGACACCCCAGACGATATGAACTACACCTACACAGGTAAACTTTCGCCGTATTTCAAGATTGGTGTCAACTATAACTTCCTTTTCAAGAACGAGCCAAAATATCAGCTCTATTTGGGCGCAAGACTTGGATTTAGCGCTTTTAAGTATGATATTACCGATGTAAGCATCAATAATCCCTACTGGGGGGAGTTTGACCAAAGTTATCAACTCAAGGGGGTGAGCTCCAATGCCTTGTGGGGAGAGTTCTTGGCAGGACTTAAAGTAAACATCGCCAGCAATTGGTCACTAGGCTGGGAGATCAAGTTCCATAACATTTTTAAATACAAGAAAAGTGACAACAGCAAGCCATGGTATGTCCCTGGCTATGGTGTCCGCAACGGCAAATGGGCCTTTGGCCTCTCGCTCTATTACAGCATTCCTTTGAGTAAAAACCGTTGGCCAGTGAAGGAGGAGAAGAAAAAGAAGTAATTAACGACTTAAGAAATATAAATTTAAGGAGTGAAAGGATTTTAATATTCCTGTCACTCCTTAGTTTTTTTGGCTATTCCTAGCTTCTATTATGTCAGGCTGGCGAGCGCTTGCTCATATTCTAATACTAGGCGCTGCATCACTATTGCCACAGGCTCGATGTCGTTGCCCTTGAGCAGCGATGCAACTTGACCTATCTCTAACTCGCCATTCTCGACGTCACCGTCAAAGATTCCAACCTTTGTCTTTCCTATGCCAATGATATCCAGTAGCTCCTCGGGACTGGCTCCACGGTTCTCGGCCTCTTCAATGGCATCGTAAAATCCACCTTTCACCAAGCGTGTAGGCGAGAGCTTGCGCAGCAGCAGCTTTGTGTCGCCTTCGTTCAGGTCAAGGCAGCGACGCTTGAATGCTTCATGAGCACCACTCTCCTGAGTTAGAGCAAAGAGGGTTCCTATCTGCACACCCTCGGCACCCAGCACCATCGCTGCGAGCATCGCCTCGCCACTGGCTATGCCACCAGCAGCAATCAGGGGTAGCGAGGTGGCTTTGCGCGCAGCAGGGATAAGGCACATCGTGGTTGTTTCTTCTTTGCCGTTGTGACCTCCTGCCTCAAAGCCCTCGGCAACAACAGCATCCACGCCAGCCTCTTCGCACTTGCGGGCAAAGGTCGATGACGCCACCACATGCGCCACCTTGATGCCGCGCTCATGCAGCCACGCAGTCCACTTCTTGGGGCTGCCAGCACTGGTGAACACAACTGGCACTTTTTCCTCGGCTATCACTTGCATTAGCTCGGCAGAGTTGGGTTTCATCAATGGCACATTCACACCAAAGGGTTTTTGTTCACCATCGACCACTGTAGCCTCACGGCACTGCTGGATGTGCTCACGCAGCACCTCTGCGGTCATCGAGCCAGCACCTATAAGTCCCAAACCACCAGCGTTGCTCACTGCCGACGCCAGTTTCCAACCACTGCACCACACCATGCCTCCGGCAATGATAGGGTATTCAATTCCAAAAAGTTTGGTTATTCTGCTTTTCATAATTCTGTCGTTTATTTGTTTCCGACCTCAAAGTTACATCTTTTTTCTAAAATAACACTAAGTAATTTGGTGGTTTGATGATGTTTTACGCGAAAAAAAAGAAAAAGTCATTAGTTTAACGTCATTTGTTTTGGGTGGGCAGTATTTTGGCCCAATGGTGCTTTAATTTTGCAGTGTAAAATTAATCAAGGCACATAAAAGTGCCATAAAAAACGGAGGACAAAACTATGAATATCAACGCAACATCATTATCGGTTAACGACCAGATTTTTGCCACTCTCGAAGTGGGTGGAAAGACTGTGGCTAGCATTTGCAAGTCAAATTTCTCTAGTGTCAACGAGATCGTGCGTTTCATCTGTGCCATGGCAGGTCGCTTCATGGGCTTGGCTCGCCTTAATATCCGCAACAAGACCCAAGGTTGGGCTATGAACCTCTCTCTTGCATCGCGCCAATGCGCCCCACGCCCCTCATTCCAAACTGCATTACCAAACCAATTTCGTCAAGCTTCATTATTCAATTGACAATAAAACAAACACTCCTTAAATCGATACCTTGAAAAACTTGTATTACTCGTAAATTTGTTCGACTTCATTTTAACTGAAAACCCTCCATGTGAATGGCGGGTTTTTTCATAGCACCAAAAACATAATCCCGGCTATGCGTGAAGATATCCTCAAGATTTATGGAGTGTGTGGAGTTCAGGCTCAAGGCGTTAGATTATCGAAGGGCGTGCTACGCACTTAAAATTCAAATAAAAATTTTGTTTGATTTGTTCTAGATTTGACAGATTTGAGTCGTGCATGATGGCTTCGCCAGCGCCCACCGCACATCGCGTGACTTAGGATTCAAGCTCTCCTCGAGCTAAAGGGCACTAAACCGAATTTTGACACACTCTCAATGAGTTTTTTTATCAATCTTCTTTTCTGTCTATTTTTCCTGAATTCAGTGTTCTGATGGTCGTGATAGTGATGTGATGGGGCATCTCGGCGCGTGTGAGGCGGGGTTGGAGCCAGACTTTGAGGGTGTCGGGGAGTAGGGTGGAGTCGGGCTTTAGCTCAACTTTAGCATTCAAGACGGTGCCAAAATCGGTGTCTTGCGCTGGGGAAACCATTGAATTAATCACCTCAGGGTGTGAGTTTATCACTTTCTCCACATTCTCGGGATAGACATTCTCACCACCGCACACCACCATGTTGTCGCTCCTGCCACGATAGAAGTAGCAACCCTTGCCGTCGCAATATACTAGGTCGCCGGTGTCTTGCCATTTGTTTTTTAGGCTTATCATCGCCCATCCAGAGCGCACCCAAAGCGAGCCAATACCGTGACTGTCAATATTATCTACTTTGCATTTCACGCCACTAATGGGGCGGCCTATGGGTACTTCTTCATTTCTTGACAAATCATCTGGAGAGGCGATCATGAAAAATCCTGCCTCGGATGTGCCGAAGAGATTGAAGAGAACATTTCCCAGATGTTTTTGCGTGATATCGGCCCATTTCTTATCGAGACGGTCACCGCCACTGATGATGCACTTGACGGTCTTCATGATAGTGGTTGCCTCGTTGATTTGCCACAATCGGGCGAGCATAGCGGGCACCACTGGCACGACTTCTATTTTCTCGTCGGCAATGGTTTTCAGGGCAGTCTTAGCATCGAAGTGACTCATCAGGCACACCTTCTTGCCCATCACTAACGACATTATCAGTGTGGCGAGCCCGAAACCATGATACACAGGCAGCGCGAGCAGCACACTGTCATATTCGTCGAGGCGCAGCTGCTCGAGCAAGGCATAGAATGGCGGCAAGAACTGGCCGACCGACATCTTCCTAGGCGCTTCTTTGCTCCTGCCGCTTGAACCTCCAGTGAATACCGAAATCTCTCCGCCTCGCCTGATGCGTGGTATTCTCACGTCTGTACCTAGTGAATGGTGGGAAGTGGAACGAGGAACGGAACATTCGACTTCTCGCTTTCCACATGACCCATGCGTGTTGTCGAAGATTTCTTTGTAAAGTTCCTCGCTTTCTCGCGTTTCACAAGGAAGGTCGGTGGGGACCCGGTTCTCTTTCAGCTCAGCGTCATAGATTAGCAGGTTTATTTTGTTCCTCTCCACCTGTCCTTTCAACTTGACGGGAGATATATCGGTGTTCAACAGTTTTACTTTCACCCCAAGTCGTGACAAGGCTGGTAGCAGCAATGCCATCGTTATGTGATTACGGCATAGCAGCCCCACGCACATCCCCGTCTTAAGGCTATGGTCACAATAGAGCAGCTTGGCAAGACGCTGGGTGTGGTCATAAAACTCTTTGTAATTGAGTCGTTTGTCTTTATATGCCAACGCGCAGTGCTTGGGATAATACTTTGCTGCAAAGCGCATCAGTGCCATCAGCGAAATGCCGTCACGAAAGAAACTTCCGAGCAGAGTGCAGATGCCTCCTGGGGTGAGGATATGCAGTTTTACTAGCTTTGTGAATATTGTCCTATTCATTGATCTAAAGTGCCCACCATGGTTTGTATCGGAATGTCTTGCTCATTGCCAGCTTCAGCAAAATGCACGCTGCTTCGTCGGCAGAATAGGCAGGAAGATTTTTATAAGTCTCGTTCACATCCGACATGGGAGTGTGCACTAGTGGAATATATGCAACCTGCACTTTCACACCAAGTTTTTTGCGCTCGTGGCGGGCAGTACGGCACCATGCATTGGCGGCGCATTTTGATGCGTGATAGGCCGACCAGCCAGGCGCAAATGGATAACGGCTGCTCACCGAGGAGGTATAGACGATCGAACCGCCGGCATTCCTGAGCGATGGCATCAAGGCGAGCGACAGCGACACCATTGAACGGTAGTTCAGGTCTATAGTGCGGTCAAAGTCGTGCATGCGGTCTAGGGAAGAACTAATGTTTCGGCATATGGATTTCCCCGCGTTGCAAAAGAGGAAAGACACCTCTGGCAGTTCCTCTCTTAGCGTTTCACACCAAGCATCAAGCTGCTCACGATGCCTAAGGTCTATAGCCTTGTAACGCGCCTCGCAGCCATTCTCACGAGCCTTTTCGCAAAGTTGCAATAATTTCTCCTCGTTGCGAGCAATGAGAAACAGATTTGCCTTAGCCTCAATCAACCTAAGAGTCAAAGTCTCGCCAATCCCCGATGAGGCTCCAGTAATCACTACCCACTTGCCCGCAAAAGCCTCACTCAGCTTCTTGCTGTTAACTGATTTAGGGGGATAAACAATATTTTTTAATAGACTCGTCAACATGATTGATATTTTCGTCGCTACAAAATTAAAGAAAATCTTTGGAAGAAATATAATTGCTCCATTTTTTTCGATGTATAAGTGGGCTAAGATCTCTCTGTGGTCGTTACATAAAACAAGCGGCACCCTGGTTTTAACTGGGATGCCGCCTGTAGAAATTAATCGTAAAAGGAGAATGACTTTACTTGATAATAACCTTAGTGGTTACTCTTGAGCCGTCGTTCATTTCCTTAACTACGATGTTAATGCCCTGGAATGGAACATTGCTCTCAAGGCCTGCTGCATTGTAGAAGCGCACGTTCTTAACGCCATCCTCAAGGAAGATGCTGTTAATTGCGGTTGCAGGATCCTCCTCGGTAACTTCAGTAACGAGCAGCTTGTAGTTCTGGAATGGATATTCATAGTCCATCATGTCGGCCTTAGAATTCCATGGCTCCTTGATGTTGATGACACCCTTAACAGTGTACTTCCTTCCATCCTGGAAGTCGTAACTGTAGAGGCTGTTGTCAACAGTACAGCTCTGACCTTGAGCTCCACCTGGTGAATAAGCACGCAAAGCGTTTTCGCTGGCCTTGTAGTAGGCTTTACTGATGATGATAACCTCGTCAACCTTTGGAGCGAACTCTCCCGAGAGTAGATAGGTCAAAGGATCAACTTCAGCAACATCTTCACCCTCAGTTGGAGCCACCGAGAGATTGAGATATGGGTTCAGGCTCTTGCCACCGAACACACCACTCACATATCCGCCCTTGAGGGCGTCAATGTCAGCAAAATAGTCACCTGCATTGAGGGCAATCCAGTTGTTGTTGCCATCGCTCACGAAGAACTGCTTGGTAACTGCACTGCTCTCTACCACAGCGAGATCATTGATAACGGTGTAGTCAACACCCTCAACACCATTGGCGAGAATGTAACTCAGCTGTGTTCCACCGTTGATTGTGAGATACATGTTTTCGAGATCGACGGTGAGAGTGTATTCACCGGCAGGAATCTTCATAGCGCTGTTGTCCTTGTAGTCAATGGGGAGCTGGGAGTTCATGGTAGAACCAGTCACGAGGAAGTCGTAA